>Ga0209692_10000695_pt1 | contig 65248 bp, 64 predicted proteins | sample tdDd472_FD_187129 | JGI IMG/M metagenome (GOLD analysis project Ga0209692, IMG submission 187129) | Marine sediment microbial communities from the Atlantic coast under amendment with organic carbon and nitrate - tdDd47.2 (SPAdes)... | ecosystem: Environmental > Aquatic > Marine > Coastal >... | reverse complement strand
ACGCCACCTTGATGCATTTCGGGGTAGTACTAACCGCCGACTAACGACAGTTCTTTATTTAAATCCACAATGGACTGCAGAGGATGGTGGTGAACTTTTACTTTACCGTAAGCGGCAGAAAACAGCCATCGAAACGGTTCTGCCTGAGTTTGGTACTTTGGTGGTGTTTTTAAGTGAAGTATTTCCGCATGAAGTGTTACCAGCCAATAAGTCACGCTTTAGTCTCACAGGCTGGTATCGTATTAATGAAGGGTTAACTCTTTAGCCCTTTTTTAGATCACATACTCCACTCTGTTACGTCCATTTTCTTTTGCTTGATACAAAGCTTCATCAACGCGTCTTATAAATTCATCCATATGTTCACCATGTTTGAATTCTGTTACGCCAACACTAATAGTGGCATTCAACTCGCTTTCTATCTCTGTATATTGCTTGAGGTCAACTTCTTGCTGCAAACGCTTAGCTACCTGAATGGCTTGATCCAAATTAGCATTAGGCAACACTGCCAGGAATTCCTCACCACCAGTCCTGCCCAACACGTCATTGTCACGTAATAGTTCTTTACTAAAATTCGATAAATTAGTTAGCACCACATCACCCACAGAATGGCCATGGATGTCATTAACAACTTTAAAGTGGTCAATATCATACATTAATATGCTGAGCGGCTTTCCGCTTTGATTTGCAGCTTCCATTTCTCTTTTTAAAGCGCGCTCAATCTGACGACGGTTGGCAAGCCCAGTCAGACTATCAGTATGTGCCAACTGCCTAAACTTGCGCGAGTTTGCCACCTGTCTCAACGAAAACCAGATAAGTACCAGCGTCAAAACCCCACCTAAAACTATCGCTAGTATTTGCCATTTGCGTGCAGCCTTCAACGACTCCAGCTGTTCGTCCTTCAACTGCCTTTCTTTTTGTAACTGATCGTTTTCAATCTCAGTTCTTTCGCTATCATATTCAAAACGCAGTACCTGAGTTTGCTGGTCTGACCGCTGTCTATCTAACTCTATTTGTAGCTGCATGTACTTTTGATATTTATCGAGAGCCTGTGTGCTATTGCCAGATCGCTCATAGCTTTTGGCCCAGACCTCATATAATAGTGCCAGATACCGTTTATTGTTATCCGCTAGCATCAGTTGCTCCGCGTTAACAAAAAATTCTTCGGCTTGCTCAGGCTGCTCAAGATTACTAAATGCAACGCCATAATACATCGAGGCCATGCCGTCATAGCCACTGTTTCCCATCTTCTGTCTGGCCTCTTCAGCGAGCTTTAATTCCTGAATAGCCTTACCGTATTGACCATCAAGGTTATAACCGCCAGCTAAAGCAATACGTATTGGAACCATTTCTGTAATAACGCCATTGTCCTCGGCAACTTTTAATGCCGCAAGATACTTTTCAATAGCTTTCGCAGGATTATTACGTTGCTCTTCCAAAAATCCCTGCTGCAAATACACACGAATTAATCCGAAGCTTAAGTCATCCTGCTTGGCAACTTCCTCTGATCGTTTGAAATACTTTTCAGCACGTTCTAAAAACCCTAATCGCCTGAAAATGATGCCTATATCAAAAATCAGCCCATCGGATGCTTCCAGTACACCTTCCTCACGGTATAATTCCTCAGCCTTAATACAGTCCTTTAGAGCAAAGTCGTTCTCACCTAATAAAGAACGAATACCACAACGGCTTACATAACCGTCGGCCATCAAAATCTTGTCATTCACCTCTTTACCGATATCAATGGCTTTCTCGATATTCAATAATGCTTCCGATGTGCTGCCAGTTCTATCTTCATAATTAGCTAAACATAAATAGAGGATGCCTTCTTCTAACCGCTCATCCCGTCCCTTGGCACTACTAATCATATTATTCGCTATTTTTGTTCCTTGGTGTGGATCATAAATACTGCTCAAGAGACACTGGTAATAAACATTAGTTAAACGCCTATCTTCATCTCCCTCAGGAATGAGCCTTTCAAGCTTTTCCAACTGCTTATCAAAATCTTGTTGGGTGACCAGCTCTATTTGTCCGGTCTCTATTTTATACAAGAAATCATCAAACGCTTTTTGTTCAGGCGTCAATTCTTGTGGCTTATCTTCAATAGTTGTTTCACTGTTAAGCTGCTCATCAAAAGATCCCTTAAGACCGCGCTCTATATTAATTGCATGAGCTGGCGTAAGGCTCAACACATAGGTCAGAGCCCCAATCAAAAATAGAAAGAAGTTATAATTCAAGGTGCGCAGTCGTCTCATTTGGGGTGCCGGCTTCCTTTCGCAATCTACAGTCGAGACGGCCAGTTGTGCATCACCGTAGCGTCTTGCCATGCTGAAGCCTTTTGTTGTTGACCTAAGTACACTTTAACAAATATAAATAATGAGTAACAGATCACACTGTCGATATTTTTTACACTTGCTGGTGCCTTTTCACAGGTTCTGTTATATTCTCTTATTTTTCCCTTTCTAAACAATGTGTTAAGCACTTACTCTTGTGAATTCTTTTTTCTTAAAAGGGTTGAATGGTAAATCGCCACAATGCAAAAATGACTTAAAAAGCGACAATTATTGTCAGTTTTGACTTAATTTACTGGGTTTCATGGTCTTTATCAATGATCAACCCTCTTTTCTCAGCGCGTTTTCTCCATTGCTGACGAGCCAAGAGCTGCATATCTTTAACCTCATCCATTTCGTCCATAATCTCCAGGCCAAGCAAGGTTTCCACCAAATCCTCCAGCGTAACCAAGCCAGATGTTTGCCCATATTCATCAACCACCAGGGCAATGTGTTGTCGTTCATTAAGCAATACTTCCATTAGATCAGGTAATGGCATTTCACCTAGCACGCAGATTAATTTTCGTTTCAGAGCGGCCAGTTTTCGTGAACCATGGCTTTTAGCCTGTGTCATCAAGACGTCGTCTTTGAGTACGAAGTCAGTGATGTCATCGTTATCTTCCCTAAAAATCGGGATTCTCGAAAATCGGATATTGAGCACTTGCTGGAATACATCTTCTACTTTGGCATCTGCTGGCATAGAAACCATCACGGTGCGAGGGGTCATGATGTCCTTTGCTCTTAACTTTCGAAACCGGAAGAGGTTACGAACAATCCTAAATTCATGCTCATCAATATAACCGGTTCTTTCCCCCAAACCGGCCATTGCCAGGAATTCATCACGGCTGAATATATGTTGCTTTTTGCCATGCGAAATCCACTTGGTAATAGCTTCCGACACCCAAATTAGCGGGTATAGTAGTGTAATCAGCCACTGTACAAAAACCGCGGTAAGCGATGCCAATGGTTTCCAATATACTGCCCCAATAGTCTTCGGAATAATTTCCGAGAAGAAAAGAATAGCCAGTGTCATTACCGCTGAGAATATACCGATCCATCCGCTACCAAAAACCACAGTTGCCTGAGCACCTGCGGCGATAGCACCAACAGTATGTGCAATTGTATTCAGGGTTAAAATGGCCGCCAAAGATCGATCGATGCTGGTAATACGCAATGTTCGCAAGGCCTGGGCTCTTTTAGGACTCCTTACTTGTAAGTGCTCGATGTAAGAAGGAGTAATGCTCAAAAGAACGGCTTCAGCGATAGAGCAAAGAAAAGAAAATAAGAGGGCAATCAGTATGTATATCGATAATAGCAACCAATCGAAGTTACTGACTACTTCAGGCTCAGTGACGACCTGACCTGCCTCTGTTGATATGGGATATCCACTTATCACTAACAGCGAGAGACTTAGTGCCGTGAATTTTGTCGAAAAAAACCCGATAAATTTAGATATCATAATGGGTTAATACACACCTTGAATGCCCGTGCTTGTTAGCCTAACACAATCTTGATGCCAATCAGTATCAAAACGACTCCACCTAGTAGTTCAGCTTTACTTTCCAGCCAAGTGCCGCTGCGCTTGCCAATATAAACACCGATAGCACTCATCACAAAAGTCACCAGGCCAATGATAAGACAGGCAAGCAAAGCGTTCACTTGCAACAGGTTCAACGCAAATCCAGCAGCCATTGCATCAATACTGGTTGCTATTGCTAGTGTTAGCATCACCCGCTGCGTGATCTGTGAAATATCGTCTTCAATACCTTCTGAGAAAGCTTCAAAGATCATCTTCCCACCAATAAACAGCAAAAGAAGACAAGCAATCCAGGGCGCATATACTTCAATCCAGCCCAACAGCCCTTTACCACCCAAGTAACCCACCAGTGGCATCAGCCCTTGAAATAGGCCAAAATAAATCGCAGCCCAAACGGCGAGTCTTTTGTGACTGGCAACGGGCTTTGAACCGAGACCTACTGACACTGCAAAAGCATCCATACTTAAGGCCAACGCTAAAATAACAACTTCAATCATTTCACTTACTGATTACTTTACCTGGTACTTATTGTAGGGATATTGATACTAAGATGCGACAACAGTAGCTATCTCTTCAACCGCCTTTTTAAGCTGACAAATAGCACGTTCCGCTAGCCCAGCACTCTGATCTATCCCAGCTGTGCCGGATTCATTTGCCATACCGCATAATTTAGAACCGCCGCAAATAAAACCCAAAGCAAATACGGTGCCATTAAAATCGCCGCCAGTTTATTAACACGCAAAAACCCAACTACCGTAAATCCAATAAAGATCCAAAGAACTATGATATCGACGAACGCCCAACCACCAAGCTTCCAACCGAAGAATAACCAACTCCATAGTGCATTTAGTACCAGTTGCATGAGAAAAACCGTCAACCCGGCATATATTCTTTTTAAAGAAGCATTTAAGTTGTAACGCTCACGCCATACTAACCAAGCAGCAATCCCCATAAAGGCATAAAGAACTGTCCACACCGGACCGAATAGCCAGCCTGGTGGTGCCCACGTCGGTTGCACTAACTGACTGTAAAAATCTCCTGCATCAACTGATGCAATGGCACCGATTGTCGCCGCAAAAAACGCCACAATCAACCACCCGAACAACCCAAGAAGATCTTTTGTTTTAGTTAACTCGTTCATGATTTTCCCCAGTTATGATATTGCTATATGATTTAACACAATTTAGACAGGTCTTTAGCATCTCAATTAAACCCCACCATAGACCTTGCCGAAACCTGGCTTTTATGACCTTTGTTTTTGTTGTGTGGTTAAGTGTTTGTCGTTATACATTGCGTTGTCTGCAATGCGTAACAACTGCTCGCTTTTTTCTCCGTCCTCTGGGAAAATCGCTACACCGATGCTGATTCCAATATTGATGGTTTCTCCCTCTAGAACAAATGGTTTGTGCACGGCATTTTTCAACTTCTCCAGTATCAGATTTACTGAATCACTCTGATGAATCTCGGTCAGTAGCACCGTAAACTCATCCCCCCCCATTCTTGCTACCGTATCGGACTCTCTTACACAAGATTTAATGCGATAGGCTACTTTACTTAACAATAAATCACCTTTTGCATGCCCGAGTGAATCGTTTACAACCTTGAAGCCATCCAGATCCATGTATAGTAATGCTAACTTTTCACCTACTCTTTTTGCTCGTTTAATAGCAACATCTAACCGATCATTGAATAGTAATCGGTTTGGTAAACCAGTAAGCCAGTCATGGCTAGCCATATGTTGAAGCTGATGTTCGTGTTCTTTCCTTTCGATAGTTGCCACAAACTGTTCTGCAACAAACTCCATTAGTTTCAGATCTTGTACGGTATATTCCATTCCTTCACCAGTACGAATGACTAACGCACCTATAATGTTCTCTTGGGTCTCTAATGGAACTCCTAGCCAATTTCCATAATCCTCGGTTTCACCAACCTCATCTGTATCCGCCAACAGCGCTCGTGGCTTTGTCGACTTGAATAATAAAGACTTACCACTTCTGATGACTAGGCCCAGGGCATTATTAGCTGCTAATTTAATCCTGTCTTTTGGTTGGTTTTCACCATCAATGCAATACGATAATTGCACCACATCTTGCTCAGCCTGATTGATTGCCACGATAAAACTTTTCGCATCTATAAATTGACTAATAATATCGTGGGCTTTTTTATATAGTTCTGATAAGTCACTGGTTTGGTTTGCTACCTGCGAAATTTTGTAAATTGAACTCTGTACACGCTCGTACCGTTTATACTCGGTTATATCTCTGGCAACACCAACTCTTACTTCATGATTTTCAGCCCATCGTGCTGCCCACATGATATATACGGTTGTACCATCTTTTTTGATGTATCGATTTTCAAAATAAGGTTGCTCATTACCGCGTATAATTCGGGCTGCGGCGGCTAGTGTCTTTTCCCTGTCATCTGGGTGAACATAATCTATCATCTGTGTACCCAGCATTTCTTCCTGGGTATAGCCGAATACTTTTTCACAGGATGCATTGATGAATACAAATCGACCTTCAACATCGACTATGCAGACCACATCCATTAGTAGATCAACTACTCTCGCAGCAATATCTTTAAGCTCTGTTTTCATTTATCCTTTCTCTGTGACGCACGTATCATTGTATTCTTCTGCTCTTTAGTTATATCACATAATTTTACTTAAGCCTTGCTTAGCTTCTTTGCGGCCAATCGTATCTGCTTCTCTATCTCAGCCACGGAAAATAAAGCAACGCCAACCGCTATGATTAGCAACCCATCAACTAGTGATACTCCTTCCGTCTTAAATACTGTCTGCATAAAGGGCAAATAAGTTATCGCTAATTGCCCAGCGGTCACCAGAATCACTGCATACCATACCATTCTGGTTCCCTTGACCGCTTGCCAGGTTAACGAAGTCCCATACATATTTCGAATAAAGAACAGATGGAACACTTCCATCACTACCAGGGTATTCATGGCCATGGTTCTGGCTAACTCTATCGAATAACCCTGCTCTATTGCATAACGATAGATACCAAACACACCCGCCACAAACAACAGAGTTACAAATACAATGTGCCAGAGCAAAGTTCCAGTTAATAGTGGTTGCTTTCTTGGTCTTGGCGGCTGCCTCATCGTGTTAGCTTCTGTCGGTTCAAAGGCTAAAGCAATACCAAGCGTCACAGCCGTTATCATATTGACCCATAAGATCTGCACTGGCGTTATCGGAAGTGCCATACTTAACATTAACGCAAAGATGATGGTAAAAGCTTCACCCGTACTGGTTGGCAGGGACCAACTGATAACTTTTTTCGTATTATCATAAACTGTTCGGCCTTCCTGGATTGCCGCAACTATCGATACAAAATTATCATCTGCCAACACCAATGAGGAAGCCTCTTTAGCGGCTTCGCTTCCTTTAACCCCCATCGCAATACCTGCATCCGCACGCTTTAATGCTGGCGCATCATTAACCCCGTCGCCAGTCATTGCAACCACCAGCCCTTCAGCTTGTAGCGCCTTTACTAATCGTAATTTATGTTCGGGGCTGGTTCGGGCAAAAATATCAACTTGTTTGATTGCTGCAATTAACGACGCATCATCCAACTGCTCTATATCGCTACCCGTTAATACTTTGTCGGTGTTTCGCAGACCAATTTTCTTGCCGATTGCGGCGGCTGTCAACGCATGATCCCCAGTCACCATTTTGACCTCAATTCCAGCTTGATAGCATTCGGCTATGGCACTGATGACTTCACTTCGAGGCGGGTCCATTAGCCCAACAAACCCCAGCAATACCAGTTCATTTTCGACATCCTTTTGTGTTAACACTGTTTGCTCTACAGACACTTTCTTCATCGCCAGAGCCAACACCCTTTGTCCCTGGGCTGCAATTTGCTCCGACTTTTTGCACCAATAGGCACGATCAATGTCCCTTGTTTCACCATTGACGTTTTGTTGATAAACGCAAAGCTCTAATAGCTTTTCTGGAGCACCTTTCACAAAGATAGCGGCATTTTCTCTGTGATCATGATTTAACGTTGCCATATAACGATGGCGGGCATCAAAAGGAATCACATCTTTTCGTACCCATTTTTTTCTATCACTGTCTAACTCAAGACCCAGCTTACCGGCAAATGCCAATAACGCCCCCTCCATGGGATCACCTTCTACGACCCAGTCCCCCCTACTATTTTTTAGCTGTGAGTCATTACATAATAAGGTCACCCAGCCAATTGAAATGACATCATCGCTATCTGGTTGCTCTAATATATCGTTACCATTTGTTAATTTACCAATTGGTGCATAACCATCACCCTGCACCTCATATTGCTGTTCCGCTGTCACCAATGTCGCCACGCTCATTTCGTTGCGTGTTAAGGTTCCTGTTTTATCTGTACAAATCACCGAAATGGAGCCAAGGGTTTCTATGGCCGGTAATTGCCTGACAATTGCATTCCGTTTTGCCATTGCCTGAACACCAACTGCTAAAGTAATTGTCAGAACTGCCGGTAGCCCCTCAGGTATTGCGGCGACGGTTAAACCCACCACCGACATAAACAATTCACTGAATTCGTAGCTTAGAACCCAGTATCCCAGCGCAAATATCACCCCAGCAATTAACACGATGACCAAACTCAGCCATTTGGCAAAAATGTCCATTTGTTCAACTAAAGGTGTGGTTAAGGTTTCTACCTGTGACAACATTCCGCTGATGCGACCAATTTCGGTATTAGTTGCGGTAGCTATAACTACCCCCATACCCTGACCGCTGGTCACAGTTGTCCCGCTATAAGCCATGCAGCTTCTGTCGCCCAATGCCGCCTGCTTGCCAACCGCATCCAGTCCCTTTTCCACCGCTAACGATTCACCCGTTAAAATAGCTTCCTCAATATTCAAGCCATGCGATTGGATCAATCGTAAATCAGCCGGCACCTTATCACCCGCTTCCAGAAGCACCATATCGCCTGGCACTAATTCTTCAGCGGCAACCGTTTTACGTTCTCCATTTCGGATCACTGCCGCTTTTAGCGCCAACATATTCTTTATGGCATCAAGAGCTCGCTCTGCCTTTCCCTCCTGCAAAATCCCCACAATAGCGTTAATCAAAACCACCGCAATGATTACCGTGGTATCAATCCAATGGTTTAGTAGCGCGGTAATTGCAGAAGAGATAAGAAGTACATAGATGAGCGTGTTATGAAATTGCACAATAAAACGAACAAACCAGCTGCGACGAGCTGGTTGTGGTAAACAGTTGTCGCCGAATCTTGCCCGCCTTGCACAGACTTTGTCATCGGTTAAACCATCTTGGTTGACTTGCTGTCTCTCCAATACAGCTGACACATTTAATGTGTGCCACAGAATATCTTTACTATCCTGTTCCATTTTCTAACTCAGACACTCTTTGGGCCTTCTATAACTTTGAGCTCAAGCCAGTTATTCTCTTCTGCCTTTGATAAATCCTGTGCTAACTCAACTTTATCTGCATCTGGGTCAATTTTGGTCACACAAGTTGCGCGATTTCTGCCACTCGACTTGGAAGAATAGGCCGCCATATCGGCCAGGTGTATGGCTTCCTGCCAGCTCTGCTCTTCGAAAGCAGGCCAAGTAACGCAGCCTGCTGAAATGGTAATCGTTAATTGCTGCCCTTCAAAATTAAAGGTTTCTTCACCAATCTTTTTAATAACCCTTTCTGCAATGTTACATAATGCCCCATTGATATTCGGCAGTAGTAACACAAACTCTTCGCCACCCCAGCGTACTACCATATCTCGTTCCCGCAACAGCTGTCTAAAGCGCCTTGTCATCTCAACCAGCACAGCATCACCGACTGCATGACCATAGGTGTCATTCACATTCTTAAAGAAGTCGACATCCAATAGAATGATTCCCATGATGTCATCAGCACGGCCTGGGCGGTCTAGGTTCTTCAACTTTTGATGCAATTCCTGCATTGTCTTTTGCAGGAAGCGGCGGTTGTAGGCCCCTGTTAGCGGATCACGATCAGTTTGCAGTGACAACTGCTCGTTATCGCTTAGTAAGTCTCGATTTCGCTTTCTACTCGTTCTGAGCCATTGCACTAGTATTATGGCAACCAGTAGAAAAACCACCGCTAAAGCCAACCATAATTTCTGTCGAGCTTCTTTAGCGGTAATTTCTGCGTTTGCTTTAGCTTTTTCTAATGATAGTTTTTCAATCTCTTGATTCTTTTTTTCTGTTTCATACTGTTCTTGAACCGCTTGAATCGATTTTTCTCGTTCTGACTTTAATATTTCAGCCTCAAGCTCAATGATTTTCTTATAAGCTACAACCGATTCTTCGAAGTCTCCAAACTCTTCGTAGAGCTGAGCCAATGAACGATACATATCCAATGCGTAAGTCTTAGCTCCCTCTTCTTCTGCTACTGTTATTGCTGCTTGTAGCTCTTCAATTCCCTGCTGCTTATCAACTGAATAAGCTATCCCAATCGCCCTATTATGCATCGCTACGGAACGACCGACATTATTATCAAGCTTTTCAGCCCTGATTATTGCCTCATCAGCAACGTCTATCGCTTCTTCATATTTCTCTTGCTCAATCAGATTATGAGACAAATTAACCCGATTGGTCATAGCCTGGATTTTTAATTCAGGATACTTATCGGTTATTGCAATCGTATCTCTTAAACAATCCGCTTGCTTTTCAAAATCTCCCTGTAACGCGTATACCCAGCCCTGATTGCCACGCGCGTTAACCATCTGCTCAATATCATTCAGCTGTTTTGCTTTTGCGAAGGCTTCGTCAGCTAGAGTCATGGCACGTTCCAGATCTCTACGATGGATATTAGCTAACACAATATAGTTTAATGCTCTGATATGGTCAGACGGTCGATTGAGCTCTTCTGATAGCTTAGCAGCCTGCAGAGCCACTTCTATGATTTCTGGTATCATAGATTTCGCATTGTACAAATAGGCCTTCAGCTCAAAATATTGAAGACGCAGGATAGGCTCATCGCCAGATGTTTGCATTTGGGACAGCACCATATCAACTTCAGGGATATTATTTTGCCGTGCAGCGATATAGCCCTGCACAATCAAGCTGCTGTCTTTACATGACCGGCAGTCATATTCAGTAACCAAGCGTTCTAGTTTTTTGACCGAATGCTTTGCTTTATCGTATTGACGTGCCAAAGCAGCAAATTTACCTATCCAAAGAAAAAAATAAGCTTGCTCTTCTATGGGTGACTTTTCAGTCGGCTGCGCTTCGGATTGTTCCAGCCTGTCTAAAACCACAACTGGAGACATTCGGCCATTAATACCGATGTCATGAATGATTTCCTGGAAGGTTTCTGCTTTTGCGGGAGGGGATATCGATAATACTATGACTATCAATATGCTGATAAGCGATAATAACAATACGCTTCGTACTTTCGAATGGCAGGAGTCGCTAATTACTCTATTCGAGCTTTCCGACCGGCTCAAGGTAACTTGCAGATTACTGTGCGACTTTTTCTTTTGATAATTTCCACCAACCATAGAACCCCGCCTATTGCGCTAACTATAAAACTTATTGTTATCGAATTCCCTGTTGGCTCTTTTTGTTATTCCCTTATAAATCGACTCCCATCTACCCTGTTTATAGTTATATCATTAGATTGTCTATTTTTCATTCAGTCTTTGAATATTTTTGATTCAAGGTGCATTTCGTTGCGAAGGATCTTTCTTAAAAGCCTCGATCACCTTATCTGGGTCAATCTCTGCTCGGTGCTGTTTAGTCGCCTGCCCCCACCATTCCAGCTGTAAAAAACCTCGTGCCAAATAAGTGTTCCACCTTTCTGCATTTTCAGCTTCCTGAAAATCACCATTCTCGGTAAACACTTCCTGGGCCTTAGGAATATTGGTCATGGCCGACACTGGCAAACAACCCAATTCCGACAGAGTGCCGCGCATGGACATAGCCGCTCGAACTCCACCCCATTGGCCAGCGGAATAAGTCACAATAACGCTGGGTTTGTAGGAAAACAAAGAACTGCCGAAGTGATTCAAAAGGTGGGACAATGCTGGACTCATGGTGTGATTATATTCAGGGCCGACCATAATATAACCGTCTGCCTTTTTAATCTTATCCGCCAACTCATCGAGATCTTTGGGCGCCTGGCCTTTGGCGTAGGAAAAGTGTGGCTTGAAAGGCGCACTTAAATCGTAATCCAAAGGGTCGATCAACTCGACCTCATGTTCCGACTGAAACGTTTGCAGGTGATTAATACAAGCCCTGGCGACTCGAAGACCAAGTCGCGCAGGTTTAGGAGGCGCGCTATCTCGAACAGTACCGAGAAAGAGTAAATACTTCATAGTGATACTTTTATCTATTAGTGTTTCTATTGGTTGCTATTGCTCAGGTAGACCGTCGTCGTCACTGTCTTCATCAATGTGCTTAACATCATCGCCTTTATCTACTTTCTTAACAGTTTCAGCCAGCGCTTTACCGCCTTTAAGCTTTACGCCAGCTTTTTGCTGTACCACATGCTCAGCCGATGCGTTGTCATCATTACAGTCTTCCGTGCCAGCCTCACAAACACTTTGCGCCTGATTAACAGTGATATCGATACCTGGAATCGGATCGCCTGCTTGCTGGGCTTTTGGCTTTTTGATATCCATGCCGCGCTTAATGTCCGACTTTTCAATCCCACGTGCATTTACCTGATCGTCAGATTGTTCCTGAGTCGCTTCTTCTTTAGTGCTATCGGCCAAAGCCACTCCACCCAATAATGTTAAATAAATCCCCACAACAACCGCTGTTACTTTATTCATAATCTTCATTACCAACTCCTTTGTTCAGTTTTTTTACCAGTTCATGATGAACTGACCAGATCAAACTTACGCCTAACATCAATCAGTTACCCCCCCTCAAAACCTAACCTACGTCATTCCACCCGCGTGACCAAAGGAAATACCTTTAGGTAAAGGCGGGTGAACGTAGGAAATGCCCTTGGGTAAATCCATAAAGCTTTTATTTCAGGAGAGTGGACTCCCGCCTTCGCGGGAGTGACAGAAAATTAGCATCTGCGATACTCTTAACTGTTCGACATTAAGCATACGCCCACTTTTCTGAACTTAACCTAAACGGTAATTTGACCTTCCAAATACAATACCGCTTTACCCGCCACATGCACTCGATCATCCGCTAAACGGCAATGCACCACACCACCACGCTGCGAGGCCTGAAAAGCAACCAGCTCCTGCTTACCCATTTTTTCCGCCCAATAAGGCGCAAGCCCGGCATGAATCGAACCCGTCACCGGATCTTCATCACCCCCATTAGCTGGCCAAAAATAGCGTGATACAAAATCATAATCTTTGCCAGGCGCTGAAACCACCACATCATAGGGTGCCAACTGCTTTAGCTGCTCACTATCGTATTCCATCAATCTTACAGATTCTTCATCATCATAAATCGCAAAATATGCCTGCTCATTGCGTAATATATGACGAGGCCCCTCTGACAAGCCATCCAACAAAGCCTGTGGCACATCGCCGACCGGCTCCGGTTTTCGATTCGGAAAACTCATATCGATCATTCCATCGGCCTGTCGAGTGACCGTCAACTCACCCACCGCAGACGCACTGAAAGTGACCTCTGTTAATTCATCATTTTTGAGGAACACCACAAAGGCGGAAGCCATGGTCGCATGACCACAAAAATCAATCTCGGTTAAAGGCGAAAACCAACGAATCTTATAATGATTATTTTGGACAGGTTTAAGAAAAGCCGTTTCTGAAAGATTATTCTCAGCAGCAATCGACAACATTAAATCATCATCAAGCCACTCATCAGTCATAACCACCGCCGCAGCATTGCCTTTAAATAATTCATCGGTAAAGGCATCAACCACATGCATCTCGACAGTCATATAATTCCTCTTTTTACCTAATTTATAATTTATAGTTTGTAAGTCTAAAGTTTTCTGGCTCTTTATAGGATGGATTAGCATTTATGCTTAACCCATCGTTTATGTAATTGATGGGTTAAGCATAAATGCTAATCCATCCTATAATATTCAGAATTAAGAAATCTAAAGCAGGGCTAATAAAACTGTAAGTAACACAGGGTCATGTCCAAAATTATCACAACTAGCCTACTTCACCTTGTTTATTCCCTCTGGTAACTCAGGGTCTAAGACACCACCCTTTTTAATAAATCTAGTTTCTGTGGATAAATCTTTTAAATACTCAGCGTACCCTTCTATATTTTCGTCCTGCACTTTATCTATGTATGAGCTAAGTCTTACGAGATAAGCATCACTAGCCTCTTTATTACCAAATTGTCGATTATAGTTTGCAGCCAGGTATAAATACTCTAACCTTTGTCCTTCACCTTGCTCACCCTTGAGGCCTAACTCAATACCGTCAAGCGCCTTTTTCCTATATTGATTTGCTTTCTCTATATTGCCAAGATCTTGATTCCATCTAGCTAAAATCCGAAGAAGCCTATTATTAAAAGCGTCATCAACTTCTCTTAATGAGTAAATTTTTTTAAGATAACTTAGTTTTGTTTCTATGGTTGAGTCTTTAGGGGGATTATTAAGCAGGTAATCCTTTATTTTTTCAACCTCATCAGAACCTATATCACTAAAGTCACCCATTAATGCTGTGAAACCTGACTCCCCACAAAACCAAATGCCATGCTGATCTGTTGATGGCCAAAACACTTGGTCGTATTTCGATGGCCAGCTGTAGATGTAACTGCCGAAGCTTGCAGGCTCTTGAACGGAACATTTCTTCCCATTAAAGATTGGATCATCAACCTCAGACTTTACCCAGGTAGTTGCTTGCATAACAATAGGGAGTAATAAAAAGATTAAGCCGACAATTAATTTCATGATACTTATCCTTACGTATACGCCACAATAAACAGTAGCAAATAATTCACTAAAGGTGGCGCTCTTCAACGCCCGATTTACCTGACTTGTTATGTTTCTCTGCCTCTCTGTACACACAAATATAAGGCAATAAATAAGTGAATAACAATGCCAGATATAAAATTGATATACCACTACCTAGAACAACTAATAGTATTATTAGAATAATGTGCCCTAACAAAGCAACGGCTTTATGTTTGAACGTTAGATAATTTAGTCCGTTAAAAACTATAAAAAACAAATAGCCCCAATCCCCTAAAGAAAATTGATGAACTGTTGCATCCATTACTAACATAATATGTGGCACAAAAAATGATAGTAGCGCAACTAAGACTGAAAATCCGACAATGCCGCCGGCAATGAAATCAGAAATTTCAAACATATTTGCACAGTGTTTAGACATGCTCACCTGAAAACATATCCTTAAATTACCACTCGGTTTCTGCCGTCGCGCTTACCGACATATAACTTGTCATCGGCTCGCGTTATCAGTGTATCTAGATCATCTTCTTCATTCGCTACTGCTACACCTATGGTGACACTTAGGCGCTCGTCGCTCATATCACCTTCTAGCTTTATCGCGGTGACACTTTCTTTCAAGCGCTCTGCGATGGTTTGAGCTTCGCTTGCATTGGTGTTCGGCAATCCCACCACAAATTCTTCTCCGCCAAAGCGTCCAATAATATCGTTGGGTCGCAGTGACTGCTGACAAACCTCGACGATTTTGATCAAAATCAAATCGCCGTAGGTATGACCCCAGGTGTCGTTAACGCGCTTAAAGTGATCGACATCGATCATGAACAGACTGAAGGGTGCTTTTTCAAATTGAGAGCGTTGCAGCAAGGCTTCGGCTCGTTTCATAAAATGCCCTCGGTTATCGACGCCTGTCAACGCATCACTTTCAGCAGCCGTACGTAATCGTTCTTCCAAGGACTTTCTATGCGTTATTTCTTTTTCCAGATGTCGGTTTTGTTCACGCTCCTCGTTAAGTAGCGCAAACTGCCTTCGTTGCAGAATCTCTATCCGTAACAAAGCGGTGTAACCGACGATATTTGCTACCATTATCAAAAGTCCGATAGTTACCGTAGCTACGGGTGACAATTCTGCAAAAACTACTGCTGCTGTTAAAAAACTGATACTTAAATATAAACTGGCTAACGCTGCCACAGTAAGCAAATTGGGAATAAGTAGGTAAAATGCCATTATCGCCACCACGATTGCAGTGACTTGGGTGGAGAGACTTTCTGGGCGTAAGGGAACAATTAAAACAATACCGGTCGCGACTATCCACAGTGGCAAAGCATGCAACCAAACGTTTCGAGAATAACCGCCACTACGACCAATGATAAATGCTAAAATCAAACATGAGCTTACTACCATAATGCGCATGGTTAACAATAGATAATAGTCACGAGTTAATCCCAACAGGTTGTAGTCGGTTATCCCAAACATCCCAAATATTACCGCTACTACAATCAACCCAAAGCGAGATTCAAAGCGCACGCTTTTCTCAATAGAATCGCGGTATTTCAACTCATGGCTACGGTCACGAAACTGCCCCATTAACCAATGAATGTCGTTATTTTTATGCTCTTCCAAAGACATTTTCCTATCATTTAGCCAGTGACTTTATTAACGTCTTTTGAGATTTGGTATCTCTTATTCCGGCTTATAAAAAACCTCGAAGGTCCTGTTGTTCCTTCGAGGCTACTCAGTTAATGACCAATTTCATCTTCTGTAAATAAATAATCTTTCAATTGCTGGTCGAATTTCGGATCGCGACGACGAATCCATTCGAGAACCATAGCTGCATGCTCTTTTTCTTCATCGCGGTTATGGCGCAAGATTTGTTTTAGATCATTATCTTTGCAGCAATCAATGCGTTGGTTATACCAATCCACCGCTTCGAGTTCTTCCATTAGTGAGACAATTGCGCGATGCATATCTTTCGTTTCATCGGATAATTCTTCATAAGGTTCATGATAACCTTCGTTCGACATAGCGGACTCCTTTTATTTCATGCTACTTCTTACTTGAGTTTCGATAAGTTGTTGATGACTGATCTATATCTCTTTACCTGTAGCTTGTACCTATTACTCTTTATCTATAAAAAAGGCCTTCTCTCTCTGGCTGATAGACGATCTTATCAATATGCACTGTTAAGCTGCCTCCACCCGGTTTAGGCCATTCAATGTCATTACCTTCTTTCAAGCCTATCAAAGCGCTTCCCACTGGGGCTAAAATTGATATTTTATGTTTTGAACCGTCGGCATCTTTGGGATAGACCAAGGTATATTCAAATTCTTCGTGGGATGAAGCAACCTTGAAACGAACGGTTGAATTCATGGTTACAACATTAGCAGGAATTTCTTCTGGCTCAACTATTTCTGCTCTTTCCAGCTCGACTTCCAGTTCTTCTTTACCCACAGTGCCGTGTGGCAGGGCTTCTAATATCTTTTCCAGTCGTTCTACATCTAGCGAAGAAATAATAATATTTGGTTTTGTCGACATAACTCTGCTCACTTACAGATAAATGGTTTTTAAAAATAAACAACCATAGGTTAGCCTTTTCCGACCGAATACTAAAGCTTATTCAGGCTTATTCTTAGCTTTGCGGTAAATAGCGGTAGTGACCAGTTATGTCATAATCGAACAGCATATCTTCTAGCTTTGGGCCAGCTCCAATATTATGCACAATCAATGGGTTACCAGTTTCTGCGTCTTTCTGATCTGATACGATACCGATATGCGGTAGATTGCCTGGTAACATCCAGCTGACGATATCTCCGGGCTGATAGTGCTGCGGATCATTACTTATTGATAGGCTTTCACCATGTCGATTAAAGAAGGTTTCCAGGTTAGGCACGCGGCGATGATCGATATTCCTGTCGGTTGAGGTTAAGCCCCAGATTTTTTTCGAAGGATACAACTCAAAGTTATCACGCATGTCTTCATGCACCAATTGCTGCAAATCAATTCCCAGCTTTCTATAGGAACGGATAATGACATCGGTACAGACGCCAATCTCAGACGGCACATCCCCATTGGGATAGTCGATGGCCATGTATCGACCATCATAACGCACCTCAAATTGCGTTCTCTCCAGCGCTGCTTCCACTAATTGTTCATATACTGGTTTTGCCAGTATTGGCGCGCCAAATAAAACCAGTCCTGCCAGTAACACCATTCTTTTCATGACATTCCTGCTTTGCATCTTAGTAATAAACACTGACATTGATTACTTCACCCTTCCAAACCAGTTCAAAGCTGCCATCCATCCACCATCCCACTTCGCCGTACTTAGGAATTTTGACACCTTCGACTTCATAGTAATCTCTGAAATGCCCTTCCCAAGGTCGTTTTTGATAGCCTCCATCAAATTGTCCATAGCGACCTTCGGCATAGACTGATTCCACTTCATTGTCATCATTAAATCTGAACTCTAACTCTACCGTTAGTTCCTTAACCGTTAAACTGGCCAATGCTCTTCTATCATCAATCGCAGTCCAGGTTACGCCCGATTCTGGTAATAATGCCGCTGGAAACCAGACCGCTTCTGCTAGGTATCTGTGAAGCGCACCAGAATTGAGTGGTTTATGATCTTTGTCGCTTGCAATGGGAATGATACTGAACAGTTCCACCTTGCCGGAACCCATGCCATCTTCCAGCCTATCTTCTACTGAGATGAACATGCCCGGACAAAACTTAATTTTTGCGTTCCAGGTGAAATTTTTATCTAGAGTGGTAACTGATTGAGAAGCCTCAAATGTGAGCCATTTGTTGCTGTCTGTTCGTGTTCTTAAGGCGCCTGCCTGAGCAATTTCAATTCTACGAATCATCGGCTGACCGTTGGTCAGCACATGTTTGAAATATCGCTGTACAGGCTCAGGCAGTCCTTCGAAATGACTAAAGTCGACCCTTGCATCGGACTTTTCTTTACTATTTACCTTAGTCATTTTCACTTCCCTGAACTTTTCGGTGAAACTAATCTAGCTTTGCTTTGCTGGACTGATTTTATGAAGCAGCCAAAGTATTAAACCAAACACTGCTACCCATATTCCAAAATCAATTAATAAGCCTACCCAAAACGTATTGTGTTCAAACGGGTTGTAACCCAACAGGTAATAACTTAGGCGAGTAATAAAATATGAAATGATAAATGCTATAAAACTTTTAACGTTTTTGGTCATCTTGCTCTCCTTGGTCTAATGTTCTGCCTTTAAAGTTATATTCACTCACACATGGCGTCATAACGTCGCTGCATTTCTTCCGGCTCTACTTTCTCGATTTCGTGACCCAGCATCCATTCATGGCCAAAGGGATCTCGAATCGTACATGAGCGCTCACCATAAAAGTGATCTGCCGCTTCTCGAATCATTATTGCTCCAGCGGCAAGGGCCCGCGCTGCTAATTCATCACAATCATCTCAGTGGATGTGGATCAGAAAACCGGTCTTGCCCGGATTTTGTGGACCGTAACAGTCATATTCAGGAAACTCATCAGAAACCATTAGAATAATATTGCCTAAATCCAGTTCTACATGACCAATCTTACCGCCAGGATCGGTCAACCGAAACCTTTCCTTCGCACCGAATACTTTAGTGTAAAACTCAACCGCAGCCTCAGCGCCTTTTACTCTTAGATAAGGGTACACTTCATGATTGGTATTTTTTCCTTCATTCATGGTTGCCTCCTTTACTGTTCTTTACCCCACATGCGTGGCATGACATTTTTATTTGAACCTGTTCTTTTGTGCCAGTAGCTCATTATGACGTGGCCAATGGTTAAGGCCAGTAATAGCCAGCCTAACTCTCCGTGCAGTAATCCGCCCAGATCGAGAGTCCACTGTATTTTCTCACTTTCAAAGCCACTGAAGATCGTTATACCAAAGACTTCAAAAGATCGTCCCGAACCATATTGGCGTAATAACCCAAGACTTGGTATTGCCAACATCAAAATATAAAGTGTTATATGGCCGAGTCTGGCAAACCAATTGATTGACGGGGGACGACGGGACACATTCATCAGCGCCCAGATGATTCGAATAATGATCAGTACAAACAACAAGAAACCCATAGGTTTATGGGTTGGCCAAAAAAAAGCTTCTATAGCGGTATCATCAAAGAAGAAGTGTGATGCTGCGCTTAAAAACTGCCATAGCAACAACAGTGCCATGCCCCAGTGTAAAATACGGCTTACTTGCCCATAACTGTGTTTATTATCTTTTATACCCATGTTTGCCCCCATCATTTTCTGCTGTTAAGAATATATCACAGCTTTGATTATTTTATAGACTCATCATCTTTTGGATGTTTTCTGTAATGTGTTTGATCACTTTTTTATCCTGCCAGTATTGGCCATGACTTAGCGGATTCCATGATTTGAATAACTTTGTAAAGAATCCTTTTCCAGCATTAACTTCTATATCCTCAACCCTTTGTTCATAAGAATGACTTAGTGGTTTTAATGGCCATCCGAGAACATCATCCTTGTCATAAAAGTTATACCATTTGAAATCCGGTGTTGGTGGTTTTATCGCTTCGATGTTTTTGTGTCCGGCAACAAAGATGGGGATATTACAGCCGAGCGTATAAAATTTATGCAGGCTTTTCATTCTTCTGAACTGATCTCGCGGCGAACCCTCATGCACCTCATCGTCTCGCTGCATACTCCAGATACCCACCGAAGCATCAATTCTTTGCGCATCCCAGATGTAGCTTGAGATCACCTGACCACCCAGAGAATTTGCAACAATCACTACAGGTATCTGGCGATTACCGGCTTCTTCAAACACATCATCCATGGCCTTCATGATCATTTTTTGCGTCAGGTAGTAAGGGCTGTTCTTTACCCTTTTTTTATATTCAAGACTCGCCGCATCGGAAAAGCCATACAGAAGAAATCGCCTCAATTTGATCCAGTCTACCTGATCGCGCATTCGACCTAAAATTTCCTCCTGCTGTCCTTGCAGGATATCCTGATAGTAAAGCGATTTAAAAGCCACTTTAGACCATGCCTTATCACCCAAAGATTTTTGTATCTGATCGTAAAATTCGGTGTAATAATGCCTTTCGGTATCCCCCATTCCATGAATGGTTATCAGTGCTATTTTTTTATCCATGCCTTTCTCCTTTATTGAGCTTCTTTATTATAATCAACGCGCATCAACACACCGTTAGCCATTGCTTATTTTGTATGAATTCTTACAGATATTAGAAAGGCTTGCCGCACCAGCTTTCTGATGCGGCATTAGGAAGGTTACTTTTGATCGAAGCGATCAGCGTTCATCACTTTGGTCCAGGCGGCAACGAAGTCTTTGACAAACTTCTCTTGATTGTCATCTTGTGCATAGACTTCAGCAATCGCTCTTAAGATTGAATTGGATCCAAAAACTAAATCCACTCTGGTTGCTGTCCACTTGGTTTTACCGGATTTCCGATCACAGATTTCATACAGATTATTACCCGCCGGGTTCCAGGTGTAATTTATATCGGTTAAATTGACGAAGAAGTCATTGGTCAGGGCGCCTTCCTGTTCGGTGAACACACCATGTTTACTGTTACCATAATTGGTTCCCAGCACACGCATGCCACCGATTAAGACCGTCATTTCTGGAGCAGTCAACCCCATCAACTGAGTACGATCCAACAGCATTTCTTCAGGGCTTACAACGTAATCCTTCTTCAGCCAATTTCTGTAACCATCATGCAACGGCTCAAGCGGTTCAAATGATTCCACATCCGTCATTTCGTCAGTCGCATCACCGCGTCCTGGCAAGAATGGAACATCAATATTAAAGCCGGCTTTTTTGATGGCCATTTCAATCCCTACATTACCGGCCAAAACAATTACATCGGCAATACTGGCACCGCTTTCTTTGGCAATTGGTTCAAGCACCTTAAGCACTTTGGCCAATCTCTCAGGCTCATTGCCCTGCCAATCTTTTTGTGGCGCCAAACGGATGCGCGCTCCATTAGCACCACCACGCACATCCGATCCGCGGAAGGTTCTTGCGCTGTCCCAAGCGGTCGCCACCATTTCAGGGATAGTAAGTCCACTGGTTTTAATCTTCTCTTTCACAGCCTTAACGTCATAATCACTTTCGCCAGCTGGAACTGGATCCTGCCAGATTAAATCTTCTTGCGGTGCATCGGGGCCGATATAGCGCGATTTTGGCCCCATATCACGGTGCGTCAGTTTAAACCAAGCTCGAGCGAATACTTCGGAAAAATACGCCTGGTCTTTATAGAAGCGTTCCGAAATTTTGCGATACTCAGGATCCTTTTTCATGGCCATATCAGCATCCGTCATGATTGGATTCAATCGAATAGAAGAATCTTCAACATCCACTGGCTTGTCTTCTTCCTTAATATCGATTGGTTCCCATTGCCAAGCTCCTGCTGGGCTCTTCTTTAGTTCCCATTCGTGATTAAGCAGCATTTTAAAATAGCCGTTATCCCACTTGGTAGGCTCGGTTGTCCAGGCGCCTTCAATGCCGCTGGTTAATGTATCGCGACCTATGCCGCGCTTGGTTTTGTTGTTCCAGCCAAGACCTTGTTCTTCGACGTCCGCAGCTTCAGGCTCCGGGCCAAGCAACTTCTCATCGCCATTACCGTGGCATTTACCGACCGTATGACCACCAGCTGTCAACGCAACCGTCTCCTCATCATCCATGGCCATCCGCTTAAAGGTCACACGGATATCTTCGGCTGTTTTAAGCGGATCAGGATTACCATCCACACCTTCCGGATTCACGTAAATCAAGCCCATCATCACCGCAGCCAATGGATTGTCTAGGTCGCGCTCGCCTGAATAGCGACTGCGTTCATTATCACTCGGTGCTAACCATTCTTTCTCAGAGCCCCAATAAGTATCTTTTTCCGGGTGCCATATATCCTCACGGCCGAATGCAAAGCCATAGGTTTTCAAACCCATAGACTCATAAGCAATGGTACCGGCATAGGTGATTAAGTCCGCCCAACTGAGTTTGTTACCGTACTTTTTCTTGATGGGCCAAAGCAGTCGACGCGCCTTATCGAGGCTGACATTATCTGGCCAGGAATTAATAGGAGCAAAACGCTGGTTGCCGGTTGCCGCACCGCCACGCCCATCGGCTATTCGATAAGTCCCGGCTGCGTGCCAACTCAAACGAATCATAAGACCACCATAATGACCCCAGTCAGCTGGCCACCATTCCTGACTATCGGTCATTAATTGATGTAAGTCTTTTTTCAGAGCTTCGAAATCAAGTTTTTTGACTTCTTTTTGATAATCGAAATCCTCACCCATTGGGTTTGTCTTTTTATCGTGCTGATGCAAAATATCGAGATTCAGGGCATTCGGCCACCAATCCATGTTAGATGAGCTGCTTTTTGTGACGCTACCATGCATCACCGGACATTTTTTCTCTGACATAACATCTCCTTATTCATCAATCTGTATTTCTCTTAGTAATTTGTTATATCACAGATAAATGCCTTTTCTCACCTCTTACCACCACTATTGATTTGATCTATGATGTCAGTCATTTTTTTATATCGGATGAGAAAGATTCCTATCAAAGTCCAGCCTCTACCATCTGCTTAATTTTTTTGGCTTTCTCGAAGTGATCCAATCTATGAGTACTGATCCACCAGGTTGCTGCCTCCATCAAAAGCTCAGGGTCATTGTTCTTGTTGGCAAAGAACGCATAAAAAGACACACCCACAGAGTCTCCTTTAGTCAGTATTTTCTTATCGCATACTTCTATTATTTTACTTCTTAAAGTCTGTCTCATTGTATTGTTCCAGGTTTATGGTCTGTAAAACTTTTTATCCCTTTTTCATTATTTCGATAACGCTTGATTCCATAGACCAGCATCCAAATTACCACCACTGAATATATCAACGGTATCAAAACATTCACTAGGGCTTGTTCATATCTGCTTATTACTTCTGGATTCTCTAAATCAGGCACCAGTAATTGCTCTCCAATAGGGCCATTAGAGAATACAAAGATCGTGACTAGATTCCATCCGAAATGGAGAGCAATTGGTAAGGCAATTGACTTGGTCCGTTCAAAGGCATAAGCCAACATCAAGCCAAACACACCGGTAAGAAAAAGCACATAAACCATCGGAACTATATTTCCAATTACACCATACGAAAACCAGTGATAAATTCCAAATGTTGCAGCAGATAAAAAGCAGCCCTTTCTTGCACCCAGCCACTCAATCGCCTTGTACAGCAAGTAGCCTCTGAACAGTAATTCTTCAAACAACACAGAGTTGATATTCCAGCGAATACTATCCAATACCTGACTCCAACTTAGATTGGAGTTTAGTACCCAGTTAAAACCGGAGAAATGTGCTATGAGCAGATATTGAGTTGCTACAACAGATCCAGCAAGGAAGAATCCAGTGACAAACTCTGAGGTGCGTTGAAGGGGTTTATTGAAACCTAGAACTCTTAAACTACGTTTCTCTATTCGTAGCAGAAAATAAGTAATAGTTATTATTATTATGCCAATCATGATTCTTGTTTATCCTGAGGTTGTAAAGTAAGCGCCACTCTAAAGTTAGCTTCTCTTATCACGTACTTCCCTTATCACTCTGGGATTTGTTTGGCTCAGGCAAGTCATTGCAAACTTTACAGTAAAGCCCCTTTTTATAATAGTAGACTCTAGTAGCGAGAAATATCGTTGCTGTAATTAGACCCCACAACAATCCAAACCCCAGGGCGTACTCGAACTCTCTTCCTTTTAGCATTTGCACTCCGCCCAACAGTAATGCCACTACCGGAATGGCAATCAGATATTGAATAATCCACTTTTTTATTGGCATATTTTTTTCCTTAATTTGCTAACACTCTAATGTCACTCACTTTTATTCAGGCAATATGCTGTTTAACATGAATCCGATTTACATGTGAAACCAGGTATCATCAAGATACTCTACAATCTCCTGTGCTAAATTTGACGAGAATAAATTATCTGAATTTCCAAACATAATGATGCCATAACCTTTATCCTTATAGAAATGGCAATAGGCTCTGAAATCACCATTATTACCTGAGTGATAATATCTTATACCGTTCTCTGTCTGCTGAACTGAAAAGCCCAAGCTGCGATGCACCTCTCCCTCTTCATTCGACATCAGATTTTGAGACGAAACACTAGCTTGATTCTCATTAGAGCAACCAGAACACACTGACAATTATGAATAGGCTCAGGTCCGTTGCTTAGAAGCCATTTTCTGCAATAAGAGTGTTATTCGAATCCTATTGTATCGTTACACAGCCATTGGATATAAATTCACAAATACATTGATTGCAATCGATATATAGATGTTCAATTACGAATAATAACCCAGCACCGACAGCCCATATAAATAAGAATATTGCCGATATCAAATGTCGCCACTCCCATATGCGAGCCAAGTTCCTATAATTGACTAATGCTTCTCTTCGACTACCCGTTTCGACTATTTTAAGCCTATCTATTCCGCGCAGTCGCGTTATTACTTCACCAGAGGTTGGCACCCATTTTTTATAGATAGTTGCTCTAGGCTGAGCATATATCTTGCCTTCATTTTGAAGCTCAAATGACCTCAGTTTAAGATACCAATTTTTTTTATTGTTCTATTCACTCTGTCATCCCTATCTCTCCAACTTTCTAACTTTCAATCTATCTGAATAATATCTATAACCTGTTGATTTTAAATTGTTTCTACTGCTGATTTATTACGGCGCATACCAATGAATTGGACTTTTCTGTCTTTACATTGTGTTATTAGTAAACTTCCAATTCCATGATCAACAAGCTGCAGCCTTCATAGTAATTAGCTGTTTTGTAATGACTATGGGTATTTTCTATCCGGTTTAAACAGCCCGCATATGAGAAAAATACAGTAAGGGCAGCACACGAAACCCTTAATTGCTCGTAGTTTTCTGTGGAAAAGGCTAAACTGTCCGCCTTATGCATTAATCCCTTCTTTCATGCCCTTTTCCAAACTCGATTTAATACAGCCGCTACTCGACGCATTACACAAGAGTGGCTACAAAACCCCCTCACCGATCCAGCAAAAAGTCATTCCTTTAATCCTTAACGGTCAGGATGTGATGGCTGCTGCGCAGACCGGCACGGGTAAAACCGCTGGTTTTTCACTACCGATTCTGCAGCGCCTGTCAGAAGGCAAGCGAGCTTCCACCAATTCAGCCCGTTGTCTGATCCTGACTCCTACACGAGAGCTGGCTGAGCAAGTTCATCAAAGCGTCCAAAAATACGCGGCGAACTTGTCGCTGAATTCAGTTGTGGTCTACGGGGGCGTAAAGATTAACCCACAGATGTTGAAACTTCGTCGCGGTACTGATGTATTGGTCGCAACCCCTGGGCGATTGTTGGATTTAATTCAGCAAAATGCAGTGGGTTTTAAAGATCTTGAGTTTCTCGTTTTAGACGAAGCTGATCGAATGCTGGACATGGGTTTCCTGCCCAGCATTAAACGCATCATTGGCAAACTGCCTGCGAAGCGACAAACATTACTGTTTTCCGCCACCTTCTCTGAATCGATCAAAGCTATCAGCCAACAATTTTTGACCAATCCTACTCTGGTCGAAACCGGGCAAACGAATACTACTGCGACAACCGTCAAACAGTGGATTTACCCCGTCGATAAAAAACAGAAGCCAGCCCTACTGAGTTACCTCATCGGGCACCACCGCTGGGAGCAGTTACTGGTATTTGTGCGAACCCGCAGAGGCGCCAACAAGCTCAGCGTTGATCTTGATAAAAGGGGTATAAAAGCGACAGCCATTCACGGTGGCAAAAGTCAGGGGGCACGCAACCGAGCTCTAGCCGAATTTAAAAATGGACAGGTAACGGTCTTGGTCGCCACCGATGTTGCAGCCCGTGGCCTCGACATTGAACAGATGCCACTGGTCATCAACTACGATTTACCCAATGTTGCCGAAGATTATGTGCACCGCATTGGCCGCACCGGACGGGCAGGAGAAAAAGGTACAGCTATCTCGCTGGTCAGCGCCGATGAAGTCGATGACCTACGCGGTATTCAAGATCTCATCCGCCAACAGCTCGAGAGAAAAATCGCTGACGGCTTTGAACCGCAACACTCGCTGCCTGAAACCCCATTGAAAAGTGTTGGCAAGAAAAAACCGCACAAGAAAAAGCTGGCCAAAGCAAAACTTAACCAAACTAATAAGAAACCCAGCACAGCGAAAAGGAAAGGTAAGCCTAACAAACCAAAACCCGCGAACAAGCCCGGCAAAACTAATCGGTCTTAACCGACCCTAGTTATTATCTATACCGAACGCTTATTGCCGGGCTTCGCTCGGCAATGCAATATCTTTATTCATTGTTCTTTACCGATTAGATAAAACAAAGGGGGATTTCAACCATCGCGAACCTGTTTCGACGGTTTAATTCCATTTCCCCCAAGGGTCCTTGTTCTTATCGTTAGGTGAATCTGAAGAGTCCGTCGAATCGCGCCTTTTCTTGCTATAGCGATGGCTGCCACTTTTCTTGTACTCTGCTGCTTTTTGTGCTCGTTTTTCGTTTAACTGTTCAGCATCTTCTACACTTAATTCAGCAGGCTCGCCAGGTTTCTGATCGTCTGGAATAATTCGATCCCTAGGAGGCACTTTGAACTGTTCTGAAGACGCTCGAGGCAAGCTTTTATATTGGTACATATAGAAAGCTTCCACTTTTTCGCGCGCCCAATCGGTTTTCTTAAGAAACTTAATACTCGATTCGATACTCGGATTAGTCTTAAAGCAGTTAATGTTCAAATAGGCATAAAGAATCTCAAAGCCATAGTGATCGACTAATTCAGTGACCAAGGCTTTTAAACCGACGCCATTCAAAGGATTGTTCTTGTAATTAATTTCAGTGTTCATACGAATATCCAGAAAAAGTGAGCAACATGCATTATTGTTAAAGCGAATGACGTTAGTATAACATTAGGTCACAATCTGTACTGCATAAGAAAAAAGTAGCATTAACCTTTCTCAACTGCTGAATCATTTCGAAATCTATTAATAATTTTTACTAAGCATCATTGATGGCTTTACAATCTGAATGCTTATACCCCTACACAAATATGTATAATTTCACATCCAAAACTGCTTTGTCATTCCAGCTAGTAGGGCGTTGTGAATGCAAATGAAAACTCCTCTAGCTCTACATCTTTGGTTACCTTATTCGTTTTTGTTCCGACCAAAAGTATTGGTTGTGTAGCGTTTAATTCAAAACTAATCGAATAATGACCTTGGCCGTTAATTATTGCTGACTGCCTACTATAAAAATGACTGCTTATTCTTGTACCATCAAGTTTATAGAAGTTTATTTCCGGCATATTTTGAGGGTTTTTATTCACCTCAAATGTTAATTTGCGATCACTCACTTGCGACAATGTTAGCATCCAGGTCCCCAGCTGTATCGATTCTCCAATTGCTACCTTTAGCTTTGCCGTTTGTTCTTCTTTAAGTCCTGAACTAACGTAATAAAAGACTTTACCATTAATGGTGATTTTCTCGCCAGGTTTACTGTTCAAATTTTTTACCACAAACTCAAATGCGGCTCCGACTTTTGACACACTCGGTGGCGAGTTATAACTCACACTACCTTCCGATAGTTTATTCTCCCCAACCTTGATGTTTATTGAATCAAGGGTTGCTTGACGGTCTATATCTAACAACTCCAATCCGTTCATTGCCATAGACATATTCAATACGCCACTGTCTGAAGAGTTTTTAGTTCTAAGATTTTTTTGGTAAGCAAATCCTGTTACATAAACGTGTGGACTTGCCGTTGAAGTTGCGTACATAAATAATAGCAAGGCAGATAATACAATTTTCATAATTCAGTAACTCTTCTATTTAAAGTTTTATTAACACATAACTTGGTGAGAGTATTATTCAACCCCAATATTGGTACTCTGAACTCTATTATTGTTCTGTTTAGAACAATGACTTACCCTTTACTGTTCAGAAAACGAAAATTTTTTCCAAGTCGATTTATCGGTATCTACTGCTTTTTCTGGATAAAAGAACTCTGCGCCATACTCTCCGTCTTGATAAACCGCACTGAGACGAATCATCATATTCCAGGTGTTACCGATAAACTTCTTTCTCGACACCTGAATTTCTCGATGCGACCCTTCCAAGAATTGAGTGCGTTTGCCTTCATCGGTATCTTCTTCACCTGCGTATGGTATCCAGTAACCACTCCAATCTTTATGATTCCAAAACTCTGATTCACTCCAGGCCTTGTCACTGAGAGTCCGCTCTGATAATTGGGCCGAAGCATGTAGATTATAAAGATGACCGGTTTCAGCATCTTCAATGTACAGGTCAATAACCGTGTAATCTTCAGCCTTGCCTTTGGCGCAAACGAATAATGAATCTTTATCGTGCATAAGATAAACGGCAGTCTGTGCTGGTAGCTCGAGCTTTGTTGCATCTTGCCATTCAGAAGTGTCACAACGACCATCGAAAAGAGGTGCTTTGCTTGTGGGGTTAATTGCAACAACCTCGGAAGCAACTGCCTCCCCTGCCAGGATTGAGAGTGAAGCAGTTAATAGCAATATTTTTAATGGATTTCGCATGCAAGGTCCTTGTGTCAATATTTATTCTTAATGATATAAATTAGCTAACTGTGTTCATAACAGCAAATGTTTTTCGAACGATATTGTTACAATTTCTATACCCAAAGATAAATTATAGTAGAAAGAAAAAACCCTAGCCCTAAATTTACCCATCATTTATCAGGAAATACCATAATTATTCTTCTAAACAGAATGCTTCATAAGTTGTGACACTCCCTTTCTTAACCCGAATCGAATTTATGTACTGGTTAAATATCTACTCTTGACACTCTGCTTCACCATATACATGAGTAACAAGCATTTTTATTGCAATTTGGACGTTTTCCGCATCTAGGTCTCCTCTTTGAACCATACCTATTTTTAACTCAGGCTCACCTATGTACTTTCCGTTGCAATTCTCTTTAGCAATTTGATGCCACACTTTAAATAATATTTCTTGTGCTTCCGTTGTGTTTTGCACGGGTTTTGATGGAGTTATCTTTATTTGGAATTTTCCACCAACATTTGTATCTTTTACATAGAAGTCAATTTTATCAAGATCAACATTGTATTCCTTGTCTAGCTTTCGCAACTTTGATTGAGCTGTTTCTGTTCTAGCTCCACAAGCTGTCAATATTATTGCGCAACATATAAGTAATGAAAGTCTAATGGTGGTTGTTATCATATTATCCTCTTTCTATATTTAACACTTCAATAATCGGCGCGAGGTTTGAGCGTCCGAGCCCGTGGTTTTTACGGGCGTTTTTGACCCGCTTGTTATGTGTTGTCATTTACTTTCATCGGTATTAGATCGAAAGCCAGCCTATACCCGATTTGTTTTAAATTGTGTTCAAGACGCTCAAGGTCCTGTTTAGTATGCTTGTTTCTATCGACAACCTTCAAGCGCCATCTATCCCAGTTTGGGACTATTTCTTCTAGTGCTTCTTTAGATGCCAAATTTGAATCATCGAAGCCAAATTCAAAACCGCATGAACACATTTGAAATGAGGGGCTACCGTTTTCATCATATGGCGGCTCATTAAACTCAGCACTGCCGCAAACCGGACACAGATAAACACCCTCATCATTCTCAAGAATAATGAAATGCTCACTATATTGACTGACGCAGTGATGTTCTTTCATTCCTTTTTACACATAACGCCTGCCACATGGGCCGAGCGGTAACGAGGTCCAGCCGCGCTTTTTGCGGCGGTTTTGCTTGGCCTTGTTAGCAGTTTTTGATGATTTCATTAAACACTTTCTCATTGAGAATAAGTGGAGCCATAAAGTCACGAACATATTTCTCTTTTTGATCTTGGTCTGCCTCACTCCACCAGTCAGACTCTTGAATATGCTTGCGTAGAAGCTCAGTTTCTATTCTTGAGTCGTCAGCAACCTGCCACTCTAGCCATCCTTTTGCTTGCGGCTCTTTGCTAGACGCCACCAGCTGATTAAAGACCTTGAATGCAAGATTGCCTGTGTGAGGTGAACCCTGTGCTTCTCGTAAGCATGAATTCTGATCGAATTTCACTGCCATTAAAGACTTATGTAAAGCCAGCAATTCCCAATAATTTTCAATTTCAATGTTCATATCTTGCTTGACTGCTAACGCCGCGCTCTGCGGAAATTTAGGAGCGCCAGCGAGTAAATTTTCCGTAGCAGCGCCTTGTTATATTTCATTTCGCTTTCGCTTTCGAGATCACACCCATCATGGAGTGAGAATGTTGCCCAACTTCCGCATTTTGTTCGAGCTTATCAGAGACATATTTACCTGTCGCAGCAGCGCCACCTAGGGGGAGTAATGCGCCTAAGAAAGGGGCGAGAACTGGAAACATCGTTACAGCCAATGTGCTACCAGCAACTAAAGCCGTGTATTTATGCTTTGCTTGATACTTATCATTAAGCGATGACACCTGCTTCTCATGTTTCGATATAGCTCTTTCAATATGAGAGCATACTTCGGAAGCAACATACCCCAAATCTTCGAGATTCGTATTAGGCAAACTGTTAACTAAATCTCTTAGTTCTCTCCTAAATTCAACATTCTCATCGGTCTTTCTCAATGCAACGAGCTGCTCATCTTTGATATTGGCCAAATAATCAAGTCTTTTAGACGTAAGAGACTGTAGGATTGCAGAGGTAGATGAATCAAATAACGCAACTTCACCAGCGGAAGAATTCTTCATACCTGCGACAAGTTGGTAATAGTACGCCTGTGCGTCCACACACAGAAATGGATGACTTCTTAGCTCATCAGCATTTTCCAATAAATGGTAGTTTGGCATAATACGCTCAAAGATCGCATTTGTTACAACACTAGCATCACCTTGGGAAAACATCTCATTACACCAATCTTCTGACCTCCAATGCCTCATTTCAGACTTGTAATTTTCTAACTCTACTTTTAGAGATCCCCCCGGCTCAGACCCCGGTGAAACAAAAAGCTTTGCTCTTTCAATTTTTTCAAAGTACAGACTAGGATTCCTTGCAGCCAAATCAATAATGTCTTGAGGGTGAGCTATACCTGAGTCTACATAATGCGAAAACACATCGGTGATAAGCTGAATGCTATTTTCTTGCGTTTGCTGATCATGTTCTTCAAGCGATTTCTCAAAACTTGGAAATACAAAAAATGGTGGGAGATCAAATTCACTACCTTTGAGGTCACTCAAATGTAATATGAAAAATACCATCTGAAGTGGGATAACATGACTGAACTTTTCTTCATCACGGCTTTTCTCTAACCATGGCATTACAGGATCTGGAATTAAAACCGTATCAGAATAAAGAAGGGACTTGCGTGTGGCATTTAACTGTGTTCCTAAGAAGCGACTACTTCCACCCAGATTCAATTTACATGCATCTAATTTTTTGGCTGCACTAAAAGCTTTTCCACCTTCTTCCGAATATAGTTTCTTAAGTTCTCTTTCGAGATTTGAAAATGCCACCATAGCACTTTCCGCTCTGCTAGGGTTTTCTCTTAAAGAGATGGCCATTCCTTGAATAGACTCCGAAAATCTATCCAGTGGTGAAAACTCACGAGGTAGACACCCTGTCACGCTGAGGAAAAACTCGGTCAATATCTCAAAGTATCTATCTTGATAAATAATTAAGTCGTGTAGTTCCTGCTGACTCACCTAAGTGCTCCCTTTGAATTATAACGCCAGTGGTAATGGGCGCCAACGGAGCGGAGCGTAGTTGGCGTCCCGTTGACCACCTTGTTATGCCTCAGTCCGAATAAATTTTTCATAGCACTCCGAGCAAAGCCAAGTGCGACCTTCTATGCTATAGCCTTCACCAGACTCAGGATCATCTGCTTCATGCAATGACCACCAACATATTTCGCAATGGTCGTGATTCCAACCATCCTCAACGAGTTTTGTGTATTCAGGACGATAGCTTTGGCCGACGTACTCTGACGTTTTATATTTGGATACGAGGGCGGCTCTTGGCAGCCACTTTCGCTTTACCCATACCTGCGCCCGAGCCCATTCTATTTCCTCGTCAATATCGGAAATTTTCCACTCATCGCCGTGTATGGATACGTACTCTTTCATGTCTTCACCGGGCATAACGTCCACCGCAGCGGCCGAGCACGCAGTGCGAAGGTCGCGATTGGCGGTGCTTGTTAGGTGAACTCATGGAGCCCACCACTTAGATTTAGTCTCTAAAGGTGCTATGAAAGAAGCTAAAGCACTTACAAGAAACACGACAGCGCAAATAATAGTAAAGCTAAAAATAACATTTATGTTTGAGACAACCAAATACACGCCGAAGAAACTTGATAAAACGGCTAATAAGCATGCGTACACAGCAGCAAACAACCAATGAAAACCTACACTTTTAGAGCAAGCTGTACATTTTGGTCGGCCAAATAGGGCAAGCTTAGCCAATGAAATAGATTTTTCGCTGCAACTTGGGCACGTTCTATATTTCATGTTCACCTAACGCCCGGCTAAGCCGCCGGAACGGAGTTGATTGTTTTGTGCGAGCGTAGCAAAAAAGCACAAAACGAGCAACGCAGTGGAGGTCGGTTTGAGCCGTTTGTTAGCTGTTTACTCGCCATCAAAGCCCAGCCCCTCTCTAGCCTCGCATGTTTCGTACGATAAAACACCTTCATTCTCCCACTTATAAAGCCAATTACAAACTTCGCCATAATCGCCTTCTGGCTCTACGTCGATTGAGAATAATGTACCATTTGCATTTTCATGGTACGCCTTGAATTGATTAAGTTGAGATAAAAGCGCCGCACGTTCTTGTGCGGATGCTTGATCTAAAAATATGACCCGTAACGTTTTATGACCGCAATACTCATGCACTTTAAGTATTGAAGGCTTTAAATCTTCACTTTCTGGCTTTGCTAATACGATATCGAAGAAATTTATTCCGTACGCATGAAATGGTGTGTTTCGCATGCGATACAAATTATTCCCGAGATCTTCAGCCCAGAATGATTCGCCGCCTACCTCTTCATTTCTCGGTAGATCCAAATGGATTTTGGTTAAATTTTCTTCGGTCATATGATTTTACAGCTAACGCCTTGCTTTGGGGCGGCCGAAACAGAGCGAAGCGGCGTGTAGGCCGTCCCAGCCGCGCTGCGGCGACAACAGCAACTTGTTATGTGTTTTCATTGCGACCAAACCTATTGTGAAAAATGGGCACAAAAAAAGCACCTATTGAAATGATAAATCCCAAAGCCATACCCCATGAACCTACGGGATGAAATACACCGAAGGTAAGAAGTGCAGCCCAAGAAGCTACTAACGAAAGAATAATTGTTGCCGCGGCGATAACGCGGAAATTTCGATGCCCCGAGCCATTGCGAGACCAAACCACCAATATGATGGTGGAGAGGAAACTTAATATAAGTAGTGGTAACCCAGCGCTCATTTTATTCCTTCGGGCTCAAGACACTTAACGCCCGGCTCACCGGGTAAATTTTTGATGGCGGCTTTTGTGCGATCTTGTGCGCAAAAGGTGACAGCGGAAATTTATCCGGTGCAGCCGATTGTTAGGCACTTCTCTGATCAAAGTTCTGAGGAGTTAACTTATTTCCGCACTTCGGACAGGATGGTTTCATGGCTTCAAAAACTTTTGGCCAGTCAGAAAAGCCCTCCACACTGTAACTTCCGCCAGTCAGATTATCGAGAGAATAACTCTCATACATTTTTGAGTAGGGCTGATCATTCTCGCTCATTTTTATAGCCCCTTTATGGCCGCATTCACAGGTAATTGGGTACCGCGTGCGCATCGTCATCTTTAATCCTCAGGAATTGGTGCGGGGAGAAGGATTCGAACCCTCTCTCGTTTCTCTTGGATAAAGCAGGCAATCCAATAATGCTAATCTCTCGTTCGGGTTGGAAGTGTCCCAAGCCAGGCCCGCAGAAACGCCACGCCGCACCAAACGCATGAAAACATAACGAATGAGTTTTTCATAAACACCTCCACAAGACTATTTATCGTTGTTTTAATGCTCACTTCCAACCCAAACAAGATCCTCACACTAAATTCAATACCTACCGTTACCTCCAAGCTCTTTTTGCCTAACGCCGCAATTACCCGAGACAAAAGTGACGGGGGTTTGTGTTAAAAGCGAAGCGTAACACAAAGCCACGGCGCTTTTGGCTTCGGGTATATTGCTTTGTTATACAATGGGAATTTACCCTGCAGCCAACATAGTTACTGATTTTTACTTTACCAACTGGCCATTACTTACAGCCAATTTACGTGGCTACGAAGCACTGCGTAACTACAGCTAGTTAAATACAATACTTCAAGTTATTTAGAACCGAATTGAATAAATACTTACAGCCTCACCGATTCATTTAATTTTTAACTTGCCGCCCTACAATAATTAATTTTTAGTAGTTTGACTACGAATTGCAACGTACTAATGCTTCGGCTTTGTACGTATAACGCTCGGCTCACCAGCGCCCAAGCCGGAGAGCTTTTTGTGGTAAAGTGAGCGCAGCGAACCCCACAAAAAGAACGTAGGTTTGGGCGTCTGCGTGCAGCCGTTTGTTATGTTTTTTGCTCAAATCCAAGGCTTATTACCTCCAACTGGCCGTTACCATTAAAATTAAAGCGGTAATGATTATAACCGTCACTTTCATTGACTACGCCTTGGCTAACATGTTGCGCTAACCACAATGATCCATTGATTTTATAGCAGCTGTCATCTCGTTCATTATCAAGAAATGATTCGCACTCTTGCCATTTGAATGCGATTGTTTCGCCAAAGTAGATTTCTATTTGACTCTCTTTCCAATCCTCGTACCTCAAAGTGAGTATGCCACCTTCTTTAACAAAGGTAGGATATTCAGCATCAGCTGTAGAAAAGCCTGTTTTTAGTAAAGTTACTTTTTCCATTTCGATTTAAACATAACATTTTATTATACGAATTCAATCGTAAGACTTTATTATCATTATTCTTTTTTTACAAGTGTCGATTTTCTGGATATTTCGGGGATTAGCGGACGGTGAATTCGGTATATCCCGTATATTTCAGACATAACAGGTAGCTAAATCAGCTTTTTCTCACCGCCTTTTGCGAATAACCATATTTTCAATGACTAAGTACTTACTTATTATCTAGCCATCAATAACAAGGAACGTTATATGGCTAGTTCACCTTTCATAACCAGCATTAGGCAACAGCTTCGTTTAAATCATTACAGTTATCAAACTGAGAAGGCTTATATTTATTGGATAAAGGACTTTATTCGATTTCATCGCTATGAACACCCTCAGAATCTTTCAGAAAAGGATGTCGTTTCTTTTTTAAATTATTTAGCTAATAAGCGTAATGTTGCTATCAATACTCAAAAGCAAGCTCTAAATGCTCTTGCTTATTTATATAAGAACGTTATCCAAAATCCCTTGGGCCAACTTGATGGCATTCAACGAAGCAGCAAATCTAAACGATTACCAACTGTTTTCACAAGACAGGAGATCGAACATGTTTTTACTCATTTATTTGGTGAAGCTAAAATAATTGCTAGTCTGCTTTATGGTAGTGGTCTAAGAGTTTCTGATGCTCTAAGGTTGAGAATTAAAGATATTGATTTAGCATCCATGTCGCTTACCGTTCGTGCCAGCAAAGGTGACAAAGATAGAGTAACAATCTTGTCTTCCCATTCACATGACTTACTATTTGATCACCTTCGTGTCCAGCAGGAGAAATTTCGACAGCTTAAAGCTGATCCTGACTGGAATGGTGTACACCTTCCTAAGTCATTGGGTAAAAAATTCCCTAACGCCCACTATGAGTATAAGTGGCAATTTGTTTTCCCATCATCTACTCGTCCTCCCGATTTAATCACGGGGATTCGGCGAACCTATCATCGGCATCCAAGGACTATTGGCAAATCTCTTAGTTTCGCATTCCGTAAAGCAGGTATTACTAAGCATGCTTCTAGTCACACGTTCAGGCACTCGTTTGCTACTCATCTCTTGGAAAATGGTTACGACATTCGTACGGTTCAGGAGTTGCTAGGTCATCAGAGTGTTGAGACGACTCAGATTTACACGCATGTTATGAATAAAGGGGCTAATGCAGTTAAAAGCCCATTGGATCATCTATAATTTAATAAGGAAGTTTATGTCTCTCGCTATTGTCTATTCCCGCGCTGGGGTTGGAATTGAAGCACCATTGGTTACTGTTGAGGTGCATTTGTCACACGGTTTGCCCAGTTTGAATATTGTGGGTTTACCTGAAGCGGCAGTCAAAGAAAGCAAGGACCGCGTGCGTAGCGCGATTATCAATTCCAACTTTGAATTTCCAGCTCGTCGTATCACGATTAATTTAGCACCAGCGGACTTGCCGAAAGAAGGTGGTCGTTTTGATTTGCCGATAGCATTGGGAATTCTGGCGGCTTCTGGCCAGTTGCCGTCTGACTACTTATCTAATTATGAATTTATCGGTGAGCTGGCTTTAACTGGTGAGCTACGGCCAGTAAAAGGTGTCTTACCGGTGGCGCTGGCTTGCACTGAGGAACAGAGAACCTTGGTTGTTCCCGAATCAAATGCTGCCGAAGCGGGTTTAGTGCCTTCGGTACAGGCGGTACACGCCAAGCATTTATTGGATGTTTGCCATTCGTTAATGCGTAATACGCCTTTATCCGAATGCATCAATGATGCAGTGATTCATGATTATGACTTTGATATGGATATGTCGGATGTCATCGCTCAAGAGTCCGCGAAACGGGCTTTGACGATTGCGGCGGCGGGCAAGCACCACCTGTTGTTCATTGGCCCGCCCGGTACTGGCAAAAGTATGTTAGCTTCGCGTATGCAAACCATTCTATCGCCGATGACGGAACAGGAAGCGAAAGAGTCGGCGTCGATTTATTCAGTGAGTCATTTTGGTTTTGATGCCAGTCAGTTTTTTGTGCGCAAATATCGCGCACCGCACCATTCCTGTTCTGCGCCAGCATTAATTGGTGGTGGTAGTCATCCTAAGCCCGGGGAGATTTCTTTATCTCATAATGGCGTTTTATTTCTCGATGAGCTGACTGAGTTTTCGCGTCAGGTGTTGGACAATCTTCGCGAGCCACTGGAGAGCGGCAAAGTCACGATTTCGCGCGCGGCTCAACAGGCGGAGTATCCGGCCAATTTTATGTTTCTGGCTGCCACCAATCCTTGCCCCTGTGGTCATTACGGGAATCCGAAAGGTGCTTGTCGTTGTTCGCCCGATGTTATTCGTCGTTACTTGGGGAAAATTTCGGGGCCGCTTTTGGATCGTATTGATATGCAGGTTGAAGTTCCATTGTTAAGTCAGCAGGAGTTAACCGGTGGCAAACCCAAAGAAACTAAACCGCAAGAAACCAGCACTTATTTACGTCAGCGTGTGATGAAATGTCAGGCGGCTCAATACCAAAGACAAGGAAAGTTGAATGGTCAGTTGCAGGCAGGGGAAATTGATGATCATTGTCAGTTATCCGATTCGGCGAAGATGCTTTTGAATAAAGCCCTTGAGCAACTCAATTTATCAGCACGTTCTTATCATAGGATTATTAAAGTATCACGAACGATTGCCGATCTGGCTAACGAACAAATGATTCAACCACACCATATCAGCGAGACTTTGAATTATCGCAAGATGGAGCGGTACCTTGCTCAGTTGCCGTGAGTTTTGTTAATTGGTCTTTCCAGTGCTGTTATGCCTAGTAGTTACTTGCTAATCTGTGTGTCACTGTCTATATTAGCTTCTTTGCATATTTTGTCAGACGATTATTCTTATAATGAACCTCATTGAACATTTTGCATCTTTCCGCCAAGGAATCATTGGCGAGAACCATAGTTATGACGCTGCGCCGAATGGCGATTCTATTTTATATGCCGATTGGACCGCTAGTGGTCGTTTATATCGTCCCATTGAAGACTTTATAAGCCATACCCTAGGCCCTTATGTGGCTAATACGCATACCGAAACTACGCTGACCGGCACAACCATGACCAATGCCTACCACGAAGCACAGCAAATTATCAAAGCTCACGTCAATGCAGACGACAAAGATGTGCTCATTGCTGCGGGTTCGGGTATGACTTTAGTGATCAACAAATTCCAGCGCATGTTGGGATTGCGCGTTCCTGAAAAATGGCGCGAACGACTTGATATTAAAGAGCATGAAAAACCGTTAGTGCTGGTGACACACATGGAGCATCACTCCAATCAAACCACCTGGCACGAATGCGAAGTCACCCTAGAGATCATTCGTTCTGATGCGCAAGGCCGTCCCGATTTAGGCCATATGCAGGAGCTACTCAAACAATATAAGGATCGGTTAATCAAAATTGGTTCATTCACCGCTTGCAGTAATGTGACCGGTATTAAAACGCCGTATCATGAAATGGCAAAAATAATGCACCAGCATAATGGTCTGTGCTTTGTGGATTTTGCTGCTTCTGCACCGTATGTGGATATCAATATGCATCCTGCTGATTCTGAACAGAAACTTGATGCGATTTTTATCTCCCCACACAAATTTCTGGGTGGGCCGGGCAGTAGCGGTATTTTGATTTTCGATCAGGCTCTTTATAACTGCAAAGTACCCGATCAACCAGGGGGCGGCACTGTCTCATGGACCAACCCTTGGGGCGAACATCGCTTTTTCGATAATATTGAAGCACGCGAAGATGGTGGAACACCAGGCTTCCTGCAAACCATCAAAGCTGCCTTAGCCTTTAAGCTCAAAGATGCAATGGGCGTTGATAAAATCCAGGCTCGCGAAGAAGAACTAGCAAAAATCTTATTGGATGGCTTTTCGCACATTCCAAACGTGCGCATTCTGGAAGGCGAGCAAACGGAACGTTTATGTATTATTTCTTTCTATGTTCTAGGTATCCACCATAATTTAATCGTACGTTTGTTAAATGACCGCTTTGGTATTCAAACTCGTGGCGGCTGTTCATGCGCGGGGACTTATGGTCACTTACTACTTGATGTTGATCAACTTCAAAGTCATGAGATCACCAACAAGATTGATCAAGGAGATCTCACTGACAAACCTGGCTGGGTTCGTGTTTCTTTACACCCGACAAATCATAACGAAGAAGCGCACTCGATTGTTGATGCGCTGCACCAAGTCGTTGATAATGCAGAACGCTGGTCGAAAAACTATGATTTCAATCCTGCAACCGGTGACTTTGTACCAAAACAACAGCAACCCAAATTAAAGACACTTGGTGATTTTTCACCCGTATAACTTTCTCTTTTGTGGAGTCAGTTAATTGCGCATCAGTATCGTTTAAGGCAGAATTTGATTATGGATCAACGAATGACTCAAAGCACCATGGCATTTACAGACGAAATGCAAAAGCACTCTGCCGAAGCAGCTCAGTTGCTAAAAAACATTTCCAACGAACAACGATTGATGATTCTTTGTATTCTTCTTGAAAAAGAATTATCGGTTGGTGAACTTAATGATTTATTACCTCAACTGAGTCAGTCGGCGCTGTCGCAACACCTGGCTTTGTTACGAAAGAGCGATCTAGTCACAACGCGTCGTCATTCGCAAACCATTTACTATTCCTTAGCTTCGACCGAGGTCGCTCGTATCATTCATCTACTGCATGAGATTTATTGTCAGGAGACTTGTTAATGCAACCTTGTTTACAAAATTACATTGGCTCTATCAAACAGAATATCAAAGAAATTAGTATTGATGATTTTAAATGCACAGACTGTACTAATGCATTAGTTATTGATGTTCGTGAACCAGCAGAACATGCTGAAGGTATTATTGAGGGCGCTTTACCAATTCCTCGTGGTGTTCTTGAGTTTAAACTTTTTGGTCATCCTTCTTTAGAGGGTTTATCTGAGGATGAAATCCTTAATACTCCGGTCTATATCTATTGCGCTTCTGGTGGGCGTTCAGCTTGTTCGGCTCATGCTCTTGAGCAAATTGGTTTTAAAAATGTTTTTTCTGTCGCTGGCGGGATTAAGCAATGGGCCGAAAGCGGCGGCAAGATTGTTAAGCCTTAATATTAGTCCTTTGATAATCATTAGGTAGGGGCAGGCCAATGTGCCTGCCCTTTTTTCACCAAACTATAAAATATTTTTACAGTATCCGGGCGCACACATCGGTGCGCCCCTACCAGATTATACAAACCCTACTTCTTACTAAGATCCTGTTGCTGCCTGCCTTTCGGTTTTGAACCCTAATTTCTTTATCACCATCATAGCCGGACAGAACCCGGTAAATGCCGATTGAAACAGATTCGCGCCAACAAATACCGTTAACCATAACCAATAAGGATGTAGGTACCAGGTTAATACCACTGATAATAAAACCATAAAACCGGCGAAAGCCATCAGTACTCTTTCTGCGGTCATTTTTTTCTGTTCCATAGGATTACCTCCTAAAATTGATATCTCACACGCAAATACGCGTTACTTGCATCTTCAAACTGGCCAAAGAAAGTATGGTCCTCCTGGCCACTGAATAGGTTTGCACCAACCGTGAATAACCATTCATCACTGAAACGATAATTCACACTTGGGCGTAAATAACTGTCATCATCACTTGGCGAATAAAACGCAAATAAAGACCATACAAATTGGTCTTTTGCAGTTCTATAAGTTATCCGCGTTGTAACTAGGTGGCGCTTCTCTTCCCCTTCGAACTGTGGAAACGGCGAATTTGCGATCAACTGATCATAATCTTGTGTCCACTCCAGATAATATTGCAGACCTAGGGTTAATCGGGTCGCCACCTCGGTTTCGTAACCGGCCAAAAATCGCCATTGCGAATTTTTTACGAAGGGATTGGTGCCTTTACTGTCTTCTACCGCATCATGATAAGCCACCTCAAAATTATAAAGTCCAGTTTCAATGCTTCCTCGAACACTGGCACCAAAAATATCTTTACGATGGAAGGTTGGTTGAAAACTATTGGTAATTCCAACTGGCTGCTTATCGAATCCTCGATAACCGTATAAGGCGTACTCAGTCCCTTCGATATTTTTATACAGCCTCAAAGCAATTTCGCTATTGCCAAAGTTGTGATCGGGCTCCACTGGATTGACTACATCAAAGCCACCAATATTGTCACCCACTATTGGATTAAACAAAGAAAACCTTTCCCCGTTGATATAGCGATCTTCTTCAAACACTGGTGTCCACACCAAATCCAGGTTAATTGCATCAAAATAGCTAGTCACTCGAACCGAATTGGCCGGTGCTTTTAAATAAGTATCTTCACGTCCTGAAAAGAACGATTGCCAATCCTTTGGGAACAAATCATTTAGGAACACAAGATCGCCTGTTCCCCAGGTACTGATCTGACGTCCAATTTTAAAATCCGTATTACCAAATGCAGAAAAACTCCAGGCCAGCTCTCGAATGTCTAATTCCAATTCATCGGTGACACCGTCATACCAGGTGTCACCGCGGAAACTGAAATCTACTTCTTCGCCTTTATAATCTGCTTCCAGGTGTCCTCGAAGCTCATTCAAGGTTTCTTTATCTTCGAACAATGGATCAGTTTGCAGTCGTCGACCGTATCCTGCTTCCAAAAAGCCGGCCCATGACCAGTTGGATGATTCCTTTTCATCCCATTCCTCTTCCCAGACATCACCCCACTCTTCACCCGATGAATCTTCTTCCGCAGCAATTAAGACGGGTAACCCCTGGGCAGTTATTACACCACCCACCATAAGCCATTTTAAAATTCGAGTTTTGCTACTCATCATCTGTCCTTTTAATAAGCCTATTCTTGCTTAGCTTCCAACCATTCGCGTGGCGGATTTCTTAACGAACGTGAAGTAAAGACATCCTCCGGTACGTCAATGTTATAGACCGGACGACGGAATTCCATATAGGTTGCGCTGCCGGTTTCCAAGTTTGAAATTTTCGACTTCATAACTGTAGGGATACCCTGAATCTCTTCTACTTCAGCCACATCCATACGTCTATAGACTTCACCTTTTTTATTAAAGTATTCCACCGTCATTGGCAGGAATGTTTCTTTGTTGATATTGGCAATGTAGTAGGAAAACTCCACATTACTTTCGTCTTGAGGAATATTTTTTACAATGTAGGCCGTATCGGTGACTTCCAACAGTTCATGATTATCCAGCGCAGGATTACGACCTGACACATCTTCATAAAAGAAATCCGAACCAACAAAGCTGGTGCGCTTATCACCTGCTGAGATACGTTTTTCTAAATCAAGTCCCGGTAAATATAACCAGCGGTCATCATCACGGTCTACATGCTTATTGACTAAAAATACAGTTCCTCGTACATCAGAGGGACGACTGAATACGACCAAGAAATTTTGATCGCCTTCATCTTTTATATCTTTGCGTAAGATAACAAATTGTCTCAACTGGCGATTACCATCTTTATCCACAATCATCATTCGCGCATCGCTGCGTCCATCATCACCAGCATAGTATGAGACTTTATTTGCTTTGCTGATAATTTCTTCAACACTCATCTCGCTTTCTGCAGCGTGTAGGCTTGCAGCCATCATTGGCGCTGTTAGACCTGCTAACAATAACGTTAATACTTTTTTCTTCGTACTTTTCTGTAAGCTTTTCATGTAAAGCCTCCTTAAGATTTAAATGCCCATCTGCGTGTGGCTTTTAATGCCACCGGTAACAACACTAAAGTTACCGCTGCCGATGCAGCCATTATAGTCGCCAGGAAGAAACCAACAGTTATGTATGGCACTAGTGGCGCGAACAACAATGGAGTAAATCCAATCGCAATAACAATCGCATTACGGCTGATGGCTGATGCTGGTTCTTCGAACATTTTGCCCATGGTCTTTTTGAAATCACCGGTTTGCTTAAAGATTTCTCTTGCCCGCTCCAAAAAGTGGATTGCGAAGTCAATCGATAAGCCCAGAGTCAACGACGATAGAACTGCAATTGGCATATCATAATCTTTGCCAACCCAACCTATCAGACCATAAATAAACAATATCGTGATGCTTAACGGAAGCATGGCCAATAAACCAAACAATACACTGCGGAACAAAATGATCATCATAAGCAGCACCACGACAAAGGCACTCATTAAGCTGTCTAACATTCCGGCAACCATTTCATCCTGCCATACCATATTTAGATAGCTCTTACCCGCCCAATGTGCCTCAACACCTTCTGGTAATGGATTGTCTGCAAAATACTGATCAACGAATTCCACTACTTGCGTCATGTCTTGATTGTCACCGCTGGTTAACTGCAACCAAATTGCCGTCGAACTGTATTCTTTTGTTACCATGTGCCACAAGTCTTGTGGACGGTGAGATGATTGATATTGCAACAATGCTTGCGCAACTCCGTTCTGACTCTCGGGAATGACAAAATCTTTTGCTTGACCTGTTTTTAATTCTCGAGTCACCGTTTTCACCACATCAGCTAATGAGTTACTTTTGCCTACATAACCGCTTTTAGCTAAAGCTTCTTGAAGCTGTTCAATCTCATGCAATATTTCAGGCTGCTGAAAATAAGCCACTTCAATCCGTGCTTCATCAGCTTCCATTATCAAATATTCCAGCACCTCTGCTTGCTTATCTGCTGCATCAAACAACTTATCCTCTAGTAGCATCATCACTTGGTTCAGCTGAGTTGTTAGTTGGTTGTCATTTTGCATGATGGTTTCTACTTCTGCTTTTAAGGATGGATCCTCAATCGCGCCAACCGTATTCATCCAGGCATCTTTTGCTGCTGACTCATCAGCTTCTAACACCAAGTACGCATCATATGTTCCCGCAAAGTGCTGATTTAACACTTTATCTGCAACTCGTATTTCATGACCTGCTTTAAACCATCGCACCGGGTTATCATTAATTTGAATTTGTGTAATTCCCCAAATACTTAATGCCACGACCGCTACAAATGAAACAGTGACTAACTTACTTGCTGCTAAGCTATTTTTTCCAACCTTGTGTAATACCTTTTGTAAGACACCTTCTTTTTTCGCTTCTGTTTGCAGCGACGCCAAGGCTTTAGGCTTCAGCGCAACTAGATAGGCTGGAATAAAAATAATAGTTAAGAGGAAGGCAAACAATATCCCGAAGCCCACATATGCACCAAAAATTTGAACTGGTGGAATCGGCGTTAGCAATAACGAGAAGAAACCTACCGCTGAAGTGACACTGGTATACAACATTGGTGTGAATAAGTGTCCAACCACCTCTTTAATCACTTCTTTTCGGTCTCGGCCTGGCTTATAGCTGTCTGAAAATTCAGACATTATGTGGATTGAATCAACCACCGCTATCGGCATCAAAAAGATCGGAATCATTGAGCTCATGATATGCACGGTAAAGCCCATGCCGATCAATAGACCCATAGTAATGATCACCGTTGCCATAGCAATAATCATCGGCGCCGCAATAAACTTAAAATTGCGGAAGAAAACCCACATCAAGATAAAGATCACTAAAGCGGCTAATGGTGCTGAAATACCCATCTGTACAAACATTTGATAGCCGAATGTATCTTCTGCTACTGGCAGGCCTGTAATATGGTATTCATCATCTGAGTCGAGCTGACTCATTAAGCCACGAATTTCTTCCGATATTCGATAGCTCTCATCTTTATTCAGAATCGGCACATAAATGGCTGTTGCCTTGTCATCGGCTGATGCCAGAGTATCTTGTAATAATGGTAATCGCTCTACTTGTTGATTAATCCAGTCAGCCCTGCTCTGCGTTACAGGCGCCTCCTTCATTAACCACTCAAATCGAATGGTGCCTGGACCTTCCTGACTTATATTATCCACAGTCGACAGCGCCATCATGTCGGATGCCACTACACCGTCAATTTCGGCAATGCCATCGGTTAACTCTTTAATGGCCTGCAACGATTGTGGGTTATAAATACCCTGCTCACTGTGATTGACCGCACCTACCACAATGATGTCGTACAGGTCAAAGCGACTTTTGACGTCATTATGATACACCCGTGATGCCTGGTCTTCAGCCAACATGTTTTCCGGATCCGTATCCACCACAATATTCGGAATCATGGCCCCGGTAATTGCTGTTAAAAGCAATGTGATGAGGAATACCCATTTAGGCTTCGTCATTGAGAATTTAAGCAGTGACTGTTTCATAGGACCTTCCATTCCAGACCTTTATTAGAGATTTCTAATATATTATAGATTAGTGTTTGCTAATATTCAAACAATAAACTATGCTTATTAACAAATTTATTGATTGAATATAGCATGTCTATCAAAATTAAATCCTTCTATCACGATGATACTGGCACTTGGAGTTATATTCTTCTTGATCCTGATCAAAAAATAGCCACTATTATCGATCCCGTCATGGACTTTGATTTAAGTTCCGGCAAAGTCAGTTATCAATCCGCCAACCAACTTATTGATTACATTAAACAAAATTCGCTTACCTTACAATGGGTTCTGGAGACACATGCCCACGCAGATCACATTTCTGCGGCGCAACACATAAAACATCATTTAGGTGGACAGGTTGTTATCGGTGAGGGTATCAAAGAGGTGCAAAGCCATTTTAGCGACTTCTTTAATATTGATATGCCTATTGACGGTAGTCAATTTGACCGGTTAATGACTAAAGGCGAGAAACTACCTTTTGGTTCTTACCATTTTACTGCTTACCCAACACCGGGCCATACCAACGACAGCATGAGTTATGAGATTGAAGGAAACCTGTTTATTGGTGATACCTTCTTTCATCCGGATACAGGTACGGCCCGTTGCGACTTTCCAGGCGGTGATGCCTATAAACTATATGACAGCCTGCAACTACTGATTTCATTTCCAGATGACTACAAGCTTTGGTTATGTCACGACTACCCTGATGGACGCAATGCTGAAACGGGTATACTTGTTGCCGATATGAAGCACAATGTTCACCTACAACAAGCCAACAATAATAAGCAACAGTTTGTGGACATTCGCACCAAGCGGGACGCAACCCTTGCCGTCCCACGCTTAATTTATCCATCAGTTCAGCTTAATATTCGTGCAGCTCAACTACCTTGCTCGGAATCGAACGGACGTAAGTATTTGAAACTGCCTCTGTTTGTCGATAAAGACAACCGCTAATCATTCTAAGACTTCTGTTTTCATGATTTTCCATTGTCTTTGCTGGCGGCGACTTGCTAAACTTGCCGCCAGTTTTGATTAACCACCTGTTACTTTGTCTTTACCACAACTCAACGATAAACAGCGCGAAGCACTTTTGTCCACCCAGGGCCCACTCTTGGTGTTAGCAGGTGCTGGCAGCGGTAAAACAAGTGTTATCACACGCAAGATGGTTTACCTGATCAAAGAAAAAGAGATTCCAGCTCGCCATATTGTTGCAGTAACTTTTACCAACAAAGCCGCCCGAGAAATGAAGCAGCGAGTCAGCAAATTAGCAGGCTCTAATGCTACACAAGGCTTAACGGTTTCCACCTTCCATAACTTTGGCCTCAATTTCATTCGTCGCGAATACAAAAAACTGGGTATGAAGTCCAACTTTACCATTTTCGATGATCAGGACTCGCTCGCCTTACTTAAAGATTTAGGTTTTAAAGAAGCAGAAAGCGATAAACAACTTTTGTTTCGCTTACAGCAACAAATCTCAGCCTGGAAAAATGACCTAATCCTTCCAGAACAGGCGATCAATCAAGCCAAGGATCAAGAGCAGCTCATCTTCTCCAAAGTCTACGAAAAATATGCGCGAAGTATGAAAGCGTATAATGCTGTGGATTTTGATGACCTGATTTTAATTCCAACCCTGTTGTTACGCGACAATCCGGAAGTAAGAGAAAAATGGCAAAACAAAATTCGTTATTTATTGGTTGATGAGTATCAAGACACTAATACCAGCCAATATGAATTAATCAAACATCTAGTCGGCCAGTTTGGTAACTTTACTGTGGTGGGTGATGATGATCAGTCGATCTATTCCTGGCGAGGTGCTCGTCCCGAAAATCTCGATCAACTGGCAAAAGATTACCCGCACCTACAAGTCATTAAACTCGAGCAAAATTATCGTTCTTATGGACGAATACTAAAAGCTGCCAACGTCTTAATAGATAACAACCCGCATGCGTTTGTCAAAAAGTTATGGTCAGACAAACCTTATGGCGATCCGCTAAGAGTCGTTACTTGTCCAAACGAAGACGCTGAAGCAGAAAAAGTGGTTACAGAGATTGTCAGCCGGAAAGTACGCACAAAAAATGGGCGTTATTCTGACTTTGCCATTTTGTACCGTGGAAATCATCAAGCAAAAGTATTTGAGCGAACACTCATTGCCAATAATGTTCCCTACAAAATTTCAGGTAGCACCTCTTTCTTCTCACGCGCAGAGATCAAAGATATTATGGCTTACTTGCGACTGCTTACCAATCCCGACGACGACAATGCTTTTTTACGCATTGCCAATACACCCCGTCGCGGTATTGGCCCTACTACTCTTGAGCAGTTAGGATCCTATGCTCAGATGCGTCATATCAGCTTATTTACTGCTTGTCATGAAATTGGCCTTGAGCAGCATTTGCAGGGTAAAGGGCTTGAAAATGTTCGTCGTTTTTCTGATCTGATTTCGCGATCTGCAGATAATGCCGAGCGCGGCGATAGCGTCGGTGTCATTCATGATCTGGTCGCGCGTATTGGCTATCATTCCTGGCTTCATGAAACATCCAGCACCCCTAAAGCAGCCGAATATCGCTGGAATAACATTCAGGAATTACTGGGTTGGGTTGAAAAAGGAATTGATGATAATGAAAATGATCCAAACCCATTCGCTGCTGCTGTCGCTAACCTCATGTTACGCGACATGCTTGACCGCAATGAAAAAGAGGAAGAAGAGTCTAACGAAGTTCAGTTAATGACTTTACACGCTGCAAAGGGGTTGGAGTTTAATCATGTCTATCTGGTAGGAATGGAAGAAGAATTTCTGCCACATAAGTCCAGTATTGAAAATGATGATATTGAAGAAGAACGTCGGCTTGCTTACGTAGGCATTACTCGTGCCCAACGTACTTTAACTTTTACCTTATGTAAAAAGCGTTCAAAATACGGTGAGGTTATGACTTGCGAACCCAGTCGTTTTCTCGAGGAACTTCCTCAAGACGATCTCGACTGGGATGCTAAACGCAAACCCTTATCTGAAGAAGAGCAAGAACAGCTTGCAACCGACAATTTATCGATGCTTAAATCACTTTTCTCTGAATAAAAGATACCACCTATTTGCCTTCCTCTACCGCACTAGGCTCTACCTTGAATTGAGCAAAACATACCCAGTTTCCATACGGGTCCAAACAAATAGTTTCAGTAGCTCCATAAAAGGTTTCCCTTTCTTTAATTAGCAGCTCTTCATTTTGTAATGCTTGTTGGATGTTCTTAATATCCTCAACTTCAACAAATAAAAAAGTTTTTGATTCTGGCAGCTTTTCGTTAATATCATCTTCGATACTGGCAGTGGTTTGATACATGACTTCAGTTTTACCATTGCTCAAAATCACAAATCCAATTTCATCATCCTGTGGAACCGATGTCACAACCTCAAAACCCAACTTTTCCCAAAACAAAATACCTTTATCTAAATTTTTGACTACAATCACATTTGTAATCTTCTGACAGTTCGACTGCATCACGCTTCTCCTATTCTATTCACCTTTGATTCACCTCATTCAGTATAGACTACAATCAAACTTTTACATTGTTTTAGTTGCTAACTTTTTATTAATTACACCGCATGAAAGAAAGCACAGGAGGTGTTGTATGACTATATTCGAATGGATTATTGTAATAATCGTGTCGTTACTGATATTCCTATTTGGACTGGCTGGAGTGACCGGCAGCATTTTCTTTGACAGTCAACGCAAAGAAAACACCCCTGATACGAAACTCAAAAATAAGCCCTAGTAAGTTTTTATACTGCGTCGCAGGCTGGTGATGAGCAACTCGAATCCCGACATAGCCATAGGTACTTTACTTTAACCTGTGGTTTCGCTACTCAGCGAGTTACTTTTACAGAATACATCCTTGTATTCTGCTAAAGCCAGCGTAGTTTCGCTTCGCTGTTCAAATTTGTTCCACACAAATTTGTCTTGCTCTAAGTAACCACAAAATCGTACGGAACGATTTTGAATAGCGAAGCTAGCCCGCAGGGTGAAGTACAGGATGTACTTCATAAAAGAAGACCACCCCGTGATTGAGGTCTCGTTTCACGAGACTTCTTTCATCGATACCAAGCCTCTTAACGCAGGGTCTGCCCCCTTGGGTGCCGTAAAATACGTTCCATCCCTGGCCCGAATTTTACTATTCAAAACTTCCTGTTTTGAATTGCTATGTCTTGGTTTCGATTCAACTCAATCAAAGGGGATTTGTTGGTGCTAACCTGATATTACTTCTTACCTTTCAACAGAAAAAGGCTCCATCAGGAGCCTTTTTAAGTTCAAAGTTAAAGCTTAATTCAACCGCTGGAACACAGTGGCAATACCCTGCCCCAATCCAATACACATGGTTGATATACCAAACTCTTTATCTTTATCTTCCATCAGGCGAAGCAAGGTGGTTGAGATTCTCGCGCCAGAACAACCGAGTGGGTGCCCTAGTGCAATCGCGCCACCATTAAGGTTCACCTTATCCTGCCAGTTGTCACGCATGCCTAACCCGTCCAATACCGCGATTGATTGTGCTGCGAAGGCCTCATTTAATTCAAACAAGTCAATATCTGACAACTTCATTCCTGCCCTTTTTAATGCTTTGTTAACCGCAGGCACGGGGCCAAATCCCATGATGGATGGATCACATCCAGCGACACCCATGGAAACGATTTTTGCAATCGGCTTTAAGCCTAGTGCATCAGCTTTTTCACGCGACATAACTAACATTGCAGCTGCACCATCTGAAATAGCTGATGAAGTTGCTGCTGTCACTGTGCCATCTTTTGGATTAAACACAGGTCGTAGTTTTGCCATATCTTCAACGGTTGATTCTGGACGAATCACTTCATCGAAATCATATAAACGAAGACCCCCTGTTTCATCATGTGCCTCCATTGCTAATATTTCCTTTTTGAAACGACCTTCGATAGTCGCTTTGTGTGCTAACTGATGTGAGCGAAAGCCAAACTCATCTTGTTCCTGTCTGGAAACTTTATGCATGATGGCTAACATTTCAGCGGTTAAGCCCATCATACCGGCGGCTTTTGCGGTATATTTCGCTAGTTCAGGATCAAAATCAATACCATGGTTCATTGGCACATGCCCCATGTGCTCTACGCCACCAATAATAAACACATCACCATCACCGACCATGATTGAACGAGATGCAATATGTAACGCTTCCATCGAAGAACCGCACAAACGATTCACGGTTTGTCCTGCAACCGTATGCGGTAATTCGGTTTTTAATAGTGCATTACGCGCAATATTGAAACCTTGCTCTAAGGTCTGCTGTACACACCCCCAGATTACATCTTCCACCTCTGCAGGATCGAGCGCCTGGTTACGATCTATCAGACCCTGCATTAGACGCGCCGATAATTCTTCAGCTCGTGTATTTCTAAACATACCACCTTTCGAGCGCCCCATTGGGGTACGAATGGCATCTACTATTACTACTTCATTCATTTCTCTTTCCCCTTTGGTTATGCGTTGTAGAATGTTTTGTTGTCTTTAGCCATTGCCAGCATGCCTTCGGTCGGCTCGTAAGCTTTACCCAAGTGCTTGTACTTATTGGCTAAATCAACAATGTATTGCATGCCATTATCATCAACATACTTGAAGACACCACCACGGAAAGGAGGGAAGCCTAAACCATATATCAGTGCCATATCGCCCTCAGCAGGGCTAGCAATAATACCTTCTTCCAAGCAACGGATCGTTTCGATAATCATCGGCAACATGTTGCGCGCAATGATTTCTTCGTCACCGTATTCTTTAGTATCCTGGCAAACCTCTTTCAACAATTCGTAAGCCTTCGGATCGGCTTCTTTTGTAGGTTTACCTCGCTTGTCGGTTCCATAAACATAAAAGCCTTTGCCGTTTTTCTGGCCATAACGCTCATGTTCAAACATCACGTCAATCGCATCTTTTTCTTCTTTGCTCATGCGATCCGGGAAACCTTCTGCCATTACTTCGGCTGCATGCTTACCGGTATCCATACCCACTACGTCCAATAAATAGGCAGGACCCATTGGCCAGCCGAATTTCTTGCTCATGACTTTATCCACTTGCTGGAAGTCAGCACCGTCACGCAACAGTTTTGTGAAACCACCAAAGTAAGGGAATAGAACGCGGTTAACGAAGAAGCCCGGGCAGTCATTAACCACAACAGGTGATTTGCCCATGGCGCTGGCATAAGCTACGACACTGGCAATGGTTTCTTCCGAAGTGTTTTTACCTCGAATGACTTCCACCAAAGGCATCTTATGTACAGGGTTGAAGAAATGCATGCCGCAGAATTTTTCAGGACGTTTCAAAGCGCCGGCTAAACGATCAATTGAAATAGTAGATGTGTTTGAACAAATAATAGCGTCTTCCGGCATCATTTCTTCTACTTCTTTCAATACCGCTTCTTTGACCTTAGGATTCTCAACCACTGCCTCAACAACAATGTTGGTATGTTTGATTTCGTCGTAACTTAAGGTTGGTTTTATGCTGGCAATACCTTGTGCCATTTTTTCGGTACTGATTTTGCCGTACTTGACCCCCTTACCGAATAGCTGAATGGCTTCGTTCATACCTTGTTCAAGCGCTTCCTGGCGAATGTCTTTCATAATCGCCGGAACGCCGCGTGAAGCTGACTGATAAGCGATCCCGCCACCCATTATGCCCGCACCTAAAACCGTTGCGGCCTTCACTTCAACATCTTTTGCCTTAGAGGCTTGCTTGGCTTTTTTCTTGAGAACCTGATCATTGAGGAACAACTGAATCAGTGCCGAAGCCTGTGGGCTCTGAGCAACATCGGCAAAAACTTCATGTTCAAATTTGATAGCTTCTTCAAGTGGCAGAGTTGCACCTTTTTCTATTGCTTCAACCGCTTTAACCGGTGCTGGATAGTGTGGACCTGCTTGACCAGCGATATACGCTTTTGAGGTCATGAAAGACATGGTTGCTTCAATTTTATTGAGCTTTAATGGCCCTGTCTTTTCTGCTCGTCGGCCTTTCCAGTCCAACTTGTCTTCAATTGCTTCAAGCAACATTCTTTCGGTTGCCGCAAACAGGCTATCACCATCAACCACCGCATCAACCGCACCGATTTTCAATGCTGCGTCTGGTTTACTTGGTTTTCCACCAGCAATCCATTCAAAAGCATTATCGGCACCAATCACTCTTGGCAATCGAGTGGTGCCACCGAAGCCAGGAATCAAGCCTAACTTAGTTTCTGGTAAACCTACTTGAGCACTGGTGGAGGCGATACGCATATCACAACTTAAGCACATCTCCATGCCTCCACCTAAAGCAATACCATTAATGGCAACAGCGGTCGGAAATGGCAAGTTTTCAAAACCAGTAAATATAGCGTTTGCTTCTACAATCCACTTCATTAATTCTTCGCGTGGCAAAGCGAACAAGCCTAAAAACTCGGTAATATCTGCACCGACGATAAACACCGGCTTACCGCTAGTGACCATGGCGGCTTTTACATCAGAGTTATCCTTTAACAAGCTAACGACTTTATCAAGCTCTCCCAAGGTATCGCGGTCGAACTTGTTGACCGATTCTTTCTGGTTATCAAAACAGACTTCAGCAATCCCCGTTGGGTGCAATCTGCATTGAATCGATTGACCTTCAAATATCATTCTTTATCTCCATTGCTGGCTGCCAATCTCTAGCAAGAAATGCTTTGGCGGTAATTGTTCTAGCGGGTGACTCTTATTTGCACAAATCAATCGCTAAAATAAAGGAAACCAGTGTACTGCTGCAGGTCAGCAGACACAATTCAAACTTCTGGTCTGACCAATCATAACGAAGTTTAATCGGAAACGAAAGCCCCCGACTACCCTTCTGATCGGGCGTGATTTCTGGAATAATGGTGCCACTATTGATTAACCACATTCGGATACTTTATGCACGATTCCTCGTTGGCGCCTTTATTCAAGCATCATATTGATGTTGTTACCCAGCGCTATCAAAAAGCCATGGAAAATCATGACTTCGATCACTTAGTCATTCCGGCTGGCTCACAGCATGGCATCTTCCTCGATGACATGTCGTATCCCTTTAAGTCCAACTTCCATTTTAATAGCTTTATCCCTCTAGATGATCTACACGATAGCGTATTGATTATCTCTGCGGATGGTACTCGCAAGCTGTGTTACTACCAACCGGTTGATTTCTGGCACTATGTTGCCGGTGATCCTGAAGGTTTCTGGGTGGAGCACTTTGATATTGTCATGACTCGCACTAAAGACGAAGTGCTTTCTCATGTACCTACTACAGGTAATGTCGCTTATATTGGTGAAATGGCACGTCCTTTTGATGAAGATAATTTTGCCGCTGTTAACCCAGGCTATTTCATGAACGAAATCAACTGGCACCGCGCGATCAAATCTGACTATGAGGTTGAGTGTGTTTCACGTGCTAACCAACGTGCCGCCATGGGTCACATGGCTGCCCGCAATATGTTCTTCAAAAATGGCTCTGAACTCGAGATTCATTTAGCCTATTTGTTGGCAACGGGTCACGCTGAACACCAACTTCCCTATGGCAGCATCGTAGCTCTCAATGAACATGCCGCCATTTTGCACTACACCTTATATAACAACCAGGCACCACAGCAACACCGAACCTTCCTGATTGATGCTGGCGCTCGGTACAACAATTATGCGGCAGACATTACTCGCACCTACGCTTACGAAACGAATGAATTTTCCGAGTTGATTGGTGATATGGATGCATTGGAGCAACGTATCTGCAACAAAGTAACCACAGGCCAATCCTACGTTGACTTGCATATCGAAACGCACCATGAAATTGCCAAGCTGCTTAATAAGTATAAATTCTGCGATATGTCACCAGAGTCTATGGTTGAAGCCGGTGTTACATCCACCTTCTTCCCGCATGGTCTGGGCCATCACATTGGCTTACAGGTACATGACGTTGGCGGTCACCAGGCCAATGTCGAAGGTGATCCAGCTCCACCGCCGAAGGCACACCCATTCCTTCGTAACACGCGTGATATTGAAATTGGTAATATTCTAACCATTGAACCCGGTCTTTATTTTATTGACTCCTTACTGGGTGATCTAAAGCAAACCGAACATGGCAAAAGTATAAACTGGGATAAGATTGAACAGTTTAAACCTTTCGGCGGCATTCGTATTGAAGATGAAGTACTGGTCACCGCAACGGGCCCACGCAACCTGACTCGTGAGCATCTGGATTAATTTTCAGTAATGTCGGACGCTGTAAAGCAAGAAGTTGCCGGTTATCGGGTGCCTCAAGATACCGTTGAGCACCCGTTTTCATTTGAGGAAGTTATCAAGGGCAGTCGATTTATTGCTCGCTTGGCATTTACGCCAACGGTCGAAGATGCCAAAGCCTTCATTAACTACTTTAATCAGACTGAGCCAGATGCAACCCACCATTGTTGGGCTTATATCATCGGTAATCCCGCGAGCACTACATTGATAGCCTGCTCCGATGATGGCGAACCCAATGGTACCGCCGGTATGCCTATGCTAAATGTTTTGCAACATAGTGATGTTGGGGATATAACCGCGGTCGTTACTCGCTATTATGGTGGTACAAAATTAGGTACCGGGGGACTAGCGCGCGCTTATGGTGGATCGGTCAAACAGTCTATGGATCAGATTAAACTCGGTTCTCGTATCTACACCGAGAAATTTGATCTAACTTGTGCTTATGATCTTCAAAAACAGGTAGAATACTTGCTTAAAGAAGCACAAGCCGAGATTGAGCAAACAGACTTTGCAGAACAGGTAACCATTCGTGCAAAAGTCCCGCAAAACACTTTACCCGAATTAGAAGTAGCACTTGAGGCTTATATCAATCGTAATCAACTAGAGGTAACCAAAGTTACATGTTAGCGTTGAAACATTTTCACATGAGTTTAGCGGCATTGACCGTTTTAGGGTTTTTAATCCGTAGCGTCTGGTTATTCAGAGGTAGCCAGCTGTTACAGAAAAAAGTGGTCAAAATCTTACCGCATATTATTGATACCTTTTTGTTAGCTAGCGGTATCGTATTAATGGTGCAATTTAAGATGTACCCACATCATCAACCATGGTTAACAGTTAAGATACTGCTTATCGTTACCTACATAATGTTTGGCATAAAAATGTTTCATGCCACCGAAAGCAAAAAACGACTGATCTTTTTTGTACTCGCACTAGCCAGTGTTTTAGCCGTTCTTTACTTGGCAAGAGTTAAACCACCACTCTGGTAATAGAGGAATACTAAAAATGATCGACCCCAAAGTACTCGATGATATTGCCAACAAGCTGTCCGATGCCATTCCGCAATCGGTTAAAAATACCGGAGATGAGTTTGCTAAACAAGCCAAGCAAATCCTGCAAAATCAGCTAGCCAAGCTTGATCTGGTTACTCGCGAAGAGTTTGACGCACAAACCAAAGTCCTGCAAAGAACCCGTTCAATGCTGGAAGAGTTGGAACAGAAGTTGTCTGAACTGGAAAAAAAGTCCTAAACAACCAAGGCAAGCTCTCTAGCTTGCCTTGGTTACGTCTTATTGTGATGCCTCAATGGTTAAACTGTATTCTTTTGGCAGTGGTATGATAGTCCAATCTGCTTCAGAAGATCCGAGCTTAACACTCGCATAACCAGTTACTGTATAGTCGCCTGGCTGCAGGTATTCCCCGAGCCCCCCAATTTCACCTCCCTCTGCATCTATTAGGAACAGTTCCTGATCCCAAAGAGTAGGTGTTCCTATTGTCTCTCCGGTATAAACTACTTCAATATTCCAAGTAGCTGAACAACCGATAGGCGCCTGCCTAGAGTCATAAACCTTAACATCATTTTCATCATAGATTTCAATTACATCGAAACCACAGCTTCCAAACTCAACTCTTTCTGTTTGAAAGCCTTTGTTGGTCAACTTCATATCAAATGCGATAGGCTCTTGCTCATAAAAGACAGTCTTAGTTGCTCCATAAATTATTTCTGGATTCCCAACCTCCCAAGTCTTTAGCGTTAAAGTCGCCTCTAATTCTGTTTTATCATCACTTTTACAAGCTGATAACTGAAGCGCCACCAAACCGGCTATAATAACTAGTGTTTTTTTCATTCTATCCCCTCTTTCTCCATGAAAAACAGTAAGTTACACTTAAAAAATAACGGCATCCATTACTACATTTTGCCGCTGTTAACTGTTAGACGCTTTTATATAAAAGAGAGTGACATTATTCTTCATTCACTGTTTTTACCTGGCTTGCATTTGCTCTGATTTTATAGACTTCTAGTGCTGATATTTCTTTCTTTCGTGCTAACTGCAAAGCCATCTCCGCCAAGCTAACCATGCCTTGTTTTTGGGCAATTTCATTAAGCTTGTTGATATCCAGGTTTTCATTAATTTCACAAGCAACCTGAGGGGTAATGCTCAATAATTCATAAACAGAGCGTCTACCTGCAATTCCTGTGTTAAAGCATTCAGCACATCCTGCCCCCTTATAAAACTTATCGTTCTTCGTTGCCTGTATTTCTTTACGTATCGACTCTGGAATTTTTTCTTCCACTAAGCAGTGCTGACAATTTTTCTTGACCAGTCTTTGTGCCAGAATACCGACTAACGCATCTTTTAGTAGGTAGGGCTCAACGCCCATTTCAATTAATCGAGTTATGGTACTGACTGAACTGTTTGTATGTAGTGTACTCAACACCAAATGACCGGTTAATGAACTTTCTACAGCAATCTTTGCTGTTTCCCCGTCACGTATTTCGCCAACCATAATCACATCCGGATCGTGCCGTAAAATATTTCTTAAGGCTCGCGCAAATGTGTAACCAATTTTGTGATTAACTGGAATCTGTGTAACACCTTCCATTTTGTATTCGACTGGTTCTTCCACTGTAACAATGTGAGGTCCTTCCTTTATCTTTTCATTAATTGCTGCGTATAAGGTTGTCGTTTTTCCCGAACCAGTTGGACCAGTGACTAAGAATATGCCGTAACTTGAATGTAATAAGTTAGTCAAATTTTCTGTGTCTTTTTCGTTTAACCCTAATTCTGTAATCTCTCGAAGTCCCTGCGAGCTATCCAAAACCCTAATCACAACACTTTCTCCGTATACCGTTGGCATTACAGAAATTCGCATATCAATACTCTTGCCATTACCCGCATATTCTATTCGTCCATCTTGCGGAAGCCGTCTTTCAGAAATATCCATGCCACCAATAATTTTTATTCGGCTAACTAAAGCTTGATGTAATGACAGGTTCAGTTTTCTTATTGGGGTTAGCGACCCATCCACCCTATATAACAACTGCAAGTACTTTGCTCTTGGATGCAAATGAATATCAGAGGCGTTTTTTTCTATAGCATCTGTAATGATTGATGCCATTAAGTTGATAACGCCTTTTTTCTTCCCTAAACTTTCTATTTCATTGGTCGCCAAACTCTTGCTGGCATCAATACCGACACGCTCCAACTCATTCAGAGCTTCTTTTTCATTTTGAAATTGAATAATGCCGCTCAAATACTCTAACAACTCTCTTTTATCTGCTTTAACAGGCTCAATATTGCAACCCGCGATAAAGCTTAATACCTGCATAGCATCAATTTGCTGTGGATTGGTGAATGCGACCTCTAATAAATTATTTTTTTTAAACAATGGCAGTGCCTGGTATTTAAATAATAATTCCGGTGGAAATTTTCGCACCCATTTTTCATCTATTTTTAATGCGCTTAAATCTATATCTTTTATATTACCTGTGAAACGGTCATCTTCACTACCAAAGGTGGATCGCCCATTGCTTTGAATTAAGTCTATGTTGGTTACATTTTGTTCTGAAATAAGGATGATAAAGATATGATACTTATGCAACCGCAGTACTTTCCATAAACCGTTTTCTTTTTCACAGTAAACACACTGACCAGTGATCGTGAACTTATCGTTCATTTCAATCCGGTAATTGGAATAGTTTAGGTTCCCTGTTTCCTTTTGGTATTCTTCTAAACTTTCATAGACTGGTTTTTGCAACACGACATATTGAGCATTATTAAAGGCTATGCTTTTATCCTCTGTTATGAAGCATTGGTTGTTCATATCAACCTGTAATAACTTCATATCCTCCAGTGTGTTTTCCTTGTCACAGAAGACACTATTGGTTGTCTGCTTCTGACTAGAACTAATAGCATTACTAAGCAATAAGTCGAAATCCATCACCCCTCCTTTGTTTTGGTTACTCTACCTTATATTTTTTTCCTTTTCTTGACTATTGTCATGCCTACTCAACTTATCCATTTGAATGTTTCGCTTGCCTTTTCGCCCTGATAAATTATTCTGAGTTATCAACTATAGTAGGATCGACACATGATACTTATTGGTGGCAACCCTCAGCAGCAACACATTCATCTCAATCCCAAGATGGCGAACCGCCATGGCCTGGTCGCTGGTGCAACAGGCACTGGCAAAACGGTAACCCTACAGGTGCTTGCGGAATCTTTCTCAAACATGGGTGTTCCTGTTTTCGCTGCTGATATTAAAGGTGACCTCAGCGGGATAGCTAAAGCTGCCTCCCCCCATCCTAAAATTGCTGAACGTATTGATACCATTCAAATCCCCAATTATCAACCTCGCTCTAATCCTGTCCTTTTTTGGGATGTTTTTGGTAAACACGGCCACCCAGTTAGAACAACCATCTCAGAGATGGGGCCCTTATTGCTTTCTAACCTTTTAGAATTAAACGACACCCAAACAGGCGTTCTTCATATCGCTTTCGATATTGCTGATGAACAAGGTCTACTCCTACTTGATCTCAAAGATCTACGCTCTATGCTCAACTGGCTGGCTGATAACCGTCAAGAAATCAGTCGTAACTATGGTAATGTCACCTCTCAAACAGTCGCTGCCATTATCCGAAAACTTCTAGTATTAGAGAACTCCGGGGGCGATCATTTTTTCGGCGAGACAGCACTTAATATTAATGATTTGATGCGGCTCGACTCTCAGGGCAAAGGTTATATTAGTTTGTTGTACAGCCGCGAGTTGATGTTAAATCCAAGGATTTACTCCACCTTTCTGTTATGGATGCTCTCCGAGCTGTTCGAAGAACTGGAAGAAGTAGGAGATTTGGATAAACCTCGTCTGGTTTTCTTTTTCGATGAAGCCCATTTACTTTTCGACCATGCGCCAAAAATCTTATTCCAGCGTATCGAACAGGTTGTCCGCCTTATACGCTCCAAAGGAGTGGGGATTTATTTCGTTACTCAAAATCCTACCGATATCCCTGATTCAGTACTTGGGCAACTAGGAAACAAAATTCAACATTCCCTGCGCGCTTTTACACCAAAAGATCAAAAGGCTATCAAGGCTGCTGCTGACACTTTTCGACCTAACCCTTTGTTAGACACTCAGTCTATAATCACCCAGTTATCCGTCGGTGAAGCATTGATTTCTGTCCTTGACGATAAAGGCCGCCCCACCCCAGTCGAACAAACCTTAATATGCCCTCCAACTTCCCAGATTGGCCCCTTGTCTGATAAAGACTGGCAAACCGTTTTCAATTCTTCTGTCCTTAAAGGTGTCTATGATCAAGCTATAGATCGTCAATCAGCTTATGAGGTTTTGCTGGAAAGAGAGAAAGAACTTCAGAATAGGCAAATGAAGGAAATGAAGCAAGCTCAAGATATTCGCGAAAAAGCAAAACCAAAACGACGTTCAAACCGTCAATCTGTGTCGGAAGCTTTCTTTAAAACTCTTGCTAGAACGGTCAGTTCAGGTATTGGACGCAGAATTGTCCGTGGCCTTTTAGGTTCGATTTTAGGCAGTAAATAGCAAAAAGCCCACGCAATAGCATGGGCTTTTGTTATGGTGATCCACTTTAATCTTTTAACAAAAAGGTAACTTTCATAACGACACGAAATTTTTCTACCTCTCCGTCTTTAATGACCACCTGCTGTTCTTTAATCCAGGCTGACTTTACCTGATCCAAGGTTTTATTGGCTCGTCGAATACCTTGTTTTACCGCGTCTTCAAAACTATCTTTTGAGTCTGCAATAATTTCTGTAACCTTTGCAACAGTCATATAAGCTCCTTTTTTGTTTTTAATTCTTTTCTATCATACTCCTGTGCCAACACATCGCAACCTACTGGTTTCTCATATTGATAAGTTTACATTTGAGTACTTGTTTCTAAGCTTAAATTCCATCATCTTAACTCTATCTTTACTTTAAGGTTAAACCTATGTCCTTTGACCATGACATATTTCAGTTGCCAGCTGACTGCGTTATTAATGATTATTGCGTACCGTTTCAGTCCGCAATAAAGCTATCTGACTATTCAACCTTGCCGCAGCAACTTGAATCTAAGTCCGATTATAAAATTCGACTTAAAGACAACCGCAAACAACTTTATCATTTGCAGCATACCTTATATGCCGATAATCGCTTTTCGATCCTGCTTATTTTCCAGGCAATGGATGCCGCAGGTAAGGACAGTACTATTCGCAAGGTTTTTAAAGGGGTCAACCCTGCTGGCTTCCAGGTTCATAGTTTTAAACAACCTTCAGATGAAGAACTTGAACATGACTTTTTATGGCGGACCGCAAAAGCTTTGCCTGAGCGTGGTCGAATTGGTATTTTCAACCGCAGCTACTATGAAGAAGTTCTCGTGGTGCGGGTTAACCCTCACTTCCTAACCAGCCAACACTTGAGTAATATCACTCCTTCAACCAGTAAGTCTCCTATTGTCGAAGACTCATTCTGGCAGTCCAGGTTCCAATCAATTAACGATCACGAGCGCCACCTTGCCACTAATGGAACCTTAGTCCTCAAGTTTTTTCTCAATGTTTCACAACAAGAGCAACATCAACGATTTCTGTCCCGCATCCATGATCCTACTAAAAACTGGAAGTTTTCAAAAAATGATATCGAGCAAAGTAAACTGTGGGATTCTTACCAACACGCCTATCAAGAAGCGCTTTCTCATACCTCTCGACCTTGGGCACCTTGGTATATTATTCCGGCGGATAATAAACCAGCCATGCGGACCATTGTTTCTCAAATTGTTCTCGATAACCTAAAGCAGCTACCGATCCAATATCCGCAGTTATCTGCGCGCGACCAAGAGGCTCTACCGGCATACGAAAAGCAATTGTCTAAAGGCGTACATTATAAATAAGTTAGCACCCACTTCCGCTTTGACTTAAAAAAAAGACCGCAAATAGCGGCCTTTTTTCTAACACTTTTTCGGTTTACTGGGTTAAACGTCTAGATTGGATACCGATAGAGCGTTATTTTCAATAAACTCTCGTCTTGGTTCAACCTGATCTCCCATTAGGGTGGTAAATAACTGATCAGCACCAACTGCATCTTCAATCGTTACCTGGAGCATACGTCTCCCCTCTGGATCCATTGTGGTTTCCCACAATTGACCAGGGTTCATTTCTCCCAACCCTTTATAACGCTGAATAGATTGGCCACGACGGGCTTCTGTCATTAACCAATCAAGTGCCTCTTTAAATGAGTCAACTTCTTGGATCTTCTCGCCACGTTTAACAAAAGCACCTTCCTCAACCAAGGTTTCCAGTTTTTCTCCGAGTAGCGATATCTTTTTATAATCACCAGAAGCAAAGAACTCTGTTGAAAGTAAATACTCACTTTCAACACCATGATGAAACATAACAAAGTACGGCAGGTAATGTTCCAATTCATTATCTTTACGTATATTAAAATTAAAACGTACCGCGCCACTTTTCTGATCTTTGTTAAGTTTTATCGCTAAGCTATCCATCCATTCTTTTACCTTTGACTCACTTTTTAGATCTTCAGTCTTTAGGGTGGGATGGTAAATCATACTGTTTAAGATATTCGATGGATACAGTTGTGCTAAACGACGAATGGTCATTTGCACATCTCTGTACTCGTTTACCAGCCGCTCAAGGCCTTCGCCACTAATAGCTGGTGCATCTTTGCTCACATACAACTCAGTATTGTTTAGAGCTGTTTGTGTTAAATAGTTTTCCAGGGCTTCATCATCTTTCAAATATTGCTCTTGCTTCCCTTTTTTAACCTTGTACAAGGGCGGTTGAGCAATATAAATATATCCTCGTTCAATTAACTGCGGAACCTGGCGATAGAAGAAGGTTAGCAATAAAGTACGGATATGGGCACCATCAACGTCGGCATCGGTCATGATGATAATACGATGATAGCGGGTTTTATCGGCATCAAACTCTTCCCGACCAATACCACAACCCAACGCAGTGATTAAAGTCCCTACTTCTTGTGAAGACAACATTTTATCGAAGCGTGCTTTTTCAACATTCAGAATCTTACCTTTCAGTGGCAAAATTGCCTGATTCTTGCGATCTCGCCCTTGTTTGGCCGAACCACCCGCAGAATCACCCTCCACAATGTATAGTTCTGATAAAGCAGGATCTTTTTCCTGGCAGTCGGCCAATTTCCCTGGTAACCCAGCAATATCAAGCGCCCCCTTACGACGAGTCATCTCTCGCGCCTTTCTCGCAGCCTCGCGCGCTCTGGCTGCATCAATCATCTTGTTAACAACAGCTTTAGCTTCCGCTGGGTTTTCCAACAGGAAGTCTTTCAAATGCTCACCCATCGCCTGCTCAACCGCAGTTTTAACTTCGCTCGAAACCAATTTATCTTTAGTTTGAGAGCTAAACTTTGGGTCTGGAACTTTTACCGAAACAACCGCAGTTAGACCTTCACGAGCATCATCACCGGTAGTATTAACCTTACCTTTCTTGTTATAACCCTCATTCTCCATGAAATTATTCAGGCCACGAGTTAAGGCGGCTCGGAATCCGGCTAGGTGAGTACCGCCATCCCTTTGTGGGATATTGTTGGTAAAACAAAAAATACTTTCTTGGAAGCCATCATTCCACTGCAGTGAAACTTCAACAGTAATTCCATCCTCTTCACGCTCATGGGTAAAATGGAATACTTTCTCATGGATAGGCGTTTTTTTGCTATTAAGGTATTCAACGAAAGCTCTGATACCACCCTCGTACTTAAAATGATCCTGCCTACCTGTGCGCTCATCCGCTAATCGAATACCTACTCCTGAGTTTAGGAAAGATAGCTCGCGCAGACGTTTAGCCAATATATCGTAATGGTACTCAGTATTGGTGAATGTCTTATCACTTGGTTTGAACCGAATCTCTGTGCCAGTTGTTTCTGCATCTCCTACAACCTCTAACGGAGCTTGCGGTACACCATGTACATAGATCTGCTCATAACGTTTACCAGCACGCCGAATGGTGAGTTTCAGCTCTTCAGAAAGGGCATTAACAACAGAAACACCAACTCCGTGTAAACCACCAGACACTTTATAGGAGTTATCATCAAACTTACCTCCAGCATGCAAGACGGTCATGATAACCTCAGCAGCAGACACACCCTCTTCTTCGTGTAATTCTGTAGGAATACCGCGTCCATTATCTTTTACAGATACAGAATTATCGCTATGAATGGTTACGTAAATATCGGTGCAATGGCCAGCGAGCGACTCATCAATGGAGTTATCAACTACCTCAAACACCATGTGGTGCAAACCAGTACCATCATCTGTGTCACCGATATACATTCCTGGACGCTTACGTACTGCGTCCAAGCCTTTCAATACTTTAATACTGGACGAATCGTAATTGTTGTTCTCTGACATACGGATTCCTTCTGATTGTTCTGTTAAGCTTATTGCGAATTTATTTCCGAGGCCTCTATAACTGATACAGCCCCGTGTTCCACGTGGAACAACCTAGCGTTATTATACCTGTTTATGAGGCTTTTGAGAGGATCTAAATGCACACAACTAATAAATATTTGCTGATTTTGGGGTTGATGGGCAAGAAAGTTTAGCAGCATTTTTTGGTGATTCTCATCCAGTTCCGCACCAATGTCGTCAAGCAAAAAAACAGGGTACTGCCGCCCTCTTTCTTGAGCAAGTTTTAACTGACCCAATTTAAGCGCCGTTGTAACAAGTTTTTGCTGACCGCGGGACAGATAGTCTGCAGCCAAGCGCTTTCCTGATAATATCCTGAGATCAGCCTTTTGTATCGTAGACTGAGTGTAACCCAATTTTTTGTCTTTACTATATTGCTCGGTCAATAACTGTCGAAGGCTTTTTCCTTGCCAACCAGGATAAAATTCTAAGGACAACTCAACATCAGGCAAAAACTCAGCAACGATATCTTGAAAGTGCGGGGTTAGTAGCTCACAATATTTTTGCCTATAATGATTGACCTGCTCCGATAGAGGTATCAACTGCTCATCCCATACTTGTAAGTCGGTATAAGAATGACTGGATTTTAA
>Ga0209692_10000693_pt1 | contig 65572 bp, 56 predicted proteins | sample tdDd472_FD_187129 | JGI IMG/M metagenome (GOLD analysis project Ga0209692, IMG submission 187129) | Marine sediment microbial communities from the Atlantic coast under amendment with organic carbon and nitrate - tdDd47.2 (SPAdes)... | ecosystem: Environmental > Aquatic > Marine > Coastal >... | reverse complement strand
AGATATTGCGGTCAAGTTTTGTTATTATTTGACCAAATAATGTTATATTTGTCATGATAGAGAGCCTTCTTTTTGTTTGTCCTCTAATTTAATTAGAGTTAAATGATTTCTCTCTATCATTTTTTTTATTTAGGACGCTATTGTTCTAAAAAAAATAAATTTGTAGGAAATATTAGGAATAAAGAAAGAATTAAAGAAACTACAGTCGAAAAAGATGAAGAATTACAAGACTTTTACAACACTTATGATTGGATTAAAGGAACAAAAGCAGACCACAAAAAACACAAGAAATTTATAGAATCTATGAATCCAGAAGACAAAGAATTGTATGAAGCCGGTTATAATTATTACCAAATAGAACTAGAAAATTTAGGCGGATTACCAATGCCCGTAATCCTCGAATTCGAATTCGAAGACGGCTCAAAAGAATTAAGAAAACTCCCAGCCGAGATTTGGAAGTTTGATGATGATGTAATTAATAAAGTATTTTTCTTCAAAGAAAAACTCAAGCAACTAAGCCTTGACCCATATTTAGAAACAGCAGATATTGATATGGATAATAACTATTACCCAAGAAAAATCGAATTAGAGAAGTTCAAAGTAAATAAAAAAACTGAACCAAAATATAAAAACCCAATGCAAAAAGCAAAAAACAAAGATTAAAGACTGTAAAGCAGTTTTAATTAATTTTCTAACAACTTTAATTTAATCTACTAAAACCTGCTCCGCCAAAGAAAGCTGCATAGCCGAAAGTAAAACCGCTGGATCTAATTCCGAAAAGTCAGCCCCTAATATGCTCCTATCAATATTAGAAAACATAGAACAAGTCGATTCCTTACCAATAGTTATACTCGAAACATGAGTGTCAGTCGATTTGATAAAAATAATTTCATCTGGCTCAAATACCATAAACCCATTACAGTCGTGAAGCTCAAAATAACCATGCTTAGTTTGGCACGAAATTAGAACACCCTTATTTTCTTCGCCAAGGCCTGCATCATTATAAATAGAACAAATTAATGCCTGATTGTTCGCATTGTTTGACATTTTCCATGTCCAGCCTTCAGCCGATTTGTTTACTTCAACGCCGAGTGTAGAAGAAAGTTTTTCTATATCACTATCTGAGATTTGAAAATTCATTTTTATATTCTTTAATTTAATTTATTCTTATGAATTTTAATTGAGCTGTAAATTAAAAAAAAAATAATAAATTCATAGCTTAATAATTTAATTAAAGAAAAATATTTTGTTAAAAAGATTTAATAGTTTATATTTGTATTGACATACTTTGTTTATTTAGGCACTTAAAAAATATTATTAATTTCAAAAGGAGAGACTTATGAAGTTTCTTATAAAGGTTATGCTCATTATCAGCATTATTACCTTTGCTATCAACACAGCTAAAGCTCAATATTCAGACGTTTGGATTGAAAACGTATCATGGGCAAAACCAGTATTAAGTACTGAATCAACTGAATTAAAATTAGAGTTTATGTACTCAGGATATATGCCAGACTCACTATACACTTTAACAATTGAGTGGAGTGTTGATGCAGGTCCAGTAAATACAATTAACTGGACTGGTGAATTAGAAAGCTATATGACTGAAGAAATTACTCTTGGTTCATATTTATTTACACCAAAAACCGGTGATATGCCATATAATTTGAATGTTACAATTTCAAATCCTAATGGCATGCCAGATGATTATCCAAATGATAACACTGTTTGGATGGATGTATTCCCTGCAATTCAAACTGGAACTTATAGTATCGGTAGCGACCCTTCTGATGATTATCCAGAATTAGGAGAATTATTTAATATGATTAGCGGTGGCGGTATCGAAGGTGATGGAGACTTAGTACTCAACGTTCGACCAGGCACATATTATGATCAAGTAGAATTAGACGACCCTAACCAAAGTGGAGATATCATAATCAGAAGAATGCCAGGTCAAACAGGCGATGTTGTTTTCGAACAAATTTTCTCTTCAGAAGATTATTATACTTCAGCCTATGAGAATGGTCCAAAAGGCAATTTTGCTTTCAGCTTCGATTATGTAGATAACCTTATCTTAGACGGAATTAATTTCGTAGTAGTAGTTGACACCACAACTGATATGTACGGTGGCGGCTACGTAGATGGCCAAATTTTAAGAGTAAGAGGAACAAGTTTCTTAGAAATCAATAATTGTACTTTCGAATTTGTAATTGATGATTTGAACAATCAAATTTCTTATTATTTAAGAAATATAATGATTGAAGAAAGTCATGATATTATATTTACAAATAATTCAGTAACTGGATTAGAAAATCCTCAATATCCTTGGGATATGATTTTGTTAGAATTTATTAATTCAACAAATATTGATGTCATGTACAACGGATTTTATTTCGGTGGAATTGGCGTAAACGAAGATAATTATGATGTTTGTGATAGAGTTATCACTGTTACTGATAATGAATTTAGAGGTATGGTAGGATTTGGTGCAAATTTGAACTTTACACCGGGGCAAAATAACCCTGAATGCCCTAACCCAACTTCAGATGTTACCGTAAGCAATAATATTTTAGACTTTACTGATTATGTTCCGCCAACAACACAGTTCTTTGGACTTTGTATTTACAACGGTTCAACAGTTTCAGGAAACTCATTCTCTGGATTTAAAGGAAATGGTGGAGACAGCCAAGCAGTAGTTTTCTTAGACCACACAGACGACAGATTAGATGATGAAGTAGAAGTAAGTGATAATGATATTTCTGGCTCCGAAGATATAGTTGGAATTAAATTAAACAATATCGGTTCAGGCTCTATTGGTAATAATTCATTAACTATTACTAACACTCGTTCAGATTTCACAAACTCTGGTATATTAGTTGCAAATTCCGGTTCTGATGACCATTTATGGATTGACAGAAATGAAATGGAAACAAAAAATGCAGACGGTCTTCGATTAGTAAACACTCGTACTAAAATGTATTATAATTCCATCAAAACTGACTCAGACAACCCAGCTGATAATAACGCAGGTTTCAAATCAGACGGTTCTGTTGGCTACATAGCTAACAACAGAGTAACAGGAGATGATGCTCACGGAATGATGTTCACAAATCCTGGTTCTACAGACACTGACCCAGACGGATTATTCTTATGTTATAATTCTATTGGTATGGATGCTGATAATAATACATCAATTTATGTTGATGGTGGTTCAAATCAAGGTTTAAACTTCCGTAGAAACATGGTAATGAATTTCGGCAACGGGGCTTCAATGTATGCAGATAATGTTACAGGAAATCCATTAAACTCAGACGAAAATAATTTAAGAACAAATGGTACAGATTTAGCATACTTTGAAGGTCAATGGAACGCTGATTTAGCTGCTTGGCAAACTGCATCTGGGCAAGACCCAAGGTCAGCATCAGTAGATGTAGAATTAGAAGATGATGGTTCAATGATTCCAGTTGAATTTAACGAATACCTATTCCATACTGACCCATTATTTGACACAAACAACCCAATTTTTGCAGAATGCGAACAGTTTGACTTTAAAGGAAACGAGAGAAAAGATAATTTCTTTGTTGGATTTAATGCTCCAGAAGTTAAAGTAAATATAATCAACCAACCAGAAGACATCATCGGATGTTATGGCTCAGAAGCATTTACTGGCGTTGTAGCAAACTTAGACTCAGATATGGACCCAACTTATACTTGGTTCAAAGACGGAAAACAAATCCTAAATTACGGCTTAAACGGAATCGGCTTCGCAGAATTAAAATATTCTATGGAAGGCGTTTATTATTGTATAGTCTCTGGTTTAGGAGTTCAAAATCCTGTAAAAACTGAAGAATTTGTTGTAAAAGTTTTACATAAACCAGAAATTATGATACAACCTAAACCTCAAATGTTAGATTTAGGCGAAAAAGCAGTTTTTGAAGTAGAAGCAAACGTTATTGGTAATCTTCCGCCATACTACAGAACACAAATTCAATGGTACAAAGGTGCAGTTCAATTAGTAGATAACGACAGAGTTTCAGGTTCTAAATCATCAAGATTAACTATAATGAACATCGAAGCAGGCGATTATGATGACTATTGGGTGAAAATTGCCGGCAGATGTGGCAATGTAGATTCAGAATTAGCTCCAATGTCTCCAAAACCAAGTCTAAACTTCACTGCTCAACCTATGGACGCAGAAATGTGTAAAGGTTCTGACTTCTATTTCATGGTAGGAGCAGAAGGAACTAACGGCGGAACTATCAAATCTTACCAATGGTATATCGACGGAGCAATGGCAGACGAAAATATGTATGGTGGAACTACATCAGCTACATTAACAGGTACTGCTGACCAAAACTTAACAAATGTTACTTGTAAAGTGATGATTTCACCAGGTGATTTTGAATTTGATTCAGATATGGCTAGCCTAACAGTTCACAGCGGACCAATGTTCTCGTCGGACTTAGCTGCTACTGACGATAAAAAAGAAGGTGAAACATTCACTGCAACTGTTGAAGCAACTGGTTTCGGAACAATGTCTTACAAATGGTTTAGTTCAGTTGATGCAAGCTTAGACGAAACTTCATCAACATTGACTATCGAAGACCTGTTAGAATCACACACAGGTGATTACTGGTGCGAAGTTACTGATGACTGCGGAACTACAAGCTCAGCAACTATGACATTGACAGTAACCAAATCAGAAATACAAACTTCTGTATTAGAAGATTATATGAACGAATTCTTAATCTCACCAAATCCATTTAACACAAACACTACTATCAGCTACGAATTGAAAGATTTCGCTGATGTAAAAATTGTTGTTAATGATATGCAAGGAAATGAAATATTATTCTTAAACCAAGGTAGATTAGCACCATCGTTTTATACTTACACCTTTAACGGTGAAGACAGAAGATTAGAATCTGGTACATATTTATGTACAGTAATTATTAATGGTGAAAGCTTCACAAGAAAAATGATGTTCGTAAAATAACACCATATTTCTATACTGACTTTCAGTATTTGATTACCTGTTCTAAACAGAAAACTAAAATTAAGCTCGATAATTATTTTATCGAGCTTTTTTTATGAATTTAATAAATATTTATATTAAAGGATTAGTTGGCATATTAAATTTGTTATTGGTAAAGTTAAAATAAACGATGTTGTATTAAAGTATTAATAGATAGTAAAGTTTTGTTTGGTTTTAATAATCTAAATGATAATAGTTTTTTTAGTTTTATTTATATCATTGAAAGCAAAGAAGAATTAATCTTGATATTTCATTTCAATTATAGTAAAGAATATAATTAAATCATTAGTATTTAAATGTAAGATGATACATCATTTTACATAATAAAGCCACTTAGATTTAATCTGAATCTAAGTGGCTGAAAATTGATTTAAATTAATCTGCCTATTTAATATTTACCAAAGTCATCATCATCTAATGAAATTGTAGGATTTGAGTCATCTTGTGCTATATCTAAATCAAAATCATTGTCATCAGTAATATTCATATCTAATTTAGGAGTATTAGATGAATAACTAAGTTGTTTTTCATCTGAATTATTATAATCATGATTTACGGAATCATAACTTGATTTTAAAATAAATTTATCTATTAGAGATTGCAGTAAATTAGCTTGACCTTGTAGTTCTTCAGCAGCAGATGCCGCTTCCTCTGATGAAGCAGTATTCTGTTGAGTTACATTATCGATTTGGTGTAAACCTTCATTAATTTGCGAAACTCCACTTGCTTGTTCAGCAGAAGAGTTAGCAATTTCTTCAACTATTGTAGCTGCAGTAACAGAGCTATTTTCTATTTCAACTAATGCTTCGCCAGTTCGAGTTGCTAAACTTGCACCATTTGCAACAGAAGAGATTGAATTTTCAATTAAATCTGAAGTTTCTTTCGCCGCAGTAGCTGATCGAGCAGCTAGATTTCTAACTTCTTCAGCGACGACAGCAAAGCCTTTACCATGCTTGCCAGCTCTAGCTGCTTCTACAGCTGCATTAAGAGCCAAAAGGTTTGTTTGGAATGCTATTTCATCTATTACCTTGATAATTTTGGAAATTTCATTGCTTGCAGAAGTAATATCATTCATAGCAATTGTTAGCTCTGACATTTCTTTATTACCTTTTTGAGCAACAGTTTGTACTAAATTTGTAAGTTGGCTTGCATTATTAGCACTTTCAGAATTCGTACGGGTCTGTGAGCCAATCTCATTCATGGAAGATGTAATTTCTTCAAGAGAAGCTGCTTGCTCTGTAGCTCCTTGAGAAAGGGACATAGATGTGTCAGCCACTTGTTGAGAGCCTTTTAATACTTCTCTGACAGTACCAGTAACTTGACCTAAGACATCATTCATTGATTGAATTGTTTGATTGAGGGAAACGCTTAATTTCTTTGCATCACCTTGATAATTAGAACTCATTTCTTTTGTAAAATCTCCTGATGCCATTGCCTCTAAAATAATTGAGGCTTCGACTAAAGGCATTTGTTCGAGGGTGGTATTTATTGCTTTTTTCAATTTGGCATGATCTCCTTCATATTCGCCAGTCATTTTCGTTGTCAAATCTCCTTTAGCCATTCTTTCTAAGGTAACTAGAGTTTCATTTATTGGGGTCAATATTTCGTCTATCAAATTATTAATGTCATTTACCAAAACAGCCCAATCACCTAGGAATTGCTCAGAGTTAGCTCTCTTAGACAAATCGCCATTTCGAGCAGATAAAACTAAACTTGATACTTCTATCGTTAGAGAGGAAAGATTATTTTTTAAGGTATCTAAAGTATTATTTATATACGATTTCTTTCCGGGTAATTGGTCCATTACTTTTGAAAAATCACCCATTCCATATGCATTCACAACATCCATAGCATTTTTAGTATCTTCTATAAAAACTTCTATCATTTCATTAGTGTTTTTGGCTATCATCTTGAAAGCACCTGAGTATAGGTTCTCATCTAATTTTGCATCTAAATCACCATTATTATGTCTATCTATCATAGAGTTTAAATCTTCTATGAATATTTTCACAGTTGAAGTAACCATTTTATTTATATCATTTACAACGTCCTTAAATGAACCAGAATAATTGGAATAATCTATTTCATATTCAATATTTCCTGCTTGTTGTTGTTTTGACATTTCTTGCAAATCGTTATTAAGAGTAATTATAGTGTCCGACATCTTTATCATCGAATTATTAAGCTTTAAAATGACATCCGTACCCATATTTTCGATTTTAAAGTCTGTATTTCCATTTGAAACTGCCTCAGCAAAATTAGTAGTAAATTCGAGTGGCCCTTTAATACTTTTGTTAAAATAGAACCAAACAGCTATCACTAAAACAATAAAAATACCAATCGAAATATATATCATTTCATAAGTAGATTGCTCTAATGCCGAAAGCTGCTCTTCAATTGGCATTTGCATTTCTAATACCCCTCTTATATCTCCTAACTCCCAATCATTTTTAGGTGTTTTAGGATGTGAGTTATGACAATTTATACAAGCCTGAGCAGACATGAAATCTGGAATTGCAACTCTAACATACCTATTCCCATTAATCAACTCTTCTTTAGAATAAATCCCCTTGTTCTTTAATTGTGCTAATGCCTCTTTCTGAAATGAGTCTAACTGCCTTTCTTCCCTATTAGGAAATGGATAACTGCTGTAAAGTAGAATTTTATCACTTAAATTCATATTATCTGAATTTTGTGAATTGGAGGAATTAAAAAGCTCACTCAAATCATGAACCATTGTTGCAGGCAAAGGTATCATACTGTCAATCCTAGCGTGTTGGATACCTATTTGTAAACCAGATTTTTTTGCCTTTGGCACAACATTACTTGTATAGTAGTTACGAAAGGTCTTTATTTTATCGATAGTAGCCTTTGCTGTATTTAAGTTCGATTTTATTGTCTCTTCTTTAGTTTTTTTAAAAGAAAAAACTAAAATCAAAGTGATACTAACTAAAAATAACGAAGCGATAAGAACATTCATTTTGAATGTTAAGGAGAGGTTTTTCATGATATTTTCCGAAGAATTTATTATATAAACATAAAATAATAAATTTATACCATAAATACAAATAAAAAGAAATGTAGAAAGTTTAATATTTATACGAGTTTATGAATAAACACAGCTAAAATACAGATAACACCATAATTAAAGAAAAAATATTTTTTTTGGGATTGGTAATATTTGTATATTAGTAGTGTTGTTTGTTATCAATTATCAAAAACTATAAAATAATTTTAGTCTTTTATTTTTATAGCTTGATTATGATAACTTGACATTCAAAAAAGTGTATTCAATTCAGCTTTCATATTAATGAAATTACTCATACTATTAGTATTACTTACCTCTACGGTTCTTTATGCCGAAGAAACTCCAGAAGTGGGTATCGTAGAAAAATTAGGTGATACTGTTTCCAGTGATTTGATGTTTACCGATTCCAATGGCGAACCAGTAAACTTTAGAGGTATTATTAACAAACCAACCGTTTTATCCCTGGTTTATTTTGATTGCCCTGGTATTTGTGGACCATTATTAAATGGACTCCAAGACCTGATAAACCGGTCTCAATTAGTTCCAGGCGAAGATTATGATTTAATTTCATTATCATTCGACCATACAGAAAAACCATTTCAAGCAAAAAAATGGAAAAATGAATACATCTCTGGTTTAGAAAAAGAAGTTAATAGAAACTCTTGGTCGTTTCTGACCGGAGATAGTGCAAATATTAAAAGGCTAACCGACGAACTTGGATTTTATTACCAAATCCAAAGAATAGACTCAAATAGAGTGGACTATTTGCACGCGGGTGCTTTAATTGTGCTTTCTCCTAATGGTATGATAACCAGATATTTAAGAACTGATAATTATATATTTAACCCTTTTAATCTGAAAATGTCAATATTAGAAGCAAGTAAAGAGAACCCACAAGAAACTATCTCAAAAGTTCTTTTACTATGCTACAAATATGACTCCGAAGGAAAAGTTTATGCCTTCGACTTCTTGTTTATCGCAGGAGTTATTATAACATTAATTTTAGCCATATTCTTTATATGGTTAGTTATCTCTGGAAATAAAAAAAATAAAAATAAAACCACAACGAGGTTAAACAATGTCTGAAAATACCGTAGATTCTAAACAATTCGTTAGTTTCTATGATGTTAAGACCAAATATTCGGGATTAATGGCGTGGCTTGTAACCACTGACCACAAACGAATCGGACTTAACTACTTAGTTACTATGGGTGTTTGGTTTTCCATCGGCTTAATTATTGCACTTTTGATGAGATTAGAAATGCTCTCAATGGGCGAAACTCTCCTTAGTGCAAAACATTATAATGCCGCATTTACACTTCACGGTGTAATTATGGTATTCCTGTTTATTATACCTGGGATACCCGCTGTTCTTGGAAACTTCTTCCTGCCTTTACAATTAGGTGCAGCAGATGTCTCCTTTCCAAGACTAAATTTACTATCATACCACTTGTATATCATTGGTGGGATTTTAGCACTTGGATCAGTGATATATGGTTTATTTACTGATACACTAATGGATACAGGATGGACATTCTATGCCCCTTATTCCATGCAGACAAGTGCAAAAGTAGCTATTCCGCTACTCGCAGCATTTATTTTAGGCTTCTCTTCCATTCTAACTGGTCTAAACTTCTTGACCACTATTCATAGAATGAGAATGAAAGGAATGTCAATGTTCCAAATGCCGCTATTCTCATGGTCTTTATACTCTACAGCTTGGATTCAAGTAATTGCTACTCCAATAGTTGGTATAACTATCGTTTTGGTATTAATGGAATACTTATTTGATGGCGTTGGAATTTTTGACCCTTCAAAAGGGGGAGACCCAGTATTATTCCAACACATGTTTTGGATATATTCTCACCCTGCTGTTTATGTGATGGTATTGCCAGCTTTTGGAGTTGCCTCAGATATAATCGCAGCATTTTCTAAAAGAGAAATATTTGGTTATAAAGTAATGGCATTTTCTACATTGTCAATCGCTGGAGTTGGATACTTAGTTTGGGCTCACCACATGTTCACAGCTGGTATGTCTGACGAAGCACGTCAAGCTTTCTCATTCTTCACATACTTAGTTGCAATACCAACGGGTGTTAAAGTATTTAATTGGCTCGCTACTTTGTGGCGTGGTTCTATTAAATTAACATCACCTATGTGGATGGCACTTGCATTTTTATTCTTATTTGCCATTGGTGGATTAACTGGATTACCTTTGGGTGCATTATCAACTGACGGACACTTACACGACACATATTATGTAGTGGGACATTTCCACTATGTGATTTTGGGCGGTATCGTACCAATGTTCATAGCAGGTATGCTCTACTGGTTCCCAAAAATGTTTAACGCAATGTGCAACGAAAAGATTGCAAAAAGATTAGTATTAATATATTTCATAGGCGTTAACCTGACCTATTTCCCAATGTTTATCATGGGTTATATGGGAATGCCTCGTAGATATTTTGATTATTTACCAGAGTATCAAAATTACCATATTCTTACAACTGTAGGCTCATGGTTCTTAATTGGTTCAATTTTTGGATTTATGGGTTTATTCTTATATACTGCTAGAAAAGGTAAAAAATTAAACGACCCTAACCCATGGGGAGCATTAACTATGGAATGGTCAGCACCATCTCCACCACCATTGCTTAATTTCACTGAAACACCAGAACTCAAGCATGGTCCTTATGAATATCCTGATTATAGCGAGGAGGTAAAACATTGAGTACATTAGAACACACCGGTGAACACCACCATGATAATTCTGCCGCAAGTGGGTACGGAGACAATGAAGTTTTATACGTTCATGAGTTCCGCGATGATTATGGTTCTAAGCTTGGTATGTGGCTATTCTTATTTACCGAAGTATTACTTTTCGGTGGATTATTCTTCGCATACTTTTGGTTTAGAGTTAAATACCCAGAAGGGTATCACGACGCAGCGCAACGCTTAGATATTATGCCAGGTGCTATAAATACCATTATACTTTTGACCTCGTCGTTAACTATGGCTTATGCTATCGTTGCTATTCAAAAAGGTAAAAAAGCACTTTCAAATTGGTATTTAGGTGGAACTCTTGCATTTGGCTTTTGGTTTTTAATTAACAAATATTTTGAGTGGTCGCATAAAATTCATCTTGATATCTATCCAGGTTCTGATACTGTATTAAACAAGTTCCCAGACGGTGAAGGCGTATTTTTTACACTCTATTATTTGATGACAGGACTTCACACACTCCACGTAATTATAGGAATGGTTGTGATAGGATTTATTATGGTTTCAGTTTCCACAGAAAACATTAATAAAAATAAGTATATTAAGATGGAAAATGCAGGATTGTATTGGCACTTAGTCGATTTAATTTGGATTTTCCTTTTCCCATTATTCTATTTGCTTCACTAATTTTAAGGATTAATTATAATGAGTAATAATTCAGAACATATAGAAGAGCATGAGACTCACAATGGATACGGAAATTATTTCGTAATTTGGCTTAGCCTGATAGCTCTTACTGCACTTACAGTTGGTGTGGCAGGATTAGATCTTGGGATTTACACCATAGTAGTAGCATTATTAATAGCCTCCGTCAAAGCAATGACTGTTATCAACGTTTTTATGCACGTGAAATATGACGACGCACTTATGAAAGGCGTAATTGCGGCTTGTGGCTTATTAGTATTATCAATTTTCATCTTATTAGGCACTGACCTACTGGTTTAATATAAGGACAATATAAAAATGGATAAACTATTTGACTTATTTTCATCAACATCTACCTATGCTGACTCGGTTGATTTTGCTTTTGCATACATCACTGTCATTTCAGTAATTATGTTGGTTGGAATTACCGCTACTATAATTTTCTTTGCATATAAATACCATGAAAAAAGGCACCCGAAGCCTATTCAAACTCATGGTAATGCCATCATTGAAGTTATTTGGATTGTTATCCCTACTATTTTAGTTATATCTATGTACTTTGTTTCTACTAATGACTTTATCGCATTAAGGAAAAGAGCAGATATTGATATGGAAATCGATGTAAAAGCTAAAATGTACGCTTGGGACTTTATTTATGAAAATGGTAGAACTACTGATACTTTAATTGTACCTGTAGGCAAAACAATCAAATTTAATCTTTCGTCTTACGATTTGATTCATAGTTTCTATATCCCTGCTCTTCGTATAAAAGAAGATTGCGTCAAAAATAGAAATAATTTTATGATTGTAGAGCCAAACAAAACAGGTGAATTTATTATCACTTGTGCCGAATATTGCGGTGTTGACCACTGGAATATGATGACACAATATAAAGTAGTTTCTCAAGAAGAATTTTCAGCTTGGTACGATGAATCTTCCGAAGAAAAAACTGACAATCTCGCAGAAAACGAATAAAATGTTATAAATTAGTGAGCTGAATAATTTAACTCACATGAAATCTAAAACAATGTTCTTAGAAAATTTATTAAAATTAGCAAAGTTAAGAATAAGTATATCAATTACGATTACTGCTTTGGTCGGATACATTCTTTATATAAATGAATTAGATATTAGATTATTATATTTATTTGTTTCAGTTCTTATCCTCACCATTGGCTCCGCTTCACTTAATCAATATCAAGAATTTGATACTGATGCACTAATGAAACGCACTGCCAAAAGACCAATAGTGGTTGGAAACATCTCTCCTTATCTTGCATTAACAGTCTCTGTTACAGAGATTGGATTAGGAACATTCCTACTCGCTTATTTTTTCGACATGGCTACCGCCTACGTAGGTTTATCCGCAGTGATTACGTATAATGTAATTTATACACCACTAAAGAAAATTACCCTTTTATCAGTTATCGCTGGGGCAGTAGTTGGTGCAATCCCACCATACATAGGTTGGGTTGCTGCCGGTGGTACTCTCGATAGTATCTATATGTTGAAAATTGCTTTTTTTCTATTTATGTGGCAAATGCCTCATTTCTGGATATTGAATATCCTTTATGAAAAAGAGTATAAAAATGCAGGATTGATTACATTAACACGTTGGCTAAATGAACACCAAATGATTAGAGTTACATACTTCTGGATTTTAATCCTAGTTTTTAGTTCATTATTCCTCTGGGGTAATCTAAATATTTACTTCTTTATTAACTTGATTTATGGAGTTTACTTACTCTATCAGTCTTTGCTAATATTTAACCAAAAAACTGAGCACCTTAGAAAGACATTTATGAGAATAAATATATTCGTTCTTTTTATACTGCTCTTACTGATTTTAGAAAAATATATATAATAAGTTTAAAAAGGCTTAAAAAATGGAACTTTTTAATAGTATTGTAGTACCGGTACCCGGTGCTCATCTGACATTAATAAACTGGCTTTTGGCTATGGTCTTAGCTATTTATTTTGTTTATGGAGGATTAATCCTCGGCTCAATGTTAATGTCTATGTTTAATAATATGAGGTTTAAGAAAACTGGCGAAGACTTTTACCAAAGACTCGCACGTGATTACGCCAATTTATTTACATCTACTCCTACCCTTTGGTTTGGCGGTGGTATGATGCCTATGTTAGCTGCCCTATTGATATATTCTCAGCTTCAAAGCGGATTGCAAACTCATACAGTATCTTATATGTTAGTTGCATTTTTGTTTTTCTCCGCCGGCTTAGCTGCGATTTATATCTATAAAAATTCTTTTAACTTTAAGGCATTGTTTGAAAAAGCCAGCTCTAAAGTTGATATTGTTGAGTTCAAAGAAGAAGGACATAATGCAAACGCTATCAGACAATCATCTGGTTTTTGGGCATTATTATTCTTACTCGCTGGTTCATGGATATTTAACACAGCAATTGCTATGGGCAACAACCCAGAAATGCTAAATAATAATTCGTTTTTTAATCTGTTCTCATTCGATAATATATTAAGGAATATACACTTCATTACTGCTGGTCTTACCCTGACAGGTGCATCCTTTGTTTATATGAAGTATCAATGGGAAGGGGGAGTTCATTTTGGCAATGTAGATTATTCTAATTTTGCTAAAAAGAAAAACCTAAGCCTCGCTCTTATCTTTCTAATATTCCAACCACTATTTATTGGCTTAAACTCCTTTAGAATACAAGACCCAAGCAATAGTATGTTTTCATGGATAATTACTGCTATTACATTCATAGTAATATTTTATGTAGCCCACCTGTTCTCATTGATGAACAAAAACAATAGCAATCACTATATTAAATATGCTTTCTACCTTCTAATATTCTCTATCGGAATTGGTACATTAAACGACTCAATCAACTTCCAAACAAATAATCATACTAACTTTGTTTTATTAGCTGATAATTATGATAATCACAGAGATGAAGTAGAAAAAGCAAAACAAGAAGAAGCTGGAGAAACTCCAGAAATTAGTGGTAAAGAAGTTTATGACACAAGATGTTCAGCATGTCATAAATTCGATAAAAAACAACTTACCGCCCCTGCATACAACGACGTTGTTCCAAAATACAAAAATGACTTAGCAGGACTAGTAAGTTTCATAGAAAAACCAACTAAAGTCAATACTGAAGAATACCCACAAGGTATGGCAGCATTAGGACTTAGCCCTGATGAATTAAATGCAGTAGCAAAATATGTATTAGAAACAGCCCTCGCAAATACAGGCCAATCATCTGAAGATAATTCTACCGAAGAAGTAGAAGCAAGCGAAGACGAAGACGGATTCGATGTAGATGAAGAAACTACCGATACAGAAACTGAAGAATCTGATGAGCCTGCAGAATAATTCAAGAGTAATTCATTTGAGATTGCTATAATATAATTATATTATTTTCAAAATCAAGCTATCAAAATTAGATATTAAAAAAGCCCTCAAAGTAAATTTAAGGGCTTTTTTCTATCTATTTCTCACTAACACTAGTTCTTTAAATAATTAATAACTATTTGTTTTTCTTCTGTTTTTTGACTTTATAATCTTTTTCTAAATATGATTGCAATTCATCAACATCTTCAACACTACCAATGTACAAAGGAACTCTCTGATGAATATCAGTCGGTTTAATATCTAAAATTCTTTCTTTTCCATCAATCGCTTTGCCACCAGCCTGCTCTATAATAAATGAAAGTGGATTAGCCTCATAAACCAATCTAAGTTTACCATTTGGATGTTTGGAATCGTCCGGATACATAAAAATGCCACCATATAACAAAGTACGATGAACATCAGCAACGCAAGTACCAATATAACGCATCGAATAAGGCTTATTACCATCTTCACTCGGAATTTTCAAAGAATCAATATACTCTTTTAGATTATCCGAATATAGATTATAATTCCCCTCATTAGTAGAATAGTATTTCCCACGTTTAGGTATTTGAACATTTTCATTATTCAAAACAAACTCGCCCAAAGTTGGGTCATAGGTAAACATATTCACGCCCGAACCAGTCGTATAAACCAACACAGTACTCGAACCATAAAGAGTATAACCCGAAGCTACTTGATTGTAACCGGCTTGCAAAACATCTTCTTCTGTACCATCTCCCGTAGCATTATGGTCATTCCTTTTATACAATCCCCATATAGTTCCAATCGTTGCATTTATATCAATATTCGAAGAACCATCTAAAGGGTCATAAACTAAAATATATTTCCCTTTTTCATATTGCTCAGATATTTTTATTAGCTCATCGTTTTCTTCCGAAGCCATTATACAAAGATGACCACCTCGTTCCATCGCCTTAATTATAACTTCATTTGAATACTCATCTAATTTTTTAACTTGTTCGCCATGAACATTGACGCTATTAGTCATACCAAGTATATCATTCAAGCCAGCACGCCTAACTTCCCTTGCTATTATTCGCATAGCAAGCGTCAAATCATGCAATAAAAAAGTGAATTCACCAGATGCACCTCGATGTTTATTTTCCTCAATAGATATGAAATGCTCTAAAGTGATGAGTTTTTTTATATTTAAAAATGCCATATTTAATTATTCTTTGTAAAAGTATAGTAACGCAAAATTAAGAAAAAAATAACTATAAATTATTATACTTAATATATGTTAATCAAGACCTAATATTACTAACTAAATAATATCCAATTCCATACCAAAAAGATAGCCTAACCAATAAATGATTAGGCTTTAAAATTAAAAAATCTCTTATAATCTCAGATTATTGTTTAATCATCTTTACCAAAATGAACAACTAATACCGGACAATGTGCTTTTCTAATTACTTTCTCTGTAGTAGAGCCAAATAAGAAATGCTCAAACCCACTTACTCCATGAGTTGCAATACAAATCAAATCCATTTTCTTCTCTTTAGCATATCCTAATATTTGTACGCTTGCTTTTCCCATTAAAACATTAGAAACACATTTAATGCCTTCTGCTTCTAATTCAGCCTTAATAGCCTGAATTTTTTTATTTGCATCTTCTTCCATATCCTTCTCAACTGAAAGCATATTTTCCGAAATGAATTCAATTCCAGTAGGGTAAACAAACGGTGAAATAACATGAACCAAATGAATAGTTGCATCCATAGATTTAGCTATTTCTTTTGCATGCCTAATAGCATTTTCAGAACCATTAGAAAAATCTACTGGGGCTAATATATTTTGATATTTATACATTCCTTATACCTATTTTTTTAAAATTATTGTTTTATATTTAACTACAATATAATAAAAAAAACTACATTAAAAATAAAATAAATAAATTTGTATCCAATGTGGTATTATTTACCTACAAATTAACATCATTCCTTGCATTCTATTAAAATTTATTAATTAAATTAAAGTTACTTAGTATTTATTTTGCATTTATAAATGTGTTTCATAAAGTACTATAAAGGGATTTTTACACTTATATCAGTCCCTTCTCCTACTACCGATTCTACTTTTATACTACCCTGAAGTACATCTAAGTATTTCTTCATTATAGATAAACCCAAACCCGTCCCTTCTACCAATCCAATATGTTCTTTTGCTCTGTAAAAAGGCTCAAATATTCTACCCAAATCTTCCTCTTTTATTCCCAGTCCATTATCGCTAATTACTACCTTACATAAATAATCTGATATAAAAACATTAATTTCTATCTCAATCTCATCTTTGCTATATCTAACACAATTTTCAATCAATTTAGAAAAAATTATTCTAAATAATGACGAATCCGAATGGATTATCTCTGTTTCACTCTCATTATTAATCGTATAAGAACAAGAATTACCATTGCAATAAAACTCAGTAATCTCATTCAATAATTTGATTAAATTAAAATCAGTTTTTTCTACCCAAGTATCAACAAATTTATTATTCAACGTAAAAACATTTTCTATCAATCTATCCAAACTATTAACAGCACGCTCCGATATTTTTATTCTATCTATTATAGACTCGCATTGCTCTTTCTCTACTAAGCCTTTGATTATTTCATTCGTAGATTGAATTATAGTCAATGGTGTTCTATATTCGTGTGAAATCATAGAAATAAACAGCGATTTCATCTCCACCATCTCTTTCTCTTTTTTCAGAGCATCAGCAAGTTTATTTTTAGCTGTTTCTAACTCCTCAGTTCTCTCTTTAACACGTTTTTCTAACTCCAAATTAACTTCAGTCAATTCCTTTTTTAATCTCTGACTTTCCAAAAATATATTAACTTTTCCTCTTAAATATTCATCGTCATAAGGCTTAGTAATAAACTCCACCCCTCCAGACTTCAGACCAACTAACTTATAATGTTCGCTCGAATATACCGCACTCAAAAAAATTATAGGAACATTATGATTCTTCTCATCTTTCTTAATTATTTCCGTTGCCTCAAACCCATTCAAACCAGGCATTTGAATATCCATTAAAATGACATCATATTGATTCTCATTAGCCATCAATATCGCTTCATTTCCACTCTTTGCTTCGTGTATTTCTATTCCTTGTTTTTTAAATAATGACTGAATAATCTTCCTATTAGGCGTATTATCATCAACAACAAGCATCTTTGGTGTATATGTCATAAGTAACTTTAAATTTCAATCACTTTCAATACACAATATACTAAATAATTTATATATTAACAATATTTAATTATTATTGTACAAAGTAATACTTAACATTTTAATTAAAAAAAATAAATCAGACTAAATCGCCAAAATATTGGCAAATAATAGTCTGATTTATAAATAAATTAGTGATTATTGAAATTTATCAATAACCAACAATTAATAATTATCAATTTGAGCTCTTTGCAACGAACCCGAATAATCTATATAAACAGTCTTCCACTCTGTAAATATATCAAACGCTGTCCAACCGCCTTCCCTGTGTCCATTTCCAGTTCCTTTAACCCCGCCAAACGGCATATGAGCTTCTGCACCAATAGTAGGAGCGTTAACATAAGTAATACCAGCTTCTAACTCTCTAATTGCCAACCAAGAATTTCTTACATCATTCGTAAAAATAGAACTTGATAACCCATAAGCAGAGTTATTTGATGCATCTATTGCTTCATTGATACTTCCTATTTTAGAAATTACCAACACCGGACCGAATATTTCTTCTTGAAATAATTTAGAGTCCTGTGGCACATCAACATATAAAGTTGGTTCAATGAAATTTCCATTATCCAATTCGCCACCCGTTGCTCTTTTGCCCCCAAATTCACATTTTAAACCTTCATCTCTGGCGATTTTAAAGTAATTATTTATTTTATCGATAGACTTTTGATTGATTACAGGCCCAACCTCAGTCCCACCTTTCAAACCGTCCCCTAATTTTAAATTAGTAGCTTTCGCTTTAAATTTTTCTATGAACTCATCATATATTTTCTCATGTAAAATAACTCTCGAAGTTGCAGTACATCTTTGCCCAGTCGTTCCATAAGCACCCCACAATGCACCTTCGATAGCCAAATCTAAGTTTGCGTCGTCCATCACTATTTGTGCATTCTTGCCACCCATCTCAAGCGAAATTCGTTTATTACTCGCACCACATTTCTCAGCTATCTTCTTTCCAGTAAAAGTCGAACCAGTAAAACCAATCAAATTCACATCGTCGTTATCAACCAATGCCTCTCCAGATTCTCTTGAACCATGAACAACATTAAACACTCCTGAAGGCAACCCAGCTTCTTCCATTATCTCAGCAAAAATATTTGCAGAATGAGGACTATCCTCACTCGGCTTAAAAACTATTGTATTCCCACAAGCCAATGCAGGTATTATCTTCCACGATGGCACAGCAATAGGAAAATTCCAAGCCGTAATTATTCCGCAAACACCAATCGACACACGAAACGATAAATTCATTTTGTTTTCCATCTCCGAAGGAACAGTATGACCAAAAAGTCTCCTCGTTTCCGTAGCTGCATAATAACAAGTATCAATTGCTTCTTGTATGTCGCCTTCCGTTTCAAAAGTTGGTTTGCCCATCTCTCTTGTCATTATTTTTGACAATTCCGTCTTACGTGCAGTAAAAATATCACCAGCTTTTCTCAAAATATCTCCACGCTTAGGTGCCGGCATATTCTTCCAAGCCTTATACGAATCTCTCGCTACTTTCACTGCTTCATCAATATCAGACTTAGAAGACTCTGGAAATTCACCTATAATATCATCCCGATTAGCAGGGCTTATATTTTTAAACCAGCGTCCAGACTCAGAATCAGTCCATTTACCATTTATATAATTTTGAAATTTTTGCATTATAAAATCCTGTTTTTGTAAATTATTAATTTACAAAACTAAGAAGAAATGATTAATATTAGCCATTAATTCTTAAATTATATGCTTTATACGTAACAATGGGGAAGCACCATTTAAGAGTCGCAGATATTTGAATTTCATTGAACTATTTTGATTTTGCTCCACATTTTTGTAATTTGCAGTATCATTGATGTAAAAATATATACTATGAATAAAATAGACAAAAATTACAACACATGGATAGTGGAGCTAAAAGACAAAGTTAAACAAGCACAACAAAGAGCTTTTTTAAGTGTTAATCAAGAAATGTTAAAACTTTATTGGAATCTTGGTAAAGAAATTACTGAAAAGATAGAATCTGCCAAGTATGGAGATAAAATTGTTCCACGAATAGCAAGTGATTTACAGGAAGCATTCCCAGATATTAAAGGATTTTCATATAGGAATATAAAATATATGAGACAGTGGTTTCAGTTTTATAATAAAGAAGTATCAATTGGGCAACAGCCTGTTGCCCAATTCAATAATCATATTTTCAGTATTCCTTGGAGTCATCACATTGTTATTATGAGTAAAACTTCTTCTAAAAAAGAAGCATTATTCTATGTCTCTAAAACTCTTGAAAATTCTTGGAGCAGAAACGTTTTAACTACTCAAATTGAAAACAATCTATTTAGTAGAACAGGAAAAACATTAAATAACTTTTCCGATACTCTTCCTGCTCCCCAGTCAGACCTAGCCAATGAGACTTTTAAAAGCCCATATATATTTGAATTTCTTAACTTAAACGAAGATATTAAAGAAGCAGAGCTTGAAAAACAAATTACAAATAATATTAAAAAGTTCTTATTGGAATTAGGTAATGGCTTCGCATTCATAGGCAATCAATATAAACTAAACGTTGGTGGAGATGATTTTTTTATTGATTTATTATTTTTCAATATCGAATTAAATTGCTATGTGGTATTTGAGTTGAAAATAGGAGAGTTCAAGCCAGAGTATGCAGGAAAGTTAAACTTTTATGTAAATGCAATTAACGAAGAAGTTAAGAAAGATAATCACAACCCAACTATTGGAGTTCTGCTTTGTAAAACTCCAAACGAAACCGTTGTAGAGTATTCAATAAAAAATATTAACACTGCAATTGGGATTTCTCAATATGAAATGGCTACTGAACTCCCAAAGGAATTACGTAATGCGATGCCAAGCGTTCAAGAACTTCAAGAAAAATTAGACAAGTAAAACAATAAGATTTATAATAAAAAGTATCTTAAATATTATTATCTCCCAATATATTTATAACTAAAATATTCATTACCCAATTGAAAATTAACAAAACACGAACCTGTCATATTTTCCATATCGATTATGTTTTCCCCAACTATAAGTAATTTTTCTCCTTCAATCAATACTTGCCCCATGTAATTATATATTATATACTCAACTCGTGAATTGATTTTTGAGTTAATTATCAAATTATTATTAACTGCTGCAAAAGAAATATCCTGATTATTATGCGTTTTATTATCGCTGACAGATATAAAATCAGAAAAATCATTTAATTTGCCGATAAACAGATGATTATCACCATTAGAATAACTGCCAAAAGCATAAACATTGCCATTATGTTCTTCAAATAAATCAATCTCTAAATTAGAATCCTCAATTTTGATTTTCTTCACATCAAAGTATTTATTCACCAAAATCAAAAAGTTTTCTTTGCCAATATTCCCTTGTGCGATTAACAAATCAGTATTTAAATAATGTAATTTATTAATTGTCATAAGGGAATCTGAAAATATAGTTTCGTTTTGGTCTGATGAAATTAGGTTCAAAGAAAATTGATTTGTATTTACATTTTCAAGAATAGAAATATAATTATCATTATAGGGTCTTAAATCTTTTAGATTATAATTCACAGGAGCTTCAAACTCATTTAACAGATTTTTCTTCATATCATATAGTTTAACAGTATCGCTATAAACCAATAAATTATTTTTAAATTTATCATAATAATAATTTGATTTATTGAGTATAATATTAAACTTAAATGTAGTGTCTTCGCTCATAGAACGGTGTAATAATACATCAGAAATAGCGAATAGATACCAATCATCAAAAGTAGATTGAAACTTGTAATTAAAATCAAGTGGATTTACTTTATGCATTGGTGTATATTTAAGGTCAAATTTTTCTGATTCAATTGAAATTTCTGGGAAATGATTTACCCATAATTTTCCATCTCCTAAGTATTCTAATAAATATAAAGCTGGGACATAAAGTTCGTAATAAAAATGAGAACTGTAAGCAAAATCCCTCGAATATTTAGTAATAAAGTCAAAGTTAAATTCTCTTAAACTCATGTTATATTTTGAAATTAAGTACTTAATCATAAACGTCGAATCGTTTATGATATGGACTTTATCAACTCTCGGTTTTTTATTAGTTGAAAATAGCCTAAATTTATCAAATAAATTATCATCTATATTGTTCTGTAAAAAAGTATTTATGCAAAATTCTTTTTTATGCGACCTTTTAATTCCTTGATAATAAATATTTAACTTCACCCCATAGTCATCATATTTATCATAATAAATGACAGGAGAATTTTCATTTGTTACTATTCCATTTCCAATTTCCCAAGTAACCGAATCAATCTTCCCAATAGTAATATTAACTAACTTAAATTCGTTGCTTGCTTGGTCAATCAACTCGAGACTAAACTCTGGTTTAATCTCTGGCAAAATAGTAATAAAATTATGTTTTATTAGAGTATCTTTTGTTTTTCCATTATCAACTATCAAACTTACATCATAGCTCCCAATATTGATATAATGGTGCACTGGATTTTCCTTATTACTAACAGAGCCGTCTCCAAAGTCCCATTTATATTTTAAGATTTCCCCTTGAGAATATGAAACAAACTCCACAGCTGAATCCAATGAAATCTTCTCCTTTTTTGCCGTAAATAAAGCTTGTAAACTATCTACTAAAATATTAGAGCTATACTTCCTCAACTTGCCATCATCTCCAATATTGACTATATAACCTTCATTATTGAAACAATATGTCCTGAAATTATTAGGTTTAAAATCAGTTTTTATACTTTTTATTAAATGGAATGGATTAATGTTATATATATCTATAAGTGAATCATTTAGCAATAAATAACCTCTATCATTCGGCAAATATTCGATTTTATTATATTTATTTCCAATCAATAAGGTATCTATAAATTGTTTTTTCTCCAAATCCAATACAGTCAAAAAATTATCGCTCAATATCGTAGCTTTATTATCCATATTAGACAAAGCAAACCCATTTACTTCATAAAAATCAGCATATTTATCATTGTCACTAATTTCTTCCGAACTAGAAATATAAATGTTATTTGATTTATTTTTATTTATATCAACTATTTGTAATCCAAAATATTGTGAGTGCGTGGAATAGGCAATAGGCGGTTGTGAGAATCTTTCTTCAACTATTAATGAAACTAAAATATTAGATTTTGAATTATACCGGATATAGTTAGTAGCTGAGTTTGATTTCAGGATTAACGAATCTAAATTCGGAGAAAAATATGTCCTTAAATACGTGCCACCATAAATTCCGTTTCCTTGTTGAATTACATTTTCTTCTAATTGAATAATAAAAGAATTATTTATATAATCTGTATTAGCATACTTGATTTCAACACTCGTAGATTGATTTATACCAAGTTTTAGTCCATTACTATCCAAAACACTTTTTGTATTAATGTCATAAAGGTAAGTACTTACATCATATAGCTTATGATTAAAGTCTTTAGCTTTAGTTAATATTACTTTAGAATTATCATTGCTTATATTGATTTTACTACTTCTAATAAAATATTCATGAGTATCTTCATAGTGCAAGTCCCAAAGCCAATTCAAATCATACTCATTATTAACTTTACCACTTAGTAAATCAATAAAATATACTTTATCAAACTCTACAATTATGATTTCTTTGCTATCATAATCTACTTTGAATTGTTTTATATTTTCAAAATTAGTTTGATTAATATATTGACCATCGCCCTTCACCCATTGCGTAAAAACAACGACTGGCATTAAAATCATAAATACAAATATCCTAAACATATTTTTACCTATTGTATAAATAAATGAAAATAGTAAATATGTTGTATAATTGCCTCTGTATATTATAAAAATTCAGTTAAGTTTATTTAAAGTAAAAATCATATTATTACTTATCACACTCCAACTTAAAAAAAATATCATTACTATCAAAATTTTATTGATATATTGCCAAATAATAATAAAAATATCTTAAAATAATTTTAAACTTTATTCGATTATCCTAATAAATTATAACTGTAGAATATGCCAAATATTTAATAATTCGGTATTATTCTAAGCAATTGGAATATGCTAATAAATAGTAATGCAGATTGTATTACCCAAAACAAATAGACCCCACATGGGCTGAAAGGAAACTCCCTTGAACACGTATCTCACTAATAAAAACATTAATAATGTTTATATAAGGTTTATTAAAGAATCTAATTTCAATTCCAAATATTTTTTATTATAAATCTCAAATTATTTATAATCAATCTTCAAATAAATAAGTAAAATCTACACAAATGTATTTTTATAATACATAAATGTACTACGGCTTTTTTAAGCAACTGCAATAACTTACAGCGTAATATTTGCTTTTGATATAATAAAAAAGAAATATAATGATTAAAATATTCTACAACAGAAATACACAAAATAATAAGATTAAAAAAACTGCATATTTATACATAAATAATAAAATAAAATTTGTCTTTTATTGTTAAATGTATTAGTTTGCATTTAGTAAAAGAGAAAAAGAGTGATTATTCTTCTTCTGTCAAATTTGAAAAGTTAAATGAACATAAAAACAGTAGCATATAGCTACGAAAAATTATTATTCATAAAAGGATTAAATGAAATGAATGCTCAAACAAACTTAAAAAATAGAAATACTGCCTCAGCTATTATGCTGGTATTATTTGCTTTTTTTGGATTAAGTTTCGGTAACAATCTTGTTGCAAAACCAAAGCCTGAAGCTCCTAAAGAGATTAAGCTAAATGAAGATGAAATGAAAAAAGCATCTGATATTTATTTCCAAACTTGTGCCGGATGCCACGGTACTTCCAGAAAAGGTGCTACTGGTCCAGCTCTTTTACCAGAAGCTAGAACAAAATTGCTCGGAACTGCCGGTCTGAAAGCATTTATCACAAACGGTACTCCTAACGGTATGCCTGACTGGGGTAAACAAGGCGTTTTAAAAGAAGACGAAATTGACTTGTTAGCTCGCTTCTTACAAGTTGCACCTCCTCCAATCCCAGAATTCTCATTAGACGAAATGAAAGCATATTGGAAAGTAATTATAAACCCAGAAGATAGACCAACTAAACCACAACATAATAGAAACTGGAAAAACTATATGGGAGTTATACTCCGTGATGCTGGTCAAGTAGCAATTATCGATGGCGATACTAAAGAACTAATTTCAATCGTAGAAACAGGTTATGCTGTTCATATACTTAGAACTTCTGCTACTGGTAGATATTTCTATTCAATCGGTAGAGATGGTAAAGTAACACTTATCGATAACTTTATGAAAAAACCAAACATCGTTGCCGAAGGTAAAGCTTCTTTTGATGCTCGTTCTATCGAAGTAAGTAAATACAAAGGTGATAAAGGCGATTATATGGATAAATATATTATCGTTGGCGGGTACACTCCTGCACACTTCGTTATCATGGACGCAATGACTTTAGAGCCACTTCAGATAGTAGCTACTAGTGGATACTACTGTGATACTCAAGAATACACAAAAGAAGCAAGGGTTGCAGCAATTGTTGCATCACACCATGACCCTCTCTGGGTTGTAAACGTAAAAGAAACTGGTCAAGTTTGGTTAGTTGATTATTCAAACATTGATGCCCTTAATATTTCTATGATTAATACTGCAAGATACCTACACGATGGCGGTTGGGACGAATCAGGTAAATACTTCATCGTAGCTGCAAACGCTTCTAACAAACTTGTTGTAATCGATGTTCCAAATAAAAAATTAGAGAAAATTATTGACGTTGGCGTAAAACCACACCCAGGTAGAGGTACTAACATAAATAACCCTAAATATGGTAAATTATGGATTACAGGACACCTCGGCGAAAACAGAATTTCATTTATAAAAACTGATGCTGGTAAAGGGCAATGGTCTGAAGTAGCAACTGTAGAATTACCAGGAGTTGGTGGCGGTAACCTATTCGTTAAATCTCACCCTAAATCATCTCACGTTTGGTGCGATAGACCGCTAAGTAATTCAGTAGAATTGCAGCGCTCATTATTTGTTATCGATACAAAAACATTGAAAGTTATTAAAACATTAAAAGTACCTACTGAGTTCGAAGGCCGGGCCGTTCACATGGAATATAATATGGCTGGAGACGAAGTTTGGGTAAGTGTTTGGGGAGCAAAAGACTCCGGCAAGAGTGCTTTACTTATCTATGATGATAAAACATTAAAACTCAAAAAAGCTATTACAGGCGACTGGGTTAACACTCCAACTGGACACTTTAATGTTTACAATACAGTTCACGATATATATTAATTTATAAAATCATCAGTAGCAAGGTCAGAGATTTCCTTGCTACTTGATTTTTATAAAATTAGTTCATTAAAATTAGAATTAAAATCAAATGAAGGGGTATAATTTCTACCCCTTCTTATATTTATAGCATTTTTAATTAGTCATTTGTTAGAAAGGGAACTACAATGAAACGACTTATAATAGGACTTATCATCTTTTCATTCACAAATTTAGTTGCAACTGAAAAAATAGATATATCAACAGGAAGTAATTATTCAAACGATGTGTATTTTAATTTTAAAAATGCAGAAACTCACGTCTTAGAAAACAGCAATTGGGATATCGGATTTTCATTAGTCGATAAAGGTGCCGCAGGTTCTGCTATCATTATAAACGAAGCCTACGTAGAATTATATTCCGCACCCTACGATACTACTCGTTGGGAATCTTTTGATACTACTAATCTGAATACGTGGGAAAGGTTATATAACCCTAAAATTTCTTGGACAAACGGTGCTTATAATATTTACAGAGGAGAAAGAAGTGCTTTAGATATGGGTTGGGGAGTATTAATGCCCGAACTAAATTTTTGGACCTATGGCGATTCGCTATATACCATTAAACTACAAAGTGGTAATTTTATAAAATTTAAAATAAATAGCTTAAAACAAGGAGTTTGGGAATTCTCATATTCCGACATAGATAACTCAAACGAAGAAACTATAGAAATAAACAAAGCTGATTACACTAATAAAAATTTCATATATTTTAATTTTCAAAACAAAGAAATTATAGACCGTGAACCTTTAAAAGAAACATGGGATATTGTATTTACAAAATATATGTATTTCGCAGAATCTGTAGTTAAATATAATACAACTCTTGGAGTGTTAAATGATTCAGATATAAAAATATCGAAAATGCAGGGCAGTATAGAAGATAAATTTGAAACAAAAGAAGAAGAATTTCTAGACAACATTTCATTGATTGGAAATGATTGGAAAACATTTGATATGTCTGCATTTGTCTGGGCTGTAGAAAAAGAAAATGTATATATTATTAAGACTGAAAATAACGAATTATACAACCTTACATTCTTAACTTTCGGAGGAAAAGACAATGGCAATCTTAGCTTCCAGTATAAAAAAGTATCACCCTCATCTATTACAGAAAATGGAAGTGTAGCTTTTTACCCTAATCCAGTAAGTAATTTTGGAAATATAGTATTAGACAACAACTACTATGGCGAAGTAATCATTACAATACACAACATCCATGGCAAATTAATTAATGAATATTCACTCAATAAATCTTCTGAGTTTCAAAACTATGCTCTCAAATTACAAAATATGAACAAAGGAATTTATATCCTTAATATAAAATATGAAAACAAAATAGAACACATTAAAATCATCAAAGAATAAATAAGATTTATTAATTAGAAATATTAAAATCATCAAATAAAAATGAAAATATTAATAACGATATTAATAATAATCAGCTCGCTTACCTTAAAAAGCAGAGAGATAAAAGTTATTGATGATATTTGTTTATTCCCCATAGTCTCCGCAAAAATTTATATAATTGATAGCAATAATAAATTACAAAAAGGCTATCTGACCAATGAAAAAGGGATATTTAATATAGATACAAATAAAGAACTATTAGTTAAAATATCAGCCATTGGTTACGAAACAAAAGAAGTTTTAATCTCTGAAAAAATTAATATTTTCAGATTAGCACAAAAAGAATATTTATCTGAAAAAGTAGTTGTAACAGGAAATATAATTCCAGATTCGAGAGATAACTCTATTTATGATTTGAAAGTCATCTCAGCAAAAGAATTAAAATACACCGCACCAGCTAATCTAAGGGAAAGTCTAAATAACAACCCTAATATTAATATAACAAACCGCTCAGGATTTGGCTCAAGTATCACATTGAATGGGCTATCAGGTTCAAATATTAAAATACTAAAAGACGGAGTTCCAGTAGTCGGAAGACTAAACGGGAATATCGATTTAAACCATTTAAACCTAAATGATATAAAACAAATTGAAATAATAGATGGCCCAATGTCCTCTTTATATGGCTCCAACGCCTTCGGTGGAGTTATAAACCTAATATCAGAAACAAGCCATAAAAGTGGATTTTCCGGAAATATAAACAGTAAAAACAACTCACTTGGTCAATTCTTTTTGAATGCAGCATTGACCAACCGTTCAGAATTAGGAACAATGAAATTTTCGCTCGGTAGAAATTATTTATCAGGTTTTTCTAATGACGAAAATTCGAGATTACAAACATGGAAACCAAGAGAGCAGTATCAAGCTGGTCTTAGTTTCAAAAAACATAATAATAATCTTAATTATTTAGCAAATATAAATTATTTTACAGAAAAAATGACTTCTAGAGGCGAACTGTTAGCACCTTATTTTGTTACAGCATTCGACATATATACTCACACTAAACGGTTCGCCTCTTCTTTTAAAATCAATGGTTTTCTTAGCGATGATTATTACTTTAATTCATTGGTTTCATATTCTTACTACCAAAGAAATAGAGAAAAATATTTCAAAGATATGACTACACTAAATGAGTATTTAGTAGAAAATAATGACAATGTTGAACTAAATGATATATTTGGAAGAATATTTATTGAACATTCATTTAGTAATAAAACTAAAATCCAATTTGGAATCGATAATACATTCCAGAATATCAACTCAGATAGAATTATATCAAATGAAAACAACGATAATAATCTATCTACTTTTCTAATAAGTAATTTCCAATTCTCAAATCTAAAAATAGCACCAGCTTTTCGATTAAATTACAATGATAATTACGGTGTAAAATTCACTCCTACATTCAATTCAAAATACAAATACAAAGATTTTGATTTCTCATTAACTATAGCTTCAGGCTATAGAACACCAGATTTGAAAGAAAAATACTTAGAATTTAATTTTAGTGAAACAATAAATATTTTAGGAAATACTAACCTTAAACCAGAAACTGCTCAGCATTTCAAATTTAAAACTCAATACAAAATTGAAACCAAGAAAATGAATAATATAACATCATTAAGCGTATATTATAACCATCTTAATAACCTCATTAATACTGTCCAAATATCCGACACACATTGGCAATACCACAATTTAGAACAGCAAACTACAACTGGTGTAAACTTATCACACAGCTTATATTATGATGATTTTAGCATAAATACATATTTCAATTATAACGGTATAAACAACTATTTTGAAAATGAAAAAATCTCCTTCTCTCCAAACCTCGATATAAAAACAGGATATAATCTTGATTTCCTCAATTCTAACATCTCCTTATCCTATAAATATACCGGAAAAATAAATTCATACTATATAAATAACAATAATATAATTGAACGATCATTTATTAATGATTATCAAAACCTCGACTTGACAATGTATTTCGAATTGATAGAACAATCACTTCACTTAAACCTCGGCATAAGAAATATCTTAGATGATACAGATGCAGATATAAATGGAAAAGTCAGGGGATACTCATCATCAAAAGATGCAAACAAAATAGATATAAATTACGGCTGTTCATTTTTCCTTAACCTTAAATATGAGTTTTAATGCTAAATAAATTTTTAAATACTATCTTAGCAATGACTATTTTGTTCCCAATTATCTCATGCGAACAAGCAGAAACAGCACTATCTCCACCAACACCCGGCAATGTAAATACAGTCCAAATTACTATCGGTTACCCCTACATCAATCAAGTATATTATAATTGCAAAGAAAATAAAGTAATTAGCACCAATACTAAATATAACTGGGATTTAGCATTCTATTCAAACAAAAACACTAACCCAAATTCAAATGACTCAACCTGTATCGTAAAATTAAATTATGCCAAAGGCATGCTTGCTTCTAATTTAGAAAACTACGAAATTACTGATAACATTGAAATTAAAGATATTAACTGGCAATGGGATAATTCAAATGGAGATTTAAACCAAACTGTTATAAATACTCAAAACACATATATTATAAACCGTCAATATGATGAAAACTCAAATCATCTCGGTTATTATCTGTTTAAAGTAATTGAAATTAATAATAATATTATCAAAGTCAAATTTAGAAACACCACAAATGAACAACTATTCATATCAGAAATAATCCTTAATGAAAATAAAAATTTTACACATTTTAGCTTTAATAATAATGGTACAACAATAGAAATAGAACCATATAAAAATACATGGGATTTATTGTTTACAAACTATCAACATAAATTTGACAACTTACCACTCCCATTTGTAATAACAGGATGTATGATAAATAGATACGCCGGAGTAACAATCGCCGAAGACACCTTGAATACCTTCGATAATATCCAACTATCCGACACCATTAACTATTCCTTTATTAGTGATTACGACGTAATAGGCTACGATTGGAAAGTAAGAAATAGCTCAGACAACTCATTCAAAATTGATACAACAATTAAATATATAATTAGAAATAACGAAGGACTATTTTTTAAATTAAGATTTATAGATTTTTACAATAGTCAAGGAGAAAAAGGTTATCCAAAATTTGAAATTCAAAAACTATGACTAAAAGCCATTTATATTATTATTCAATTCTCATATTATTTCTATTTAATATGAACGCTAGTTCAGAAGAAAAAATAAATTATTCCAATGATAAAATACAAATAAAAAACTACAAGTGGGAAAAAGAAGAATTTTACAATAAAGTAATCACACAATTCGATATTTTTAATAAAGATAGCAGCCAAATTGATATAATTACTATCATTTTTACTTTTTACGACAGCAACGACTCTATCATAATTCAAAAAAAAGAAACCATTAATATCAAACTCAAACCAAATCAATGGAAATCCATTAAAGAACTAAATGTAGGGTATGTTAAAGGCAACATTTCAACTAGCACTTTACAAATATCAAATTAAAATACTTGAATTCTAAATTATTTTTAATTATATTAGATTGTCTTAAATCATTTTTTATAAAATCTATTATTTAATTGCATTGTAGTTTACATAAATATGATATTAAATATATCCTCACCGGTATTGTTATATTATTTTTTTTACAAAATAATATATTTGCATTTAATAATGATGCAATAGATAAAATAGATTCCCTAGTCCAATCCTATGAAACTGATGATTTAACTGATTCAATGAAAATTGAGTTGGCATATAGAATCGCAAATCTTAATGTCCATTTCGACCCAAACTTAGGCTCCGAGTATGCAAACAAAGGCATAGAACTTTCAAAAAAATTGAATAATAATCAATTACTCGCTAAAATGTATGATGCCAAAGGAAGTGCTTTAATTTCTCTTTACAGATTCAACCTTGCTATTTCCGCTTTCCAAAATGCAGCCAAATTGTATTCTGATTTTGCCGATGACAAAAAAGTTGCCTCTATCTACAACAATATCGCATACATTTATTTTGTTAATAAAAACTACAAAGAAGCAGTTAATTATTATAATAAATCGCTAATATTCAAAAAGAAATTAAATGACTCCCGAGGAGTATTATTAAATTATTCATCAATTGCCAAAATTTATTTTCAATCCGAACAATTCGATAGCACAGAAAAATATTTAGAAATAGTGGACAATCTAAATATGGATTATCAGACCGGTGATATAAGTAATATCAACGATATAATTTTTAGAAATAACTTGTTAAAAGTAAAATTAGCATTCGCTCAAAATAATTTTAAAAAAGCTAATACCCTCTTAACCAATGACACAAATATTATAAATACAATTAACAACCCATTATCAAAAATAGAATATTATAATTTATTCTCAATATTATCCGATACACTAAGAAATTATTCCGACGCTCTTAAATATCTTAGAAAAAAACTTTTAATCAAAGATTCTATCGATGGTGCTAAAAAAGAAAATATCAGCAAAATAGTTGAAAGCCGAACAAATAAAATAATAAATCTCAAAAATAAAGAAATTAAGAACGTAGAGTCTAAATATGGAAATTTGGTCGTTTATATTATTATTCTCATCGGATTAATTTTAATTATTTCAATTATTATTATCTCCAAAAAATTTAGTGAAAATAAAAAGTTAAATACAATTTTAGAAGAAAAAAACCACCAACTAATTGACGCACTCGAAGAAGTAAAAACTCTCGTAAACGAACTCACTAATAAAAAACAAGTAATTGAAAAATCAAATGCCGAACTTTTAAGCTACAACTTAGAACTCGAAAAAGCCAAAAATGAATTAGAAATGCTAAATAAAAACAAGAACAACTTTTTCAGTATTATTGCCCACGATTTAAAAACTCCAATTAATGGCTTCCTTTCGCTCACAAAAATGGCATTGAACGAAGGCGAAGATATCTCATTTTCAGAGTTAAATAAAATCAATAATATTCTATACACCTCCGCTAAAAATTTATCAAATCTCCTCGAAAATTTACTTCTCTGGGCAAGAAGCCAATCCGGACGTATAGTCTTCGAACCCTCCAAGATTAATCTACATTCATTAGTAGAAGAAATTATAGAACTACATAAACCCATTGCCGATTCCAAAAATATTAGATTATTCCATGCCGTCCCAGAAAACACCTACATAATAGCTGACCCCAATCAACTAAACTCAATTATTCGTAATCTACTCACAAACGCTATCAAATTCTCAAACGATGATGGTCTAGTTTCAATCAAATATTTAGAAGACCTTTCATATTGGAAAATCTCCATTGAAGACTACGGTATCGGAATGGACGAAGATACACAAAACAAGCTTTTTAATCTTGGTGAAATGATTACTATTACGGGAACTAACGACGAACCAGGAACAGGCTTAGGACTAATAATTTGCAAAGAATTTATTAAAGCTCATAAAGGCAAATTAGACGTAGTTAGTGAACTCGGACAAGGAAGCACTTTCTACATTTCTATCCCCAAAGACATCTCTATTTGAATTAGTATATTGCATAATATTTCAAAATAATATCCCCTCTTAATAGTTAATTACTAATTAATTATATAAAATTAGGAAAATCAATGATTAAAAATACCTTCGTGGTAATTATCATCTCATTTATTTTAATAAATCATAGCTCATATAGTCAAAATTCTCAAAATAATGAATCTAAGAAAGATAAAAAATTGAAACCAAACCACCTTATTGATGAAAAAAGTCCATATCTACTGCAACACGCATATAACCCAGTAGATTGGTATCCTTGGGGTGGTAAAGCATTCCAAAAAGCAAAAAAAGAAAATAAACCTATCTTTTTATCCATCGGATATTCAACTTGTCATTGGTGCCACGTCATGGAACACGAATCATTCGAAGACGAAGAAATTGCTAGTTTGATGAACGAAACTTTTGTAAATATAAAAGTGGACAGAGAAGAAAGACCCGATATAGACGGCATTTATATGGAAGTTTGCCAAATTATGACAGGCTCTGGTGGCTGGCCCCTTACGATTATTATGTCCCCCAACAAAGAACCATTCTTCGCTGGTACTTATTTCCCCAAAGAATCAAAATTTGGACGAATGGGAATGAAAGAATTAATCGAAAATATAGATGATGCTTGGAAAAATAATCCAGATGCTATCACCCAAACAACAAACAGTATTAAAGACTATTTTGAGAATAAAACCAACTCAAAACCAAAAGATTTTAATACAAATATCTTCCAAAATGCAACCAAACAATTCAAAAATATTTATGACCATATTTATGGCGGTTTCGGAAAAGCTCCAAAGTTTCCTACTCCTCATAATTTAATGTATTTATTACGTTGGGCATATCACAATAAAGATTCTGCCGCTGCCGAGATGGTAGAGCATACCCTTTTGCAAATGAGAAATGGTGGAATTTATGACCAAATAGGCTTCGGATATCATCGCTATTCAACCGATAAAGAATGGCTATTACCACACTTCGAGAAAATGTTATATGACCAAGCCCTTATGACCATAGCAAATACAGAAGCATACCTTCTCACCAAAAATCCAAAATTAAAAGAAATATCCGAAGAAATATTGACTTATGTCTCTCGCGATATGACAGATAAACAAGGCGGCTTCTACTCTGCCGAAGATGCAGATTCTGAAAAAATAGAAGGCAAATTTTATGTCTGGGAAATATCCGAAATAAATGAAATACTCAATAAAGATGAAGCCGCATTTTTCATAGATATTTTTAACCTCCGTAAAAATGGCAACTACACAGAAGAAGCCCAAGGACATGGAGCCGGCGGCAATATACCACACCTTCGTGAGACCCCAGACGAAATAGCAACAAAATATAGTATTTCAAAATTAGAAGTAAAAAATAAAATCCAATTTATTAGAAAACAACTATACGACCACCGAGAAAAAAGAGTCCACCCCTACAAAGACGATAAAATCCTCACCGATTGGAACTCACTAATGATAGTAGCCTATGCCAAAGCAGGTAGAGCTTTTGATAATCCCCAATACATCAAAATTGCCGAAAAAGCATATTCATTCATAAGCAAAAATCTAATGAATACAGATGGCTCATTATCCCACAGGTATAGAGATGGACACGCCGGAATAACTGCCACAATAGATGATTATGCCTACCTAACTTGGGCATTGCTCGAACTATACGAATCAACTTATAATATCGAATATCTAAAAAAATCCATCGAACTTTTAGATTATTCCGTCCTACACTTCTGGGATAATAAAAATGGTGGTTTTTATTTCACTTCCAATGATGCCGAAGAATTACTCACACGAAAGAAAGAAATTTATGACGGTGCCACTCCCTCCGGCAACTCAGTACAACTATCAAACCTAATGAAAATTGGTAAGATTACAGCAAAAACAAATTATTCAGACCTCGCCGAACAGCTAATCAAAATATTCACTCAGCAAGTAGAAAATAGCCCCTCGGCATTTTCAATGTTTAATATCGGTGCAATGCTCGCCTACGAAAAATCATTCGAAATTGTAGTAGTTGGAGATTTTGACTCAAACGACACTCAAAATATATTAAAAGAACTAAATAAAAACTATCTACCAAACAAAGTAGTAGTCTTCCGCTCTGACGACGATAACGCCGAAATAATCAAATACGCAGATTATACCAAACTTCAATACACAATCGGCGACAAAGCAACAGTTTATGTATGTAAAAACTACGCTTGCGAAAACCCAACAAATGACATTAATACAATGTTAAAACACTTAGGTCTTAATAATTAATCCCAATAATCTCATACCATAATTATAATACAAATCAAATTACAAAGCCTTTTGAATGTTCATTCAAAAGGCTTTCTTTTTATCTATCAATTTGATTAATATATTGCTAATTAAATATTCAAATTATTAATCCTAAATTAATATAATATCAAATCTATTTCCCACTCTCTTTATCATTAATCATTTTCTGTACTTGCTCCAATAACCCAGCACCAATCTCATTTCCCTTATCCATAAATGGCTTAAACAAATCAATCGGTATAGGGAATATTGTCGTAGAATTATTTTCCGTAGCAATGTCCGCCAAAGTCTGAAGATAACGTAATTGTAACGCAATAGGCTCTTTCTGAATTTGGTTGGCAGCTTCTGCTAATTTCTTAGCCGCTTGAAATTCTCCTTCTGCATTAATTACTTTCGAGCGTCTTTCTCTTTCTGCTTCTGCTTGTCTTGCCATTGCTCTTCTCATTTCTTCCGGCAAATCTATTTGTTTAACTTCTACTGATGATACCTTCACTCCCCAAGGTTCCGTATGCTCATCTATTATACTTTGCAGTTTCTTATTTATTTCGTCCCGTTCCATAAGCAGTTCATCTAATTCAGATTGACCCAAAATTGAACGCAATGTAGTCTGTGCAATTTGATTGGTCGCATATAAATAATTCTCAATATCAATCACAGCTTTTTCCGGATACAATACCCTAAAATACAATACAGCATTCACTTTCAATGATACGTTGTCCTTGGTTATGACATCCTGTGGGTCTATATCCATTGCAACTGTTCGCAAAGAAACTTTCACTATTTTATCTATCAAAGGCAGTAAAATTATAAGCCCAGGTCCCTTAACCCCAACAAACCTTCCCAGCCTAAATATAACCCCTCTGTCATATTCCCTGACTATCTTTACCGATGTCATAATTAAAAATATTATAACTGCTATTATTATTGCATAAATTGGCATAAAAACTCCTAAATGATTAATTTACTTTTTTAACTTTTACTGTCATTCCTTCAACATCTATTACTTCTATTTTATTGTCTTTTTCTATTATTTCCTCACTCTCTGCTCTCCATATTTCTCCATATACTTTCACCTTCCCACCAGAGATTTTACTAATCTCAGTTATCGAAATTCCTATTTCTCCAACCATCGCATCTTTTCCACTCGCTTTTTTCCCATATTGTGCTTTTATCCCCATTATAGATAAACCTAAGAAAAATCCACCTGTTAAGATAATCCCCGTAACAATAGTTGTCCAGTCTAATTCAAATGCCTCCACCGGCGATTCTATCAACATAATTGAACCCATCGTAAATGAAACAATACCACCCACCGTCAGCATACCATAACTCGAAACAAATGCCTCAAGTACAAATAATATTATTGCAAAACCCATAAATGCTAATCCTACATAATTTACAGGTAACATCTGCAACGAATATGCTGCAAAAATTCCAGAAATACCCCCTATAACACCAGGATAAATCGACCCCGGCGAATAAAACTCAAACATCACTCCATACATCGCCAATAATATAAATATATATGCAACATTTGGGTCACTTATTATAGTTAAAAATTCCTCCCGCCAATTCATTTCCCTTAATATTATTTTCGTATCTTTTAACTTTAATATCTCCGAACCTGATGAAGTCTCCACTAAAAAATCTTCAGACTTAGCCAGTAATGAATCAATATTCTCAGCTATTATGTCTATTACATTCAAATTTAAAGCTTCATTCTCAGTAATTGAGTAACTATACCGAACCGCATCCTCTGCCCATTCCTCATTCCTATTCCGTTTTTGTGCTATACTTCTCGCAAATGCAGCCGCATCATTTGTTACTTTCTCTGTCATAGTATCAGTCGAATCTCCAGACTCACCCCCCATACCAACAGGGTGTGCCGCTCCTATATTCGTTCCGGGTGCCATCGCTGCAATATTCGCAGACATAGTTATAAACACCCCAGCTGAACCAGCCCTAGCTCCAGATGGACCAACATAAACAAGCACAGGCAATGGAGCTTCTAAAATCGAAGATACTATATCCCTTGTTGATTCTAATAACCCTCCAGGTGTATTTAGTTCAATAACCAAAGCCTCCATTTCATTCTTATCAGCTTCATCTACTGCCCTCCCTACAAATTCTGCAATTGCAGGACCTATACCACTATTAACCTTTATTAGCATTACCTCGTCTGCAGCATATATTTCAATGCCGAATGTAAATATCAAGATTAATAATAAACTTTTCATTTATGCTAATTCTATATCTTTTTAATATTCATAAAAATAACAAATTATTACCATTATAAAAAATAAAAAGATTTAAAAGATTAATCACCTTGTTTGATTAATTATAATTAATTAAATTTGTTGTTGTATTTTAAATTATGTACCATTAAAATTTTAAAAAAACTATGTACAAATTCCTATTAGCTTTGATACTTATCGTGTCAATCTCTTCCTGCGATTTCCTTAAACAATACATAAAGGAATCAGAAACAACCGTATTTGATAAAGCACCCCCAAAAGACCACAACCCAGTTTTTATCTCTCAAATTCAAAAATTAGAGCAAAAACCAGACAGCCTAAAATTGACCATTAGCCGTATTGATGGCAAAGGAAGTGATAAAGTAAAAGTATTTTTCCACCTTACAAAAGGAAATACACTCTACACCGGTGCTTCCAATTCTAATTTCAAAGACATTTTCTGCGAGGTTTACGATACTGGACAAGGACTTAACACAAATATTAAAAACTTCACTGTAAGAGAATCAAAACAAGCAGAAAGACAAAAACTCGCAATCGCAATAGTAATGGACCACAGCGGCTCAATGGGTGCGAAGCGAGCAATGACAGTCCAATCTTCTATTTCCAAACTAATTGACGAAAAAAATGACGATGATATGTTCGCACTCATTCGCTATGACTCCAAAATTAAAGTCGAAGCACCTTTAACCAAAGACAAATCAATCCTAAAAGCAAAACACCAAAAAAATGGATTAAAAGGTTTCGGCGGATTAACAGCTACTACCGATGCAATTATCACAGCTATAAATGAATTAAAATCAGCTCCCGCAGAATACCAAAGAGTTGTTGTAGTTTTCGCCGACGGTAAAGATAACTCCTCAAAACAAAACGAAGCAACATTGACCGACCTCGCACAATCAAATAACACTATTGTTTCTACCATAGACTATGGTTATTACGTTACAAAAGGATATTTGCAAAATATAGCTGAAAATTGCCAAGGAATTTATCACCATATCTACCTAACCGACGAGTTTACAAAAGTTTTCGATGACCTATACAACCGTATGAATTACTACTATGTCTTAGAATTCGACCAACCTAATTATGGCGACCATAATCTAAAAATGAAAATCTGTTTGGGAGACAAACAATCCGAAGACGAAGCAGTTTATAACAACGTCCCTTTGCCCGGTAGTATTGTTATCCTCAATGTTTATTTCGACACCGGAAAATCAGCACTAAAAAAAGAATCCGACGAAGCCATAAAAAGACTACTAAAACTCCTCGACCTAAAACCAAACTCAAATGTCGAAATCCACGGACACACAGACAACGTCGGAAAAGTAGAATCTAATCAAAAACTCTCCGAAGAAAGAGCATTTTCCGTAAAAAATGAACTAATAAAAAATGGTATAAGTGAAAATAGGATTACGAGCATAGGACACGGAGACAAAAAACCAATCGCAGACAACTCAACTTCCGAAGGTAGAGCCAAAAATAGAAGAACAGAATTCCTAATCAAATAAATTAAATCTTTTTGATTTATTCTTATTCATAATTAAACATATCTATAAAAACTAAAGAAGCAATTTATTTTAAACCTTCATAAATAAATTGCTTCTTTTTTTCTTTATACGTCAGTTTACATTTTACTTACTCTTCACTTTCATTATAAATATCTTAGACCAATTCTTTCCAGTCAAATAAAACAACCCCTCATCATAATTAAAAGCTATACCATTCATCGCCTCCGCCTCTTTATTATTCTTTAAAAGCATTCGCAAATTCTTCAACTGTATTCTCTGTATTACTTCTCCAGTACCTATGTTAATCCTCACTATATCATCTTGCATATACACATTCCCCCACAATTCCTCGCCTATTATCTCCAATTCATTAACCATCTCCAATAACTCATTATTCTCCCTAATTTCAATTCTCTTAATTTCACTAAATGAATTAACATCTAAAAAAATCATATCCGAACCACCACTCGTCATTATAAATTTATGCCCATCATGCTCCAACCCCCAAGCCTCGCCAAAATAACTAATCTCATTTTCTATTACAAAACTACTCAAATTGACTATAAAACACTTCCGCTCACGCCAAGTCATAACATAAATTCTCCCATCATATAAACTAATTCCCTCAGCAAATACCGAATAAGGAAAATCAATCTTTTTCTCAATCACTCCAGTTTTTGCATTTATCATTTGTAACGATGACAAACCATATTGCCCTGTTGATTCGTATATATATCCATCATAATAAAGCAAGCCTTGAGTATAAGAATTTACGCTGTGGGGGAGAGTACCTACTAACTCCAACTCAATCTCACCTTCAAAACTATACTGCCCCTTTAACTCATTTATATCCGATTGCTCAGAAATAATTTCCCTATCATTTCGCTCATCTTTTACAACTTTATTACTTTTTTTCAAGTTTTTATTCCCAACACTACCAGCCCGTCTATTCTCCGAACTACAAGCAAAATTTAAAAGAAAAACCGAAGCAAAAAGCAAAGAAAGTATAAAATTATAATTATTTATTTTGTTAAATATCATTAATATTCCAGATTAATTATCTTGCTTGATTTCATCATTATTCTCCTCCTCAGCCTCTTTTTTATCCAAAAATACCTTAATCGGTGCAATATGTTTTATTATTATTACCAAACAAACCGCCACTGTCAATGCCTTGAAATCACCAGCATTACTAAAAGCAAGCGTTTGAGTCTCCAAAATTACAAACTCCGGTGCTCCTACTATCAAAAGTGGCATGCCAAGAGATGCTATAACAGAAGCTATATGAACATTCTTATTAATAATCTTCATCCCAGTAAAATACATCAAAAGCCATAGTATAACCGCTAACGGATTTATCGCTAACGAAATTCCCGCCGCAGAAGCCAACCCACGTCCACCCTTAAATTTCAAAAATACATTATAATTATGCCCTAACAACACAAAAACAGATGTCATCGAAATTAAAAACATATCCCCATTAAAAAAATATTCAGATAATTTAACTGCTGCAACAGCCTTTAATAAATCTAAAACCAATACCATTGCTCCAACCCACTTTTTGCCGGTCGATTCAAGACTATTCCTCGCCCCAATATTCCCCGAACCTTCACTCCTCAAATCCTTACCACTCGTTAATTTAACAAGCAGATATGCAGAAGGCAAAGCCCCTAAAAAATATCCTAATAATATTGCAAAAACATTCTCTATCATCTTTCTCTCAATAATCTCATTTGTAAAAAGGAAAATATAATTAATATAATAAATAATACATAAGCCACAGCAGATGCATAACCCATCATATCAGCCCTATTAAAAGCATTATCAAATATATAATACACCACAGTCATAGTCGAACCAAGCGGCCCACCCTTCGTCATCACATAAATCTCTATAAAAACCTGAAATGACTTAATAGTATTTATTATTAATACAAAAAGTATAGTCGGCTTCAACAGTGGTATAGTAATTTTAAATAATTTCTGAAATGATGAGGCACCAGATAACTCCGCCTCCTCATACAAATCCTTCGGTATAGCCTGCATACCCGCCAAAAACAATACCATATAATAACCAACCGCTATCCAAATATCCATAAACATTATAGATGCCAACGAATATGTCTCATCTAATAAAAATCCCTTATCAGGAAAAGGAAGCCCACTAAACTGCAAAAGAGCATTTATATAACCCTCCTTCATATACAAATTAGTGAAAATCAGAGAAAGTACCACCAGCGACGTTATCGACGGCATAAACATCGCAGACTTAAACAACCCTTTCAGCCTTATCGCCTTGCTATTAATCAACGTTGCCAATAATATAGCAAGCATAGTAGTAATCGGTACCGTCCCAAAAGTAAAAATAAATGTATTAGACAAAGCATTCCAAAAATGCCCATCACCAACCAACTTCGAATAATTATCAAAACCTATAAAAGTCATCTCATTACTCAAAGTTTTATACTCAGTAAAACTCAACACCAAAGAATAAATCAGCGGATAAGCCCAAAATACCAAGAAAATAATTATCCAAGGCATTAGCAATGAGTACGTAAATATATTATTTTTAATTTTGTAGTGCATCTCAATCGGAAATTATAGAAAAATGAATTAGATTACAATATTAATATTAAATTACTTGTACCCATACCCACTTATTATGACACATACCTACAAATGCCAAATGAAAATAAAATAACTTACCAAAATATCCGTACAATATGCTTTTTAGAAAGCAACAATTGAAAAAATTTTTTCTCTCCATTATCTTACTTCTTTTAATACTACTTCTCAGTATTTTTATATTTACTTCCTGCTCCTCAAGTTTCGGCAACCCTCCTACTGAAGAAAAACAAAAAGAATACGAAAAATCACCCAACTTCCATGATGGAACTTTTCATAATATAAAAAAAGTAAACCCACCTCCCTCATTCTTCAAAATGATGGGTATCCTCTGGGATATGATGCTCAATGACAACATTACCATCCCCGAAAAAACTTTCCAAGTAATGCCTTTCAACATATCAACTTGGGACTCTATCCCCACCAACCAATTCGCTATGTCTTGGCTCGGCCATTCTACCATCATTATGAAAGTAAACGGAAAAAACATTATCACAGACCCAGTTTTTAGCGAACGCGTCTCACCAGTCTCCTTCTCCGGACCAAAACATTTCTCTTACTCCCACCGCCTAAACTTAAACGATTTGCCAACAATCGACGTAGTTCTAATCTCTCACGACCACTACGACCACCTCGACGAAGAAGTTATAAAACAACTATCCAAAACCAAAACAAAATTCTACGTCCCTCTCGGTGTCGAATCCCACCTCCAATTCTGGGGTGTAGATACAAACAACATCGTCTGCTCCGATTGGTGGCAAGATTTCAACTACAACGACCAAATCCAGTTCGCATTCGTCCCCTCCCAACACTTCTCCGGTAGAGGACTAACCGACAGAATGTGTACACTCTGGGGTTCTTGGATTATCAAAACTAAAGAAAATAATATTTTCTTTAGCGGAGACTCCGGCTACCACAAAGAATTTAAAACTATTGGCGAAAAATACGGACCATTCGACATCACATTCATCGAATGCGGTGCATACAACAAAGAATGGAAAGACATCCACATGTTCCCAGAGCAAAGCTATCAAGCCGCCTTAGACCTAAACAGCTCCGTTGTTATGCCTATCCACTGGGGCAAATACAACTTAGCTATGCACAACTGGTACGAACCCGTAGAAAAAATTAAAACCGCCTCCATCGGCAAATCCTCACAACTAATCACACCTGAAATCAACATGATTTTCCTCCCCAAAACCCAACAACCACAAACTAATTGGTGGAAAAATTATAAACAACCATAATAAAAATCAAAAAACAGCAACTAAAAATTCAATATAAATACATAATTTTTTCATAATTTACAAAACAACAAAATAAAAAGTTTAACCTAAATCCAGACTTCACCTCTATTATGAAAAAATTTATTATATTTACCATATTACTATTATTCTTAAATAATGATTTGCATTCTAGAATTTATGCAGATAATATAGAGATATTTAAAAAGTCAAAAATATATGAATTAGCATTAGCAGTTGAAGATAATGACTATGAAAAAGTTCAATCTATATTAAACAAAGACTCGAGTTTGGTGAACGAAACAGATTCTTATTACGGCACAACTTTATTACATTGGGTAATTTATGACAGAGAATATAAAATGGCGGAACTGTTACTTAAAAATGGAGCAAATCCTCATTTTCATGCTCACGATGGTGGTACACCATTGCAACTATTACTTGGCTATGAAAAATACCCAGCTATATTTTATTTTTTTTATTGTCACGGACTAATTGATTATTTGAAATTATTTATTATATATGGTGCAGATGTAAATCACAATGATTTGAATTCAACCTATAAATATAAAGGTGTAGATGGAAAAGATTATTATTTAGAGCCATATAAAGCAAGTGCTTATAACTATCCGATATTCAAGTATTTAGTTGAGCAAGGTATGAAGTATGATGCTCCTGATGTGTTATTTGGACCTTGTTTAAAAGCTAATATTGAATTAATTCATTATCTAATAATAGATAAAAAAGTTAAAATCCCTCATCCCATTTCTATAAATTCAGTTGGAGATACATTAACTTTTTTATATTATATGAGGTTAATGATATTTTCTTTATCTTCAGATGAATATAAACTAAAAATGGAGGTAGTAAACTATATTAAAAAAGAGTACAATTTGGATTATTGGAAAGAGCCAATACCTTCAAACGCTAAGTTTTTGTTAAAAGGAAAATCAAAAGAATACTTAGAAAAATATTAAAATTATCGAAGTTTGTTCAAACCAGATTTCACTTCAATTATGAACTACTTCCCTTACGGTAAACAAATAACCAACGCAACGTGGACAAACACAGACACCTGGCACAAAAATGATTTGAATTACGGGTTTAATGGTAAGTGGAAAGATAATAACATCCGTGGAGCAGGCGGCTCATTAGACTTCGGAGCAAGAATATTTAACACAGACTTAGGAATATTTCTAAGCAGAGACCCGTTAGCAAATATTTTTCCGTTTCAATCTTCATATATTTATGCTTCCAATAATCCAATATTATATATTGATTTATTTGGTGAATCTACTAAGCACCACCCGCACTATTATTATTATGAAGAGCTAAAAGTTGATATGAGCAGTTCAAAGTCTACATCTTTAACATCAAAAGGAGCACCTAGAAATAAAATTTATTATTTTAAAGTTCTTAATGAAAGAAATCCACAAGTATTTAGTGCACAAAATCTAAAGCTAATAAAGAATAAGAAATCACCAATAGTTGATCAGCAATGGGTGAAACATTTTCCAAAGCATAAAGAATTTATGGGTGAAGTTTTAGAGCATCACCATCACGAACATGGCAATATAGCAATTGCTTTACCAAAATCAGTTCATAGGTCTAAAGGAAATTATGGAATTCTTCATAATCTAAGTAAAAAAATTAAAGGAACGTCAGGTAAACTTAGCAAAGGCTTATCATCTTATTTCTTTTTAAGAGATATATTTAGTAAACATCCTGAAAGTTTTAAACATACAATTATGTTAGGAATGGATATTCCAAATAAAATTGCATTATTTGGAGATTATAAAATTGGTGATATGTTTTTTAATGAGAATACGAATCTTTATGAAAAAGTTACTAATATTGAGAATAACTATAAGATAATTAATGGGGAAAAAACATTAATTAAACAGAGTATTTATTATAATACATATGAAGGTTATAAAAAAGATAAAGATGGAAATTATCAAGGTATTGATAAGAAAAAAACATATATTATTGAAAATGATTATCAAAACAACACTCAAATCAAAGGTGAGCTAATAGGAAGTTAAATATCTTTCTTAAACAAGGTTATATTATGAATGTTAATGAATTTGTAAACAATTTAAAAGAACTAAAATATACGAATAATGAGCTAATAATATTCAAAGAATTAGGCTTTGAAGAAAATTTAATTAAAAGAGAAGTCAATAATTTTATCTTCAAAGAAAAGGAAGATTATAACCCAATAATGGAACTACCATATGACATAGTAAATATTGGTAAAAAATATGAAGATATAGAAGCGAAGTCATATTTTGATATATATTTTTTAGAAGAGATATTAACTGACGATACATATTATTGTTTCGCGGATTATGACTCAGATTTAATAGCAATAAATTCATTAACTCATGGAATTACATTGTTAAGACAAGATGGAACAAAAATGTATGATTACGATTGTGTCGCTGCAAATGAAAGTTGTTTTTTAGATGCTTTTTACTATTATATAAAATTTTACAGAGAAACAGAATTCACAGATTACAAGAAAGATGCAATTTTAAGCAAAAAGTATAAGTATAAATCGGAAAAAATAACTGAATTAGCAGGCGGTGAAAAATACAAAGATTTTTGGGATTTTATTATTAATAGCAAAGATAACTAAGTTTAAAAACTATATTTTTCAGTGATTTTATTTAATCATTTTTGTTTCTTTTATTATCATTGTTTTTATGTTAATGATTTGAATTACGGGTTTAATGGTAAGTGGAAAGACAACAACATCCGTGGAGCAGGCGGCTCATTAGACTTCGGAGCAAGAATATTTAACACAGACTTAGGAATTTTCCTAAGCAGAGACCCATTTGAACACCTGTTCGTAAGCCAATCATCGCTGGGAACGACCCAGTTAATAAAATTGATGTTGATGGTAAACACGAACAGAAAATTACAGGAAATTATGGCTTTAACTTTTCTACTAATTTTGAAAGTGTTAAATTTAGTGTTGGAATAGGCTACCAACTCCAAGCAGGATTTTTCCAATTTGCCCAATCATATAACCTCAATGTTTATAATGATGGCTTGGGTACCCCTAATAACTCCAAAGAATTTCAAATGGATTTTGTATATTCAAATATGGTAACTCTCGGGAGTGGAAATAAAGAAGAACATAAACTAAATGTATTTAATCACATGACTAAAAGCACTATAAATAATCCTTTTTCTGACTTTTCTCTAACGTTAGCAAGTGTGGATGTAAGTAATTCTAATGATAGAAACCAAACTTTAGGGTCTTATGGAATGTCAATTGGTGATGTTTCTTTTAATATTTTTAATGATGCTTTTGTCTTGGGTGACGGAAGAGATCAATGGTGGACAAGCGGGATTAATTTAAGTTTTAATTTTGAAGACGGAAGTAATTTCACATATAGGAATGATGTATTCACTGGCGTTGCGAATAAATTACAAACTATTCCTGAAGTTGGTATTTTTTACGATCAACTTGAAAGTGAAAGAATTTATAATAATGAATCAAACATGTTTAATTATCAGTTTGGTACTATAGGGCTTGGTTTTGGTTTCAGTTTGTCCGGTGATGGTTACGCTTGGTCTCAAAAAGCTGCTCATCAAGGAATGACAATTTTGGGTGTCAAAATTCCACCTACTACTACTGTTGGTGCAATACCCGACTTTGATAAATCATCAGCACCTACCAAAGAAGAAACTACTAACAACGTAGGTGGGAATTAATGAAATCCTACAGTGTTTTAATAATATTTTCATTAATCTTAATATCATGTTTAAGACCAAGAGTAAAAGAAGATTTTTATTTCTATCATCATTATTATTCAAATGATAAATTTTTGAAACATAAATTATTAAATTTTAATGGAGTTTATGTAAATGAAAAAACTTGGACAACAAAAAAGTTTGGCTCACATACAATAGATTCAAGCTTTGTCATCAAAATATATTTAAGATTTTTTTCAACAGGGTTATGCTATGCTACAGTGATGTATGAAAGTCTTTTTGATAAATATGATAATGGGCAATGGAGTTTTTTTAAAATTGAAGGCGATACAATTTATATGGAGAGATTTACAAATTATTATCATGGATATTTTGTAAAAAGAGGAGTAATTTCCAAAGACAGAATTGATTTTATTGATAGAATACAATATAATTACCCAAGAAGAAAAAATATCAAACCTGATTTTTATCAAGACTTTTCAAAAAACACAAGAATAAATTTAGAAGATGAGCCAACGAAAGTTTTTAAATTTATGAAAATTAAAGGCATAGAAGATATTATTTTAAAAAACATCGATTCTCTTAGTTTTGATTAATTCTAAAATTTATTAATTATAATATAAAAAACAAATATACAAGTTGCACATTTACCAATGTTAGAGACATTCTGTGAAAACCTATACCACTTTAATAATAATCACCTTGCTATTAATTTCCTGTAAGATACTAAGAGTAAAAGAAGATTTTTATTTCTATAATAATAGTTATCATAATCATCCATTACTAAGGTATGATGGGGTTTATGTGAATGAACAAACATGGACTACCTTCAGAAGAGGTTCTCAAATTGCAGATTCAATTTATACTCGAAAAATATATAAAAGATTTTTCAGAAATGGACTTTTATTATCTTCAATGCACATAAATGATTTAACAAAAAAATTATCTAAAAGAGGTTGGAAATTTTATCATATCGAGGGTGATACTATTTATGAGGAAGTATATACTAACTACTTACATGGTTATTTTGTAATTAGAGGTTTAATCTCAAAAGATAGGATTGATTTTAAAGATAGGATACAATATAATTACCCAAGAAGAAAAAATATCAAACCAGATTTTTACCAAGACTTTTCTAAAAATAATAGAATTAATTTAGAAGATGAGCCAAGAAAAGTTTTTAAGTTTATGGAAATTAAAGGAATAGAAAAAATACAGATAAAAGACATTGATTCGCTTACTTTCCGCTAAAAATACAAACCATTCACACCCAATTAAACTATTTTTTCATAATTTACAAAACAACAAAATAAAAAGTTTAATAGATACCTATTTAACCCTTCAATCATGAAACCACCCTCTACATTCTCAATAATATCCATACTTTTAATTTCCTGCTACAACAACCAAACAAAAACAGAAAATTTCATAGTCAAAAATTAATACCCATATAAACAAAATATTATTCTTAAATTTGTGGTTCGGTTATTTAACCACTTTAAATAAATAGTAAATAAACTATAAAAACGATAATTAACCCAATATTTAATTTTTTAGGAATAATAATGAAAAAACTTTTCTTAAGTGCTGCAATCGCAGTTATGCTAATTTACTCATGCACCGACACTAAAGCCGGCAACAAAAACGTTGAGCTAAAAACATTCGCTGATTCTATAGCGTATAGCATCGGTATCTTAACAGGTGGCAATATCCAAAATATGGAAAAAGAAGGCTTTGACCTCAACTTAGATGCAATGATAGACGGACTTCACGCCAAATTAAAAGACGAAGAAAACGTAAAAATTGACGACACAACAATGCGTGCTTTGATGACAAAATTCCAAATGGAAATGCAACAAAAAGCTATGGAAAACCAAAAGAAAGAAGCAGATAACGCAAAAGCTGCAGGCGAAAAATTCTTAGCCGAAAACAAAACAAAAGAAGGCATTAAAGTTACCGAAAGCGGTATCCAATACAAAGTAATCAAAGAAGGAACAGGCAAATCTCCAAATGCAGCAAGCACAGTTAAAGTTCATTACCACGGAACTTTTGCCGACGGTAAAGTATTTGATAGCTCAGTAGAAAGAGGCGAACCAATCGAATTCCAATTAGACAAAGTTATCCCAGGTTGGACAGAAGGCATCCAATTAATGAAAGAAGGCGGAAAAACAATATTCTATATCCCTTCAGAATTAGCCTACGGACCTCAAGGAAGACAAGGAATACCAGGCAACTCAATGTTGATATTCGAAGTAGAATTATTTGAAGTAAAATAATCCTAACCAACATAAATTCAAAAAACCATTTTAATTAATTTTAAAATGGTTTTTTTTTACACATTACTCTATAATACCATGACCTATCAAAGGTTGACAAAAAAAACGAAACCCAATCTTCTCTTAATTGAAGCTCCGAATGGGATGGGTGAAAAAACAAACGACTCATTTCCAATCACCTCTTGAAAAAAAGCAAACCCTGTCTTCCCTTAATTGAAATGCCGCAGGCGATAGACGACAAACAAATAAAACCAAAAAAAACAATTCAAATATAAACATCATTATCCGCATTACCCATCTCATCAGAATCACCCGTATTAATCACACCTCTCGGCTCAATTATCATTATCTCCGTAACCCCATTAGCAAAAGGCCGATGATACTCACCCTTAGGAACAACATACATTTCACCCTCATTCAGCTCCAAAGTCTCATCATCAAACTCAATAAACAATCGCCCAGATACAACATAAAATAACTCATCAGTATCCTTATGATTATGCCTAACAAACTCACCCTCAACCTTCGCCAACTTAATCTGATAATCATTCAAATCCGCAATCACCCTCGGCGACCACAAATCATCAAACTTCGTAAATTTATTTCTTATATTTATAGGTTTCATCAATCAACTTAGCTAATTTTAACTTCATATTTTACTAAGCTCAAAATAATTATCTAATTTTTATTAAGCTCAAAATACGTTGCAACTGATATTTCAATAATTTCATCAATAATTTCTATGTAAATTTGTTCAGTTTGAATTTTACCCTCACTATCAACTAAATGCAATATAATCTTATTATCGTTAATTATTTCTATTTTGAAATAAACATTTTTATTATCACATAAACAATTGTAGGGGTATAAGATATAATTATCTTCAGTAATATCTGATATGATTAAAGTTCTACTTCCTTTATTATACCTATTAGTAAAATAATCACCACTATTTGCAATATCTAAATCATTACCCTCTTTAAAATCAAAAATACAATCATCAAAATACTGTATTCTAACTTTTCCATCTTCTTCTAAGATAATATTAGTATCAGTTACGTCCTCTATTTGAAATTTAAGACTATTTTGGTCACTTAGCAATACAGCTTTGATATTATCTAACTTCCAAGTCCCTATCAAAACATCATTATCTTCATCTTCCGAACAAGAGTATAACAATGTCATCAGCAAAACTATTATTACTGACTTTTTAATATATCCGAACCTCTTCATAGTCTCTCCTAATTATTTCTGGCTCAATTCATACTATCCAAATTCTTTACACCACTAAGCTCAGTCTGGAAATTCGCCTGATGAGGAGTTTTCGAAACATCTTTACCAAAATTAACAACAGCCGGTTTATAATCAGTCTGAATTTTATCCTGAATCGTCATAATAGCTTTAATCACTGCCTCAGGTCTCGGCGGGCAACCAGATACATAAGCATCTACAGGCAAAAACTGGTCAATCCCTTGCACTACCGAATAAGAACGGAACATCCCACCAGTCGAAGAACAAGCACCCATTGCTATAACCCACTTAGGGTCAGGCATTTGGTCATATATCCTACGAACCACATGAGACATCTTAAAAGTAACAGTCCCAGCAACAAGTAATATATCCGCCTGTCTCGGTGTCATTCTCATCACCTCAGAGCCAAATCTCGCCACATCAAAACGAGAAGCACCCATCGCCATCATTTCGATTGCACAACAAGAAATTCCAAGAGGCATAGGCCATACAGCATTCTTCTGACCCCATTTAATCACCTGGTCAATCGACGTTGTAAAAAATCCATCACGTTCAACATATTGAGAGAAACTTAATCCCATTGTAAGCCCCCTTTCTTAATTTCGTAATACAAACCGATTAATAATATAACAATAAACACCATCATCGCATAAAACGGAGTAGCACCAAGTTCTCGCATCTGAACAGCCCAAGGATATAAAAACACTACTTCTATATCAAATACTATAAAACTTACAGCAGTCAAATAAAACTTAATCGAAAATCTATTATTCGCCTTGCCATAAGGCACCATACCAGACTCATAAGTAGTTTCCTTGCCCTTAGTTCTTCTTCTCGCCCCGAGCAACTCAGACATAAAAAGAAAACTCGAACCAACAACCAAACCCGCTAAAATCATCAGTATAACAGGTATATAATCGTATATAATATTAATGTTTTCCATAAAAAAGGAATTTCGTTTATTTTATATAATTTATCATTCAAATATACGGATTAATTTCTAATTGTTAAAACGAATTATAAAAACTAATCTCAAACATTTCACATTCTCAAAACGCCCAACCCAATTCAATACGAAAAATTGGCAAAGTATTACTCAGCTTCTTACCCTGATTGTTCTTCAACTCCTTGTCCTGCAAGCTCGGTCCCGTATTATAAGACAGCCCAAAACCAAAACAAGCCGAAAATCCATTTCTAACAAGAAAACGATAATTTCCAAGTACCCCAAAAGAATAAATCAAAACCTCTTCCTCCGAATCACGCATCTTAGTATAACTAAACCTCGGAGATAAAAACCACCCACTTAAAGCACTCGATAGCCAATGCCATTGATATTCCCCCGTTATCCCAAATCCACTAATACCCGTATTCAAAGGCAAATTCAACCCCAACATATAAACCTCCGTACTGTCATTTTTATAACTCAAATTCACATTATACTGCAAAATACTTTGAATAGGAATCATCTTCCCCAAATCACTACTAACAATATACTTAACAGATGCTTGCTTATCACCCATAAGCCTCGCCCCATAAACGTCTCCAAAAATAAAAATACCCAAAACAAATAATAAATACCTAAAAAAATTCATAATTCTCAAAATCTAATTTAATAATCGAATTCAATCCCTGACTAACGAATAAACATTAAATTTATTCAAACAAAAAAAACAACCCCAGTCATCATAAAAAACCACCTACAAACACAAAAAACAATTCATTTCACTTAAATCCATATCCTACTTAATCAATCCAATCTCAAATTGTGAAATCACGTTATTTAGAATTTCATTTATTTTATTCCTTTTTAAAGTCGCAACAGATTTCTCAATTAATTTAGAATTGGCAGTAAATAACTTAGTTGACCTTACATAAGATATTTTAATGAGAGACCCCGATATAAAATCATCATTTTTAATTCCAATAGCATTCAAATCAGCATATCTTTTGCTTGTAATCTGACCCAATATAAAATCGTCCTTGCCGACAGAAGCCAATACAACAGCAGGTCTCAATTTAGTAGAAGACAAATCAGAAAAAGGGAATTTAACAAAAACTACCTCACCTACTGAAAAGTCGCCCATGCTTCCTCTTCTTCATCATTAAACCATTCTTCTTTTAAAGCTTCTTGGCTTAATAAACTTATATCATCAGTTTTAAAATCTTCATTCAAATACTTTTCACGGAGTTTAATATAAAACTGATATAACTCCTTTCGAGCAGACAGTGGCAACGAATTGAAATCTATATTGTTTAATTGATTATATAATTGTATTTCCATATAGACTAAAACAATTATAAAACTAAATTATTGTACAACTAACTATATTTCGTGATTTTTATTACTCTTAATATTGCAATCCCATCAACCAATAAAAATTTAAAACCATTTTAAAATTAATTTTTAAACCATTTCATTCTTAATACATATCTTTGCACAACCGTCATTCAGAGCAAAGCGAAGAATCCAGTCAAAAACCTAAAATCTCCGATTTTATCCTTTCCAAAACAACAATGTCATCTTGAGCATAGCCGAAAGACAAACCACACCCAAACCCAAAAATTAAAACAAAGTAAAAAAATGCAACCAAGTGTAACCTTTCCTCCAAAAACTCCAAAAATCGACAATAACAAATGAAAATAATTCCAAAATAGTAACATAGTGTCACCATCTGCCAAATACATAAATCAGTACACCTGTCATTCAGAGCAAAGCGAAGAATCCAGTCAAAAACCTAAAATCTCCGATTTTATCCATTTCCAAAACAACAATGTCATCTTGAGCATAGCCGAAAGACAAACCACACCCAAACCCAAAAATTAAAACAAAGTAAAAATATGCAACCAAATGTAACCTAAAAAAAAACCCGTCATTGCGAGCGATAGCGCGGCAATCTCCAAACCACCCCCAAACCCAAAAATTAAAACAAAGTATAATATGCAACCAAGTGTAACCTCGAAAAAAACAACAACCTTCCGAAGGTTCCAAAACCTTCGGAAGGTTTAACTCACCCGCAAAATCAAAACAAAGTAAAAAAATGCAACCAAGTGTAACCTTTCCCCCAAAAACTCCAAAAATCAACGATGAAATACAATAATATATTTAAAATAAGACACCTAATGTAACCTCAAAAAAACAAAAACCTGTCTTCCCTTGAGGAAAATGCCAAAGGCGATGAGTGAAATAAAATGAAGTATAAAATGAAACCAAGTGTAACCTAAAAAAACCGTCATTGCGAGCTATAGCACGGCAATCTCAAAACCACCCCCAAACCCAAAAATTAAAACAAAGTAAAATATGCAACCAAGTGTAACCTTTCCTCCAAAAACTCCAAAAATCAACGATGAAACCCAAAAATATACCTAAAATAAGACACCTTGTGTAACCTATAGAATATTGACAAGCCCCCCCCAGTCATCCAAAGCAAAACAAAGAATCCAGTAAAAAAACACAAAAAATAAGTAACCAAGTGTAACCAAACACAATAACAATATTCATATCATTCAAACAATGATTTTATTAACAAAATATTTTTTCTTTGAATTTATTTGATAAATTTATTTAGTTTGGTAATTGTAAAAAGATAAAATGGATATTTTAATAGTTAACCAAAGCAGACATAACCAGAGAATAGGAGAATAGAATGTCGAAAACATTAAACAAAGCAATGCTTATTGGAAACGTAGGCAGAGACCCAGAACTAAAACAAACACCAAGTGGAATACCAGTAGTATCCTTTCGTTTGGCTACTCACGACTCATGGAAAGACCGAGACGGAATTACTAGAGAAAGTACAGATTGGCACACAGTTGTTGCTTGGAGAGGACTCGCTAATATTATTGCTAAAATTGTTACAAAAGGCTCAAGAGTTTATATCGAAGGAAAAATTCAAACACGAAATTACGAAGACAAAACAGGCGTAAAACGAAATATTGTCGAAATTTTAGCAGACAATGTCCTGCTCCTAGACAAAAGAAAAAGAGACGAAAACGCAGATTTACACCTTGATGATGAAGTTATTGATGATGATTTTGTCTCAAATAACGATAATCCTATTGATGTTAGTGATGATGTAAATAATGAAGCCAATGATAATGATAACGATAAAATGGAAGAAAGTAAAGTTAAAAAAGACAACAAATTAAACAAAAATGAAGACCCATTCGAATCTTCAGAATATGACTCTGAAATAGGAGATGGTTATTCTAATAATAATGACTCCAAAGATTCGTTTGTACCATTCTAAAATGAATTTATAGCTTAATCTAAGCTAAATTAAAGGTTAGGAATAAATATTAATAATAATATCCGACTTAGTTTCGGATATTTTTTATTAGTAAATTGCATTTATGAGAGATAACAAAAATAGAGAAATCGTTGTCGGTTTAGTTAGTTTCCTTGCCATTATCCTATTTATAGTCGGAATCGGTATTGGCAACGGATGGAACGTTTCTGACTCCGCTTCAGAACTAAATATTATATTTCCCAACTCAGGCGGTATTAAACCATCTGCCCCAGTCCACGTAAATGGCGTAAAAAGAGGAAAAGTAAAGGATATCATCAATCAAGATGGCTCCGTATTAATCAAAGCAGAATTAGACAATATTGAAGATTTGAAATCCGATGCAAGTGCAAAAATTCTAATCCTCGAAATAACAGGTGGTAAAAAAATTGAAATTAACCCGGGCGTGTCATCATCTCCATTTGATATTAATAATAAAATGAACGGAACAACCGCTGCAGACCTCGGAGAATTAATAGAAGTGGTGGGCGAAGTAAGTGGCGATGCCGTAAGTCTGTTACGCCGATTAGATACTATCTCCGTTTCAGTCAATAATTTATTAAATGATGACGAAATGATGAACGAACTTAAATCTACAATTCGTTCTACCAACCAATTCGTCGGCAATGCTAATGATTTATTAAATAATAATAAAAATGAAATCGAAAAAATTATTAATAATATCAATTCTCTTACCTCAAAACTCGATGGTGCCTATGATAAATACGAACCAGAAGTAGAAGAAATCATAAGCCAACTCAAAACCACTCTTAAAGACACTAAAAAATTATTCGCAACATTAGATACATCTATCTATAAAGTAAATTCAATATTCGACGATGTCGAACAGCTATTAAACGCCTCAAAAAGTGATAGCTCAGCTATCTATAAACTATTTTATGATAAATCATTTACAAATACCTTAGACTCTGCAATAATAAACCTAAACGCTGTTTTGAGTCAATTTAAAGAACATGGTGTAAACGTAAATGTAAGATTGGGCACTCGTCCCTGAAAGTAATATATAATGTCATCAGTACCAACTCCAATTAGTAATGATATCTTTAATTATCTCGGTGAAAACTTTTCTGCCGAAGATGATTTCCTAAAACAATTAAAAATAGAAGCCGCAAAAGAAGATATCCCAGAAATCTGTATAGCACCAGACCAAGGCAAATTTCTTCAATTCTATTTGAAATCTATAAACGCAAAATATGTCTTAGAAATAGGTGCATTAGCAGGCTATTCCGCAATTATGATGGCAAGAGCATTGCCAGAAGATGGAAAACTTATCACCTTAGAAAAGCACGTCAAAAATGCTGACTTCACAAGAAAAATGGTTGAAAAAGCAGGACTGTCCAATAAAATCGAAGTAATACAAGGCGATGCTTCCAAAATACTCAGAGAACATAATTTTGATGAAATCTTTGATTTTATATTTGTAGATGCAGACAAACGCTCTTACTCCGAATACCTCAACTTATGCACTCCCTTATTAAGAAAAGGTGGCATCTACTGTGCCGACAATGCCTTAGCATTCGGAAAAATTACAGATGAATTAGATGAAAATGACCGCGAAAAACCATTCGTCGAAGGAATAAGAGATTTTAATCAAAATATTAAAAATAACAAAGAATACTTCTCCTCTCTTGCTACTATCGGCGACGGAATGGTAATGGCAATAAAACTTTGATTTTAATCAAAGAAAAACATTTAAAACATTGGTAATATTGATAACCCTATGGTTTTCATTGTTTTAATGCGTTTATCCTATCTAATACAGTCGGATGGGAATAATTCAAAAATGTATAAAATGGATGCGGAGTCAAATTTGATAGATTATTCACCGATAGTTTCTTTAAAGCAGAAATCAAATGTTCTTCCAAATTGCCATTTTCCTTAGCATACCTATCGGCTTCATATTCATTTTTTCGTGAGAGTATATTCATCAATACCGATAAAATCATTTCAATAGGAGCAAATAACAAAGAGAAAAATATTAACCCCGAATACACACTCATATTTTCCATAAAAAAGGCCTCAAATAGCTCCTTACTGCCTAAAAAATACTGTAATAAAAAAAGTAGAACTCCCGTGTGTAACACGCTAATTATCATAGATTTTGATATATGCTTTTTCTTGTAATGACCAATCTCATGTGCCAAAATAGCAAGTATTTCATTATTAGTTTGATTTTCCAAAAGTGTATCATAAAGGGCAATCTTTTTATTTTTCCCAAATCCAGTAAAAAATGCGTTTGATTTTGTCGAACGTTTCGAACCATCTATTATAAATAAATTTGTTAATGGAAAATCAACCCTCCTAGCATAATCCATTATCAAATCCTTTAATTCCCCATCTTCCAAAGGAGTAAACTTATTAAATAGTGGCATTATCCAAGTCGGTGCAATATAAGTAATTAACATACTAATCACAGTAATCCCAATCCAAGTATATAACCAAGCATACTGCCCCATTTCACCCAAAACATATAATATCCCTGCCAATATTGGCAACCCTATAATAACTCCTAAACCTATACCCTTAACCATATCTAAAATGAATGTCTTTAAACTTGTTTTGTTAAACCCATATTTTTCCTCAATCACAAATGTAGAGTAAACCGAAAATGGTAACCCCAAAATAGACTGACCAATCAATAAAACTGAAATATATATAATCCCTCGATATACCTCAGTTTCAGCTAACGTCATCACCCATTTATCAAGAAAATCAAAACCACCCAAAAACCAGAAACAAAGAGTAATAATCAAGCTAAAACTCGAAGAAATATGACCAAATTTGGTTCTTTCCTTCGTATATTCTTGCGATTTTTTATATTCATCTTTTGAATAAATACCCTCAAATTCTTCCGGCAAATCACTATTCATATTAGAAATATTTAATCTATCTGATATATAATTCATTAAATAATCTACTATCAAAGCAATTAAAATAATTATTCCAAATATATTCATCTAATTTCCTTAGTCCTTTGATTTATCATCTTATTTCCTATTAACATATTGCCTGAAATCCTTTAATACTCTTATTCCTAAACTATCATTCTCCGATTGCAATTTCTTATAAGTGATATACAGCAAGTCAGCAATCTGTTTTTGGTAATCATTATTCTGTTGAGCTAATACTAAGAACTTCTTTGCTTCACTATAATTCTTAATCACTAAATTGACATTTATGAGTGAATAAATCAAATCTTTATCATATCCCAACTCATTAAATTGATTATTCATTATAGCCGTCGCAGAGTCAAATTTCCCTGCTGCCAAATAAGATTTGCCCAGTGATAATGTAATATCCGAATCATTACTATCCAAAAAATAAGCTTTATTCAAATAATCAATTGCCTTATTATATTCCTCATTTTTAAAGTAAAAAACACCGATATTGTAAGGATATTTAGAATAAGTATTATTTGCTTTATATGAGTTCAATAATGATTTTTCTTCATTAATCCTATCCCCTTTAGCCCTATAATGTCTTGAAAGCACAAAGTGAAATAATGCTTTATCTGGGTCATCTTCTATAGCAGATTCGTAAAAAGTAATCGGATTTTTATAATTAAAAGACTCATTATAATTGAAAAATAAAAATACTCCTAATATCAATACGTAAATAGACTTAGAGTAATTCTTATCCAAATTCAAATATTTTTTAGGTATTATAGACAAAAGCACTATAAATATACCTATCATTGGCACATAAGAACGACATTCTAAATACTCATTCCAATCATTCGAGTTCAACAAATTAAAAAATAAAAATGGCACAGTAGTAATTCCAAACCAAAGAAATCCTAAAATAATATTTGAGTTTTCTTTGTATTTCTTAAAAATAAAGTAAATTAAAATACCAAAACAAAATAATCCGATAGCAGTATATGTTAGGCTTAATGTTGATAATACCATTAGGTCAAAAGGCAGGAAAAATTTTCCAATATATTCAATAGGTATCCGCCAATTTGTCAATATATGCTCTACTCCAAAATTATTAACACTACTACCTAATTCAGCATTAGACTTCAACAAAAAATAGATTAAATAAGAAATGATCCAAGAAATACCAATAGGCATTAATTTTTTAAAATCAAACTTTTCTTGTAATATAAAATACAGAAATAATACCGCCGGAAATACCAAAGCAGTTTCTTTAGACAAAAAAGCAAGTAACAACCCAAAAGAATGAATTACCAAATGAACTAACTTCTTCGTATTTCTATAATTAATAAAGTATATAAATGAAAGCAACACAAAAATTCCCCAAATAATATCATTTCTGCCAACTACCCAAGCAACAGCATTATTAAATAAGGGGTGAGCAATAAAAAGAATTGCAATTAAAAATGAATGCAACTCTAATATTTTAAGTTTAACAAGGAAAATATATAATAATACTCCCATAATTGAATGAAGAATTATATTAGTTATTTGATAATTCATTGGGTTTTTACCTCCAAGAGCGTAGTCAATTATGAAACTAATATATATCATCGGTCGGTAATAATTAGTACCAATATAACCTTTCTCAAACTCATCGAAAATATTACTAATTGAATTAATTCTTTCTGAGTTTTTTAATACTATATCATGGTCATCGCAATAAACGAAATCATTATTAATTATAGGAAAATAGGTTAAAAACGCAAATATAGGAATAATAATATAAAAATATCTTTTAATCATTATTTTCAAGTCTTTTTTTCTTGTTAAAAAATTAAATTATTGTTAGAAAAAATAAAAACAAATTTGTAATTTGTGTTTTATAGAACATAAATATATCAATAACTAATTTAATTAAATAAATGGTATCAACAAAAGAATTTAGAATTGTGTACTGCAATTGTTTTAACAGCAAAAAAGCATTAGAAATAGGCAGAGCATTAGTGAACTCAAGGTTAGCTGCTTGCATAAATGTAGTCAAAGGCGAAATGTCAGTTTACCATTGGGACAAAAATATAGAAGAGGACGAAGAGTCCATCCTAGTTATCAAAACTCATATTTCTAAACTAAATCAAGTTGAAAAAATGATACTTGATATGCACAATTTTGATGTCCCAGAAATTATCTCCACTGACATTAAAGAGCTTAACGAATCTTATATGAAATGGATGATTGAAGCAATGGAAATCGAGGAATAAAAGTAATTGCCAATGCAAAATGGACATGATAAATATATATCAATCAAGGATTGGCGTGATGATGATAAACCAAGAGAAAAATTAATAAAAAATGGTAGTGAAGTCCTTTCGGATTCAGAACTATTAGCCATTATCATAGGTTCTGGTACTCAAAAATATTCTGCTTTGGATTGTGCAAAAGAACTGCTAAATAAACATGGTTCACTAACCGAGTTATATAACCAAGATGTAAGCATCTTAGTCCAAATAAAAGGCATTGGTAATGCAAAAGCCGTTAGTTTAAAAGCCGCTTTTGAAATCGCAAAACGCATAAATGCAACTCCTATAAGTAAAAAAGTTAAAATCACAGAACCTGAAGCAATTGCTAAGGTTTATATGTCAAAATACTTGGGTGTCAAACAAGAAAATTTTTGGGTGATACTCCTCGATACCAATAATAATATAATAAAAGATGTAAAAGTATCTACAGGTAGCTTAAATGCTACTATCGTTCATCCCCGTGAAGTGTTTAAGCCAGCTATTTCAGAATCCGCTGCAAGCATAATCATCATGCACAATCATCCCTCTGGCAATGTAGAACCCTCCGAACAAGACAAATCAATCACTGAAAAAATTATTCACTCTGGCAATATAATTGGAATTAAAGTATTAGACCATATAATTATAGGAGATAATAAATTTTTCTCATTTGCAAACCATGGGCTTGTCTTCAAATAATATTCAATCACTAAGATTTTTACTTAATATTTGTACAAATTCATATACATCTTGATATGAATTATATAATGGAACTGGTGCAACTCTTATTACATCTGGTTCTCTCCAGTCAGCAATAACCCCATCACTCGTAATTTTTTCAAATAATGATTTGTCCGAATCTTTAACTCTAATTGACAGTTGACAGCCACGAAGTTTTTTATCTCGTGGTGTAATTATAGATATTTTTTCATTAGCCACATCATCAATTAAGTATTCTAAATATGAAGTCAAATCATTTGATTTTTCATTAAGCTTCTCCATACCAACTTCATCAAATATTTCCAAAGATGCACGTAATGAAGCCATAGGCAAAACAGGGGCATTACTTAGCTGCCAACCCTCAGCCCCTGAGATAGGAATGAACTTATCATCCATTAAAAATCTTGTTTTTTTGTCGTGTCCCCACCACCCAGCAAATCGTGGCAAATCACTCTCAGCATGACGATTATGAACGAAGCAACCAGATATGCCACCAGGACCTGAATTAAGATATTTATAAGTACACCAAACCGCAAAATCAACATCCCAGTCATGCAATTTCAAATTCAAATTACCTGCCCCATGTGCCAAATCAAATCCTACTATGCAACCTTTTTTATGTCCAACTTCAGTTATCTTATCCATTTCAAAAGCCTGCCCAGTATAATAATTTACCCCGCCAAGCATTATCAAAGCAATAGAATCACCTTCCCTTTCTATTGTCTCAAGTATATCACTTGTTTTTATATATGTTTCCCCTTCCAAAGGTTCAATTTCTATCAAAGCATCATCTGGATTAAATCCATGAAATTCTATTTGAGATTTTACTGCATATTGGTCAGAAGGAAAAGCATTTTTTTCAATCAATATTTTAAATCTATCTTTATTTGGGCGATAGAAAGAAACCATCATCAAATGCAAGTTTACTGTAAGAGTATTCATTACCACTACTTCAGACGGCAAACCACCAACTACTTTTGCCATCTTTTCAGTAAGAAATTCGTGATAGGGCATCCATGGATTTTTAGCATGAAAATGCCCTTCCACGCCTAAATTTTGCCAGTCTAATAATTCTTGTTCTATAAATCTGCGAACCGATTTGGGTTGCAAGCCCAATGAATTACCAGTCAGGTAAATATAGTCATTACCATTTTCTTGTTTCGGAATATAAAATTCATCTCTATATGAACTTAATATGTCTTCGTTATCTTTAGAGATTGCAAAATTTACTGTGTTTTCAAACATTGATTTCGATTATTATATAATTATTTTATAAGAATTTATTTATTGAATATGAAAAATTCATGATTTTGTATTTTAACATCTAGCAGTTTTCTTTTTCTTGCCCCATCTACCCATTTTAATTGTTTTATCGATATATTGAGAAGCTAACGGTACTTTGCAAGCAGTGTCTCCCATGTTTACATCTACTTTGCCAATTCTACTACCTATCTCAAGTGCTTTATCGGTCAAAGGTTTTATTGAAGTTCCACATGCAATTATAAATCCATTCATCGAATAACGTACCCTATTTTGTGCAGTATGTACGTTTTTCTCTGCCCTGTCCATAAGCTCTGAGAATTTCTCAATATCAATATCTTCGTCTTGTTTTATTATTGCCATACTTGATAAAGTAGCCCAACCGGCAGAGCAAATAAACTCTTCTTCGGACTCAATCCACTCAAGTGCAAGCTCCATACCGTAAGGAGATTCCGCAGCAACCCACGGCACTGTGTAATCAGAGATATAATACCAATATGCTCCTTTTACCCATTTTTGTAAGTCTTCCTTAGTTATTTTAGTTTCGTCTGCAATCAGCCCAGCCATATACATAGCATCAGTGTTACCCGTGTCATATAATTGCAGAGATAATTCATGGTCTTTTTTTATTTTTTTGACGATTTTTTTCATATCGCCAACTCTTACATTATAAAATGGCTCTTTGGCACCGTGTTTTATAAATACATGCTTTTGCTGTTCATTTCCCATTGATTTAAGTTCTGTCATAACTTCATCGAGGGTCATTTTAATGCCTTTTTTCATAATTGATAGACCTTTTAACTTTTAAACTTTAGTTTAAATTAATGGAAATTTAATACAGCAAAAACAACAGTTAATAGTGCAGTAATCAAAGTTAATCTACCCATTGAACCCATTTTTGCTAAGTATTCACCACCATTGTTTGCTTTTGCTTTTTTCCCATAAACGCTAACCATACCAAACAATACAATTAGTATTACTACTAATACCATTTTTGTCAATAGTATATGATTTGTCCCTAATGTACTCCAATAAGGTGTCATCAGATAACCGCCTGAAATTATCAGCAGAGTTAAGCCGATTTTTCCCATCATACTCACCGGCAAAGTTTTAAGCATAAATGCTTCTTTCTCAGCAGGTTCCATATTGCTACTTGCTTTTTTCAAAAATAGAAAAGCAAATCCGTTACCTACTCCCATAATAAGTCCAATAAAATGAACCATTAACATTATATCATGCATCATGATGATATTCCTTTCAATATATATGTGAATTATATGCTTCTACTTCAAGCATTTTATAAAATTTTATGATAATCTTTTCTCAATTTAAGGAAACTTAATATCTAAATATAAAATCCTTATTTAAGATTGTTTATACAGTTTCTTCTTTTTTAACATCTGAATTATCTTGAGAATTTTCTACTAACTCTTCATTATCTTTACTTTCTTCCGAATTTATACTTTGACTATCTTCACTATTTTCTTCTTTATCTTTGTCAGCATTATCATCTTTAATTTCGGCAGATTCGTCATCTGTTCCTTCTTCTTTTTTCTTCTTATTCTCTTCTTCTTTTTTCTTTATTTCATCCTCACTCGGCATTTCGACATCATAGACGTATATTTGTCCAATTATTTCTCCATTTTTAGCAACTTCTCTAATTTTAGCAACATTTTCTTCATTTAAAACAGTGTCTTTTGCTAACAGTACTAAGCTATTAGTCAAAAATATATTTCTTGATAATACAAGCTCAGTTCTTAGCAATTTTACGCTGACCGTTTTTTCATCTTTTTCTGCCTCAGGGTCATTTACAGCTAAGTATTGGTCTAAATATGCAACGTAGTTCATTTCATATAGCCGATTTGCTTCCAGTACCATTTTGTCTATAATCTCATTTTGTTTTCCATCTTTAGATAACAATTCGTAATAGTCTATAATTACTCTAAGCAGCCTTGCTTCTTTTGGAATTTCTCCTTTTTTTAATCCTTTTGGGAAGCCTGTCCCATCATGGTTTTCATAAATAAATTGAATAATAGTTGATGCCGATTCGTATCCTTTTATCATATCACAAATTGCAGATGCGTCTTTAACTATATCCTTCATTTCAGCTGACCGTAGCCGACCTTCTTCCATTATGGGCATACCTACATATTTGTCTTCAAGAAATAATCTTCCCGAATAAAACATTCTAAGTGCATTCAAAACAGATGTAGTTTTTTCGAAATCAAGTTCAATGTTTTTTTCTGCGATAAATGAAGCCGTTTTTATCATTTCTTCTATGTATTTATGAAGCTCTGGTATTCGTTTTTTAACAAACATTTCTATAATCGCTTTTACTTTGCCAATTTCTTTATCAAAGTCTTCTTTTAATGATTTATATTTATTCTCTAATGCTTTGGTTTCATTTTTTTGTTTCAATGAGTTTAATGCTCCACGCAGAGTCGGTATTATTTCCTCTACAGCAAAAGGTTTATTGATATACCCATCAACACCAGCCTTTAGTGCAGATACTTTCGTGTTCTTATCGTTGGGTGAAACTATGATAAAAAAGAAATTATTTTTAATACCCATATTCTTTTTAACATCATTTAATATCTCTAACCCTGATTTACCAGCTAAATTTGGTTCTGAAATTATTATAGAATCTTCTCCATATTTTTCGATTATTTCTAATCCTTTTTCAACATTAGATGCCCGGTGGATTGGTGTATCCACAAAGATTTTTTCTAATAAATTCATTAGTGTTTTTAATAGAATTGCATCATTTTCTATGATGATAAATTTCAGATTTCTGTTCATTTTATCTAATATTTATATAAATATATATTACTATTTACAATTAATCCATAATTTACAAAATACTAAATGAATAAAAAAGATGTTTAGAAAAATCCTTGATTAGACATAAAAAAAGTCTGGTTAAAATTTAACCAGACTTTTTAGTTTTACTTTTTTATCAATCTTTTACTTAAATCAGCTTCCTTTTTCTGCTAACCATTTATTAAATAGTTCCAATTGCTCGGCTGATAAGATTGATGCAATGCTTTCATGTAGTGTTTCTCTACATTTTTTGATTGTTTCTATAATTTCTGCTCTATCCTCGTTGCTCTGCATTGCTTCTTTCGTTGCGTCATGTATTGCTTTGAACTCATCTTTGGCTTGTTCTTTAGTTATTTCACCTGCTTTGATTTGCTCAATAATTACTTTACGCTCTGCATTAGCCTCAGCCTTGTATTCTTTATGCAAATCTTTAAGGTCTGTAAATGATGGTTTTGCACAATCTCTATATGCTTCCATAAATGATTTCATACTTTCCTTTTGCGAATTATTTAAGTCCAATGTTTTGAATAACACTTTTAAGCCATCACCTTTGCGATGCTTCTTGCCATGTTTTCCCATTGAATGTGGAGCTTCGCATTTCCCGTTTTCCATTCGACTTTCTACTGGATATTCTATGTCAAATTCTTTTGTTTCATCTCCAGTTTCTATATTAATCTCATCTAAATTATCGATTGAGAGCATTAAAAATTCTTCACCATTTCCTGGGTCTCCCCCTCGTCCGTCTAAAG
>Ga0209692_10000691_pt1 | contig 65860 bp, 60 predicted proteins | sample tdDd472_FD_187129 | JGI IMG/M metagenome (GOLD analysis project Ga0209692, IMG submission 187129) | Marine sediment microbial communities from the Atlantic coast under amendment with organic carbon and nitrate - tdDd47.2 (SPAdes)... | ecosystem: Environmental > Aquatic > Marine > Coastal >... | reverse complement strand
CCCAGATAGGCGTCGATGACCGCCTGGTCGCCGCGCACTTCATCCGGCGTTCCATCCGCCAGTTTCCGCCCGTAATCCAGAACGACGACACGATCGCTGAGATCCATGACCACGCTCATATCGTGCTCGATCAGCGCGATCGTGGTGCCGAACTGTTCGTTCACATCGATGATGAAACGCGACATGTCCTCTTTCTCTTCGAGGTTCATGCCCGCCATCGGTTCGTCGAGCAGCAGCAGGTCCGGCTCCGCCGCCAGGGCCCGGCCCAGTTCGACGCGCTTTTGCAGCCCGTAGGGCAGCCGGCCGACCGGCGTGCGGCGGATCGCCTGAATTTCGAGGAAGTCGATGACTTTTTCGACATGTTCGCGGTGTTCGAGTTCTTCCGATTTCCCGCGGAACATGTAGAGCGCCTGCTCCACCAGGCTGGCCTTCATCTTCAGCACCCGCCCGGTCATGATGTTGTCCAGGGTCGACATGCCGCGGAACAGCGCGATGTTCTGGAAGGTCCGCGCGATGCCGTTCGAGGCCGCGAGGTAGGGGCGCATCGGCCGGTAGGCGACGCCCTTGAAATGAATCGTTCCTTCCTGCGGCTGGTAGAAGCCGTTGATGACGTTCAGCATCGACGATTTGCCGGCGCCGTTCGGCCCGATGATGGACCGGATTTCACCCTTGCGAATATCGAAGCTGATATCGTTCAGCGCCTTCACCCCGCCGAAGCCGAGGCTGATATTCTCAACGCGCAGGATTTCACCGCCGATGCGGCCCTGATGATCCGTGGCTATCACTTGAACATTACTCCGCGGCTTGGCTGAAGCTGCCGGACGGAGACACGGTCTCGGCGTCCAGGATCTTGAGGTCTGCCTTCAACGTCCCCTTGCGGCCGTCTTCGAAGGTGATTTCGGTCTCGATCGACGCTGTGGACGCGTCGGAATAGAGACCGTCGATCAGCGGCCCGTACTTGTCCGCAATGAAACTGCGGCGGACCTTGCTGGTGCGCGTCAACTCGCCGTCATCGGCGTCGAGCAGCTTGTGCAGCACCAGGAAGCGTTTGATCTGCGATCCGGCGACACGTTCTTCGGATGCAAGATCCCGGTTCACCTGCGCGACATGCTCGCTGACCATCTCGTAGACTTTGGGCATCGCCGCGAGTTCCTGATAGGACGCATAGGCGATGTTGTTGCGCTCCGCCCAGTTGCCGACGGCTTCCGGATCGATGTTGATGAAGGCCGCGCAATAGTCCCGCCCGTTTCCGAAGGCGACCGCCTCGCGGATTTCGGGGAAGAATTTCAGCTTGTTCTCGATGTATTTCGGCGCGAACAGCGACCCGTCGTTCAGTTTGCCGACATCCTTGGCGCGGTCGATGATCTTCAGGTGACCGTCTTCATCCAGGAAACCCGCATCGCCGGTATGGAACCAGCCGCCGGTCTTCGCTTCATCCGTCGCATCCTGGTTCTTGAAGTATTCCTTGAAGATCCCGTGGCTCTTGATCAGCAGTTCGCCGCTGTCGTCGATCTTGATCTCGACGCCTTGCAGCGGCACGCCGACCGTATCCGGCTTGATCTGACCATCCGGCTGAATGGTGACGAAGACCGATGTCTCGGTCGACCCGTAGAGCTGCTTCAGGTTGATGCCGATGGACCGGTAGAAGTCGAAGATATCGGGCCCGATCGCTTCCCCGGCGGTATAGCTGATACGCACCCGGCTGAGCCCCAATACGTTCTTCAAGGGTCCGTAGACGAGGATCTCACCCAACCCGTACAGCAACCTGTCCTTCAGCGGGACCGGCTTGCCTTCCAGGATCTTCACGCCGACCTTGCGGGCGACGCCCATGAAGTAGTGGAACATGTCGCGCTTGATCTTGCTCGCGTCCTCGATCCGGATCGAAACCTGGGTCAGGATGTTTTCGAAGATTCGCGGCGGCGCGAAGAAATAGCTGGGGCCAAGTTCCCGCAGGTCGGTCAAGACCGTGTCCGAACTTTCCGGACAGGCGACGCAGAAGCCGGTGATGTAGGATTGCGCGAACGAGAAGGCCGTATCGCCGATCCAGGCCAGCGGCAGATAGGCGAGCACCTGATCGTCCTCGCGCAGGCCTTCAAAAATCACACCGGCATAGGCTGCCTGAAGCATGTTGTCGAAGGTCAGCAGAACGCCTTTCGGGTTGCCGGTCGTGCCCGACGTATAGGGGATGATACAGACGTCATCGCCCTTGCCCTTGTCGACTTCCGCGTCGACCGCGCCGGGGTTTTTCGCGCGAAAGTCCTGGCCGCGCTTGCGGACGTCTTCATAGTCGAACAGGAAATCGTAGTTGTAGTCGCGCACGCCGCGCGGATTGTCGAAAATGACGTATTCGAGCGTCGGCAGATGTTCCTTGAGGTAGATCAGCTTGTCGACCTGCTCCTGGTCTTCCGCCAGGGCGAAGCGGACTTCCGCGTGTTCCAGAGGGAACTTCATCTCATCCGCGACGGAGTCCTGATAGACCGGCACCGGAACGGCCCCGACGGTCTGCGCGATCGCGATCATCCAATATAAACGAGGCCGGTTGTCGCCGATGATGGCGATCCGGTCGCCGCGCTTGATGCCCATGTCGATCAGGCCTGCGGCAACGCTGAAGACCTCGTCCTTGACCTCCGACCAGGTCCAGGATTGCCAGATACCCAGATCCTTCTCACGCGCGGCGGGTTTGTTCGCGCGATGCTCCGCATTGTAGCGAAGCAGCTTCGGGAACGTATCGTAGGTCTTGATATCGGGAAGCGCAGATGCGCCCGACGCAGCCGACATTCCTGTCTCCTCCCTGAACGCAGGCCTCTTTTTATTGGGCCCGTCTGTTCAATAAACATCCACTTTCGTGACGACGACGCAACAGTCGTCTTACGCACCACCGCCCGTCAAGTTCTTAATTGACGGCGGGTATCCCGTTACCAACCCCCTGAATCCTGCGGAAAACAAAGCCCCTAAAAGGGCCGTTCAGCCGTCCCGGATTCCCATGTCGGCGGAAAAGGAGGCTAGTGCTTACTCAAAGGGGCCGGAATAATCTGTCAACCAGACGACAATTCACGCAATTAATGTGGCAAAAATTTACCTTGGCGGTAACGAAGCGCGAAACGGTTTGATTGAACGTATCAAAATACCGTCATTCGGCGCCGTAGGTCTTCAACCCGTTCAGGTCCAGGATCGTTATTCCGCCGTATTCGGTGCGCAGCAGACCCTGTTCCTGCAGCTGGCGAATCGCCTGGTTCGCGGTCGGGCGGGATACGCCGGCCAGCAGGCCAAGCTCCTCCTGTGTCAGATCCAGGTGCTGACCGGAATCCGGATAGAGAACCGGGTTGAACATGATCGCCACGGCGCGGGCGACACGCCCGGTCGCATCGAGCATCCGATCGTTTTCCAGCAAGCCGATGAAATGGCCCAGGCGTTCGTTCATTTGCACGACGAGGAACCGGGCGAACGCGCCGCTGTTCTCGAACAGCCACATGAAGGTGGCCCGGTCGACCATCGCAAGATTGCTGGGCCGGATCGCCACGATATCGTACCGGCGCAGCTCGTTCTTGAGGATCGTGCCTTCGCCGAACCAGCCGCCCGAATGAACGCCGCTCAGCGTGACCTCTTTGCCTTCGCGGGAAATCGCCCGCATCTTCAACAGGCCGTCGGCCACGCCCATCCAATGATCGAATCTGTGCCCGGTTTCGCAGACAAGCCCGCCGGCCGGATACCGCCGTTCCGTCACGGCGGCCAATACGCGCTCCAGCGCCTCCGGCTCAAGGTTTCGGGACCAGGCCGCGATGTTGTGCAGACGGTCGCGGTCGATCATGCCCGAAAGCCCCGGACAAACCGTTCTGGGGCCACGTTCCAGCGAAACCGCATCATTGCCATCTGGGCTACCCTGAATTCGAGATTTCTAAACAAGAACAGACTGCTACGCCGCCCGAACAGCCCGGGAAACCGCCTCGGCGACATGATGCGCGCTGGAAAACCTACCCGCAAGAATGAACGCACTGAAACATCAGTTCTTCAGCAGCTTCCATGGGCAGCTTCCATGGGTGGCTTCAATGGGCAGCTTCCACGGGACGCATACAGCGCCTATAGTCCGGCTATGCAGAATGGACCAAACCCAAATCCGGTTTCATCCGAACCGCGGGGCGGCGGCCCCGACAGGCTGACCCTCATCTCGCTTGCCGGCACGGCGGCGGTGCTTCTGGCGGTCGTCCTGCTGTTTACCGTCCCGGGCCTGAGCGATCTGGCGACGGCGGGATACGACACCATGTACCGCGCCATGAACTACATGGCCGAAATGTGCCGGTTCTGATCGTATCCTTCGCTACAGTAGTTGCCGAATCGCGTCCGCCATCTGCGCCGGGGTGATTTCGTGAACCATCACCGCGGCGAGTTTCCAATCCGCGTCCATCAAGTAGTAGTAGGACGAATGATCGACCAGGTAGTCGTCGTCGCTGCGCCCCTTGTCTCGGGCCAGGTAGACGACCCTGAACGCCTTGGCGGCGGCGGCGATCTGGTCCGGACTTCCCGTCAGGCCGACCATCCTTTCATGGAAGGCGGCGGCGTAGTCGCCCACGACATCGATACCGTCGCGCTTCGGGTCGACGGTGATGAAGATCGGCGTCACCGCCTCCGAGGCCGCGCCGAGCAGGTCAAGCGCCTCGGCGATCGTGTGCAGGCTGGTGGGGCAGACATCCGGGCAATAGGTGTAGCCGAAATAGATCACGGCCGGCCCGCCGGCGAAGGCCGCTTCCGTCACCGCTTCCCCATCGGCGCCGACCAGGGCGATCGGCCCGCCGATCGCCGCATCGGTCTGGACCAGGCCCGGTCCCGACACCGTCTTGGGCTCGGTCGCTTCGCGCCATAGAATCCAGCCCGCCGTCCCCAGGGCGGGAACGACGAAGAGGAACCAGATCAGTCCTGTGCCGAGAAATCGTTTCATCGCGCCACGCTATCGTCCGGCGGGCACACCGGCCAATCACGGATTGGCGACGGCCATGCCACCGGATAGGCCGGTTTCGGTTGTCGCGGTCAGGAGAGGCCCTGTCGCCCCATCGCCAGGAATTTTTCACGGCGCCGCGCCCGCAGCGCCCCCGGCTCCATGGCGCAAAGATCGGTCAAGGTCGCCTCGATCGCATCGCCGACCATGGCGATCGCCGCGGCCGGGTCGCGATGGGCGCCGCCCACCGGTTCCTTGATCACCTTGTCGATGACTTTCAGCTTTGCGAGGTCCTGCGCGGTCAGGCGCAGGGCTTCCGCGGCGGTTTGCGCTTCGTCGGCGCTGCGCCACAGGATGGAGGCGCAGCCTTCCGGCGAGATCACGGAATAGATCGAGTTTTCCAGCATGAAGACCGCGTCGCCCGCCGCCAGCGCGATGGCGCCGCCGGACCCGCCTTCGCCGATGATCGTCGCGACCAGGGGCACGCGGATATTGAGGCAATGTTCGATCGACCGCGCAATGGCTTCGGACTGGCCGCGTTCTTCCGCGCCGACGCCCGGATAGGCGCCGGGGGTGTCGACCAGTGTGACGATCGGCAGGTGGAAACGGTCCGCCAACTCCATCAAGCGCTGGGCCTTGCGATAGCCTTCGGGCCGCGCCATGCCGAAATTGTGTTTGATCCGCGCCTGCGTATCGCCGCCCTTCTCATGCCCCAAGACGACGCAGGAGCGTCCGCGGAACCGGCCGATCCCGCCCAGAATCGCGTGGTCGTCGGCAAAGGAACGGTCACCGGCGAGCGGTTGAAAATCCGTGAACAGCTGCTGGATATAGGATTTGAAATGCGGGCGGTCCGGATGGCGCGCGACCTGCACCTTCTGCCACGGCGTCAGCTTCGCATAGGTCGTGGTGATCAGTTTGTCGACCTTTGTCTGCAGCTTGCCGACTTCATCGGCGATGTTCACCTCTCCCGTATCGGCGAGGTGGCGCAGTTCTTCGATTTTGCCTTCCAGTTCGGCGATCGGCTGTTCGAAATCCAGGAAATTGCGCATCGGCGGACGCAGTCCTCAGTCAGGGGCCGCATTTCGGGGCCATTGTCGGGTATTCATTCATCGGCGGCCGCTTCACGGGGGCGGATCAATCCGCCGCCCAAGCCACGCTTCGTGATTTAGGTAACGAGCGCCCCCCACGAATGCAAGGGCGGCGAGGGTATCGAATCCGTCAACATGCCGCTTTCAACGGTCTGCCGACGCTCTAGACGGCCGTGGTTCCGTCCGGCACCTCGCTCAACAACCAATCGCGAAGACGTTGAAACTGCGGCGTTCCCGCGAAGGGCGTTGGGCAGACCAGCCATGTCGCCGCGCGCGAGAGTATCGGCGGCCCGACCGGGCGCAGAAATCCGACAGCCACATCCTGTTCGATCAGCAATGTCCGGCCCAGCCCTATCCCCATCCCGCTGACCGCCGCCTGCAGCATCAAATCCGCCCGGCCGAACATCTGATCGATGTGGAGGGCGCGTCCATCCAAACCCAGTCCGGCGAAATAGTCGCGCCAGGAGAACCCCGTCCCGTCGCTCGCGCCGCGCCGGTCTTCCAGGAAGTCCAAACCCGCCAGATCGGGCGCATCCCTTATATCTTCCAGGCCCGGTCGGTAGGATTTTCCGGCGACCGGCTGCAGGAAACTCGGCGCCAAGCGGACGCAGTGGAGGCCGGGATAGGGGCCGACACCGTAACGGATTGCCGCGTCGACCTCCCTCTCCCGGAAATCCTCAAGCTCGTCGGCCACGTCCAGGGAAATCTCCAACCCCTCCAACCGCGCCCGGGACAAGGCGGGAAACAGCCATTTCGTGGCCAGGGACGACGGCAGGGTCAACTTGGTCCGGCCGGGATTTTCGCGCAGGCGAAGGCGCTCCAGCGCCTCTTCGAAATCGGCCATCGTGGCCGTTGCGGCAGCGCAAAGAATCCGGCCCGCCTCCGTCTGCCGCACGCTGCGCGTCGTGCGGTCGAACAGGCGCACACCCAATTGATCCTCCAGCGTTTTGATCCGGTGGCTGACCGCCGTCTGGTGCAGGCCCAGCAAATCCGCCGCCTTGGTGAAGCTTCCCGTCCTCGCCACGGCCGCCAGATAAGGCGCCGATTGAACGGCCATCAGGGCTTTTTGATGGAGTTTATTCATGATCATTATTCATGTTCATATGATTTCAACCCAATAACTCAGCGTCCATACCTAAGCTATTTATAAGGCCACTTCACATTGAATCGGGGATTTTATCATGAATAATATTATTGAAAAGCAGCGCACCGTCACTGTTCAGGTGGTCAACGCCTTCGTCCATGGCGGAGAAGGCGGCAACCCGGCGGGGGTCGTGCTGGACGCGGACGCCTTGAGCGAGCGGGACATGCTGGCGGTGGCGGCGAAGATGGGGTTGTCGGAAACCGCCTTCGTCTCGGAATCCGCCACGGAAGGCTTCAAACTGGATTTCTTCACGCCGACCCGCCGCATTGCCCATTGCGGGCACGCGACCATCGCCTCTTTCTCCCTGCTGCTCGAGGAAGGCCGCGTGGGCGAAGGCGAAACGTCGAAGGAGACGGTGGACGGCCCGCGGAAAATCATCATCAAGGACGGCAAGCCCTTCATGGAGCAGCTCGCCCCGCGTTATGCCGACCCCGCCGATTGGAGCGGCGTCTCCGTTGCCGATGTGCTGGCCTCGCTGTCGTTGACGCCGCGGGACTTGGACCCGCGGGCGGAAATGTCGCGGGTCGATACCGGCAATGGCTCGCTGCAGATCGGCGTGAAAAGCGATGCGCTGCTGCGCGGCTTGTCGCCGAACCAGGACGCGGTCGCGAAGATCAGCGAGGCGTTGGATATCGTCGGCTACTACGTCTTCACGACGGATCGGGCCGCCACCCCGCACGATGCCGCCGCACGCATGTTCGCGCCGCATTACGGCATTCCGGAGGAATCCGCGACCGGCATGATGGCGGGGGCCCTGGCCGCGTATCTGCATGACCGCATCGGCCTCGGGAAGCCGGTTTTCGTGATCGAACAGGGCGGTTACATGACGCCGCCGTCGCCCAGCCTGTTGACCGTGGAGCTCGATCTGCGCGACGGCGTCATCCAAGGGCTCATGGCCGGCGGAAAGGGCAGGATAAAGGACCGCCGGACGCTTTCGATCTGATCCGGCGCGCGAACCCGGCTCACGCGTCGTATATGCGCCGCGCCAGGGGATGGCTGGCTTCAACCAGCGCCTTCAGCCTCTCTTCCTGGACATGGGTATAGATCTGGGTCGTCGAGATATCCGCATGGCCCAGCAGCTGCTGGACGACGCGCAGGTCCGCGCCGTTGGCCAGCAGATGGCTCGCGAAGGCGTGCCGAAGCACGTGGGGGCTGACCTTGGCCGGGTCAAGGCCGGCCTCAAGCGCCAGCTCCTTCAGGACCTGGCCGAAACGCTGCCGGGTCAGATGCCCCTCCTTCCCGCGCGAGGGGAAAAGATAGGGCGACTCCGCGCCGCCCGGCAGATGCGCCGGCCTGTCTTCCAGATAGGCGTTGATCGCCAGCCGCGCCGGCAGGCTGATCGGAACGATCCGCTCCTTGCCGCCCTTGCCCGTGATCAGCAGGAAGGGTTCGTCGCGCAGGACCGCCCGCAGCGGCAGGGTCACCAGCTCGCTGACGCGCATGCCGGTCGCATAGAGAAGTTCCAGCAGGCATTGGGTCCGCGTGCCGTCCGGCTCGATGCTCGCTTCGGCGGCGGCCAGCAGGCGGTCGACCTCGTCCTCGCTCATGATCTTGGGCAGGGGCCGGCCGCGCCGGGGCGAGTCGATGACGACCGTCGGGTCGTCGGCGCGTATCCCCTCGGCGAAGAGGAATTTGTGGAACTGGCGCAGGGACGAGAGCCGCCGCGCGGCGGTCGCCGCCTTCACCCCCTGCTTGGCGAGTGCCGCCAGATAGAACCGGATATCCTCGCTGCCCGCCCGGTCCGGGGAGACGTTCCGCCCGGTCAGGAAGCCGCAATAGTCGATAAGGTCCCGGCGATACGCCTCGATCGTATTCGCGGCGGCACCGCGCTCCACGACCAGCATTTCAAGGAACGGCTCGACGAACCGCGGCAGGTTTGACTCTGCGGTCCGGCCCGCCATGGCCGGGGTCAGATCCCGGCGCCGAAGGCCGCATCCAGGGCGAGGTCACGGGCATCGCGCGGCAATCCGACCGCCGAGAGCGATTGAACGATTGTTCCCATCGTCTGCGGCGCCGCCAGCGCCGGCCCGGCATCGCCCAGCATGACAAGCGCCAGCAGAACGGTTTCCCCCTGGCGCAACCCGCGCGCCGCGTTCGTGACCGCCCGGGTCAGGGATGCGTTCGGCATGCGCTGATAGTCGGGTTGCGCGGATAGCAGCAATTCCTGCCAGGCCGATTCCGGCACCGGCTCGCCCAGGGATTCGAGCAGCGAGTAGAGCAGGGTTACCCGGCGGACCGCTTCCTCGGGCGCGGTCGACTGCTGCAGGTCGTGCCACTTCGCCAGGATGTCGCGGCCCATGCGGTCGAGAACCCTGTCGCCCGCCAACCGGGAAATCGCCCAAAGGCGGATCGCGTCCTGTTCAGCGACCGGGTCGCGCAGCGCCTCGGTACGGAGGATTTCCGCCCATTGCCGGGCTTCCGACACCTCACCCGCCTGATAGAGCGCGCGCGCCGCGTTGTTCGCCAGCCACCACAATTCCCGCTGCGCCGAGATCGAGGAAATCAGGGGGAGAAAGGCCCTGTTCAGCAGGCCGGTCCGCCCTTCGCGTTTGGCCATGTCGAACGCCTTGCGCAGCAATTCGGCCCGGGCGACCGTATTTTCCTGTCCCAAGGCCGCTTGATACAGCAGGGCGCGCCCCATCGCACCGCCGATTTCCTCCGCGCTGGAAAGCGCGTTGGTCAGCATGTCCGGCTCGAACCGGATATCGGCGTAAAGCGCGGTGAGGTCATCCGCCGACAACCGGCCGGACAGGACGAGATCCTCGGCCGACTGCAATCGGGCGACCGGATCGCGGTCCGGCGACAGCAGGATGATCCGTTGAATGGCGGGTCCGGCTTCGGAGGCGGCCCCGTCCGGCCAGGGCAGCCGGGCAACCTGCATCATCGCGGTTTCCAGCGCATCGGGCTTGCCCAGCGTATCCACCGGCGTCTTCTTGGCCCCGGTGATATGATCCAGAATCCGCAGGAAGGGCCGGTCGTCCGCGCCGCCTTCCTCCCGGATCAGCGTCGCTCCGAATTCGGCGCCGGCCGTGTCTCCGGCGACCGCCTTGCAGAAAACGGATGCCTTCAGCCAGAAGAAGGCGTCCGACGGCGGGGCCGCCGTCAGCCCGCAGGCCCCCGGCAGGTCGTTCCTGAGCAGGCGCGATTCCAGAAGCAGCTGCTGCACGGTCGGGTCGCCGGACCGGCTTGGCGCGGCCTGAATCAACGCGTCCAGATCTTCCAGCAGACCCATTTCCAGCAAAGCCTTCAGGCGCATGTCGAGAAGCGAGGATTCCGGGCCCTCGGCCGTTTCGCCGGCCGGCTCTTCCGCCGCTGCGGCCGCCGTCCCGAAGCCGGGCGATGCGTTCGCCGTCACCGCCGGCCCGGCATCGCCGTCCAGCGGGATCGCCGCGCGGGACAGCAGCAGGCGGCGCGTGATCCGCAGTTGCGTTTCGGATACCGGCGCGGTCGGCAGGCGTTCCATCAAGGCATCGATGCGCCGCCGCGGCGTGCCGGTCCACATATCGACAGGGAAGCCGCCGGTCCCCGCATCCAGCACACCGACCGATTCCGGATCGATCCGCTGCAGCGACTGAACCGCGATGCCGGACCTGATTTCAACCGGTTCATTCGCGGCGCCCGACGCGTCGGGCAGGCCGAGCGGAACGAGTTGGATGGGCCCGGGCGCCTGAACCGCCCCGGCCGCAGGCGCGGTCGGATCCGCCGCATTGCCGTCGGGTGCCGGCGGCGCGCCCGGTTCAAGCGGTTCGGCGGCCAAGGGGGCGGCAGCGGGGGGCTGGGCCGGCGTCAATGTCGTCTGCGCAAGGACCGCCGCCGGCGCCGTCAATCCGATACCGGCGCTCAACAACAGGGCGAGCGGCACAATGCCCGCAAAACGCCGGTCAACGCGGGAAGCGGTCATCCGGCAGGACCCTTTCGACCGACTGCGACGGGGCGGGAATGTCCCAAGTCGCGAGGAAAACGGCGCCGCCGCCCAGGCCGACGGCCAGCAGCGCGAATATGACCAGAACTAATTTGCCCATTTTTCTACATTCACTAATCGTTATTGTTTATCGCCGAAACGGCGATCCGAGCGACCGATGCGGGACGGCCCGCCGAATTCCGGGGACCGCGCCCCGATAGACTGCCGCGCCGGGCGTATATCCTCTCCCGCGTCGAAAAGCGGACCAAACCCCAATACCCCTAACCGGAAAGCGATTCGTCCTGGTTTTCCAGTCATCTTCCGGGCCGCGGGCCGCGCTGGGCCGCGATCCGCCGGGATGCTTTACCCTAACGTCGGACTATGGCAATTCTGCGGCACTGGTTAAAGATCTTTGGGATGGAAATCGGCCGGCATCCCGCCGAAGCAAGAAAGTGGAATGGTACATCCTGAAGAACAGACCGCGGCCGGGATACCGGTTCTGCCGAAGACGATCGTCCTGATCGGCATGATGGGAGCGGGAAAGTCGACCATCGGCCGGCAGGTCGCCGATGTCCTGGGCGTTCCTTTCCGCGATGCCGACCGGGAGATCGAACTGGCCGCCGGGCGGACCATTCAGGAGATATTCGCCGAATACGGTGAGGAACATTTCCGCAGCGGGGAACGGCGCGTGATCGCCCGCCTGCTGGAGGAAGAGCCCTTCGTTCTGGCCACCGGCGGCGGCGCCTTCATGGATGCCGAGACCCGCGCGGTGATCGAGGAAAAGGCGATCAGCATCTGGCTGCGGGCGGAGTTCGACGTTCTGTGGGCACGGGTCAGCAAACGATCCCACCGCCCGTTGCTGAAAACCGCGGATCCGCAACAAACCTTGAAGGACCTGATCGCGGCGCGCTATCCGACATACGGTCTGGCGGATATCACGGTCGAAAGCGCCGAAGCACCGAAGGAAGAAACCGCCGACAAGGTCATCGAGGCGCTTGGAACCTATTTGGCCGCGAAGTCGCAGCCGCCCAAGTCACATACGGATGAGCATTGAACACATGAACGCGTCCCCTGCCGCAAAACCGGTCCCGTCCCAACCGCGCCGCGTGCCGGTCTCCCTCGGCGACCGGTCCTATGACATTCTGATCGGCGACGATCTGATCCGCAGGGCCGGCGCCCTGGTGAAGCCGGTGCTGTCGGGCAACCGCGTGATCGTGGTGACCGACAAAACCGTCGCCGGCCTTCATCTGGAGACCTTGACCGGGAGCCTGACCGAGGCGGGTCTGGACCATTCCACGATCATCCTGCCGCCCGGCGAAGGCACGAAGAGCTTCGCGCAATACGCCGAGTTGATGAACGAACTGCTCGCCCTTGGGCTGGAGCGGAAAACGACGATCCTGGCTTTCGGGGGCGGGGTGATCGGCGATCTGGCGGGTTTCGCCGCCGCGACCGCGCTGCGCGGCATTCCCTTCGTGCAGATCCCGACCACCCTGCTGGCCCAGGTCGACAGTTCGGTCGGCGGCAAGACGGCGATCAACGTTCCGGCCGGCAAGAACCTGGTCGGCGCCTTCTATCAGCCGCGCATGGTGCTCGCCGATACCGGCATTCTGGACAGCCTGCCGCGGCGCGAACTGCTCGCCGGATATGCCGAGGTGGTGAAGTACGGCGCGCTCGGCGACCTTGCTTTCTTCGAATGGCTCGAACGGCACGGCGCCGCCCTGATCGACGGCGACCCTGTCGAGGACTGCCGGGCCGCCCGCGCCGAAGCCGTGGCGCGCAGCTGCGCGGCCAAGGCAGCGATCGTGGCGCAGGACGAGCGCGAGGGCGGCCTGCGCGCCTTGCTGAACCTTGGCCATACCTTCGGCCATGCCCTGGAATCGCGCCTCGGTTACGGTCCCGACCTGTTGCACGGGGAGGCCGTCGCCATGGGAATGTCGATGGCCTTCGCGCTGTCGGTCCGCATGGGGCTTTGCAGCGGCCAGGATGCCGAACGGCTGAACCGGCACATGGCCGCGGTCGGCCTGCGCCTGAAGCCGACGGAGATCGCGGGCGTGGACTGGAGCACCGACGATCTGATCAAGCGGATGTTCAAGGACAAGAAGGTAGAGGCCGGACGGATCACTTTCATCCTTGCGCGCGGCCTCGGCGATGCCTTTATTACTGCGGATGTGAGCGAGGCGGACCTGCGCGCGACGCTGGACGACGCACTTGCCGACTAGCGGAACACGGCGGTATGGACCTATTCTGTGGGAATGGGACCGTGTTCTTTCGCGTTCATCCGTACCGGAAGTTTCCTGCTTGGATATCCACTTGATCGATTTTGATGACCGAAACCACTGAAATTGTCCTGACGATCGGGGCCATATTGCTGCTCCTGATTCTGTCGGCGTTTTTCTCCGGCTCCGAAACTGCGCTGACCGCTGCGTCCCGGGCGCGCATGCATCAGGCTGCGCGGCAGGGGAACAAGCATGCCGACGTCGTCCTCGCCCTGATGGCGCAGCGCGACCGGCTGATCGGCGCGATCCTGCTGGGCAACAACCTGGTGAACATCCTGGCTTCGGCCTTGGCCACCAGCCTGCTGCTGCGCCTGGTCGGCGAAAGCGGCGTCGTCTACGCCACGCTGCTGATGACGATGATGGTCTTGATCTTCTCGGAAGTGCTGCCGAAGACCTATGCCTTGGTCGAGTCGGAAAAGGTGGCGCTGGCGGTCGCGCCCGCCATCCGACTGGTGATCATCGTCTTCTCGCCTGTCGTTTCCACCGTTCAGTTCATTGTCCGCATTACATTGAACGCTTTCGGCATCGTGATCTCCCACGAAATCTCCACCGAGCTGCACGAAGAGGAGTTGCGCGGCGTCATCGAACTGCATGAAGGAGAGGATCCCGACATCCAGCAGGAACGCTCCATGCTGCGGTCGATCCTGGAATTGGACGATGTGGAGGTGGGCGAAATCATGACCCACCGGCGCAACGTGGTGATGCTGGATCTTGAAAAAGATGTCGGGGAAAACGTCGACGCCGCGCTGGAAAGCCCGTTCACCCGGCTGCCCGTCTACCAGGGCGATTCCGACAATATCGTCGGCGTGCTGCATGCCAAATCCCTGTTGCGCGAGGTCCGCGCCCGCAACGGACAGGTCGAGGACCTGGACCTTGCCGCCGTCGCGTCCGACCCCTGGTTCATTCCGGACAGCACCTCGCTGCTCGACCAGTTGGAAGCCTTCAAGAAGCGGCGCGAGCATTTCGCCGTCGTCGTCGACGAATACGGCACCTTCATGGGGATCGTGACGCTGGAGGACATTCTGGAGGAGATCGTCGGCGACATCGACGACGAGACCGATGTCTCCATGCCGGGCGTCCGCCCGCAGCCGGACGGTTCCTACATCATCGACGGCACGGTCACCCTGCGCGACCTGAACCGCGATCTGGACTGGGACCTGCCGGATGATGACGCCTCCACCATCGCGGGCCTCGTCCTGCACGAGGCCCGGCTGATTCCGGAGCCGGGGCAGAGTTTCGTCTTTCACGGCTTTCGGTTCGACATTCTGCGCCGCCAGCGCAATCAGATCACGGCCCTGAAAGTGACGCCGATGGCCGACGAGACGGACCCGGACCAGAATGCCGATCCGCCGGCCGCGGCGCCGCAATCGAGAGCCGCCGAATAGAGCGGCCGACCCGTGCCGCCGACTGCCCCCGTAGTGAAACGAGTTTAGGATAGGAGCGCCCTATGCCGCTGAGCGAGCCCGCCCCCCGCAAGCCCCTCCATACGCGCAAATACGACATGCGCGGCTATATCCGCGAGGACGGGTTGTGGGATATCGAGGGGCGTATCCGGGACACCAAGGCCTATAGCTACCAGAACAGTTATCGCGGCGAGATGACGCCGGACGACGCCATCCACGACATGTCGATCCGACTGACCATAGACGACGACTTCATCATCCAAGCGGTCGAGGCGGTGACCGACGGCAGTCCCTACAGGGTCTGCACAGAAGTGCCGCCGAACTTCCAGCGCATGGTCGGCGCGCAGATCGGCCCGGGCTGGCGGAAGACGATCCGCGATCGCCTGGGCGGCATTCATGGTTGCACGCATATGGTGGAGATGCTGGGCGCGATGGCCACCGTCGCCTACCAGACCGCCTATAGCGGCAGCGCCCAGACCGGCAAGGGCGGGAAGACCGCGGTCAGCGACAAGCCGGGCAAACGGCCGCGTCTGCTGAATTCCTGCCATGCCTACCGCGACGACGGCGAAATCGTCAAACGGCAGTATCCCGACTTCTATACCGGCCCCAAGGAATAATCGCCGCCTCCCCGGTCAGGAGGCCCGCAGCGTTTTGACGAAACCGCCCAGACGCGCATTCAGTTCGGCCGAATGCGTGTTCAGTTCGGAGGCGAGGCCTTTGACGTCCTTCGCCGCGGCGCTCGACTCGTCCGCGACGCCGCGGACCTCGATGACGCTTTCGGCGGCCTGCCTGCTTTTCGTCGACACCGTGCCCATGGTCGAGGAGATTTCCCGCGTGGCGATCTGCTGCCGCCCGATGGCGTCCTCAATGGCGCCGACCGTCTCGGCGACGGCGCCGATCGTCTGGCCGATGCCTTGAATGGCGCCCACCGCCCCGACCGACGCTTTCTGCATGTCCTCGATCAGCTTGGAGATGTTCTCCGTCGCTTGCGCCGTCTGGCTGGCCAGCGCCTTCACTTCGTTCGCGACCACGGCGAAGCCCTTGCCGGCATCGCCGGCGCGGGCCGCTTCGATCGTCGCGTTCAGGGCCAGCAGGTTGGTCTGTTCGGCGATGTCCTCGATCAGGCCGACGACTTCGCCGATCTTGGTGCCGGCATCGGCGAGGCCCGTGACGGCCTGGTTCGTGTTCTCGGCCTCGGTCACGGCCTTCCGGGTCGCACTGGCGGAATCGCCGGCCAGCCGGCTGATTTCGGATGTGGCCTGATCCAACTCCTCCACCGCGGCCGCGGTGCTGCCGACATCGCGTCCGGCTTCCTCGCTGGATTCGGCCGAGCGCGCCGCCCGGCTGCGCATCGTTTCCGAGGATTTGAGCAGACCTTCGGCATAGTCGGTCAATTGTTTGGAGGCCGACGAGACGGAGGCGGCGATTTCGCCGATCTCGGTTTCGATCGAACCGGCGACCTGGATCATCGTCTCCTGCCGCGCCTTGTCCGCCGCCTTGCGCTGCTCTTCCTGTTCCGCTTGCGCGGCGCGCACCGCCTTCTCGGCTTCGGCCGCCTTTTCCAGGGCTTCCGCACTGCCGGTGAAGGCCCGTTGAATGCGGTCGACAACCCAGATCAGAATGCCCGTTTCCAGCACGACGATGACCGCATGCAGGACCACCCGCCCGAAATTCGCGCCGCCGGGGAAGACGAATTCGGGCAGCAGGAAGTTGAAGCTCAGGTGATGGATCGCCGTGACCCCGGCCGCGAGGATCAAGACCTTCCAGCTGCACAATGCCGCCAGCATCGCCAGGGCCGCGAAGAAATACATGTGCATGTCGATCTGCCAGGGGTCGCCCGCCAAGGCGTAAACCATCGCCGCCACATCGCCGATGAAGGCGACGGCGATGACGTACATCGTCTCGTCGGCGGCCTTGCGCAGCATCCACATGCCGAAACTGACCCCGGCCAGAACCGCCGTGATGATGGTCGCCGGAATCCAGGGGTTCCCCATGACGAGGAGGAAAACCGCGGTGACCGGAATATGGGCGATCAGGTAGTAGACGAGAATACGGGCGGAATTCGCCTGGAGATCCTTAACGGCATTCATGAATTGAGTCCTTCATCGCTGGCGGTGCGATCGGTTCGAGTTGCTTGTATGCCGGGCTGCGGCGCGGCGGGGTCGCATCCACCGGCGACCACGGCGTTGAAAACGAGCCACGCGCCCGCCGATTCGAGGATGTCGACCGGCGGCTGCCGGCCGGGAAAACTCGCGACGACGATGTTTTCCCATCGGCCGGTGCGTTCGACCAAGCCGCCGGCCGCGGCGACGGCGGCGAAGGCCTCGACCAAATTCGTGCGCGGCGGGAAAAGAATGGCGACCGGGGACCCCGGAGACACGGGGGCCAGCAGGGTCATGGCGAACAAGGCCGCCGTGCAGCATACCGCCAGAGCGGTTGCGGGAAGAAATTTACCCATCGGTACCGTCGCCCCCAATTCGCGACCTGAAGCGGCAATTAACCAAAACTGCTCTCCCGTTAGGGATACGTCTTGGCGCGCCGAACAGATCGACCACTACCTGAGGACAGTTTATTTTTTCTTAATATTTCCGGAAGAGCCCAGTTGTTTACGATTTTCCGGTCCCGCCGCCTATCGCGTCGGCAGCAGTTCGGCGCTGGCCCCGGCGACATAGGGCGACGGCCCGCGCATGTTTTCGTCAATTCTTGCGCGCAGATGGACCGGCGGATGGGCGCGCTGCGGGCAATCCATCCGGTCGCAGATCCGGCAGTTGACCCCGATCGGCGCGGCCTTCGCCTCCGGCCCCAGGATCATGTTGTCGGAATAGACCATCTCGGCCGCGTGCTTGGCCTCGCAGCCGAGCCCGATGGACAGCATCCGGGGTTCGGTCCCGTAACCGGCGCCGCCCTTCCGCACCGTCCGCGCGATGCAGAAATACCGCGTCCCGTCCGGCAGTTCCGACATCTGGGCCTGGATCACGCCCGGCGTCATGAAGGCGCTGTAGACGTTCCAGCGCGAGCAGGCCTCGCCATGCCGGGGGATCGGCAGGCCCGAGAGCGAAAACCGTTTCGAGATGTTCCCGGCGACGTCGACCCTGAGCATATGCAGGGGAATGCCCGCATTGCCCGGTTTGTTCAGGGTGGTCAGGCGCTGGCAGACCTGTTCGAATTCCGCCGTGAAGCGGTGCTGCAGCAGTTCGATGTCGTAGCGCGCCTCGCGCACGCTTTCCAGGAACCGGTCATAGGGCATCAGCAGCGCGGCGGCGAAATAGTTGGCCAGCGCCACCTTGCCGAGCGCCTTGGTGTCGCGGTCCTTGATGTTGCTTTCCATCAGCAGCATGTCGATCACCGGCCCCGCCGAGAGCAGGCCGATCTGATGCGCCAGCTGAAACCGCCGGCTGCCCGTCGTCAGCCGTTCCGACAAGCGCAGCACCTTGCGTTCGGTGTCGTAGTGGCGCTGATAGGGGAATTCGGGCCCGGCGCGGGTCAGCGCCGTTTCCACCCCATGCGCCGTATGCAGATAGTCCACCAGCGCGTCGCGGGACTGGGTTTCGACGATGCCGATCTCGCGCCCGACCCGCGCCGCCTCCAGCTCCAGATCCTCGAAATAATTGCCGTGTTCCTGCACGAAGTCGGAGATCGCCTCGGCCGGCGCGACGGAGCTGAGGATCACCGGTTCGGCCTCTGCATCGATCGCGCGCGCCGCCAGGCTTCGGATATCGGCCTGCGATTTGCGGTAGGCGTCGTGCATCTGCAGCAGCGCTCGGGCCACGTTCGGCACGGTTTCGACCAGCGCCCGGACATCGGAATTGGTCAGGTCCAGATCCTCGAACATCTCGCTGCCGAGCACGTCCATGATATCGGCGAAGAGCTGGGTTTCGTCGTCATCGGCCAGATGCGCAAAATCGACGTCGAAGATCTTCGCCAGTTCCAGCAGCAGCGCGGCGGTCAGCTTGCGCTTGTTGTGCTCGATCAGGTTCAGGTAGCTGGCGCTGACGCCGAGCCGTTCGGCGAGCGCCGTCTGGCTGAGGGTCCTGTCCCGCCGAAGCCGGCGGATCTTGCCGCCGATATTGAGGCCTTTCCCCTGACCTTTCCCTGGGGCTTTCCCCTGCCCCTTTCCTGGGTCTTCCGGTGCGCGCGCCATGGCTTTCTCCTTCGTTTACAAAATTTACATTCAGTAAACAATTTACACAACAGGGTTTTCAAAGAGTCGTGATGGAAAATGTTGCTGCGCTGCACGCCTTGTGAGACCTTGCTTACAGACAGTTTTGCCGCGTTACAGCAAATTAACAAAGTGTAAAAGGCGCGTCGGGGAGGAAGGCTTCGAACTGAAATTCGGAGCCAGCCCGCAGAACGACATCGAAATTGCTGAAAAGCATGTAAAGGAGTTTCGTCATGGACAGCATCAATCGCAGTTACGAATGGCAGGGCGGCCCCGAAGGCGGCGAGAACTTCCCGGCCCCGGATTACGCCCCCGACCGCTGGGCGACCACGCGCCGCGACTATACGCTCGCCGATGTCGAGCGGCTGCGCGGCTCGGTCCAGATCCGCAACACGCTCGCCGAAATGGGCGCACAGAAGCTCTGGGACCTGATCAATAACGAGCCCTATGTGAACACGCTGGGCGCCTTCACCGGCAACCAGGCGGTCCAGCATGTCCGCGCCGGGCTGAAGGCCATCTACCTGTCCGGTTGGCAGGTCGCGGCCGACGCCAACAATGCCGGCCAGATGTATCCCGACCAGAGCCTGTATCCGGTGAGCTCCGTGCCGCAGGTGGTCGAGCGCATCAACAACGCCTTCATCCGCCAGGATCAGATCCAGAACATGGAGCAGAAGGACGGCGCCGATACCTCCGACATCGATTGGTTCGCGCCGATCGTGGCCGACGCGGAAGCCGGTTTCGGCGGCCCGCTGAACGCCTTCGAACTGATGAAGGCGATGATCAAGGCCGGCGCGGCCGGGGTCCATTTCGAGGACCAGCTGGCGTCGGAAAAGAAATGCGGCCATCTCGGCGGCAAGGTCCTGGTGCCGATCAAGACCATGATCCGCAACCTGACCGCAGCCCGCCTCGCCGCCGACGTCATGGGCGTGCCGACCGTCATCATGGCCCGCACCGACGCCGAATCCGCCCGCCTGATCACCAGCGACGTGGACGAGCGCGACCGCCCGTTCCTGACCGGCGAGCGGACCGAGGAAGGCTTCTTCCGCATCACCGGGGAGATCGACATGTGCATCTCCCGCGGCCTGGCCTATGCGCCCTATGCGGATCTGCTGTGGATGGAAACCTCCACGCCGAGCCTTGAGCAGGCCAAGCAGTTCGCCGACGCGATCCATGCGGAATTCCCGGATCAGATGCTGGCCTATAACTGCTCGCCTTCCTTCAACTGGGCGAAGCACCTGGACGTGCCGACGATGGAGACGTTCCAGGCCGAACTCGGCAAGATGGGCTACAAGTTCCAGTTCATCACGCTGGCCGGTTTCCACAGCCTGAACCTCGCGACCTTCAACCTCGCCAAGTCCTACAAGGAACGCGGCATGGCCGGCTATTCCGAACTGCAGCAGGCCGAATTCGCGGCGACCGCCGAGGGCTTCACCGCCGTCAAGCATCAGCGCGGAAGTGGGTGTCGGCTATTTCGACGCGGTCAACAACGCGACCGCCGGCGGCGCCGCCTCCACGACGGCGCTGGAACATTCCACGGAAGCCGCCCAGTTCTGATCGGGCGTCCAAGGGATAAACCGTACCGAACACACCCCTGATCGGTTGAACGTTTACTTACTCCCAAGAAAGTAAACACACCCCTGACCCCGCCTCACCCGAGGCGGGGTTCTTTTTTCGCACCCGCGGGACAGCGGGCAGACACCGTTTCCGGCCCTGCGACGGGGACGCAATTCCCTCTGGCAATGTCGGCGCGCCCTCTGTATATAACCCGCTCGACGCGCGCCCCGTCGCGCGGAACATGGCCAGGCACCCGTAGCTCAGCTGGATAGAGCGCTGCCCTCCGAAGGCAGAGGTCACAGGTTCGAATCCTGTCGGGTGCGCCATTTTGCTTTTGGACCCTGAAACACTGGCTAAAGCCTTGAAAGGCAAGGCCAGATCAGCGGTTCTAAACCCCTCATCCCGCACATACTCCAAGTGACCCCCAAAGGCGAGTTTCAGCACTGCCTTCTTATGGTCCAAGCGGTCAGAAGCCCATAGTTTCTGCGGGTTTCCGAGGAATGTGAGGGCGGTTCTAACTGACTCTTCGAAGCTGTTGAGCGGTTTGCCGCATTTCTCGATCCGTTCCCGGCATTCGATCTTCCGCGCTTCCATTTCCTTGATGCGCTTTTCATACGCACGGATCACGGACGGCGAGTCGGCATCAACGATGCGGTCGAGCAGTTGCTCGACGCCATGCTCTATCTTCCGCACTTCGGCCTCCAAGGACTTGCGCCGTTCGCCCTGCGACTGAAGTCGCTCGTCCCAGAACTTTTTGAACATCGCATAGGCGATCTTGAACAACCCTTCGGAGGGAGCAAGCGATTGCAACAGGGTTTCGAACTCCCCTTCTATAACGTCGCGCTTGATGGACTTGCCGTAGCTTTCGCAGCCGCGCTTCGGGCAATGGTAATACGGGTAGCGGGCATTGCGCCCGGAAGACCAACACGACGTCAGCGGCGTTCCGCAATCGCCACAAAGAACGGAACCGCGCAACGGGAAGTCCGCGCTGATATCCTTCCGCACCGGCGCACGCGCCTTGCCGTTCAGACGGTCTTGGATTCTGCGGAAGTCTTCAAAACTGATGAGCCCTTCGTGCCTGCCTTCACGCAGACCGACATCCCATGACGGTGCTTCGACATACCCGGCATAGACCACGCGGGTCAGCAGTTCGGTCACGCGCTGATTGCGGACCACGCCATAACGATCTCGCGGGAACTCGGGATGACGTTCAAGAAAACGCTTCACTTCGGCTTGAAGTTGGAACCGGCCTGAAGCGTAACCTTCAAGGGCTTCCTGGACGATGGAGGCGAGCGGCTCGTCTCGGACAAGCACCTTGCCTTGCCCGCCCGCCTTCTCATAGCGATAGCCGACCGGCGCTTGAAAAACCCAATAACCGTTCATGACGCGCGCCCGCATCCGGTTCTTGGTTTGCTCGGCATTCTTCCGGCGCTGATGCTGCGCGACTGTCGCCAAGATGTATTCCTGCAACTCGCTGTCGGCATCGTCGTTGAATTCCAATGTCGGTGATTCAAGCAATCCCCCTGCGAGCGTGATCGCCGCGCGCAGTTCGATATGCGCGCTTACGGATCGTGCGAGGCGGGAGATATCATCGACCAAAACAACATGTGGATTGCGCCGGTTCTTTTTGAGGAAGGCCAGCATCGCCTTCACGCCGGGCCGCTCGGTCGCGCTCCCGCTTAGATCGTCAGTGAAAACTTGAACAACGTCATAGCCCCGAACGCGCGCGTATTCCCGGCAGCGCGTTTCCTGCGAGCCGAGACCGTCGCCGCGCTTCGTCTGCGCCGTGCTCGACACACGGCAATAGATGACAGCGTTTCGGATGGCTTCGCGGTTCATGACTCCTTGTCCTTATCCCCATGCATTTGCGTGGATTGTTCGAATTGGCGAATGAGCGGAACACAATTCGAGTCTACCTCAGCCGATTCCAAATCGGCACAAACCGCTTTCATTGCTGGCACAAAGTCGTGGATAGATTCGACACCGATACCTAGATCGACAAGGGCCTTCATGATCCAGGCGAGTGTGATCAGATGATCTATCGCCTGCTCTTCGGTCAGATCGTATTCGGCCATTTCAGGAAGAAACTCTTCGACATCGATTGCCGAAGGCGTAGCGGTATGGGCGCGGTCCGCAGCCAGCTTGTCACCCTCAATATCATTGCGCTGGATGCGGCTTTCCTCTTGTTGCACGATCATCTTCCTTTGCTTCGGTTCTCTCCCCATTCATTGAAACGAGAATGAGAACATATCATGAACATTTATAGGCTGCACTAGGTACATATTCACATCACCGGGCACGGTCGAAATCCGCTCTGGCCCTGCCATTCACCTGCGCGAAGGCATGGTCGCGTTCCATCCCGTTGCGCATTCTTTGCAGACGTTCCTGCAAGTCAGCCGCTCGCCGTGCATTATCCGCCTCGACCTGGGCATTAACGGCCATCGTCGTCGCATTATCGGGTGTGAGCGACGGTGCGGGCACAGGTGCAGGCCGAGACTCCTGCAAGTGAGTAAGTTCAGCCTTCGTCGCGATATCCGGCGACGGACTCGGCGGAGAAACAGCGGGAGCAGTCGTTTCCGTACTCATTTCAAACTTCCTCGTGGCTTAGTCCGGTCGGTACCCCTTTGGGTATGACCAATGACCGGAACTGAATTGGGGGAATGACATGAACCTTCGCGGCACCGCTTCCGTAATGACGGGCACCCAACGCGCGCCGAGCCGCCCAGCGATCCGCACGCGATCCACAGGAGGATGATAAGGGTTGGGCAAGTACCGCCCCGCCATCTCACGGCGCGTGAAGTAAGGATGCTTCGCCAGGTACAGCGGCTTGAGATTCATGCCGGAGATGAAGACGATTTGCCTGTCTTCAGGCATCGCCAGGATTTCATCCGGCGACATTAAAGGCCGCGCCTGTTTGGCTTTGTGATCGGCCTTATAAGTGTAGTGCGCGTATTCCCTCGCCGCTTCGAACGGGTCGCGCCCACCGATTACAGCACGCAGCGTATCTTGTTTTCGCTTACGAGCTTCAGCTTGTTGCAGGGTGTCATCGAATTCGAGCGTTTCCGACCCGAGCATCTCGGAAATCAGTTGCGCCGTCTGATAATCCCGCACGCCGAAGAACTGCCGGGTTTGCGCCGAGCCCAGAAAACTTTGCAAAGCCGGGGCACCGAAGTTGCGGACGATCTGCCCGACGTCCTGAAAAATCGCCCAGGCCCGAATGCCTGCGCCCCGGCCAAACGTGAACGCTCGCAAGAGTGCCTCGAAGCGACCGAGCTGGCCCGCTTCATCGACAAGCAACAGCACGCGCGGCGCTTGTGGCGCGCGTGCCTTGTAGAGCATCGTCACGGTAAAGAAGAGCCGTATCAGCGGCGACCAAATCCCCAAGTATTCTGCGGGGACATTCAGAAAGACCTTTGCCGGTTGCCGCGCGTCGGTAAGCGCCGACAGAGAAAAGTCGGCGTTTTCCAGCGACGCCAACAGCACCGGATCGTCTAAAAAATTGAGATGCGCATATATCTCACCCAGGATCGAACCGAATTCCTTCGGCGTGTCCTGTTGCTTCGTTAGCATTTCAGCAGCGGTACGCCGCACGCTTTCATGCGCGCTCTTCAGCATTGCTTCGAGCTGGTCCGCCCACGCATGCCGGTCGCTTTCGACGGAATTGATAGTCCGATAAAGGTCCGGGAGGCTGGTGCCCCCGTTTTGCTCGACGCGGGACTTCAGAATGTTCGTCACCCACTCCCGCGCCCGAAGTTCAAAGTAGTGCCCATTGCTTGAACCCGAGAGCGGGATCAAGCCTTCCCCAACGAACGCCGTATCGGCATGGAAGTTTGGGCTTCTTGGGTCGAGGATATCGAGCGGGTTGCAACGATCTCCCGGCGAACCGCCGAACCCAATCGGACTCCACGTAAACATGAAGTCCCCATAGGCCGCGTGAACGTGGTGCGAGATTGCACCCAGCTCGCCGCGCGGATCAAGGATCATCGCCCGTTGACCGGGCGAAGAACATACGAAGAATCCTAGTAGATCACGCGTTTTCCCGGCCCCCGCACCGCCGATAGTGATTAAGGGCGCATCGCCAGGCACGTGAACGGAACGACTATTCGAGAAACCGATTTGCGGCCCTTCATGGGCAAGGAGCCCAGCGCTGCGGATATCCGCGTCATCCGCCCAACCCGCTGAACCGAACCGATACTCTTCATTGAACGAGTCCGACATTGCTGAACGCCTCACCATGAAAGAAAACTGGCCGGGGTGTCAGTGACGCCCCGGCCAGATAGTGGACGCCTTGGCCAGAGCCGAAGGCTTACAGGTTGGCGAGGATCACCACCACGATACCCGCGATGACGATCGCACCGAGCACAGCGTCCCAATCCGTCACCTTCTTGGTGACGCGATAGCTACCACTGCCAACGGTTTTGTCTTTGGTGAACATAGCTTTTCTCCTTTGCTGGTTGTTCACGGGGTTGAAACTCACAGGAAGCGCGTCGCGAGAGCCATGCCGCCGACGATCAGCAACGTGCCGAGCGAGGCTCGCGCGATGAAGAACGTCAGGATGGCGACCAGGACGAACCAGATGAGTCCGATGAAATCGTCCCAACCGGCGCCGTAATGGCGGATCGCAAAATTTTTGATCCACACGACACTCTCGCTGTACACGAGCGGCGTCAGAAAGAACGACGCCACGCAGGCTCCCGTTGTCGCCAATCCCTCGACCGACGACATGAAAATCGACCGACCGACTTCATTCTGCTTTTGCTTGAACATTTCGAAGTTCCTTACGCTTTACGTCCTGGCCGAGAAGTTAGAACCGGCTAAAATCGCTGTGCAGCGGAAAGATGGCGGAAACTTGGGGGAGAGATGGGGGAGAAGACTTTTCAGCCTGGGCACCAAAATCGAGGCCGAAATGGAGCCGCCTGATTACTGGCCGGACGCTAGGCGCATCCCGAAGGAGCAGCTCAAACTGTTCGTCGATACGATCCGATCCACCCGAGAATCGCTGGGTGTATCGAACGCGACGCTCTGCCGTGAAGTGCGTGCACTAATCAATGCCCACAATGCCATTCCCGGACGCGATCCGGTGGCCATAAGCAAAATAGCGGACCCCCGCGAATATGGGGAACAGGGAAAGACAGAACTTGCGGCTATCCGTAAAGGAACCCGAAAATACATTGTCGGATATCTTGCTTGGCTTTGCCTGCGCAATGAAGACGCAGCACGGGCGCTCTACGATCAAATCGGCCTGCCATTCCGTCCGTATCGCGAAGACGGTCAAGCGGCGGAGATGCCGCCGGCACGCACGCGAAATACCGTGACGCGAGACGAGAAAGATGAGCCCGCCGATGCAAGCGAACGGGACCAATTCCTTGTCTACGAAATCGCGTTTCTTTGGTACGGGTTCATGCCCCCGCCTGCGCAAGAGCATGAAAGCGCCATGACCCCAGAAATTGCGCAGTTGAAAAATCTTCTGCACACAGCGATTGACCTCGGAAAACTTAACGCCGTGCATTTCCAAGCCGCAAATGGCGGATATGCACGCCTTGTAGATCGAGAAGACCTACGGCAGTTCGCCGAGAAGATCGGCAGCTTCCCGCAGTTCCTTTTCCCAGACCGAAATTTTTCGCCGGACGACGCGTCCGCCAAATTTGCGAAACTTGCAGCCGAGTTGGATGAACAACTGCTACAACTTCCTGAAGAGGTGACGGATTGGACCGTGGAATATTCCCGCTATGAATGGGCGGTATATGAGGCAGCGTTTCTTTGGCACGGATTTGTGCCGCCGCCGATGGCGATGCACGAAAGGGTGATGCCCGAGCTAGTGCGTCAGACAAAGCAGATGCTTCACGATGCCGCCAACTCACACACCCTTACCCCGGCGCTCGATAACGGAGTCCGAATGCGTAACGTCATGGTCTATGGCACGCGTCATGTCACACGACCTGAACTGAGACGCTTTGCGACCTCCATAGGTCAACGGCCACACTTTCTGTTTCCTGAAGATGAAGGGAAAACCGGCCACTAAGGTGACCCGCAAGATGTGTGTTGTACTACAACACCATCTTGTCTCGCCGCGCTTCGCTTGCTCGGCAAGGAGGCCCGCTGCGCGCCCCCGTTGCATCCCCCACGGCTAGTTGGGGCCAAGCCCCAATTGAAACGATCCTCCGTTTCATCCCGGCCAACACTGGGTCTGTTGGATCGACCTTCCACAAGTTTGTGCGCAATGAAAAATGACTCAGATTGCTTCTTACATCAAAGTGATGCACATTGATGCTCTATGATGAACAAATTTTCTCCCTTGATGAGAACATAAAAAGAACATACACTATGTCTGGGTTGAAAAAAGCTCAAAGAATCACGGTTTCGTTGCAAAACGTTGAGCATGCTGCTTTGAGCGAGCTTGCAGAACGGCACGATGTTTCTTTGTCATGGCTTACTCGCCAGGCAATCGTAGAATTCCTTGAGCGGCATAAACAAGGCGAGTTGCAGCTACCGTTGCAGCTTAGAAAGTAAGGGGACAGGCCGATGGATAGAACCTATACAGCAATCGACCTTTTCTGTGGCGCTGGTGGATTGACCGAAGGCCTTCGCCAATCGGGCTTCCATGTCCTCGCTGGAAACGACTTTGATGAAGCTGCCGGTCAGACCTTTGCCGCAACTCACAGGGAAGCAAAGTTCTTTCCCGGTCCCGTTCAGGAGGTTTCAGCCGAGACATTGCTGAAGGCTTCGGGGCTTTCGGCAGGTGAGCTTGACTGCTTGGTCGGTGGACCGCCGTGCCAAGCGTATAGTGTCTACAATCACCAGCGCGGCATGCATGATGAACGTAGCCAGCTATTCAAAGAATATTTGCGGCTGGTCGATGGTTTAAAGCCACGATGGGTCGTCATGGAAAACGTCATGGGGATTATGTCCGCCGGTGACGGTGCTGCTGTGCAAGCAATTCTTTCCGGGCTCCGTGGGTTTGGATATCACGTTGAGCACAAAGTTCTGCGGGCAGAAGAATACGGCGTGCCTCAAGAACGCCGGCGTGTTGTATTCATTGGAAACCGTGAAGGTATTCCTATTGAATGGCCAGAACAGACACACGGCCCTGGCCTTACGCCATTTACAACAATTAGAGACGCGATTGGCGACTTGCCTGCGCTAGCAAATGGTGAGGACAAGGGCATTTTACCGTATGCTCGGGAAGCTATAGGCGAGTATCAGAGCCAGCTCCGCAGCGGATCAAATGCTGTGCACAATCATGCTGCACCGCGGTTGGCCCCTGTGAACATCGAACGTATGAAACATATCCCCCAGGGTGGTAGCTGGCGCGACGTGCCAGTTGATCTCCTGCCCGAAGGAATGAAGAAGGCCAGAAGGTGCGACCATACGAAACGGTACGGCCGGATGACGTGGGATAGTCAGTCCTGCACAATCTTAACCAAGTGCGATTTGCACTGGGGTGCATATATCCATCCCGATGAAGACCGAGTGATATCCGTCCGCGAAGCCGCACGAATTCAATCGTTTCCAGATTGGTTCCATTTCCAAGGCTCCCGTACCGAACAGTACGTTCAGGTTGGAAATGCCGTCCCCCCGCTACTTGGGCGGAAAATTGGGGAGGCTATTGCAACTTCCGACGAGCAGCATACTATCAAAGAACGCAACCAAAAGATTCGCGTAGCATAGTGCATGTTCAAGCTGTTCCGGGGCAAATGTGACCATTGATCCAACTGATTACATAGCTGAAATCTTAGGAAAACCTGCAAAGCTCGGGGCGGACCCAGCGCAGCAGGCATACGAATGCCCTTTCACGAAAACGCAGTGTACCAAGCGAAGTACAGCATCCGAATCACCTTATCCCGTTTGCACCATCAAGAAACGTGATGGCTCTCCGGTATGTGTCTGCCCAAAGCGGTTCTATGCGCTAGATTTCTTGAACGAAGTCGTTGAGCACGCTTGGCCCGGCGAAAAACCAAAGAATCCTCGGATCGCGCGCGAAGTCCAAATGAAGGACTTTGGCAACGTTGATTTTGTGATTGCGGATACGGACGATGGAAAAAACATCCGCCAGTTCTTGTCGGTCGAACTCCAAGCTATCGACATCACTGGGACTGTTCGCGACGCCTATGACGCGATCATCTCAGGACAAATGTTGGAATCCAAAAGAAACACAGGGTTCAACTGGAAGAACGTCTACAAGCGCTACATTCACCAACTGATAAGCAAGGGCTACTACCACCATCATTGGCAGACCAAAATCGTCGCTGTCATTCAGGATGAAGTTTACAATTACATCTGCGATGATGCTGAATTTATGCGCTCTACAGATATCAACTCGCCAAACGTAAACATTATCTTTATGTCGTATAAATTCGATCCTGACGGCAGTAGCGGCTACCGGTTGAAGCTAGACAAGGTAGAAGGAACCCATCACTCAAACTTGCAAACAGCGGTGCTTTACAAAACTGCCCCTTCAAAAGACGAATTCTGCAAGAAGATCAGCGCGGCACTATCCCGATAATATGACTGACCGTATTGAGCCGGAAAAACGTAGCGCCAATATGCGTGCGATCCGTGCCAAAGATACTAAACCTGAATTAACAGTGCGGCGCTTAATCCACGGCCTCGGATACCGTTACCGTCTTCACAGACAAAACCTGCCAGGTCGACCTGACCTTATCTTTCCGGCGAGGCGGAAGGTCATTTTCGTGCATGGTTGCTTCTGGCATCAGCACGAAGATCCCGCTTGCCCAATCGCTCACAAGCCACGATCTAACTTGCCATACTGGGAACCGAAACTTCAGAGAACCAAAAATCGTGATGAGGCAAACACACGCGCGCTCAAAGAGATGGGTTGGGATGTCCTGACTGTTTGGGAATGCTCTCTTAAACCAGCCAATAAGGAAGGCTTGAAAGAAGCTATAGTAAATTTCCTGGGTCCCCGCCCCAGTGTCTGAAAGTTAGGAAAAACATATACTCAGTCATTGGTGCATCTTCTTGCTATCTTTACGGTAGTAGATGAAGATGAGAGCCATGAAAAAGGAACAACATAGAATTCAAACACAAACTAGGCCCCTTTCGGACAGCAACTTCGCTTCGCCCAAATTGGTTAGGCAAGTTCAGAAGCGAGTTGGTTGACTGGCATGGTGCACAGGAATCCAAAAGGCGGCCTAACAAAAGACGAGAAGCGTGTCGTTAAGGCTTTGCTTGAGAAGGGGTGGCGGAACCAAGACATCCAAGCTCTCGTGAATATTGGCCGGAGCGCCACAATCAATAGCGCAAGAGTGACAGGCGTTAAGCAAGATACGAAGCAGAAAGCTGCTACGGACGAAGAAGTAGAATTTTTTCAGATCAAGAAACATTCTTACGACCCGAAGACAGGACTTAATCTATTCGAAGACGAGCGGCTTATTCGGGCCCGCGAGGCTATGATCCTTGCCGTTCAGATTTTCAACAGCCCTTCGCTCAAGTTTAAAACCGAGGTATTCGCGGTACTGGTAAATATCGCTTGGACTTACCTCCTTCACGAGTTTTACGAGCGAAAAGGTACGAAGATCATCCAAAAAGACGGGCGCTCACTGTTGTTGAGCCAAATGCTTGAAAAGCAAGACTGTCCTCTATCCGAAGGGATGCGAAACAATCTTCGCGCATTAAAAACTATTCGCGATGACGTTGAGCACAAACTGTTGGGCAAGAGCGATACAAAATGGCAAGGGCTTTTCCAGGCGTGCTGCCTGAACTTCGACAAGGCCCTATGCGATCTTTTCGGCGACAACCTAAGCCTCTCGCACGACTTGGCATTCGCACTGCAGTTCACACGTATGGATATTGAGCAACTTGCCGCTCTGAACAAGTATGAAATACCAGCTCATATCGACGCCATCGACGCGCGAATGGAAAAAGGTCTTAGCGACGAGCAGTTGGCGGACTTGGAGTATCAATTTCGCGTAATTTATACCATGGACGCGGCTTCAAAGGCGCGATCACATTTTGAGTTTGTTCGGCCTGACTCGGCTGAAGGTAAAGAGATCCGGAACGTGCTCGTGCAGTACAAGGCAGCGGATCACTTGTACCCTCACAAACCTGGAAAGGTGGCCACTTTGGTGGCTGAAAGGTCAAAGAAACCTTTCACATCTCACAATCATACTCAGGCATGGCGGATGTTCAAAGTTCGCCCTCGAAAAGGCTCAAAACAACCGGAAAACACGAACAAAGAATACTGTATCTATCACCCCGCTCACCGTGACTACACTTACTCCGAGAAATGGGTAGAGCACCTAGTAGAACAGGTCGAGGATGAAGAAACATACAACGCGATAACGAGTTTTAAGCTCTAAGGAGTTTTAAGCTCTAAGTACCAGCAAGAAACCAAATGAAGGGGCTCCGCCCCTCGCGCGCGCAAGGCATCCAAACGCATCCCCGCGAACGGGGCCCCTCGTTCGGACCCTCCTGGCGCTTGCTACCCCCGCTCTCGGCGAGGGCCAAGGATTGCAGGTGCAACCCGTCTCTCAAAAGGAAGAAGGGCCAGGTGAATGCCTGGCCAAAATGATTCGTGGCCGTTACGGCTGCAAAGCGAAGATGACGGTACTCCTAAAGCGTCCCTTTCCATCACCCTGCCGCGTCCACGAGGTCACTCAGATAGCCGTCGGTGCCTGAGAAATATCCAAAGACACCATCCATCACGTCTTTGAGCGTCTCAAGGTTCATCCGATCCCGGACGAGGGGTATGGGATTGCCCCGCGTGTCATGCGGGTATCGGTTTGAGAATGAATTCGGATCGACGTTACCGAACTGTGCAATCACGCCGCCTACGATGTCATCCGCTTTGTCGGGATCATCCGTCCCAAAACCGTCAAGAACCGCCAGAAAGCGAGGCCAAAGCACCCTAAAGTCATGCGAATTCCAAATTGGATCGACGCCAACGTGACGGCCATAAATATTGATGATGTACTTCAGATTCAATTCAAGAGCATGCCTGTAGAGAAACAAGATCGGATAGATCAAAACGTCCATTTGCGCCGGATTCTCTAACGCTGTTTCGACAAGCGTGTTTGCGGAATGCTGATAACCTTCAGACATCAAGACGAAGCGCGAAAAATCATTATCCGCAATGGTCGCATGATTGCCACCATCGTCGTCAATATTGAACGGGTCATCACCAGGCTGCGGCCATCGGAATTCCTTTCCAACCAGCTCCTCAAATATTAGACGTTTTGCCATCATGATGTTCCTTATTGTTCTTACCTAGTTCGAATTCTACAGGATTTACCCGGAATTCGGGTTGAAAATCGGGGCGTCGATGCGGGTGCTGGTTTCGGGTGCGTTTGCGCGCTGTTAACCCCGATCCCTGTCAGGGGTCTGGGTTGGCGGTTGCGGCTGATTTTGTTGCCGAAGCTGTTCCAGTCGCGCCGAAATATCAGGCTGTGGCTGCTCCTGCGCTTTGACCGGTTCGGGCGTAGGTGTTTTGGGCTCTTGCCGTAAGGCTGCGAGCCTTTCCGCATGATCGTTTGCAGGCGTCGGCTTCGGTTGCGGCTGTTGTACAACCGGGGGCTCTGGTTGCCTTGGCGGTGCCTCTGGCACGGTTCGAACCGCTTGCGGGGGTTCCTGGCGCTGTTCGGCCACCTGCTTGAAGTTCTCTTTGACCGGCGGAGCACTTTGCCTTTGAGACGCTTCCCTTCGAACCTCTGGACTCCGCGCGGGCGCTGGCTTGGGTTCTTGCCGTTCAGGCACATCAAGGGCCTTGCGCTGCTCTTGGCGGTCCTGCCTCAGCAAGAGCAATAGCGCGGCCTGCTTGCTTCGCGCCTCCTGGATTTCCTTTTGTAGTTCCTGGCGTTCCTTGAGTTGGGCCGCGACTAGGGAATCCCGCTGTTCCCTGTCGCGCTGTAGGGCCTCATAGGCTTGTTTCTGGTTTTCTTCGACTATCCGCCCATGTTTGCCGGTTAGCCGATCCCAAACGCCCCGTATGCCTTTGTTGAGGCGTGTCTCCCGTTCCAGGATTTCCTTGTTCCATCTCTCACGCTGCGCGGCATCCAGCTTTTGGCGCTCGGCTGCATGGATCGCCGTCATGTCCTGGCGGCGAGCATCGAGCTTTGTTTGTTCTTGAGCATGGTTCGTCCTGGCCTCACCCACATGGCGCTTGAAGGCGTTACCCATATCGAGTGCGAGCCGCGACTTCGCATCATCGACGCTCGGTAGGGCGTCGGGCTCGCCCAGCTTAGCGCGAACGTCCTTCGCCTTCTTGTCGATGTATCGCGCAACGGACAGCACCTCGCCGTCATGCGTCACCGCGACATGGCCCCGCCGATCCCCTTTAGCGAGCACAATGCCCCGTTCCCCGAGGGCATGTTCGAATGCGGCGCGGGAGTCCGACGCCGCCCAGCATTCTTGCATCATGGATTTCAGGTCGCGGGCATGGTGCCCCATGCGTTTAGCCTGTTGCCATTCGGCCAAGGTGAAGTTGCGCGGATCGCGCGCCTCACTGTCGATGAAGCCGCGCGGCATTTGCCAATCGTTTTCGAGATAGAGTTCCTTGGAGATGTCGCGGAGCTTGGATTTGAAGTGCGACAGGTTCACCGCCTTCATTTCTTCGGCGTCAATACGGCTCCACACCACATGCGCATGCCGCCGCCCTTCCTTCTCATGGAAGACGATCACGCGGGGATGACCTTTCAGACCGGTCTTGGCCTCGATGCGGTCTGCCGTTTGCTCAAAGACATTTACCCCCACGCTCTCAGACGGCGGAGGGTTCATCGAGACGGAAAACAGGAATTGCTTGCAGCGAGTGCCCCGGCTTACGGCATAGGCCTCTTGAAACGCATCGATAACGTCGTCCGAGACAAAGCCCCGGACTTCATGCACTTCGACATGCTCGTTTTCTTCGGTCTTAAGGAGATGCTGCCCGAGTTGCTTCGCGCCGCCTCGCTGCGACGCCTTCAGGATCATGATCCACCTGTCGGCCCCAATCCCATAGCCTGCATGAGTTCATCCCGCATTCGCCGGATATCTGTGCAGGCTTTGACTAGGGCGGCTTCGGTTTCTTCCGTAATAGGCAGACTACCGCTTTTCGAGGCACGGGCGAGTTGATTGAGGCTTGCTGCTAGTTGGGACCGGCCCAGCTCTGCCAGCAGGCGGGCCGCTGTTTTCTCCTCCAAGCGAGGACGACGCGCCGCTCGGCGCTTGCTTGCATCCTCACCCAACAGCCGGGAGCGGATATAGGCCCCAAGGGGTTGGTTCCCTGCCTCGGCCCGAAGTCGCGCCTTTTCTCCCTCGCTCAAGCGCAGGGAAAACGGCGGTGGTGCCTTCGCCTTCATGCGATTGGCTGAAATTCTGTTGCCGTCCGCGTAACTCATGGGGACGGCCCTTCGAGATCAATGCCGGTGGATTTTAGGTATTCGTTCCAGTTTTCTAAGGTTTCTAGGATATGGCGGTTCGAAGTTTCTCCTCCGAGGCGCGCCACTTTCAGGCCCTTCCAAACACCGCTTGTCCGCAGTATGTCCGCAAAACTGCGGAATGCGGCCCCCGGCACACCCTCACAATCTGACCATTTCGGCGCTCTAGAAGCGGCGGTTTCGCGCGTCCGCACATCGCGTTGCCGGGCATGGCAGGTGCGCCATGTCTGAGCGGCGATTGGACCTCCTATCGGACGTTTCCCGGCTCGGTATTCGGCGCGCGGGCAATGGGTTCGAAATTTCGATCGAACACGGCGCGGCGTTCCGTATGGCGCTATCCGTCGATGCGGACACCCTGCTTCTTCTGCTCATCGAAGGGCAACGACTGTTCGACCTGCAACAGGAAGAACAACGCATCCGTGCCGAGAAGGAATCGGCAAAGGCCCACGCGCGCGAGGAACGCTCCCATGCGTTCAATGAAAAGGCTGAGGTTATCGGAGCGCGTTTCCAGGCCCTTTGGAGTGAGGGCCGCTCCCGTGCCGAATCCATATCGCAAATCGCGGAGGAAACTGGGGACGGCCAATTCCTGATTGGCCTATTCCTGCGCCGCTACAACCAGACGCGCCGCGTCCACCGTGACGCCCAAATCGTTGCCGAGAAAGCCCAGGGCCGAACCAACAAAGCGATTGCGGAAGGGCTAAACATACGCCCCGCCACAGTCGCCAAAGTTCTCTCCCGTCATGGTCGCCCTTCCCGCCAGGGAGGGCACCATGACTAACCCCCAATCCCTGCCCCAATTCACGGTCTATCCGGGTACGCTCCGGCGGGCGGTGGCTGGGTCAAGTTCCTTCGCAGGGACCCCGCGCCAGCGGGGTGGAAGGTGCTTGACGCAGACACCGGCTGCCCAGCCTGTCGCGGGGGGTACGGGAAGCTCGTGCGAAGCGCAGCGTAGCGCGAACTCTCCTGTACCCCTGCCCGTCGGCGAGACACGGGGGCGCGGGGGCAAGGCCCCCGCTTCACTTTTGATCTTCGTCGTCATCGTCTGCGGCTTCTTCCGCAATTCTTCTGCGAATACTTATGATCCCAATCTCGTAGATCTTCATTCCATTACTAGTGGTATTTGTCTCCAAGTGGTTCAGCGTGTCCGCTTGGACCAACTTCGTTGTAAGTTCGTCCATTCTTTCGAATATCCACTTGCAACTTTTCTCAAATCTTTCTTCGGAGTCCATGAACGCTCTGAATCCTCCCGCTTGGCGGAGTCGGCCAAGGCCGGAGGTTATCTGCCCGATCAATCTGACTACGTCGGGAGTTTGGGTTTTTATCAGGTCAAAGCTCTTGAAGGATTCTGGCGGTTCAATCTCTCGGTCGTCCGCGAACGAATAGGCGACTTGCGTCTGAACAGTCAGGTTGTCTGCGAAAAGGATCGCAGCAGCTGTGCGCCTTTGAGCGGCTTCGTCTTCCCGCTTTTGTTCTCTTGTGGCAGCGATTGGCAAATAGGCGATTACAAAGACGGAGAGGCCGGTTCCCATAGCTACGATTGCCGCGACAATTGCCCCAAGAACCGTCTGATACTCCTTTATTCTCAGCATGATTTCAGGAGGAAACGCGGCCGTTCCGACCGCGACCATCACCGCGAAACAGGCAATCGCTATAGCCAGAATAAGGAGAAGGATTACCACGAAACCAGCTTTGTAGAGGTACGTCATACCTGCGCTTATCCGTTGGTTTTGAGTTTCGGGTGGCTGGAATGATTACGACGCCACCGTGCTTTGTCCACACACTTTCTACAATTGATGGCCTTGAACTTGATCAAGCTTTGATCGGTCGAGACGTTGGCCGCTCTAGCTACGTGGAAGGCCAGAGCCGCGAACGCCAATTGAAAGAACAGACCGAGGCGATTGTCCGCCGCCTTGGCAATGTCGGGATCGACGGTCGCTTGCACGGGCGGGAAATGGCGATGGTTGGGCTTGTGTCCGGTATCGCTAAACCGATCCCCGCCGTTCGGAACAGCAACATGCTGCCGAGCGTTCAATCCCGCAACGTTCACGAAATGCTGAAAAGCCTCCGCTACCTGTTCGACACGACGCGGAAAAACCAGCTGCGGATGCTGGTCGTATCGGGCGGCTGGACGCCCCTCAACGACTACCGGACAAACCACAAAGCGCATACGCGGCGAATGTCCAAATTCGCTAGCCATCCGCTGTTGAAGCAATTCGGCATTGAGGTCGAATTCTACAACATCGAAAACACGATCCATCGGGCCGACGACGGCGCGGCGATGCTGAACCTTCATAGCCATGTGTTATTCAAGTGCCGCCGCTATCTGGGCAAGAAACGGTGGAATGAGTTTCTGACGTTCGCCCGCAACTTCTTTCCCAAGGGCTACGTCCACGATAGTCGGATCGATAAGCCGAACGAGGTCGTGAAGTACGTCTTCAAACCGAACGAATTCGACCGGCTGACCGACGAGGAATTGGGCGAACTATTCCAGCAGGTATCCGGCGGGCGTGTGAAGCATGACCCGGAAACCGGCGAAATCGAAACACGCAAAACCCGGATCGGGGAAGTCATCCCCGTAGGGGAAGGGCCGCTCAAATTCTTCCATCCGTTGGGCTCCCTGCGGAAGTTCCGCCAGACGCTGCGTGAGAACCGCCAGAAGCTGGTTCTGGTGCCCACTGCGGACGGTCGGCACGAATGGCGGGTCACGGAGCGGAAAGAGGCCCAGGAGCGCCCGGAGGCGACCGACGGGATACCGGAGGATAATCGGGTGTTGGCCGTGACACGCCCCATGCCCGCGTTCACGGAGCGCATGGAACCGTGCCTAATCGTCCAGAACTACGACGGCGATTTCGCGGACCTGATCAAACGGAACAAGCTGGAAGATCGTCTCACCGAAGCACGCCGCCTGTTCGAAGCGCGCCGGCGCGAAGACCTGGCGCGTAAGGCCGACGGCCGCGCCGGCGAAGCCGCCCCTATGAAGCACACTACAACGACAACTGTCCGGGAGGATGGCTGGGCATGTGCCACGGAACCGCCCCCGGACCTACGTCCGCCACCCACGGAGCACGGAAGGTGGCTCCAATGACGGTTGGAAATCAGAAATTCGATGAAATGGGAGCGCGATGCGAATCGCCTGCCCGCTTCGCGTTCGTCTCATTCGCCCGCGCAAACTCTAAGGCTTTGATTGCAGTTTTTGGGGTGTTCACGGGTAGCACACGGGATGCCCCGCGCTAGGCCCGTGGGGCTGGCAATCCCGTAACGGAAAACGGCCTATTTGGAGAGTAGAATGATTGAAGTTGATGTTGTTGAAATTGGGAAGCGGGTTCGGGCCAGCCGGGAGGCGAAGGGTCTTTCTCGTAAGGCCCTCGCGGACCTCACCGGTATACCGTACCGGACCATGGAAAACTTTGAACTGGGCAGTCAGGAACCGTCGGTATCGCGCATGCGGACCCTGGCGGAAGCGCTCGGTGTGACAGAGGGGTTTCTGATCGACGGGAAGTCCGACGCCAACCCCGAAAAAACTCCGCCCTGGGAAGATGAATCCGAAACGCCGGAGGATACAGGGCCCGAGCCGAATACGCTCAAATCAGTGCGGTCCCAGTTGGCAACCCTAGACGAAGAACGCGCAAAGGGATTCGGCACTAACATCGAAGCTGTTGCCCTCCTTCTGGATGGATTGTCGGCGGACCTCGAACGCCTTTCAGCGGATAACCTTTCCGCGTTGATCGACGAACGGAATCTGTTCGAGGACGCCGAAGGGTGGCTTCTGGGCATATCTGAAATCATGGAAGACGAACCGGAGGAAGCGATATCGGCATGCGAGGGCATGGCCAGTCGGATTATCGATACAGCGGTGTTTGGGGCCGACCTTTGTGCCCTCACCAACGACGCACTTACGGAACTAGGCGAGGGCGTTGGAATGCGCTTTGGTATGGATATGGGGTTTGTGAATTTCGGTTTGGACGATTCCGACCGTGACCATGCAATTGGGCTGCTTCGCCCGGCACTCCGAAATTTGGCGCTGGCGGGAAATGGGCCAGATATGGAAGACGGTTCTCTCTATCCCATCCAGGATGCGGCGATGAACGAGGCAACCTAGTCAATCCGGCTAATTCAAGGCAGTCGATTTACACAAATCGACTGCCTGACCCGCCGTTAGTCCAAGTCCTCCATTGTTCGGATGCTCCCAAGCCTTCGCATAGCATTGGGCTACTTCAATAGCATCGACCGCACGAGTGCAAAGCTCGACAGCCTGACCGGCGGTTAATCCCAGCCCTCCGTTGCTCGGATGCGCCCATGCCAGCGCGTAACATACGATTACCTGGACGGCATCAGTAGCGCCATTGCATAGCGCCACAGCTTGACCGCGATTTAGGCCCAGCCCGCCATTCTCAGGATGAGCCCATGCAATTTCAAAGCATTTGATCGTGTCGCTTGCTACAGCGCGCGTACCACTCAGAAGCAGTGCGGCTAAGACCACAAAGAGTATTTGCTTCATTCCATGCACCACCAAATTGCCGGGCGGTTTTCAGTTTTTTCAAAATCGTCGCCAAAAGCAAATTTTCCCTCGTGTTAGCTGCAAGTCCGATTCGACCCTGCCCGGCCTCCGAAGGAATTGCCTGCCTTCGACGTTCGACAGGGCACAATATGTTGCAGATGAGCCACAGCAATTTTCTAGATGCAGATTACGTCTTGCACGAAACACCAAATGGGGGCTTTATTATCCCTATTATGGATGATGAATTCGAAGACATGGTTTCAGACGAGCATCGCCTTCCCAAAGAATTCTGGGGAATTGGCGGGAAGTTGCGTCATGCGCGCGTCAACGCCGGTTTGTCCCGTGTGAAGCTCGCAAAGATGGCTGGTGTCAGCCCTAGTTCGTTGACCAATTGGGAATTATCAACGCAAGAGGGCGGCAAGTATCCGCCCCTCCTAAAACTCGTGCGGCTATGCGAAATCCTGAAAATTGACCCCAGGGAATTGTTCGACATAGCACTGGACGAAATCGACACTGATCGTGGCAAGCTGATCGACGACAACGAACGTGGCTTGAAGGTATGGAGCGAATTCCGCTTCACCGATTTCTTTGCAACCAACACAGATTGGGCGAACTGGAAGCTCGAAGTTAAGCAGGTTGAGGATCTGCAAAACGCCCTTACCGCCATGTCCCATCAAATGCACCTCCAATCGGAGTACATGCAGGATATCGCCAAACGACTTTCCGCAAAGGAAAACGGCCCGGATCACGAAGACCCGAGCCGCCATTCTCAAAACACCTCCACCGGCGCTGCGCCAACAGCGTCTGACCATCAACCTCAAACGAGGGAGGACGATCAGAAGTGAAGCTGTCACTGGGTAAAGAAGGTAATCCGCATCGGATTATCAAGCAATATCTGCCGCGGTTCACGCGGCTAGAAGCCACCAATGGAGCGTGGCGGGTGGGGATCGCATGACGGCCCTGCCTCGCCTTATGACCGCCAAACAAGCGGCGGCTTATCTCGGGATCAAAGAACGGACCGTTCGGACCCTTCGCGAGTCGGGGCAACTTGCCTACGTCCTCGTCGCGGGCCGACCGATGTACACGCCCTGCGATCTCGACGCCTTCATCACGAACTCCAAGGTGGAACCATGCCAAGACCAAACCAAGGGCCGCGCCTCGTCCCGCTCGATAAGCGAGGCGGCACCTACTATGTCCGTTGGACCGAAAATGGACGCAGCCACGAGCAAAGCACGGGTAGCCGCGATTACCACGAAGCTCAAATCTGGTTTGCGGACTGGCTCCGAAAACAAGCCCGTGTTGGCGGCCCCCGTGATCCAGGGGAGTTTCCGATAGTGGACGCCCTGGAAGGATATGCGACCGAACACGCGATGGAGATAGCGGCGCCTGAGCGCATTGCCTATGCCATCGACGCTTTGGGGCAGTTCTGGGGCGCCCGCCACGTCGCAGATGTGACGCCGGAAACATGCAAAGCCTATAAGCGGCAACGCGGGGTGTCGGATGGCACGTTGCGCCGGGAACTCGGTGTTCTGCGGGCCGCAATCAATCACGAGGTCAAACAGGGCCGTTTGACGCGCCCAGCTTCCGTCTGGCTACCGCCCAAGCCGCCCGGCAAAGACCGCTGGCTTACGCGTGAGGAAGCGGCGCAACTGCTCAACGCGTCCCGGCGCGACCCGCGTTGTCGGCTTTACCTGCCGCTTTTCGTTCTGCTTGGGCTTTATACAGGCGCACGAAAAGGCGCGATCCTCTCCCTGCGCTGGCCGCAGGTTGACCTTGCCAATGGCCGGATCAACTTCCAGACGCCCGGTCGCGCGCTAACCAACAAGCGCCGCCCGATCATTCCCATCCCGCGCGGCCTTCGCTGGTTTCTCGCCTCCGCCAAGCTTCGGTCTGGTGAAACCGGGTTTGTCGTAAACGACAATGGGCACCCGATTAAAGACATCAAGCGGTCATTCGCGACGGCATGTGAAAAGGCCAAACTGGAAAACGTGACGCCTCATACCCTACGGCATACGGCGGGCACATGGATGGCGCAAAAAGGCGTCCCGCTTTTCGAGATTGCGGGCTATCTGGGCCACAGCCACGAGCGGACCTCCGAACTATACAGCCACCATCATTCCGACTTCCTCACACGCGCGCGGGAGGCGTTGGATTGATGTCCGCAGAATGTCCGCGCTACACGCCGAAAATGACGGCAAACACCGCCTTTCACGGCAGGAACAGTCAGGGAACAGCCGCAGTTTTCTGCGGTGTTCTGTTTCCTCCGAAGGCAGAGGTCACAGGTTCGAATCCTGTCGGGTGCGCCAATGATTTCAATAGGTTATATTGAAATCTACCCCTCCAAAATCGCCCGAAGTAACCACATAGTAACCGCCGGAAGCCTCCGTATCACTTGATCTATTTGGTCTGCGAGCGGCTGAGAAATGCGTCTGCTTCTGCAGAGGCAATCCATCAGCGTTCAAATCGACAGAGCGACCTACGGCAACCTCGGCAGCATCAATTGGTCTAGATAGGTGTTGTGTGTTTGTTTCGCGTCCGCAATTCTCTGTTCAAGAGCAACCAGCCGAGCATTCGTCTCCTTGAGATCAACCTCTTTTTCAGCCTCTGAAATGCTCACATATCGGGTGATGTTGAGGTTGAAGCCTTTTTCCTCAATCTCTTCCATTTCAACACGCCGCGAGTAGCGGTCTTCTTGTTTTCGGGACCGATACGTTTCGACGATGTCGCGGATGTGTTCAGGCCCCAGTTGGTTCTGACGCTTGACCTTCTGAAACCGACCTGGTCCCGTGGCATTGATGAACAAGACGTCGTCGAATTTCTTGCACTTCTTCAGCACCAGAATGCAGACGGGGATACCTGTCGAGAAGAACAAGTTCCCAGGCAAACCGATGACGGCGTCGATATGCCCGTCCTTCAGGAGCTTTGTTCTGATCCGTTCCTCTGCCCCGCCTCTGAACAAAACGCCATGCGGCAAGATGATCGCCATGGTGCCTTCGTCTTTGAGGTAGTGGAAGCCATGGAGGAGAAATGCAAAATCGGCGGCAGACTTGGGCGCAAGGCCATAGTTCTTGAAGCGTGCATCCTCACCCAGAGCCTCGGAGGGATCCCAGCGATAGCTGAAGGGCGGGTTTGCGACCACCGCATCGAAGCGCGGCATCTTGGCGGGGTTCGCCTCCCTCAGCATGTCCCAATCATTGGTCAGCGTGTCGCCATGGAAAATCTCGAACTCGGTATCCTTGACCCCATGAAGCAGCATGTTCATCCGGGCCAAGTTGAAGGTCGTGATGTTCCGTTCTTGGCCGAAAATCTTGCCGATGCCGCGCGGTCCAAGCTGGTTTCGCACGTTCAGCAACAGCGACCCTGAGCCACAGGCAAAATCGAAAACACTGTCGATGTAATCCTTCTTGCCAAGCGCGGGGTCTTGGCTGTCTAGGGTGACGATTTCTGACAGGATGCTGGAGACCTGCTGAGGCGTGTAAAACTCACCCGCCTTCTTGCCCGACCCGGCGGCGAATTCGCCGATCAGGTACTCATAAGCATCGCCCAAGGTGTCGTTGTCGGTCGAGAATCCCACAAGTCCCTTTGCGATCTCCTTGATGATGCTGCACAGCTTAGTGTTGCGCTCGGTGTATCCCTTGCCCAGCTTTTCCGAGTCTAGATTGATCTCAGAGAACAGCCCGTCGAAGGTACTGGAGAATGACTCGTTCTCGATGAACTTGAAGCCCGCCTTGAGGGTGGTCAGTAGATCATTGTGCCCCACCCGCGCCATTTCCGCGATACTGGCCCAAAGGTGCTCCGGCTTGATCACATAGTGGGTCTTGCGGCGCATCAGCGCTTCAAAATCATCCACGTCGCCTTCGTTTTGTTCGTACCACACCGCCAAAGGCGTGCGGCGGTCATCCTTTTCCAATTCAGGATAGTCCCGCCCAAGCTCGCGCGCAGCGGCCGCCTCATAGTTGTCGGACAAGTAGCGCAGGAAGAGGAAGGACAGCATGTAATCGCGGAAGTCGTCCGCATTCATCGCGCCACGCAGGGTGTTGGCAATGTTCCAGAGCGTCCTGCCCAGTTCTTGTTGTTCTTGATCAGTCATGTTGCTTCGGCCTCTTCGGGGACTTCTGGGAATAGCTCGGGATTGAAGGGGTACCGTTGCAGAAACTGCTCCAGTATCCTTTTGAAATATTCCTTGTTTTCATCCAGCATGGCTTGCGGCTCATAGAGCGAGTAGTTGCCGTGGCTGAGGATGTTGATCAGACGCGCATGCAAGACGCCGTCAGGGTCATCCTCTCTCTGCTCAATGCAGGCGGAAAACTTGTTAAAGCCATGGAAACTTGCAGATTTTTCTAGGATCGTCCGCAGCATGTTGAAGTGGAAGGTGTACAGCTCATCGCGTTGCGCTGCCTGATATAGGTCAGAAAGCATCGCGACATGGTGAAAGAACGGCGTCTCGCCGGTCGCGCGCACCAAAAAGGACTCCGGGTTCTTTCGCTTGCTCAAGAACAGCTTCACCGCGCGCCCAAGCTCGTTGCACATCACGTTGAAAAAGAGCGTATGATGCGAGGAAACAACCGTTTTCAGATCGTGGTCAGTCCGCTTGAGAAGTTGAGCCAAATGGTTGGCGATGCCAATCGCATTGTGTTCATCGAGAGACGAGATCGGATCGTCGACATAGACATATCTGACCCAGTCATAGGGTTCCTGGCCGTCCATTGCGAGCTGCACGATGGCGAGGAAGAAGCACCAGATGAAGGTGTTTTCCTCGCCTCGTGAAATCTTGATATTCTGGACTTCAATCGGCGCGGGTTCCGCAGGTACGGTTCTGGAAAAACTCACCGTCCAATTGGCATAGTCGATGATGAAGTCAAAGTCCGCATAGCGTTGCAGGAGCGGTCGGATACGGTTCTCCATCTCCAGCTCTTCCAATCCTTGCAAGAAACTGGAATTCCGGTTCATTAGCAAAACGCGCTCGGTGTCGCCGTCCAGATCATTGTTCCAGGTGAACAGATCCTCGGTGAAGGCGTTGAAATACAGGGTGTCGCGCCCGCCGTCCTGCTTTCCGACGTTCTTAAACTCCATCGACAAGCGAGTCTTGCCAGTGCCGTTATAGGCATAGAGAAGCAGATATTTCTTGGCCTCAAGCTGCTGGCGCAGGTGAGCCGCCAACGCGCCCAGATCAGGAAAAGCCGTCTCGGTCATCCCTGCACCTCATCGAAGACGGGGAAAAGCTGTTGCAAGAGGCCCATTTTGTGGTGGTTCAGCTGTTCGATCTTGGCCTCTTGATTTTCGACGTACGAATCCATTTCGACCAACAAACTGGATATGCGCTGCTGCTCTGGCAGAGTTGGTACAGGGATGACGATGTCTCCCATTACGCCATTCATTAGTTTTGGATTGCCATGATAAGACACGTGCGACCGTGTTCGACGACTTAGAAGCGCCGCCATAAAGGGATTGGCAAAACCCTGTTTGCTGAGCAAGACTCCACAAACATTGGTGCAGAAAAACTGCCCTGGCCTGAAATTCACATCACCCGCACCTGCCCCGTCAGTCGTCCAAGTGATAGCATCCTGATAGAGGTATTCGGAGTAGTAACCGCAAAGCCCTCGTCTCTTTGTCTGAGATGAATAAACTGGAAACTTCATTTGGTCAGTTTTGGTCTCAGAAACCAAAGTCATTGCTAGAACGCGACCACGCGTGACTTCAAAAAGCTCAGAGACGGCCTTTTCTGTCCACGCACCTGCTAAACGAAACTCTGGGAACCGCAGAACAGGCAAGCTTTCGCCTTCGGCAGGAAAAAGCTGCTGCATCAGCCCTTGCTTATGATCCTTGAGTAGGTCGAGCTTTTCGGTTTCCGCTTCGATCAGGGCATCAATCGAGGCGAGGCACTCGGCGATCCGCTCTTGCTCTGGCGAAGAGGGCTTCCAGACATCAATCGACAGAAACTTGTCGATGGAAATATTGAAACGGCCAGCCCTGGCCCCCTCGTTCACCAAGACACCAAGCTGCGCTTCATGTGCCTGGGCTTCGAAGTAGTAATCCCAGAAATCCGGCCTCTGCCCGCCCTTAAAGCGAAAGCACTTATAGATCGGTGAAACGATGCCGCCGTCAGTCGATGTTAGACGCTTGATCGAGCCGAACTTGGACGCCTTCGTCGTTCGGTCATTATAGACGAAATCATCGCGAACGATCTTGATGTACCGAGAGACATTCTCGCCCGATATCTGCTTTCCAAAATAGTCCCCTTGCGGGACAAGCCCCATTTCACCCGACAAAGTGAGCGTGTCTTCGTTGTCGCCCCCCGTCGCTTTGTCTTTAACCGGTGATGCAAGACGGCGAAGGGTTTCGCGCTGCCAAGCGTCCCCGTCGTCGAACTCAGGGAAATGCAGTGTCGGCGTCGGGCCATCTGAGTCGAGATTATCCATTTTGCTAGTCCGACTCATTGCTCATACGCCCCAAGACCGGCGATCTCGCGCCCGTGGGCGCGTTTCTGCAACAACGGGATCAGGTCTTCCATCACGGCCAGCTCTTTCTGTGTCCGCGCTTTCCAGCCCAGATCGAGCGGGGCCAGAAGGTCGCTCAACGCCTCACCGTCAAAGATCATCCGCCGCAGAATGGAATCGACAAACGCCTGCAAGGCGGCGACGTCCAGCTCGTGCTTGTCTGCGATGTCCGCCAGCGACTTGGCGTTCTTCTCGGCCTTGAACCTCTCGAACCCGTCGCGGATCGCCTTTTCGTTCAGGCCCTCGCCCACGGTCAGCGTGTCGATGTAGGCGGCGATCTCTTCGCGGTCATCAAGGAACTTGGCATCCGACTGAATCAGCCCGATCAGTTGCGCACGCGTCATCTTCTGTTTGCCCGGCTGCTGCTGCGAGTAATCAGCGATCAGGCCCATGATGTAGTCATAGTCGATCACCGCCGAGGCGAAGAGCACGAACTCGAAATCGAGCTGGTCGACATCTTCGGGGGTCTTGTCCGGTCCCTTGTCCTGCTGGCCTTTCAGGCGCTGCGCGGTGTCCAGATAGACGCCCTGGAAGCCCTGAAGCTGATCCTTGGGCATGACCTCTTCGATAGTCGCTTTGTCCGTGGGCGACAGGTCGGTGTATTGGTCGATCTGGGTGTTCAGCCGCTGGACCTCTTTGAAGAGGTTGATGAACTGGCTGCGCGCGGCATCGCCCCTGAGGTTGGCAACCTCCTCCGGCGCGCAGGTTAGACCCTGCGACTGCATGAAGTCATCAAGGGTCTTTACCGCTGTTTTCAGCTTGTCGATGGCAACCGGGGCTGTGTCAGCCAGCCAGATTTCTTTGGGCGGCCTGCTGGATTCACCTGAAAACAGCGTGATCGCGTCATTAACGGCGGCCTGTTGCTGCCGGAAGTCGAGGATATTGCCATAGGGCTTTGTGTCGTTCAGCACGCGATTGGTGCGCGAAAACGCCTGGATCAGCCCGTGATGTTTGAGGTTTTTATCGACATACAGGGTGTTCAGGTATTTCGAGTCAAAGCCCGTGAGCAGCATATCGACGACAATGGTGATGTCGATCTTGTGCTTGTGGGTTAGGTCCTGGTTCGGGAACTGCTGGTCTTTGATCCGTTTCTGAACATCCTGATAATACAGGTCGAATTCATTGATGCTGTGATTGGCCCCGAATTGATCGTTGTAATCCGCGATGATGACCTTCAACGCATCCTTCTTCTTGTTCGGCTCGACAGCGTTGTCGGCCTTTTCTTGGGGAAGGTCTTCTTGCAGCTGCTTGACGTCCTTGCTGTCCTCGGCAGGCGGCGAGAACACGGCGGCGACGTTCAGTGGCACGAAGTCAGGGTCAGCGGCTAGGCGTTCCGCCTGGATGATTTTGAACAATCTATGGTACTCAATGGCGTCATTAATTGAGGCGGTGGCCAGCACCGCGTTGAAGCGTCGGTTCGCCGTTACCGCGTCATGCTTTTCAAGGATCGTTTCCACGACCTTGCGCTTCTGCACAGTGTCGCCTGCTGCCTTCGCGCCTTTCCCATCAGGTTTGAAGTAGTCGACGTGGAAGCGAAGGACGTTCCGATCTTCAATGGCATGGGTGATCGTGTAGGCATGCAGTTGCTGCTGAAAAATGTCATCTGTCGTGACATAGGACGCCTGTTCCCCGTCAATCTGCTGATACGACGCGTTTTGTTCGAAAATCGGTGTCCCCGTGAAGCCAAAAAGCTGTGCATTGGAGAAGAACTCTTTGATCGCGCGATGATTTTCACCAAATTGGGAGCGATGGCACTCATCGAAAATGAAGATGACGCGTTTGTCGCTCAGCGGCGCTAGGCGATTCTTGTAATTCTTCTTGTTCTCGCCATCCAGAGCTAGGCCAAGCTTCTGGATCGTCGTAACGATCACTTTGTCTGCGATGTCGTCGGAGAGCAGCCGACGGACAAGTGTCTCAGTATTGGTGTTTTCCTCAACGCAACCTTCTTGGAAGCGGTTGAACTCCTCGCGGGTTTGCCGGTCGAGGTCTTTTCGGTCCACTACGAACAGGCACTTCTCAATATCGGGATTGTCCTTCAGGAGCGTGGAGGCCTTGAACGACGTCAGGGTCTTGCCGCTGCCGGTTGTGTGCCAGATGTACCCGTTTCCGCAGTTCTGCTGGATGCAATCGACAATCGCCTTAACCGCGTAGATTTGGTACGGGCGCATCATCAGGAGTTTTTGCTCACTCGCGACCAACACCATGTAACGGCTGATCATCTGCGCCAGAGTGCATTTCGCCAAAAATTTCGCGGCAAACTGATCGAGGTGCGTGATCTTCCTGTTGTCTTCACTGGCGTATTGATATAGCGGCAAAAACCGCTCATCCGCATTGAAGCTGAAGTGGCGGCTGTTGTTGTTCGCAAAATACCAGGTGTCACTTCGGTTGCTTACGACAAACAGCTGTAGAAAACACAGCAAAGTCTTAGCGTAGCCATTCCCTGGATCATTCTTGTAGTCGACGATCTGTTGCATCGCACGACGCGGACTGATCGTGAGTGTCTTCAACTCGATTTGGACAACGGGAACGCCGTTCACCAAAAGGATGGCATCGTATCTGTGATGGCTGCTTTCTGTGTTAATGCGGAGCTGGTTGACAACCTCGAAATGATTTTTGCACCAATCCCTAGTGTTAACCAAAGTGTAGTCTAAGGGGGTGCCGTCTTCACGTTCCAGCGTGTTCGTCTCTCTCAGCATACGTGCCGCCGCGAATACATCAGACGTGATGATCTGCTCAAGGAGACGTTCGAACTCGGCATCGGTCAGATTCACTCGGTTCAGAGTTTCAAAATGACTTCTGAAATTGGCCTTCAATGCGTTGAGGTCTCGAATATCTTGACGATACTCATACTTCAGAGCTTGCAGCGTGTTTAGCAAATCAAGTTCTATGTCGTTTTCTGATGCCACTTTCTTGTCTCTCTGAAGCTACTAACGAACGGGCTTCCGTATAATCATTTGGTACGTGTTTATTGGCAGGCCTTTACACTTATAACCCGCGATTCTTGAGAATACGATCAAGCTCGTACGCAGTAATTGGTTCGTTCTTTTCGCGGGAATGCCGACCTTTATCGCGCACCAACCGCCCCTGCTCCTCAAGCCCTATGGTTCCATAACTGGTTAATGTGGTCATCGCGCCCTCATGGCCGAGATTCTGGCTCCAAGCCTTAAATTCTGAGATAGATAGACCGCGTCTGTACATCTCGGAAACAATCATGTTTCGAAACGAATGTGGCGTAAACTCCGGCAATCCAACATTCCGGAAGGCATCTTTGAAGGTTTTCCGGATCGGAGTGGCGTCAGCCCAAAAATTGCGGCTCAGCCCAGCTGCCACGAAACAGTTATTCACGTCCTGCGCCATCCGTGTTTTCGGGAACAACGGGTCGTTGTCCGTGAAAAGCTCTTCGTTCCGCAGATAATCGACCCAATCCAGGAAAATGCTTTCAAAAGCCTCATTCAATGGGAAAAGAAAGGTGTCGATTCGCTTGCTGAACTTGGTCTTCGCCTCTCTCGGGTCCTGGCGGAGGAGTTTCCTAGCAGGGTCGAAGTGTTTCAGCCTTAGGGAAGGTGTCGTGCCATCGCGGGTGCCGGTTATGGCCGTGAAGGCGATCAAGGCCCTGTCCCGCTTTTCGAGCGCGGTCTCTGACGGCATTAAGGATACAACACGCTCGACCATGGCAAGGGTAGGGTACTGCTTGTCCGATGGCGTGCGGGAGGCTCTCAGATCCTTCTCGGATAGGTTCAGGTACTCGATGTCGGATCGGCTGATTGCCCGCTTGTAGCCCGGCTGCATCGCCAGCCAACCCAGAAATCGCTGCACGGCTTGGATGATCGAGGTCACTGTTGCGAGGGCAAGCTCCTCCGATTTCATGTGCTCCTTGAACGCCACCGCCTGTTTCTGGTCAAAAGTCTTGATGTCTGCCCACTTGGTAAACGTTTCGAACCTCCCAATTGCCCTCTGAACCTGACGGATCGTCTGCTCCGACTTCCCGTCAGCTTGTTTGAGAAACTCGAGATAGGCCAGTTTCACGCGCTCGTTTGCTGGGTTTTTCCGCATTGATTTCACTTTCTCCAATCAAACTCGTTTTCTCTCTACGTTGAGCCGTTCAACCATTCGGCTGGAAGTGCGCGCTAAGGGGGCGGAACACGCACACCACTATGCTGCGCTACGCTCCTTTGGCTGGCTGTCTGCGACGAGCACCAAAGAAGCCTCTTTGATGGATTGGAACCTGTTCATTCGACTTCCGCAGACGGCGCATCGCCCCCTCAGAATTCCTGTCTTTTGGTTCAGTGGGTGGTAACTTTTGGAACCCTGCACAAAGGCCCTCGGAGCACGGCACCGCATACACTTCGCCTCTTCCGGTCCAAGGGTCGCCTTCCTGACTTCCCAACGCGACTTCAGCCAGGCTTTCGCTTCGGCACCATCGATAAGAACAGGCCGCCTTTGGTCGAGGACCGGAAGCCCGTCACGGCACCAGCGCCGAACGGTGGAAACAGCCTTCCCCAGCGCCGCCGCTAACTCATGCACCGTGTAGGTATGGGTTGGGCGAATCCTGCGGAAATCCGGCTTCCGCTTCTTGCGAGCCGCCATCGTCAGTCGCAGGCCTCAGGAGCGGGATATTCAGACGTGGAGCGGAAGCGACGGGATGCAATCCACGCATCGACATCCTCGGGCCGATAGACAACCCGCCGCCCCAGTTTTGAGAATACCGGCCCTTTGCCGGACAATCGCATCTTGGCAAGGGTACTTTTGGACAGGCCAAGCAAATCGGCCACTTTGTCGGCACCAATCACAATCGGGTTTTCAGTGGTCATTGTTCCATCTTCATCGCAACACCGGACAACCCCGGCTGGTGATGGAACCATCGTCTAATTCGCTGCCATATTCGACAAAGTGCGGGACAGAAACTCAAGCGAATCAGGCAGAAATTCGGATTGTCTATTTTCTGCCTATTTTGTCGAAATAGGGTTTCAGCTTCGCGCCGATTGCCGATCGGCTAACGTCCTTCTGCTTGTGCTCCTGGAACCATTCCCTCAGCAATGCGATCGCCGCTTCTTTCTTTGTCGGCATTTCTCCGTCCGCATAGAGCCGCGCCACCTCAACTTGGAAATCGTCCCAAGGGAGAGGCGGCCTGCCCCGTGCTGAGGTCTTTCCTTGTCGGGCTGGCTGAAATCCCGCGACGGCAACAGTGCTCCCAATCGGGAAGGCTGAGCCGGGCTTGATCAAGGTTTCTGGTGGGTATCTCTCCAACACCTCGGCAGTGTTAAGATAAATCCAGATGTAACTTGAATGCGACCCATAAATCGCACTATCGCTCCAATCAATGTTCTGAGAAATCCAAGCCTGCGCCGGTATGGGAGAAACCTCCAAGGAATCTAACCAAAGATCCTTGCCTTCCAGTTCTTCCAACGATCGATCAGGGTCGGAATTGGGGAGTTTTCTTCCAAAGGCCGTAAGATTTCCTCGCCGAAGATCAAGACAGATTTCCGTAGCAAACTCATCAACATACTCCTCGTAGAGGAGATCCCATGCCTTTGCTTCAATTTGGTGTGCTGTTGCTTGGTTCAGATCGTGCTCAGTCTCTCGGACTTGCTTCTCGTCTATCGGATCTTGTGCCTGAAATACTTCGAGCATCCTCTGATAAAAGTCGGCGTTCGTTGAGATACCTTCTTCCAAAGCTTTGGTGTGGGGGTCTGGCGGAAGCCCAGCGTATGCACACTCTTCATCTGAAAGATAACCCTCAGAAGGAATCGGTGCAGCGATGTCTTCATACACCTCCGGATCTTCCCGATAGGGGCCTTCTGATGTGTAGAACTCTATCGGAACACGACCAAATGCGCGCCAGTACAGCACCTCGATCAGGAAGCACTTTTCAGCGACATCTGCGGGAACCAGGATCTCATAGGTTGTCATCAGCAGATGGTGCCGCGAAGGGCCCATTTTGGAAAGCCTCGATGGCTAGCTCAGCGTGAGACAATGCGCACGAGGTGTCCGCTTATCTCGCCTTGTTGCCGTAGCCGGAAGGTTCGCGTTTGCCCTGTAGCAGACAACTAGAACGCTCGCCTATCACCCAGATATGCGATACCTGACTGCGTTGAATTTTATGTTTCCACGACAGCTTGGGGTATTATGGTCGTCATTCGTTGAAAACGAGAAAACTCGGGCCTGGAGAGTGAAATGGCGGAGCGATTGTTTGTTGGCGTCCTAGGGCATCAGAATTCTGGAAAATCTATGACGTGGAATACCCTTTTTGGATCCACGGTTCGTACAGGCAAGTATACACGCACTCTCACGCTCTATGGCGGTGAATGTGTTGAGGTGTTTTTGATTAGCGGCTCACCGGAAGAACGAGAGGAATACGCTGGCGACATCCTAAAGAACCAAAACTGCCGCATCGTACTCTGCTCCATTCAATATACAGAGACAGTACGTCAAACTCTCAACTACGTGACTGACGAGGGCTTCGATCTCTTCGTGCAATGGCTAAATCCAGGGCACCACGACACGGGCGAGAACTATGATCGACTTGGTCTGATGCCATGGCTTTTGGGGCACAACGCGACCGTTGGCATTCGTAGCGGGCAGGTATCTCCAAAGTCTCGAACCGAGGAGATACGGCAATTCATTTATGGTTGGGCAAAGGCGCGTGGGCTGACCTTCGACTGTCCTTAGGTGTGCTGCGTAGCGTTAGAACGAATATCCGTTAATTTGATTAGGCTCATGACGACAATCAGAAGAGACGCGATTCTGTAAACCTTACTCACCCAAACTAGTCATTGGGCCCGATGTTCATACCTCAGGCGTCGTCTCGGACCGTTGTGGCCCAGTGGTGCGGAAACGTCCCTCCATCCAGATGAGTGGTCATTGTGTGAAGCTCGCGGTCCAACCATTCGAGTGATTCCTTGCCTTCGGCCCCGACGGTCGGAAATCCGAGATGTTCACCAACCGCGCTGGTGGCCAGGACGAACCATCTGAGTCCGAACAGCAGCAAGAACAGGCTGAACGTATCCGTCTCGCGCTCCAATCGCTCCGCGAGATCAGGGTGTCCCTCTATGCTGTTCACTATCAAGTAGTTGAGCACGTCCTCGGCGTCGTGATGCGCCTGGGAGCACATCGCCGCGTACACCGTCCGGTACTCGATGCGCTGACCCAAATCGGTGAGCATGTCGATCAGCTTGGCCAATCCCTTGGCCTTTCCTGGCTCCAGCCCGAAGTGCGTGGAGAGCTTCGAAACGTACTGACCATAGCGAGCCAGGGCCTCGTTCTTGTCCCGTATCCGTACCTCATGGTCTTGCCGTTCATCTTCCGGCAGCGTGCCCACGTCGACTTCCCACTTTCTATTCTGCTCCCGCTCTTGTTTGATGTAGGAGTCGAAGTACCCGACGAGGCGTTCCTTCGGCGCGCGATGGACAATGTACGCCGTAGTGACCGAGCTCTCCAGGATCGAGCGAGCCAAGATTTCGGCCTCGCGAAAATGGCCGAGGACAACGAGCGCGAGGGCACCGGCCGCCGTTTCGTGCGACCGGTCGATCAGCTTCGCCAGAAGGCCACCGCTCGGGTCGGCCGGATCGAGCTGATCCAGACACTCGACCATCAGCATGAAAGGCGCCGAGACCGCGCAAACGGCCTGTGCTGGGCCATCGGACAGCATCGCGGCGGATAGCCCTCGTCGCTTGCAGAAGTGGTTCACGATTACCTTGCGCGCTTTGTCATTCATGCGGTGCCCTCACGCTTCTCGCCGGATCATCGCACACGATGCTCCGGCGAACGATAATCCATCGACTAGGACTGGGCGCGGCAGCCCCTTCTACCGGAAAGTCCCGCCACCCGTCGCCAAATTCGCTTCCCGACCATGCTCTTGTTTATAACACCCACCCCACAGACACGGTGCTTGGCCCGTGGGGAGTCGTTTCGCGCCGATAAGAACTTGCTCACAGGCACGCCAATAGAGCACCTCTACAAGGAAGCGCTTTTCGATGACATCCGCTGGAACAAGGATTTCACAGGTAGCCATCGGCAAATGGTGCCGCGAAGGCACGGGATTGGAAAGCCTAGAAGTCTGACTTCAGAAGACGATAGTGGCCTATGAGGCCGCCTTAGAACTATTCAGCACCGCCGCGATTGTGCCCCCTACTGCTTCGGATGCTGCCTTAAGCGGGTCGTCGTGGAGATGCGCATAGCGCTGGGTGGTTGCGGCATTCGCATGGCCAAGCAGCGCGCCGATAATCGGAAGGCTGGCACCACCAGACACAGCTATGCTCGCGAAACTGTGCCTCAGGTCGTGCAGTCGAACGCCCTCAAGCCCGGCCAATTCGCGCACTTTCTGCCAAACCTTAGGCGTTCCCTGGAAGTAGCCTTCACCTTTTCCCGCTGGAAAGACGAAGGTTGCGCCTTCCAGTTTCGGAAGTTCCGATAAAACCTTCCGCGCCCCGGCGTTAAGGGGAATTGCCTTTGGACCGGTCTTTGAGTCTGCCAACCGAAGATATCCGCCGTCCAAATCGACAAACTGCCACTCGAGGGACTCGATCTCGCCCTTTCGGGCTCCCGTGAAGATCAAGAGTTTAAGAATGGCGATAGCCTGTTCGTTCAAACCGTCCTCAAGGCCTTTGTTCAGCGCCTCTCCCAGCGCTACCAATTCCTGCTGGCTCAGATACCGATTTCCCTTCCGATCCGGATATCGGGACACGCCATGGACGGGATTACTGTTTATCAGTCCGGTATCGAAGGCGAAGCTGAATATGCCGCCCAAAAGCCCGACCGTGCGTGTGGCCGTGCCTTTGCCGCCTTTCACGATGGCGCGCCCGCGCTTGCCTGTCTTGACATCGGCTGACGTCTTCCCCTGCGCAACGTCATGCAGGAATTTTTTGATATCAGCGCGACCAACCTCCGGGACCTTCTTTTTGCCCAGTAGCGGCTTGATGTGCCGTTCAATTCGGCCCCGATCGGTGGCGATGGTGCTCGCCTTCTTTTCCCCAATACCTTGCTTCAGATAGAGGTCACAGAGTTCCGAAATAGTGACCTGATTCTTCTGCTCCTGCTTTTCCTTGGCGGGGTCCTCACCATGCGCGGCCCGTCCGAGTAACTTGCGTGCTTGCGTCCGGGCTTCTTCGACCGTCCAAGGGGAGCCATGTGCGCCGATTGTCATGCGGCGGGTTGGGGCGGTCCTGCCACTCCCTACCCGGTATTTGCAGACATAGGACTTGCGACCACCTTTTGCGATCTTGATGCCAAAACCTTTCAGTTCACCGTCCCAGAGGAAATAATCCTTCTCACCTGGAGCCGCGCGATCAATCGCATGTTTCGTGAGCCGACCAGTCATGACCATCCTCATCAATCGGTGGTTACTTTTTCAAGAAAAGCACCACATAGTAACCACCGAATGAGGAACGTCAAGGAATGTCGGTGTCTCTCAATGAGTCCATTTCATTGATTTTATTAGAATTTCTGATCATCTGGAAACTCTACGGAACGCGCCGATTGTACATTCCCTCGCCCTCCGAAGGCAGAGGTCACAGGTTCGAATCCTGTCGGGTGCGCCATTCGTCTCCATAAACTTCGCCCCCCACACACTCCCTAAACTCCCCGTGATCCCCTGATGCATTTCGGGCCGCGCTGCGCTATTTCCCGGTCATGCAGGATACAGCACCTTGATCGATTTTCCCTGGAACGACCGGCGCGGGCGGTTCAGCGGCTTGCGGCTTGCGGCCTGCGCGCTGGCGGCGGGGCCGGTTCTGTGGATCGCTTGGTTGGCGGCGGCCGGCGGGTTGGGGCCGGAGCCTTTCGAGGCGGCGATGCACCGGACCGGGGAGTGGACCCTGCGCCTGCTGCTGGTCACCCTGGCGCTGACGCCGCTGCGGCGGATCACCGGCTGGACCCGGCTGGCGGGAATCCGGCGGCTGCTGGGCCTGACGGTCTTCTTCTACGCCGCCCTGCACATGACGCTCTATATCGGCGACCAGGGCTGGAACCTGGGGCGGGCGGCGGCGGAGATCGCGAGCCGGATCTACCTCACCATCGGTCTCATTGCGGTCCTGGGCCTGGGCCTGCTGGCCGCGACATCGAACGACGCCGCCATCCGCAGGCTCGGCGCGCGCTGGCACAGGCTCCACCGCATCGTCCATCTGCTCGCCGCGCTCGGCATCCTGCATTTCTTCATGCAGTCGAAGCTGGAAGCGACGGAGGCCGCGCTGATGATGGGGATTTTCCTGCTGCTGACGAGCTGCCGCGCGGCCCACCGTTTCGGCGCGCGGCTGGGCAATCCGCTGACCCTGGCCGCCGTCGCGGTGCCGGCCGCGGCGGCGACCGCCGTGCTGGAGGCGGCGTGGTACGGCACGGCGACGGGGATACCCTGGCAGGCCGTGCTGAACGCCAACCTGACCCTGACGCCCCTGCCCAGGCCCGCCGTCTGGATTTTGGCCGCCGGGTTGGCCGCCAGCCTGGCCGCCGCCCTGCTGCCCGTGCTGAAACGCCTTTTTGCCAAGAGCACTCGCCCCGCCGGGAAACCCCGTCCCGGGCCGGGCGGCCCCGCGAAGGCTACCGTTCCTCCGGCGTCCTGACCCGCTCCGGCGTCCGAAGCCCCTCCAGCGTCCTAAGCCAGGTCTGCTGCACCACATAGGCGTCGAAGCTGGCGCGGTGGCGCCGCTCGCCGAGTTCGGCCAGGACCGCGTCCTTGGTATCGTGCCAGACCTGCATCTGCCGTTCCGAGAGGATCATTTCCAGCGCGCTGATTTCAAACTCCGGCGCCACGCCGCTTCTGTGGAACAGGTCGATCAGCCAGGGCTTGTCGACGACCCAGCCGTCGGTATGGACCGTCTGTCCGCGCAGCAGATCGTTCAGCTCCCGCGCCACGACCTCGGTCGGCTTGCCGTGGTCTTCCAGGATGTCGCGCGGAATGCGGTGGACCCGCTCGGCGGTTTCGTCCCAATGGGTCCAATCCTCCACCGGCAGGATGAGGGAACAGAATTTCGAGCCGTCGCCGAGCGCCAGGCCGACCTCGATCGGATAGCTGTGCGGGCCGAAGCCGGAGGCTTCGACATCGATGATGTTCGGCACGCGCCGATCGGGTTCCCTCATGCGCAGACATCCCGGTTTTCGGTTTCTTTTCCCGCGTTCCGCGAAATGTGCGGCATCGCCCGGCAACAGTAAACCGTTTGCGCCCCGCCGCGGCGCCGGGAATGATGCGGGCGGCAGATCAAGACACAGGCTGTGGAGAGTGACATGCGGATCGGATTTCTGGGCGTCGGCAATATGGGCCGGCCGATGGCGGGCAAGCTGCTGGACGCGGGTCACGAGCTTTGGATCCATGACGTCAACGAGGACGCCATGCGCCCGCTGCTGGAACGCCAGGCGCGGCGGGCCGAGTCGGCCCAGGACCTGGGCGACGCCTGCGACACGGTCATCGTCTCCCTGCCCAGCCTGGACATCTTCCGCCATGCGGTCACCCGCGACGGCGGGTTGCTCACCGGCGCGGCGATCAAGACCCTGGTCAATACCTGCACCGTCGGCGGCCCCTTCACGAAGGAGGTCGAGGAAGCCTGCGCCCGGCGCGGCGTGACCCTGATCGACGCGCCGATCAGCGGCGGCGTGGCCGGCGCGAAGGCGGGCACGCTGGCGACGATGATCTCGGGCGACGCCGCCACCCTGGACAGGCTCCAGCCGATCTTCCGGGCCTGGGGACCGACGGTCGTGACCGCCGGCGGCGAACCCGGCGCGGCGCAGGTGATGAAGCTGACCAACAACATCCTGTTCGCCGTCTCCCTCGCCGCGACGGCGGAGGCGATGACCATGGCGGACAGAAGCGGGATCGACCCGGACGCCATGCTGCAGGTGCTGAACAACGGCACCGGCCGCAACTTCACCACGCTTGCCGTCTTCGGCCCCGTCATGCAGTCGCGGAAATTCGACTTCGGCGCGACGATGGAAATCCTCAACAAGGATATCGAGCTCGCCATCCAGCAGGGCGAGAGCCTGGGCATTCCCATGTGGGTCTGCCAGGCCGCGCGCCTGGTCTTCAAACACGCCGCCTTCAAGGGCGGGGCGGCGCAGGACCTGTCGCGGATATTGGAATTCGTCGAGGATGGCGCGCGGCCGGCCTGATCCGTCCCCGACCGGCATTGTCACCATGACAATCCAGGTCTTGAGGTGCTTGCCGCCGGATGCAAAATCTTGCCTACCGGACAGGAGGGAGCCCCATGGCGAACCGCGCGTTGGTGAGGAAGATGGTCCGCTATATGGACTGGGCGGATGATGTGATGCTGCGGAACGCGGCCCTGCTTCCCGCGGGCGCCTTCATTGCCGACCGCGATACGCTGTTCGGCAGCATCAGCGGCACTTTCGACCATGTCCTTGTCGTCGCCGAGATTTTTCAGGCTCACCTGGAGGGGCGCGACCATCCGCACACGACGCGCCATCGGACCGGGACCCGATCCTTCGAGACCGTCGCCGGCGCGTTGCGCGCGATCAACCGGTACTATGTGACACTCGCCGATTCTTTGAACGAGGCTGAACTGGACGAGGTCGTCGATTTTACCTTTGTCGGCGGCGGCGAGGGGACGATGACCCGGGCGGAGATCCTGCTCCACCTGGTCAATCACGCGACCTATCATCGCGGTTTCGTCAGCACCCTGATGTTTCCGTACAAGTTGGACGGTAAGGCGAACGACCTGACCGTCTTCCTGCGCGACGCCTGGCCCGGCCTGACCCGGCAGGACCGGAGTCTGGCTGCACCGTGACTCCGGGCAAGGAAACGGGGCGGCCGCAGAAACAGCCGCCCCGCCTTTACCGGTCCAGGCTTTCGGTTATTCCGCGGCCTGCAGCTTGTCCTGCGTCTTGGTGTCGAAATCCGACGCGTCGTGGCGTTCGTGGAGCTGTTCCCACGGTTCGCCGGAAAGCTTGTTGACCTTGCGGCCGCGCTGCACCGCCGGGCGGTCCCAGATTTCCTTCATCCAGCGCTGCACATTCTCATAGGACTGAACCTGCAGGAAGGTTCCCGCATCCTCGTATTGCGCCCCGCGCGCGAGGTTGCCGTACCAGGGCCAGGTCGCGATATCCGCGATCGAGTAATCGTCCCCGCCCAGGAAACGGCTTTCCGCCAGCCGGCGGTCCAGCACGTCCAGCTGCCGTTTGGTTTCCATCGCGAACCGGTTGATCGGATATTCGAACTTTGCCGGCGCATAGACGTAGAAATGCCCGAAACCGCCGCCGAGATAGGGGGCGGAGCCGTGCAGCCAGAACAGCCAGTTGAGAACCTCCGTCCGCGCGGCCCGTTCGGTGGGCAGGAAGTGGCCGAACTTCTCCGCCAGATAGACCAGGATCGAGCCGGATTCGAAAACCCGCAGCGGCGGGTTCTCGGACCGGTCGAGCAAAGCCGGGATCTTGGAATTCGGGTTGATGTCGACGAAGCCGCTGCCGAACTGGTCGCCGTCGCCGATCCTGATCAGCCAGGCGTCGTATTCCGCGCCGCTTTCGCCCAGCGCCAGCAGTTCCTCCAGCAGGATCGTGACCTTCTGCCCGTTGGGCGTGCCCAGCGAGTAGAGCTGCATCGGGTGTTTGCCGACGGGCAGTTCCTTGTCATGCGTCGGGCCGGCGATCGGCCGGTTGGTGCTGGTCCATTTGCCGCCGTCCTGGTTGTCCCAGGTCCAAATCTTCGGCGGCGTGTAGTCGTTTTGTTGCGTCATTGCCGTGCCTCTCCGTACAGCGATTACCGTGTTGGCGTTTCATCTAGGGCTTTCGGCGGGCCGTTCCATACCGCGTGCCGCAATCCTGCGGTGCCGATTTCGTGAACATGCCGTGCTTCCCAAGACCCCGCGGGCGGATCACACCGACGCCGCCGCCCGGCACATCACCGCCAGTTTCCGCCGGGCGAGATCGCGCGTCAAATGGCCCAACCCGCAATCGGGCGCGGCGATCAACCGGTCGCGGTCGATATGGCCGAGCGCCGCGCGGAGCCGGTCCGCCACGTCCGCCACGGTCTCCACCCTGCTTTTCGCCACCGCGATACAGCCGAAGACAACGGTCTTCTCCTTGAACCGATCGATCAGCGAGAGGTCGTTGTGCCGGTGGGCGTCCTCAATCGAAACCTGATCGATTTCCGCCCGGTCCAGCGCGTCGGCCAACTGGAAATAGCTCGCCGGATCGGCCTTGTGGTAGTCGGTCTGGTCCAGATAGTTGGGATAGCCGCAGCACATATGCATGACGCGCGTGACGCCCCTGGGCACGCCGGCGAAACACCGCTCCAGCGTTTCGATGCCATACTCCAGGGCCGCATCCGCCTTGCGCGCGAAGAGCGGTTCGTCCACCTGGATGACCGTGCAGCCGGCTTCGGCCAGGGCGCGCACTTCCGCGTTCAGCGCATCGGCCAGATCGCGGGCCAGCGCTTTCGGGTCGCCATAGTGATCGTCCGCCGTCGTATCGGCGATGGTGATCGGGCCGGGCACCGTGACCTTTACCGGCCGGTCGGTGAATTGCTGGGCCGCCTTCCAGTCATGCACCAGGAAACCGGTATGCCGCACCGCGATCCTGCCCCGGATCGTCGGCAGATCGGTTTCATAGGCGCCGTCGCGCAGGATGCGATGGGTGAGGTTCTCGAAATCGAACCCGTCCAGATGGCGGCAATGATAGTGGATATAGTTCTCGCGCCGGACCTCGCCGTCGGTGGGAATATCTATTCCCGCTTCCACCTGATCGGCGATCACTTCCGCGGCGGCGCGCAGGAAAAACTCTTCCGCCTGCGCACCGGCCTTGGCCAGGTTCTGCTCGTAAAGCTCCGTCGCGATCGATGTCGACATGCCTTCGGGCAGGTTGAACCAGTCGCGCACCGGAACGTAATCCGGCTTCGGATAGGCGCCGATGGTGGTGGTTTGGATCCTGCTTTTCGCCATGACGCCCTCCAGGCAACTCGATCGCTAATTCCGCCACTCCACCCGGTCGAGCGGATGGATCGGACGGCGCACTTTTTGGAAAGTGCGGTAGGAAAGGTCGTCGGAACTCATTCCGCCCGTATCGCAGACCAGGATCTGGGACGCGATCGGGCCGAAGGCGCCGCGGAAATGCTGCTGCGACTTCACGGCCAGGAAGTCCTTGCCTTCCGGCTGAATTCCCACGGCACGGAACAGCGCGCGGTCCAGCATCTGCACATTGTTGGAGACGACCATAATATCGATATCGGCGCCGTCCGTACCCGCCACCCGGAAACAGGCGCAGGGGCCCAGGTCGCCGGTAACGCCCGTCGACATCGGGCCTTCATGGACGAACGTGCCGCCGCCCAGCGCCGCCACAGTTCCGGTGAGGGTCAGCGGTCCGCCGCCGCGGGCCGAGTTCGTCTTGCCGCCAAGCGGCAGTGTCAGCAGGGCGCCAATACCGGCATCGTGCATTACCGCCGCCGCTGCCGGATCGTACAGACCGCCAAATGCGGCGTTGCGCATGCCGGCCTCCAGCATCACCTCCAGCAGGCGCGTCGCATCGCCATAGGCGCCGGCGCCCGGATTGTCCGCGAAGTCGGCGACGACGATCGGGCCGGTTCCGGTATCCTTCTTGCCGTGGGCGAACAAGGCGCGCCGCATCGCTTCTTCCGGGGTCATGATTTCGATGCTGCTCTCGTCCCGCCGCCGCCAGATTTCGGCCAGGATTCCGTCGGCGAGTTCCCGCCAGCGCGGCGACGCACCATCGCCCGTGACGGTCACACTGGGGCCGGCCTCGGCGATATCGGCATCGACGAAGCCGGCATTGACCGAAACGGTGAGCACGCCGGGCTCTTCGCGTTCCAATCGCCGCGCCGCCGCCAGGTGATCCAGCATCTGGCCCGTGCCGGTCGTCCGCCCGTCGTCGCAGCCGACCAGCAGGGGGGCCCGCGAAACCACGGTCACGGGGCGGCAGTCGCCCGCAAGGCAGCGGACCATCAGGCGCGCGGCTTCGACCCCGCGGTCGCGCATGTCCACATGCGGGTAGGTCCGGTAGGAAAAAAGCGCCGTCGCCAGGGACGCCATCCGGTCCGTCACATTGGCGTGCAGATCCAGCGTCGCCATGATCGGCACGTCGGGACCCAGACGGTCGCGCAGTTTCCGCAGCAGCGCCCCTTCGCCGTCATCGGCGGTTTCGGTGACCATCGCGCCATGCAGGGCGAGCAACACGCCGTCGACCGGGCCGCCCTCCAGCCCGGCGAGGATTCCCTCGGTCACGAACCGTTCGGCCTCCGCGGTTACCATGCCGCTGGGCCCGGCATTCGCCGCGACGGTCGGAACGATCGTCCAACCCTGTTCCCCGGCCACGTCCAGAAAACCGGCGATTTCCGAATTCGTGCCCGCCAGCCGGTCCGGAATTTCCGCGCCCATATAGAGCATGTTGGCGCGAAAGGCGTCCAAACCCGTCGGGCGGCTGGAGAACCGGTTCGTTTCATGGGCGAATTTTGCGATGAGGATCCGCTGCGCCATCACCGGGGCTTCCGGCCGATCCATGCGCGGAGCGCCTGCAAAGCGCCGCGCCGGCTGCGAATCGCCCAGGCCGGACGCCAGGCAAGTTGCGCCGACCGGGCGCGCTGAACCTCGGCATCGCCGGCGTCAATTTCCGCGATGGCGGCACGGACATCGGCGCGCGTCATATGGGGAGAGATTGAACGCGCCGCCTTCACGGGACCGGCGCAGCGGGCCCCGGCGGTCATGCGCCTTCGGACCAGATCCGCCCGATCGGCGGAAAGCGGTCCTGCAGATAGGACTTCACGACCGAGCCGCCCGCTGCCGTATCCGCCGAGCACGGCGGCGGCGGATTGATGACCCGCCCTTCCGCATAACCGCTGTTGATCAGGTCTTCCGTCGTCGCGGCACGGGCGTGATGGCTCGGCTGATCCGCCTGCGCATCGGGCGTATTGCCGTTTCTATGCGGATTTTCCCCCGCGCCGGGATAATTCATCGTCAGCAGCGGATGATGATGCACGGTTCCGCGCCGCTCAAAGCGCTGCCGTTGCCGCCGTTCTTCCCGCCGCGGCGGTTTGAAGACGCCGTCAAGTATCGCCTGAAGCTCCGCGGCCCCGTCCAATTGGATCACGTTTCACCCGCCGTTTCATGGTTGTTATGGGCCCCGAACACCGGCACTTCATTTTGTGTGATCCGGTCGCGCGGCAGCCTTGTATCATTATACAAATGGGCAGGATGCCGGGCAAATGAAACGGCGCCGGTCATCCGTGCTTGCGTGAGAACCATTCGCAGTATGCGTCCTATTTTGCAATTTTCTGTCGCATTTCGCCAAGAGTTTTCATCCGGACCCTCAAAAAAAAGCGGCCCGGAGGATTTCCGGGCCGACGAGGCGAGGGAGAGTAAGAGGCAAAAGGGAAGAAACTTCTCACCGAAAATCGGCTAGCGAAAGAACCCTTTTGATGACTTCACCCTAGCCCTGCCCTGTCCACTAAGAAGTGACGCCTGTCACACCAGGGTACTTTTTTCTCATTTTCTTCTGATTTTTTTTGACCGCCGGCGATGACCCGCCCGGCCGCTTCCGGCCTTCAATCCGGTTTTTGGCCCTCAATCCAGACAAAAGGCTTGCAGTCTCACGTCTGCCGCAATATCAGAGCGGTCGCGACGGGCCGGCTTAGCTCAGTTGGTAGAGCACATCATTCGTAATGATGGGGTCGCGTGTTCGAGTCACGCAGCCGGCACCACCCGCCCAACGGCATTTCCGTCACCAGCAGCTATTCGATTGATGCCTTGCCCATCGGCGCATCGCCCGCTTTCGCGGCGGTGGAGCGTTATTGGGGCCGTCCCAGACCGCGTTCGGAAAAGGCCTGCAAGGTCATTTCACCCAGCGCCGGCAATTGGCGCAGGAACACGGCGGCCCGTGCGAGATCCCCAGTGTCGTAGGACTTCTCCAGGATCGCGGCGGTCACTTCGATGGCGCGCGCGCCGAATGACGCGGAACTGCTTTTCAAGGAATGCGCCCAACGGCTTCTTTCCTGCGTGGAAACCGTGCCGTCGGTGCTGGTCAGCGCCGAAATCAGCCGGTCCGCCTCGCCCAGATACATCACGATCAGATCCTTCATCGCGTCCGGGCCGGCATCCTCCTCCAACTGGGAAAGCTTGTCGCCTTGGATCAGGACCGTCTGGCCGAGTCCCTCGATCCGAACCGTTTCGCCATCGGAATTTTCGTCGCCCGGAGTTGCCGCCTCCTGCTCCGCGTCTTCGGCCGGCCGCACGTTGCGGTCCAGAACCCTCACCAGCTCCGCATAGCGCAGGGGCTTGGCGATATAGTCGTCCATGCCCGCTTCCAGACACCGCATCCGGTCCCCCGGCGTGTCATGCGCGGTCAGCGCCACCACCGGAACGTCACAATTCGGCGCCGGCAATTGCCGTATGGCCCGCGTCGCCTCGACGCCGTCCATGACGGGCATGGCGACATCCATCAGGATCGCCACGTAGGAATATTGCAGGGCAAGATCCACGGCTTCGGCGCCGTCGAACGCTTCATCCACGATGAAACCGGCGCGCCGAACCATGGCTTTCGCGATCATCCGGTTGGTCTCGCCGTCATCGACAAGCAGCACCCGTCCGCGGTCGCTGAGGCCGGGCTCGCGATCTGTTTCCTGCTCATCCGTTGCAAGAACGCTGTGTTGCATCACCTCTACACTCTTCACATCTGGCGCCCTGCGCTGCAGGATTTAGGCCAAATACGGAAAAACATGCACGCACAAATCTATTCGACGGGACACAGGCATGATCATTTTTTTCACGGATTTCGGTTGGCTGGGGCCTTATGTCGGCCAAATGCACGTGGCGGTAACACAATATGCAAGCGCCATACCGGTGGTCGATCTGATGCATGACGCCCCCAGGCATGATCCCCGCGCCGCCGCCTATCTGCTCGCCGCTTTGGCGCGGACCATGCCGGAAGAATGCTGCTGCGTCGGCGTCGTCGATCCCGGGGTCGGCACCGAACGGGACCCGGTCATCATGCAGATCGGCGACCGGTTTTTCATCGGGCCCGACAATGGACTTTTCGCCATCGCCGCCCGGCACATCGGCGATGCGCGCTGGCACCGGATCACCTGGCGGCCGCAAGCGCTGTCAAAGAGTTTCCATGGCCGGGATCTGTTCACGCCGGCCGCCGCGATGATCGCGGCACATCGGTCGGGGGCAACGGGGCGGCCCGGCGAATTGCCCGCCGGCCTGACGGCGGAAATAGCCGGTCCCGCCGTGGGGGCGTCCTGGCCGGACGATGTCGACGAGGTGATCTATATCGACGGTTTCGGGAACTGCATTCTTGGCCGCAGGGCAGGCACGTTGGGTCCGGAAGCCAGGATCGCCGTCGGCGAGGATATGCTTTCCCACGCAACCACGTTCGGCGACAGGCCGGAAGGCGCGGGTTTCTGGTATGCGAATTCCATGGGCCTGGTGGAGATCGCGGTCAACAAGGGAAGCGCCGCGGAAATTTTCGATCTGCATCCTGGAAGGCGGATCGCGGTCGCCTAACCGTTGACCATGCCGCCGTAATAGAAGGTTCCGGCCCAGGCCAAACCGCCCGCCGCGACAGCGACCAACAACCAGACCCAGACGGGCGTCCCTTTGGGCGGCGGCTGTTCATTCGACACCCGGGCAATGTCCTTGTCGATCGTATGGATGCGGGCGGCTACTTCCTGCGCCGCATTGTCCTTTTGATTGGGAAGACGCTTGTACAGATCCATCTGTTTCTGGCGCTCATCCCGGAGAGCGGCCAGTTTGTCGGCCTTGGAACGTGTCTTGGCCATCGTCCAACCCTCCTCTGCCTTGTTGCTTCGGATACGCCCCCACGTGCCCCCGCGCGTCGGACGGTATCCAGCGTCGCATCCAGAGGCAATGGAAAATCACTATTCTGGGTGGGGTTGCCCTTAATTGCCATCAATCCGTCATTCCTGTGTCACGCCGGATTGGTAAGGGCTGTCGGTTCGTCCCAAGGCGCAAAGAACCGACCGACAATGACAGATATTACCGAGTCCCCGACCATTTCCTACGCCACCGACGGCGATCCCGTCCTTCGCCGGTCCCTGATCCGGGTGATCGAAAAGGTCTCGGGCCAGCCCAGGCTGAAGCGGCTGTATGACGAATACCGCCTGCAGGGCGGCAGCGACCGGCCGTTCTGGCAGGAAGCGATCGACCGGCTGCGCGTCAGCCTGGATTACGACGAGGACCAGCTTCGCAACCTGCCCGCGGAAGGTCCGCTGATCGTCGTGTCGAACCACCCCTTCGGCGTGCTCGACGGGTTGAGCGCCTGCCATCTGGTCAGTCAGCGCCGCAACGATATCAAGCTGATGGCGCATGCCACCTTCGACCGCGCGCCGGAATTGCGGCCCTATCTGCTGCCGATCCATTTCGAGGGGGCAAGCACCGCCCTGCGCAGCAATGTCGCCGCCCGCCAGGCCGCCCTGCAGCATCTGCGCGACGGCGGCGCGGTCATCATCTTCCCGGCCGGCCGCGTCTCGACCGCGGAAAAGATTTTCGGCCCGGCGACCGACGCGCCCTGGAAGCTCTTCGTTTCCGCGATGGTCCAGCGGTCGGACGCCACCGTCCTGCCTATCTATTTCGAAGGCCAGAATTCCTGGCGCTTCCATCTGGCCAGCCGGATCGGCGAGGCCTGGCGCGAAGCCCTGCTGATGTACGAACTGGCGCGCCGCATCGGCAGCGACGTCACGGTGCGCATCGGCCAACCGATCCAGGCCGCCGCCCTGCCCGATATCGACGACCGCCACCGCCTGCTCGACGACCTGCGCCGCCGCGTTTATGCCCTCTCGCGGAACGGTGGCAAGGCCCCTGGCGATGTGGTTTGACGCCGTCCCGTCGGTTCAGCCTTCCGGGCGCAACACAACCTCGAACTCGCAATTATCACCGGCTGGTGTCTTCACGATAGTGCTTCCTTCATAAGCGCCACCCTCGCTGCGTTCGAGGACAACGTCCCCAACCCCATCCTGGACCGATGTCTCTTTGGACAGAGCCTTGATCGCCAAACGAACGGACGAGTTGGGTTGGAACTTTCCTACAATCATCGCCGTGTTGTAGCGATCCGACTTCATTCGAATCTCGAATTCCAC
>Ga0209692_10000690_pt1 | contig 65918 bp, 57 predicted proteins | sample tdDd472_FD_187129 | JGI IMG/M metagenome (GOLD analysis project Ga0209692, IMG submission 187129) | Marine sediment microbial communities from the Atlantic coast under amendment with organic carbon and nitrate - tdDd47.2 (SPAdes)... | ecosystem: Environmental > Aquatic > Marine > Coastal >... | reverse complement strand
GCTAAACCACACCCTTACCATCATCTCAGAGACTAAAACTAGCCAGCTCTACAAGCTGCTACCAAATCACTCAGACAAATCCTAATTTCCCAGACTTATTCTCTAAGGCTCACTGCCGAAGGGATACATTGTATCACTACTCGACGAGCGAATAGAAACGGATAAGGAAGAACTAATTTCATATAACTTCCTAGAGTCAGAATTTGAATTGAAACCTTTTGCTTCGGGCTACATTTATTGTGATCAATTTGTGCTGATGGCTCACCCTTTTTTCAGAAGAGGCTACTACCAAGGAAACAACTTCTCCCCTAGGTTTATTGATATGTTTTGGCAATACCCGAACAAAGAGAATGACCGATACATAGCTCTTGACATGGATAGGGTTAGAGTCAATGTTGATGATAGTATGTACATGGAATTAGACACATGGTACGGAGCGAAATTCAATAAAAACCCAGAAGAAATTGAAGACGGAATTGTCAAACTAAGACCACCATTAGACTTGGAACCGTTTGATATAGAATTCTTCTTTGGAGATACCTATTCTCTGGACATAAAATGGTACACAAAAGAGAATATCAAGGTGTTTCAAGCTGAAGAATTTAAAGCTGAAAAGAACACAATTGAAATAGATGGCTCGATTTATTACCCTGTAAGGTATGTTCATTCTGAATTTGATATCACTAGCAAGTCATTCAGACATTTTGATGGTGCAATCCATTTTTACACCGAAGAAGAATATTTTCAAAGAAGAGACTCAGATTTCAACTACAATGATAAAAATGATTTAAAGGTTAAGACAGTTTCAAGAAAGATCTTTAAAATAAATGGCAGTATCTCAATGAATGACTGGATCGAATTAACAAGTCATTTTTTAACTGGTGATCCACTCGTGTTTGAATATTTTGAGGGGAAACTACCTGATAGGGTTATTGAAACTGTTCAAAAACTAAGAAACTCACGGAATTAATACACATAACAGACACTTCCATCCATAAGATTACTGAGTTATTTGCAAAGACTGGTGCGATGAGATACTTTTATAGATATTTTAAGAAGTCCAGCTCACGGATGATAGTTGGGAGATATGTTCGATGTGCGAAAATGACAAAGTCTCTACTCATACTAACCTTTCTAACCGCTATATTCATTTCATGTTCGAAAGACGAACGTCTGACTGAGTATAATCAACTAGTTAACAATGCAGACTCTATTGTCTTTTCTTTTAAGAACCAACAAACAATTTATAATGTCAAGGATTCAACTCCTCTAGCAAACCTCAAGAAGATTTTGGTTAGGAACATTAACCCAGAAACCCAGATAAAATTCAAGATAGATATTAAGATTGAACTCTATGACAGTGGCCGAACAGTTGGAGCATTACTGTTCAACAAAAACGAAAACTTTTTCAATTTCAACTCAGAGCACTTCGGGTTTGGTTGCCAACTAACGTATGGAATTGGTCGATACTTAGAGGAAATCTCATATCCGAATGCCCCAGTTACCAAACCACGCACGAACTAGAAAGACGTTAAAACACATAATATTAGTTTTGTGCCAAACTACACTTTTAAGCTTCATCGAGATTTGCCCCACGGAAGTACATCTTGGATATTGGAGGATTGCTAAATGTAAATAGCATTGACCTTTTTTATGGTTCTGATCTTACAATTTGCTCCAATCTCAAAAGTAAGCGGTTACTACACTCAATGTATGCGCTTACGTGACCTCAAGTAAGCGCTTACTCAGCCCTTTGTTCGTGCTTACTTTGGTTGGTGTAAGCGCATACTTTCAGCAACTCCTCCTCAAACCGAGGAATTTGCCTTTTTGCACATCACAACTTGTCTTAATTATGGCTCGATTTGTTCTGTGAACTTACCTGCTTTGTAGGTAGTTCTTCGGTTAGGTATGACTTAAACCCTATTCGTCCTGGCGATTAGCAGATAATCGGCAATCACCAAAGCGGCCATGGCTTCTACGATAGGTACAGCTCTTGGCACTACACAAGGATCATCTTTTTCTAAGCAGGACGATACCTTTATTAACTGAGTAATTAAATTAATTTTTATCACGTATTCTTAACTATGCTACTCTCTTATTTAAGTTTTTGATCATTTTCTTAAATAAGAAACATTACATCCCCAGTTTATCAAAATAACCCTTGAGTTGGTTGCTCATCAAACCCTATTCGTCCTGGCGATCAACCAATAATCGGCAATCACCAAAGCGGCCATGGCTTCTACGATAGGTACAGCTCTTGGCACCACACATGGATCGTGACGGCCTTTTCCTGAGACAGTGGCCGCATTACCATGAATGTCGATGCTTTCCTGATCTTGCATGATGGTGGCCACAGGTTTGAAAGCTACATTGAAGTAAATATCCTGTCCGTTGGAGATGCCTCCCTGGATACCACCGGATTTGTTGGTTTTGGTTTTCACCACGCCATCTTCGGTGTAGAAAACATCGTTGTGCTGAGAGCCGCGCTGCTTCACGCCTTCAAATCCACTGCCGTATTCAAAGCCTTTTACCGCATTGATGCTGAGCATTGCTTTACCAAGCTCTGCGTGCAGTCTGTCAAAGACCGGTTCACCAAGCCCAACAGGCACGCCTTTGATCACTCCGGTTACCACGCCACCTACAGTGTCCTGGTCTTTTCTTACCTGGTCGATATAATCAAACATCTGCTGCGCCATGTCAGCATCAGGGCAGCGTACGTCATTGTCTTCGGTTTTGCTGAGATCCAGTTCGGTATAGTTTTTTTCCAGTTTCAGATCACCAACTTGTGATACATAGGCATGGAAAGTAATGCCAAATTCTTTAAGCATCAGCTTGGCAATTGCTCCTGCCGCGACTCTTGCAGCCGTTTCCCGGGCAGAGCTACGTCCACCACCTCGGTAATCACGGATTCCATATTTTTCCTGGTAAGTATAGTCAGCGTGGGAAGGTCTGTATTTTTCAGCTATATGGCCATAATCTTTGCTCTTTTGATCCTTGTTGCGAATCACCATGGCAATCGGTGTGCCGGTAGATTTTCCTTCAAATACTCCACTGAGTATTTCCATCTGGTCTTCTTCCTTTCGCTGCGTAGTGATCCTCGACTGACCGGGTTTGCGTCGGGCAAGTTCGGACTGAATAAAGTCAGGGTCAATAGTAACTCCTGCGGGACAACCGTTGATAGTTACCCCGATGGCAGGGCCATGCGACTCACCAAATGTGGTGATGCTGAAGATCTTTCCGAAAATGTTTCCCATGTGTGATTACTTACGAATGAGCATGTATGCGGTGAGCACAATCATGACCAGAATGAATATGTTGGCAAAGATTTGCATCCACGAGCTCTCGTCCAAGCTGCTGAGCGTATTTTCTTTGAATTCTATGCCATCATAGAACGATCCCATGTCATTGGAGAGGATATATTCGTTTTTGCGACTCTCACCACTTACGGTCAGGGTCTGGCGGGATTTCAAAGTGTCGTAAGTTTCTTTTTCGGGGTTGAAAAATACCCATTGGAAATAATCTCCCAGCTCATAAGTGCCAGGCTCATTAGGAATACCATAATAATTAAAGCTCTTTGTTCCCCGCACTTTTCCGCCTGACCGATTGACATTTTGCTTCACATTCGGCGCATAAAAATCAAATGCATCGCTCTCCGGAACAATAGGCTCCTCTATTGCGCTCACATTACCTTCACCCAAAATATTGAAAGCATAGTTGAAGCTTTCACCGGTTTTCAGGTCCAGTGAGTTGATTTTCTCAGCCAGCCGATAGTCTCCTACTGCCACTTGCTCTTTGAGTGGGTGAGGGGGCAGATCCTTTACTTTTACTTTTTTGGCTTTGGAATAAAAGGTCTCAAAATCTTCTTTTCGGTTTCTGCCAAAGAATGATGGATTCTTAGCTACCTTATATTTGATCATTTTCAGGCCAATAGAAGGGAAATTGATATCCTCCTGATTGAGTGGATAGTAAGCAGCCTGATAGACTTTGTACTGGGTGTAAGTCTTGTTATTAATTTTTACAGGTTCCCCCTGGATGTTGTCGATATTGAAGTTTTCTTCCCAACAATTACCCGGCTTTATTTTCTTGATGATTTCTGTAATCTGGTTGCCCAAATCGTAGAACTGCATCACTGCCTGATTGCTTTCTGCAATGTAAAATGCCAAAGTAGTTGTAAAGCCTTCCCCCACATAAACTTCTTTTTTGTCTGTAGTGATAGCCAGGAATGCATCCGCATTTACATCAATGAATTCGGTCGGTTCTGCATCTCGCTGACGAAACATGTCAAACGGATTGGCAAAGGGATCGTATGATCTTTGCTGCTGCTGAACGGGTGCTCCAACCTTAACTGTAAAACCACCCACTGAAACATCTTCACCATTGATAGTCATGGTAAACCCTGGAAACTTAAAGGTGCCTTCTTTGGTGGCCTGATAGTTTTGAATGATACTTTGAGAGCTGGACATCCGGCCATTGACGAAGCTGGTAGAAGAAGAAGAAGAGGTTCCTCTTTTCACAAATCCATCCAGATCCGGAAATGGACTATAGCCTTTGAGCCTTTCATTTTCCACTTTCACGGTGATCTGGAAATACTGATTGAGACCGATCTCCTTATCTCCAATTTCGATGCTTTTTTCTTGCGCCAAAGCGCTTAATGAAAAAATCACACTGAGGAAACAACTTATCCAAATTACTCTCGTATTTATCATTGATGTTTGCAATCGTTTGCAGATATCTTAAAAAATCCTGGGTTCAAAGCTATAAATTGTTTAAATTCAGGATCTGTTTTTCAGAAGGAAAAACGTCATTTTTTACTTAATTGTTGAACCTTTAACAAAAATTGACATTTATGTTAGAGTATTGCAAAACCATCCTATCCAAAGTGAGTTTTGACCGGTGGCTCTTCGAGAAGGAGCTTAAAAAAGCAATCAAATCATTGATCCCGGATGAGATAAAAACTTTAAGGGATTGGTGTTATGATCAATTCGGTCAAATTTATGAATCCATTTTAAATAAGTGCTTTAATAAAGCACTCGCATGAAAACAACATTTAAAAACCCTTCAGAAGAAGGGTTTTTTTTTGCTCTTTACTTTTTTAGATACATTCCCCGAAGTTGGTTGAAGTCAATCAATTTCCCTTCCTCACAATGATGTTGCCATGCATATTTTTCATGGTATACTCAGCTCCACCACCGTTGATTTTACCATAGACCCACGCATTGATAGATACCTCATACTGACCGCTTTGTTTTTTTACGTCTTTTTTGGATCGTTCCAGAACCATATCAAAATCAGTAAAGACCTCACCACGGTCGGACTTCATCTTTGTTGTAGCTTTGGTGTTCGCTGGTAATGTGACATCTACATTGCCATTGAGCGTCACGAAGGACATAGGCTCACCAGTGGTTACAGACTTGAAAGTAACCAATACTTCTCCATTCACCGTATTAGCCAGCACAGATCCTGACACATTTTGCATGTTGATCTTTCCATTTACACTTGATACATCCATTGCTCCATTGATACCTGTCACCAGAATGTCGCCATGTACCGTGTGAAGTTCCAGGTCACAATTCACAGGCGCCTTTACTTCCACATTGATGCGTCGCTTCCAGCTTTCTGTGTTAATGTCCACCACGTTGTTGTTTTCTGTGGCCCGCAGCTCCATGGAATTCGTGTTGATGCGTTTCATTCCCGGAGGTGCGTTATTTTCGTCATCATCACAGTCGTCACAGTCAAACTTCACCATAGATTTGCCAGAAGCTGTCGCAGTAATGATTACTTCCTTGCCGGAATAACTGATGATGGTGATGTCACCATTGATGTGGCTCAACTCAATCTTTGCCCGCTCGTTTGGGTCGGTGAGCGGAATAGTGAATTGCTCTTTCACGTCTTCCTGTGCCAGTACCCAACTGGCTACCAGCAGTCCTATTATGAATATGATTGATCGTTTCATTGTCTTAATATTTTATTCTTTGAATTAAAGTTTTCTTAGATAGATGCTGCCATTGAGCGTTTCGAAGCTTAGGCTTGGGCCATTTTGCCCAATTTCAATTCCCAGGGTTTCATTCACCTGGTAAATCGTTTTGGCGCCTTTGGACGAGACCACCCTTTTTAGTTCAGGCTTTTTCTCCTCAAAGTCAAAAGCGGAGTACAAACTTCCATGCATTGTTTTGGCCGTAACAGATGCATTCAAATTATGCGGGCAGTACAGGTTGATGGTGCCATTGATGGTGGAGTAATGCCCGTCCAAGTCCGGAGTAGACTTGAAAAACACATTCACATCACCATTCACTGTAGAAGCTCGTTTAATTGACTTTGCACCTTTGATCTCCAGGTCTCCATTCACATGGCTGGCGCTGATTACTCCTTCTACGCCTGCAATGTTAAGGACGCCTTGATCGACAGTTTGTACATCCAGATTGCACCCTTTTGGTAGGGTCACCTCATAGTCGAACTTAAACTCATAACCTTTAGGGCCATGAATCCAGCGGCCATTGTGACCATGCCCACTCCATTTGTCCTGAATGTAAGGAGCAGTCAGGTGAAATATGATTGAGTCATTACGCTCGATTATGTCAATGTTGATCTCAGAAAAACCCTTCGCCAAATCGGCTTCTGTTTCAGCTTCAACAGTTTTCAAAATGTTACAGGAAAGTGTAGAGCCACTTGAGCTGTTTACATTCACTGCACCAAACAGATTGTCAATGACCAAAGTAATATTCCGGCCATCAGGCACATTGTATTCTTGATGGATCCGTTCCTCCTTTTGCTGGGCATTTGCCAGAACTCCGATGAGGACCAGACATGTGGTTAGTATTGTTTTCATTTTAGATTTCTTTTAAAGTATTAATCGTTGATTGCAGTTTAGCCTTCACAGTAGCATCGAGTTGAGGAGAACTCAAAACCTCATTCAGAGGCTGAACTGCAGATTTTTCCTGTAAGGCGACCATTGCATCGGCCAGTGCAACTTGCAGGAGTGGAGAATCCTGCTTGTTGATTGACTCAATTAATGCCTGGCGTACTTCAGGTTTTTGACCGTAGCTCATTAAAGCATCCAGTGCTGAAAGCCGGACATTCACACTTTTATCCTGATTGAGTGTGGAGATCAATGACTGAATAATCTTGCTATCAGCTTCCCGAATTTCTGAAACCATGCTTACCGCTTTGATGCGGTCCTGTGCTTGAGGCTTTTCGATCATGGTGAGCATGAGCATTTGTTTCATGTCATGAACTTCCGAAGCAAGTTCATCGACTTTGTCATTTTGCTTTGGAGCCACTAAAAAACCGACAGCTAAGCCAATAATCAAGGAAGCAAGACCAACCTGCCAGTTGCGGAAAAACCACATCCAAAGCATGTCGAGCGAAAAGGATGGAGTTTTGCGTGCCGATTGATATCCGGTAAGCATGGCTTCAAATCGCTGATCCATAGCCGGACTGGGTTCAGGTGTATGGACAGTATCCATCTGCGTCCAAAGACTTGAGGATTGCTCCAGCTCTTCAGCTAATGCTGGATTTTGTTTCAAAAAACCCATCAGTTCAGCCTCCTGTGCTTCATCCAGCTCACCAGCCAAATGATCCATCCACCATTCCGTTGCTTTTTGTTTATTCAGTTCCATGATTGTTGTCTTTATGCTTCAGTTCAGCTTTTCCATCCAGTCGCAAGTACAGTTCCCTGAGTTCTTTGAGCGTGCGGTGAATGCGCACCTTCACAGCACTCTCGCTTACCCCCAGGAGTTCAGCCACCTGCTGGTACTTGAGTTTTTGAAACCGGGTAAGCTCCAGTAATTCTCTTTTCTCCGGAGAAAGCGCTTTCATGGCTTTTTCCAGGGCATTTAATTCATCAGAATGCTCAAAAGCTGTTTCCCGTGTATGTGTCTCTTTTAGATGACTTTCCCAGTCAGCCATGTTTTCTTGCCAGTGATAGCGTTTGGTTTTTCGCAGGTGGTCTTTGTGCACATTGCGCGCCATGTGAAAAGCCCATGCCTCGAAATTCCCGCTTTCTGAATAGCTGTGTTTGTATTTCAGCATTCGCATGAAAACATTCTGAACCAGGTCTTCACTGGTGGCTGCTTCTCCGGTGAGCCGAAAAAAGAAACCAAACAGCCGACGACTGTATCGGTGATAAAGCAACCCCAGCTTCTCCACATCGCCGGTCTTCACTTTTAGCATAATGGCATGGTCGTCCAAAGATTCCAATAGTCAGTCGTTTGGGTTGATGTCTCTTTAAATATCGGTTACCGAAGCGCTTCGGCAAACACATGTTTTGAATGTCTCGTCAAGGCAAACCGAGGCTTTTGAGATAGGTTACAAATGAATTTAAAAAAATATAGGCATAAGTGTGTTTAAGACATTATCGAAAAGAGTGGTGTAATTTTATTTTATGTAAATATTCTTAATAAAAGGTTTTCATTGTTAATAATATTACAACGAATAAGTGTATTTCTTTAAAATATTTGTATTAGGGGAGCGCGATCACTAACTTGCACAAGTATAAAGTATGAAGTAGTATGTCATCAGAAAACACACCAATTTTGGTCAAAAACGATCCGTGGTTGTCACCATACACTCAAGAGATCAACGACCGCATGGAGCGCTACGAAAGCCGGCGTAATGAATTGGAAAAAAAATATGGTAGCGTCAGTGCATTTGCATCCGGCTATGAATATCTGGGCTTCAACTATGATAAAAAGAAAAAAGGCTGGTGGTATCGCGAGTGGGCCCCCGCAGCTAAGAGCTTGAGTCTTATCGGTGATTTCAATGATTGGAATCGTGAGACAAATCCAATGACCCGAAATCCCGATGGTATTTGGGAGGTTTTTCTGGATGATAAGACTTATTCAAAAAAGCTCACTAGCGAGTCTGCAGTAAAAGTTCATATAGAATCTAATAAGGGAGGAATGGATAGAATTCCCGCTTATGCCCGCTATGTGACCCAGGATGAAAAAACCTACGATTTCACTGCACGCCTCTGGAATCCCGAAAAGCCTTACAAATGGACTGATAAACAATTCGACCCAAAGGGAGCTTACGAAAACCCCTACATCTACGAGTGTCATGTGGGTATGGCCCAGGAGAAAGAAGGGATTGGTTCCTATCGCGAGTTTGCCGACAAGATTCTGCCGAAGATACAGGAACAGGGATACAATGCCATCCAGATGATGGCGATCCAGGAGCATCCATATTATGGATCTTTTGGGTATCATGTTAGCAATTTCTTTGCGCCAAGTAGTCGCTTTGGTACACCATACGACTTAAAATACCTGGTGGATAAAGCACATGGAATGGGCATTGCCGTGATCATGGATATTGTGCATTCGCATGCGGTGAAAAACTTGGCCGAAGGCTTAAATGAATTTGATGGCTCAGAAGATCAGTATTTCCATCCGGGAGGACGCGGCACTCACGAGCTGTGGGATTCCAAACTTTTCAACTATGGAAAAGAGGAGGTGCTTCGCTTTTTGCTCTCCAATGTGAAATACTGGATCGAAGAATTTCACATGGATGGCTTCAGGTATGATGGTGTCACTTCCATGCTCTATTTCCATCATGGGGATATTTCATTTGATCATTACGACAAGTACTTTAGAGATGTTGATTGGGATGTGCTTACTTATTTTCAGCTAGCCAATGAGCTGGTCAAAGAATTGAAACCGAATGCTATCTCGATAGCTGAAGATATGAGTGGAATGCCGGGGCTTTGTCGTCCTGTCGAGGAAGGTGGAATGGGCTTTGATTTCCGGTTAGGAATGGGAATTCCTGACTACTGGATCAAACTGCTCAAGCACAAAAGTGATGAAGAGTGGAACATCAATGAAATGTGGGGAACACTCACCAACCGAAGATATGGTGAGCGCACCATAGCATATGCAGAAAGCCATGATCAGGCGTTGGTAGGAGACAAGTCTATTGCTTTCTGGCTGATGGACAAAGAGATGTATACCCACATGCATAAGGACTTTGAGAGTCTGATCATAGACCGTGGGATAGCCCTGCACAAAATGATCCGCCTCTTCACGCTTAGTTTGGGTGGTGAAGGCTGGTTGAATTTTATTGGGAATGAATTTGGTCATCCGGAATGGGTGGACTTTCCTCGTGAAGGCAACGGCTGGAGCTATAAGTATGCAAGACGCCAGTGGAACTTGCAGGAACACCCAGACCTTCGCTACCAGTTTCTGTACAACTTTGGAGCGGAGATGGTCAAAATGGCCAATAAAGAGAACATTGTTGGTTCTCTTCCAGCACAGCAGCTCAACATGGATGAAGCAAATAAAACCATCATTTTTGAGCGCCACAACCTTGTTTTTGCATTCAATTTTTCACCAACTAATTCCATACCGGACTATCGCTTCCGGGTGCCAGCTCCAGGAAAATACAAAATCATCCTGAACTCCGATAAGGAGGAATTTGGTGGGCATAATCGCATCGATGATCAGATGACTTACCCAACAGTCACACTTTTTGGTGAGCATTTTCTAAGTATCTATTTGCCAAACAGGGTAGCTATTGTGCTGAAAAAAGTTAGCTGATTCCTATAAATATCGTTGACCCCTGGTTGTAGTTTTTTAAAGGAGCTTGATCAGGGGTTTTTCATTTAATATGAATCATTAATGACTAAATTGGCTGGTATTCTTATACCATAACTACTATTTCAGATCATGAAATCGGCATGGCCGAAGCAATTTTAGGACACCAATCAATATGAACATAATTTATTGGTAAACAGATACTTAATCAATTATATACATGAAGAAGCTCATTATCCTTTTTACATTCTTGCTCACCTTTACACTTCATGCGCAGGATTTATCAGTAATGACTTACAATATCCGCCTGGATTGGGGAACGGATGAAAACCGGTGGGACAACCGCAAAGAGCTCATGGTGAACCAGTTGAAGTTTTATGAGCCGGATTTTCTGGGTATCCAGGAAGGACTTCCACATCAGGTCAAATTTCTGGATTCAGCGTTGGCAGATTACAATTACATTGGTGTGGGCCGGGAAGATGGAAAAGCAAAAGGTGAATTCAGTGCGATCTGCTACAAGAAGCAGTTTAAGCTATTGGAAGGTAGCACTTTCTGGTTGTCGCCAACTCCCGAAAAGCCTTCCGTAGGTTGGGACGCTGCTCTTCCAAGAATCTGCACTTATGGGTTGTTTGAAGGAAATGGAAAGCAGTTCTGGGTTTTCAATACGCACTTTGATCATAAAGGAGAGAATGCCCGGGTGGAGTCCATGAAATTGATTCTTTCCAAAATCAAAGAGTTGAACAAAAAGGGACTGCCAGTGATCCTGATGGGAGATTTGAATGTGACTCCTGATGAGCAGCCTATTCAGGAAATGAAAAAAGTACTGAAAGACAGTCGAGAAATTGCTGATAAAGTACACGGGCCTGATGCTACATTCAATGGATTTGAATTTGATGAAACTCCTGAAAACAGAATTGACTATATCGCTGTAGACGATCAGGTGAAAGTGATGAAATATGCTGTTTTAACAGACTCATTTGAGCAGCGATACATTTCGGATCATTTCGCTGTTTTTTGTGTTGTAAGATTAAGCAATTAAGGTACTTTTTACTTTTGATTATCTTTACTTAAATGCAAACAGACAGTTATGAACCTGGAAACACAAAAGCTTCATTTGATTGAAGAATTTCTTAAAATAAAGGATCAGGCATTTATTAACGAGTTAGAAGCCATCATCAAAGAAAGACAGCAGGAAAAATCAGTCATTGATGAATTTGCCGGTATCTGGTCAAAAGAGGATGTCCAAGAAATGAAGCAGATTATTTCTGAGGGATGTGAGCAAATCAATGAAAATGACTGGTGAAGCATTCCTTTTAGATACCAATATTATAATTGATCTTTTTGGGAATGACCCTGAAATACATCATAAATTAGATAACTGTGAGTTTGCCATCCCATCTGTTGTTGTTGGAGAATTATTTTATGGAGCTCGAGCTTCATCCAGAGTTGAATCAAGGATTGACGAAATAGAGAGATTTCTCAATGGGAAAAGAATATATTCTGTTGATCGAAAATCCTCCGAATTATATGGCGAAATCAAAGCCGAACTTAGAAGGAATGGCACCCCGATACCAGAGAATGATATTTGGATTGCTGCTCTCAGTATGCAACACGGGTTGATTCTATCCACTCGTGACCAACATTTTCAAAAGGTATCCAAACTTCGTGTTGAATATTGGTAGACATCATAATTATATCCTGAAAAAATAGCTGTTCAGCAAATTTTAATAGCTGTATTCATACTTTGGATCACCTTGTTTAGCCTCGTTCTCATTAAAATTGCATTATGAATTTCGAAGTACTGGAAAAGGCGTTGGAGGGAGAGCTTTTCACTGACGAAACCATAAGAAAACTTTATGCAACGGATGCCTCGGCATACCGTGAGATCCCATTGGCAGTAGCCATTCCAAAATCTGAAGCGGACATCATCACGCTGGTGAAGTTTGCCAATGAGAACAAAACTTCCATCATTCCGAGAACCGCCGGAACTTCCCTGGCAGGACAGGTAGTGGGTGGCGGTATTGTGGTGGATGTCTCGAAAAATTTCAAACAAATACTGGAAGTCAATGAGGAAGAGGGTTGGGCAGTCGTGCAGCCGGGGATCGTGCGTGATGACCTGAATGCTCACCTCAAGGAATATGGCTTTTTCTTCGCTCCCGAAACTTCTACAGCTAACCGCGCCATGATCGGTGGAATGATCGGTAATAACAGTTGCGGTGCCAATTCTGTGGTTTATGGAAGTACCAGAGAACACCTTCTTGAAGTAAATGCTGTGCTGGCAGACGGGAATAAAGCCTGGTTTGGAGCACTGGATAAAAATGCTTTTTTAGCCCGATGCAATGGTCAGGGCACATCTGGTGACCTGGAAACCAATGTCTATTTGCAGCTTAAGGCAATGCTCAATGACTCTAAGAATCAGGAAGAGATCGCAGAGGGGTTCCCAAAAGCTTCAGTCCCGAGAAGAAATACCGGCTATGCCATCGATATTCTCGCTAACATGGAACCCTTTCATGATGGTGGCGAAGCATTCAATTTCTGCAAATTGATCGCTGGCTCTGAAGGGACACTTGCTTTTGTTACTTCTGCCAAGATCAAACTTTCTAAAATTCAACCTCCACACAAAAGGTTGGTATGCATCCATTGCAATAGCATTGACGAATCACTAAGAGCCAATCTGGTTGTGCTCAAACATCAGCCAACAGCCAGTGAGCTAATGGACCACTATGTGCTGGAAGCCACAAAGAGAAACAGGACTTATAGTGGTTATCGTTTTTTTGTAGAAGGTGATCCAAAAGCCATTTTGGTGGCGGAGCTTACTTGTACTACTCCAGAAGAGGCAGACAAAGCTGCTGAAGCACTGGTTGAGGATTTGAAAAAATCCGGATATGGTTACTCATTCCCAATCATTCAAGGGGATGATATCAAAAGAGTCTGGGGCCTTCGAAAAGCTGGGCTGGGACTGCTGTCCAATGTAGTTGGGGATGCCAAGCCTGCTCCGGTGATAGAGGATACAGCGGTGGATGTAGCTGACTTGCCAGCTTATATTGCGGAGTTCAATGAGATTCTGGATAAACATGGATTGTACTGTGTACACTATGCGCATGCCGGTTCAGGCGAATTGCACTTGCGCCCGATTCTGGATTTGAAAACCGCTGAGGGTGTTCGGCTTTTCCGCAAAATCGCTGAGGAGATAGCAACGCTGGTGAAAAAATATAAAGGCTCTCTTTCCGGTGAACATGGAGATGGACGTTTGCGTGGGGAATTCATTCCACAGATGATCGGTGAGCACAATTATGAGTTAGTCAAGCAAATCAAGGCTACCTGGGATCCACAGAACATTCTGAATCCAGGCAAGATTGTGAATACGCCTCCGATGGATACCAGCCTGCGTTATGAAAAAGATCAGGTAACGAAGGAATTTGATACGGTGCTGGACTTCTCTGACACCATGGGTTATTTGCGAGCTGCTGAGCAATGCAATGGTTCTGGTGACTGTCGCAAGTCGGAGCTGAGTGGTGGCACCATGTGTCCGAGTTACATGGCAACCCGAAGTGAAAAAGACACCACCCGGGCCCGAGCCAATATCCTGCGCGAGATGCTTACCCGTTCAGAAAAACCAAATCCTTTTGCACAAGAGGAAATCAAAGAAGTCCTTGACCTTTGCTTAAGCTGCAAAGGGTGTAAGTCTGAATGTCCAAGCAATGTGGACATGGGCAAGCTCAAACAGGAGTGGCAATATCAGTATTACAAAGAAAAGGGTGTTCCACTTCGAAACAAACTGATTGCCAACTTCCCCGGAGGAATGAAATTCGCCTCTAAAGTGCCCTGGGGTTATAAACTCGCTTTCAGCAATCAAATAACCGGCAACATGGCCAAGTCTGTCATGGGCCTTGCGCCAAAGCGAAGCATGCCAAAGCTTTCTCCTGTGGCATGGGACAGCTGGTATAAAAAACAATTCCAGCCTGAAGTTAAGGAGGTCAAAAAAGCCGTTTATTTTTTCATAGATGAGCTGATCAATTATAACGAATCAGAGATTGGTATTACTGCAATGCAGCTGCTGGATAAGCTCGGTTATGAAGTGAAGTTCATTGAGCACAAACCTTCAGGAAGAACCTATTTGTCTAAAGGGCTGCTGGATGAAGCTAAAAAAATCGCTGAGCATAATGTAAATCTCTACAAAGGGAAGATTACAGCCGAAACGCCTCTGATTGGCATAGAACCATCAGCTATATTGACATTTAGGGACGAATATCCGGATTTGCTTAGGGGTGAAATGAAGGAAACTGCCAATCAAATAGCGGCAAATACCTTCATGATTGAGGAGTTCCTCGCCCTGGAACTGGAAGCTGGAAATATTGATCTGTCCCTTTTCTCAGAAAAGGAAACGCTGGTTAAGCTTCACGGACATTGTCAACAGAAAGCACTTTCTTCATTGACTCCAGTCAAGAAAATTCTCACCAAGATGGGTGGGTACAAGGTGCAGTTGATTCCTTCGGGATGCTGTGGCATGGCGGGTTCTTTTGGTTATGAAAAGGAGCATTATGATTTATCCATGCAGATCGGCGAATTGGTACTATTCCCGACTGTTCGTCAGCAGCCTGAGGAAGTAATCATTGCAGCAGCAGGAACGAGTTGCCGCCACCAGATCAAAGACGGAACAGGGAAGCATGCAAAACATCCGGTTCAATTGATTTGGGAGGCTTTAATCAAACAATAGCTATCTTAGTGATAGGAGCAATAGTTATGATACTTTCAGAAACTCAATTAGGGCAAATATTATCCTTTCTAAAATCCAGGTTGACCAATCTTGAAGCTGTATATCTTTTTGGGAGTGGAGCTGGTTCAGATTTCACTACACAAAGTGATTTAGACCTGGCTGTCAAAACCAATTCTGCGATTGATGAAATGTTGATCTGGGATATAAAAAATGAACTTGCCAATATTGCTCATCGGGAGGTTGATGTAATAGATCTTTCATCTGCAGATAGTGTCATTAGGATGCAGGTGGTTTCTACGGGGGTGAGGGTTTTCTCGGCAAACCATGAGAAAAGTGAAGCGTGGGATTCCATGGTGTACAGTATGTATTTACAGCTCAATGATGACCGCAAAGAGATTTTGGAAGAAATCTCAAAAACAGGAAGAATTTATGGATGACGTAATCATTGCCAAAGTAGCTACGATTGAGCGATGCATACTTCGGATTAGAGAAGAAGCCAAATTTGACTGGCAAAATGACTATACGCATCAGGATGCACTAATTTTAAATATGGAGAGAGCCTGTCAGGCTACCATTGACATAGCGGCACATCTGGTCAGAGTGAGAAAGCTCGGGATACCTAAAATGACCAGGGAAGTTTTCCAACAACTGGCGGAGAATGGGATAATCTCTACTGAATTGAGCATTGAACTTAAAAATATGGTTGGATTTAGAAACATTGCTGTGCATGATTATGCTAACCTAAACCTTGCAGTTGTTAAGTCTATTATTGATACAAAGCTTGTTCATTTGGAGAGTTTTGGACAATTACTGCTTAAAATCAACAAATAAAATCTGTTTTAATGTCCCAAAAAGTAGCCCTTGTATTGTCTAGTGGTGGAGCCAGAGGTCTGGCTCATATCGGAGTAATCGAATCCTTAGAAGCCCAGGGATATGAAATTACTTCTGTTGCCGGTTCATCCATGGGTGCCCTGGTTGGTGCTTTCTATGCTTGTGGCAAACTGGATGTTTACAAAGAATGGGCGCTCAATCTGGATCGATATGATGTCTTCAAATTGATCGATTTCACATTCTCTGTTCAGGGATTTATTCGTGGGGAAAAGGTGTTTAAAGCCTTACAGGAAATTATCCCGGATATTTCTATTGAGGAGATGAACATTCCTTTTGCAGCTGTGGTGACAGACATTGAAGCAAAAGCTGAGAAGGTTTTCAGGGAAGGTAGTATGTACCAGGCCATAAAGGCTTCCATAGCTATCCCCACTGTTATTCGTCCAGTCGAGTTTGAAGGTCGTAAGTTTATTGATGGTGGTGTAACTAATCCAATTCCAGTAGAGCATGTGAAACGTACTGAAGGTGATCTTTTAGTGGTGTCCAATGTAAATGCTATCAAGCCATACCACCGTAAAGTCAAGGACAAAAAAAAGGAGGCAGCGGAAAAAGCCAGCTACAATCAGAAAATCCAGAATTTTTTGAATAGATGGAACAAGTTTCTTCCAGGATCAGTGGCTGAGAGCACAGAGAAAAAGCTTGGTTTTTTTGAGATTCTCAATGAATCTATTGATTTGATGCAGGATCGGCTGACCTCATTATTGCTGGAAAAATCGAACCCGGACATCTCCATCAATATTTCACGAGATGCCTGTAGCACATTCGAGTTTTACAAAGCAAAAGAGCTGATAGAAGCAGGCAGGTTAGCATTTGAAGAAACCTTGGCCGACGGAAACATCCAAAAAAATTAGTTTTCAGATATATTCATTTTACTACCTTCAAAAATCATAATATCCAACAAGGCGTCAACCAGATGACTGGCTTTTTTGAATGCCAGAAGCCCTCTGTGTCGACCAGCGATGATCTGGCCAGTTTCCATTTTGAAAGTGATTGTACTCATTTCTGAGTGTGTGTTTACCTGGATGAGATTGACTTGCATGATCGAGTTACTTTGACCATCTGAATATTTACATTTGAGCTTCCAGGTTAGCTCCTGGTTTTTCTCACATATTTTGTTGAGTAAATTGACAAGTGTAATTTCGTCCATTGGTTGGAAGATACACTCTCTGCATACATAAATCCAAATATTGAACTTATGAAGACAAAAGAAGAAATCATAGAAAACTGGTTGCCACGTTATACTGGAATGCCTCTTGAAGATTTTGGGAAATATATTTTGCTCACGAATTTCCGCAACTATGTAAACATGTTTGCTGAGTGGAACAACGTGCCGGTAATCGGTGAGGGGCATCCAATGCAATGTGCTACAGCAGATGGCATTTCCATCATCAATTTTGGTATGGGATCGGCTAATGCCGCAACAATTAGTGACTTGTTAGGAGCCATAGATCCTCTGGCTGTGTTGTTTTTAGGGAAATGCGGTGGATTGAAAAAAAAGAATGAAGTTGGTGATTTGATCCTGCCAATAGCAGCTATTCGTGGAGAGGGAACTTCTAATGATTATATGCTTCCGGAGGTGCCAGCCTTACCAGCTTTTGCTTTGCAAAAAGCTATTTCTACTACCATTCGTGAATATGGACAAGACTATTGGACAGGAACGGTTTATACCACCAACCGACGAGTTTGGGAGCATGATAACAAGTTCAAAAAATATCTTCAAAAAGTTCGGGCTATGGCGATAGACATGGAAACTGCAACCATTTTTACTGCAGCATTTGCCAATGAAATGCCAGCTGGAGCTCTGCTGTTGGTATCTGATATTCCAATGATTCCTGATGGTGTAAAAACTGATGAAAGCGATAAAAAGGTGACCAATCAGTATGTAAATCAGCACTTGAAAATCGGTATTGATTCTTTGAAGCAGCTGATCAATAATTCGCAGACTGTAAAGCATTTGAAGTTTTAATTAGGAAGTCAGTTCTGTCAAATTGATGAAGCCCTTCCCCGGAAGGGTTTTTTTATGCCCTTAATTTTTTACACAATATTTATAGTACATAATGTAGGAGAAACACATATCTTTCAAAGATGAACAAATGGTCTCTTATCTCAGTCTTTACGGCACTTTTTGCTGCATGTCAGCCAACACATCAAGATTTCGTTTCGATCCCGTGCAATTCTAATCCTGTCGGAAGTGAAAACAAGCGCATTTTCACTTCCTGTAGACAGTTTTTGTATAAGGCTTCCTATTGGGATGATGAATACAATCTGATTTCCGATGATAAAGTGCGAATGACGGTAACAGGAGCGGATAGTTACAATGAAGGTCAAGACGAGCTAGTCATTCAATTTGCCTATAACCCTGAGGAAGAGCAATGGATAAAATCACATGGGATCAATACAGGGTTGAAATCAAGAGAATGGACACACCAGGTGTCTGAGGGTTTTGCAGAAGGGGAAAAGGGAGTGTGGATTCACCCCATCAGGCACAATCAGTATGTATTCACTGAGGTGGCACCATTGCCAATGATTACTTATTCCAAATTATGGGTGGGGAATGAATGGAATGCTGAGCTCAATATTTACGACGGTTGGGGAGATTGGGAAAATGCTAATTTGAAGGAAGTCTACCAGGTCATAGATGTGGGAGAATTAGAAACTCCATTTAGAAAACTAGATAGTTGTTGGCACATTCAAGCAACCTCATTTGCTTCTTTTGGTACTTCTACCAACGATTATTGGTTTCATCGTGATTATGGTTTTGTGCGGATGCAATACAAAAATTATGTAGGGCAGTTATTGATTTTTGATTTGCTGGATGTGACGGAAGTAAATTAAAAATATACAATAGAAAGTGCATCATTGAAATCTTAAGATTCAGTCAAATTGATAGGAAGAGAGAGTGTGTAGGTGTTTTCGAGTATTACCTAAAAGTGGCTATTGCTGTATTTACAGAAGATTTACCCTCTATCACGTATTGGTTTGCGGGTTGATGGTATTGTGGTTTTGTGAGGTTCAGAGCATCTTGGATCAAAAAATAAATCCTTGATATGAAACGCCGCATTAAAACTTCTTTTTACACCTTTTTAGTGATCCTTTCTTTTTCACAGGCTTGCGAAGAGAAGAATTCTGATTCTTCGGCTTCCAGTGATTGCTACACCTGTGACAAATGCACAGGAGAATACGCCAACATTCTCAGTGGACGAGAATATTGTGTTGATGGATTTGACAACAAGGCCGACTGGGAAGCAAATAAGAATACACAGGAAACAGACAATGGTTGTACCTGTGAATAAAAAACAACCCCTTCTGAAGCCAGAAGGGGTTGACTTTTTGAATATGTAAGGTGATGGCTTTAAGTCTTAATGACAACAGTTAAAACGCATAACTTACTCCCAGCATGACAAAGTCTGTAGTCATAGAGTAGGAAACTTCGCTGCCCGGAATGGCTCCATATGGAGGGTAACCGGACATGAAAGCAGGGTTAAGTAATTGACCTGTAGTGTGTCCTTTACTCATGCCATGATGATACATACCATCAATTTTCACTTTGTCATTTAATGAATAGCTAAGTCCAAACTGAACGGCATTCTTAATGATGGCTGTTGCAGGCACGTTGAAGAACGCCACTTCATTAGGAATCGGGTTTGAGCTGTATGTGTAGCCAACTCTAAGTGGTAGTTTGTTTATTCCTTTGAACTGCACGCCGGCAGAAAGAATGGACATATTATTCCATCCAAACCCCTGTACAGAGGCGGTGCTGGTCCAACCAGTTTTGTCAAAGCCTTTTGTGCTTTCATAGTTGACAAATCTATAATCAACAGCCAGGTCCAGCATGTCATTGCTATAACCTAGTCCTCCGGAGATTATTGAAGGGAAGCCCATGTTAAATGTGTTGGTCCCTGTAGAGTTGTCCAGATAGGTGTTGTCAAAATCAAAGTCTGAAAAAAACTGGGGAGACTTGTAGGATGCTCCGGCTTTGAACCCAGCAGCATTGTGGTAGTAAATGCCCACTTGTCCACCAAATCCAAAGGAACTGGTAGCGTCAGTTGAAGGATATCCTGCGGCACTTGGATTGGCTGTTGGATTAGGCATCAGCTTCAAAGAGGCATAGTCGATATTTGGCTGAACACCTATTGAGAATTCATCGGACAGTTCATAGGCCCAGCTAAAGCTGACCTGCATGAGCATGTAGTTGGATTCAATGCGACCAAATCCTCCCTGACTTTGTGGAGCATTGATAGGATTGGTGGGATTTTCGGGGAAGGTTACCCCAAATCCACTGACCCCAAATGCAGAAACACCAAAAGTACTTTTGCTGGATTCATTACCGAATACCATCGCCAGAGCAGGTAGTGGAGAAGCTCCTTTGTCGTCTTTTGTAGTACCAGAATAGAAATTTCCTGTTGGTTGACCAGTGTTGTCAAATTCAGGAACGGTAGAGTTCAACTCAGGTGATGAGTAAAAGAGACCAACGTCCAGCTTGACTATCTTTTGGTCAAAAGTTGATAATCCGGCCGGATTCCATTGAATTGCGCCGGAGATATCTAAGGGTTGAGCGGTGGCCGCTCCTCCCATTGACATGTTTGATGCGCCAACACCTTGCATAAGGTGGCCTGCTTGCCCAAGCAATAACGTGGTTGGGAGCATAAAAAAGAGGTATAGATTAAATTTCATAAGTGGATATGTTATGATAATTGATCCAGAATCTAGATTTGTAAGTTCCGTATTCCTATGATGCCAATCATCTCACATAATGATACATATCCGCACTAATAAGCTGGTTTTTTGGGGGTTATAACAGGTGGAAGCTCCCCTTTCGATTTTTGGAGAGTGTTCAGAGCAAAAGCTATTTCAAAACTAAAATCAGAGAGTCAGCTTTTGTCCTCAGTTTGAGCCATTCTTCCATTTTTTTCAAATCCTTGCTATATGGTTTTTTACTAAATGAAGCCACCGCATAAGTGAGTGTGTCCCCATTTTGATTCATCATATCACCTAACGAAAGGTTGGTCAGTTGTTCATACTGGATCTTCATCTCATTGTTGATGTCTTGAATAGGGTAAATCGCGGACTGCAATGAGCGGATTTGATTTTCGAGGAATGCAATCCGATCATCTTTGGACTTAATGGCTTCTTCACTTTTATTGTAGAGATCCTCCAGGATATCACCTTTCAAGGTTTCACCCATTTTTTCAAATTCAAGACGTGTTTCATCACTTCGGTCTTCCTGGTATCCCTGACGGATATTCAGTTTTGCTTTTGGAATTTTATAATTGGCAAGCTTCTTTCTCAGCAAATCTATTTCTTCACTGTTCAGGATTTTGCCATAAAGCGTAATATCGATCACACCAATCTCGTCTTGCAGAGAATAGCGTTCACTGATCACTTGTGTCTGGTCAAATACAAACTCAGAAGCCACAAAGTTTCTGGCATTTTGTTCGAACAGGGTTCTTCTCACCACATTGTAAGCCAGATAGATGCTTGGGATAATCGTGATTAACACAAAGATCAAAATATAGGATTTCACTCTTCGCTCGGTCGCCGCATCTTCAAATTTCTTTTTAGGGTATTTGAGCACTCGCACAATGATGAAAGTTGCCACACTGATCAGCACACTATTGATGAAGAACAGATAGAACGCTCCAATAAAATAGTACCAGTTGCCATTGGCCAAGCCATAACCAGCGGTGCAAAGAGGAGGCATCAAAGCCGTCGCAATGGCCACACCCGGGATAGCGTTGGATTTTTCTTTTCGTGAACCAGCCACAATTCCCGCCAAACCACCAAAGAAAGCAATCAGCACATCCCACAGAGTTGGTTGAGTTCTCGCCAGCAATTCCGACTGGGCTTCATGCAGTGGGGTAATCAAAAAGTAAAGTGACGAAGTGATCACACTCGCAAGTACTGCAACTCCAAGGTTGCGAAAGCCTTTTTTCATCAGCTCCAGATCATTGATTCCTGCTCCCAAGCCAATCCCAATGATCGGACCCATCAGAGGAGAAATTAACATGGCACCGATGATGACTGCTGTGGAGTTGACATTGAGTCCAATGGATGCAATGAAGATGGCGAAGATGAGAATCCACAGGTTAGCTCCCTTGAATTCTGTTCCCTTTTTGATGTCGCTGATAGTGGTGCTTTCTCGCTCCTTGTCTTCATGAAGGTTGAATCTGTCCCCCATGAACTCCTTGAAACTTGCCCAAAATCGGGCTTCAACTTTATTATTCGCCATTGATAATTTTTGTCCAAACAGTATTGACTGAATGCGCTAAACGGCAATCCTTTACAATAGTTAGCATTTTTTCTAAACTATATTAAATTTTTATTGTACTTCCGCAAATCCTTTTTTGCACTGGTCGCCAACGATGATAAGTCCAGGGCTGAATTCAGTAAATCGATATCTTGAGACTTTTGGTAAAGCATGCGGAAAATGTCTCCTAAAGAAATATTACTCCCTGTTCTCAAGAGTTTCAATTCATCTCCTGGCATCACTTCTCCTGGCTCGATTACACGAACATAAGCACCACAGCGTTCTGCAGCAATAAAATCTTTCAGCACTTTTTGATTGCCAAAGCGAACACCGAGTTTAGAACAAGGCTGGCGTGGCTGAGAAACCTCTATCATCGCATCGCCCAGCTGGTACTGATCGCCAATACAGATCTCCTCTTCATTCAACCCTGATACAGTCATATTTTCACCGAACATGCCCCACGTCCAATCCAGTTTGGGATACAGTTCTTTGAAATGAGGATATGCATCTGCCGAAAAAAGATAGCATGCCTTGTCAATACCGCCATGATACTTTCTGTCGATGACATGGTCATTGTTCACATCTTCTTTACCCAGGATTATCTTCTCCACCGGCGTTTTGAAGATGCCTGTTTTGATGAGCTTATTACGCCACTTTACTTCGGTGATCTCACCAAGATTTACGGATTTTACCTGCATCATAATAGTTCATTGGCGAGGTTGGCTAGCTCTGACCTTTCACCTTTTTCCAGTGTGATATGAGCATACATGGGGTGTCCCTGAATGCGATCGATCAGGTAAGATAGTCCGTTACTTTGGGAATCCAGATAAGGTGTGTCAATCTGATAGATATCACCTGTGAAGACGATTTTGGTGTTTTCTCCCGCTCTCGTGATGATGGTTTTGATCTCATGAGGTGTGAGGTTTTGCGCTTCGTCCACAATGAAGAAAATATTGGATAAACTTCGCCCACGGATATAAGCCAGAGGAGTAATCATCAGCTTTTCCTGGTTTACCATTTCTGTGATATTCTTGAACTCCTTGTCACTTTCTTTGAATTGGTTTTGAATGAATTTCAGATTGTCCCAGAGCGGCTCCATGTATGGATTTAGCTTTGACTTGATGTCTCCGGGTAAGTAGCCAATGTCTTTGTTGCTAAGCGGAACGATAGGTCTTGCCAGATATATCTGCTTAAAATTTCTACGCTGCTCCAGGGCTGATGCCAAAGCCAACAGGGTTTTTCCTGTACCCGCCACACCATTAATAGTTACCAGCTTCACATTGGGGTTGAGCATAGCATGTATGGCAAAAGTCTGTTCGGCATTTCTAGGTTTTATGCCAAATACAGGAGTTTTATCCACTTTTTGGATGACTTTCTCTTCCTGATTTAGATATGAGAGCACGGAATTTTTTTCACTTTTCAGGATATAGTAGCTATTGGCTATGCCTTTTTTCCGACCTAGTATTTCCTTTTTGTTGATGGAGCCATTTTTGAAAATGTCATCTATAAACTCTGAGGCGACATCCTCTTCGTATTTGCCTGTGTGAAGGGTGTTGACATTTTTGATTTTTCCAGTCTCATAATCTTCGGCAGGCAGATCCAGCGACTTGGCCTTCAGCCGTAAATTGATGTCTTTGCTAATGAGGATTACCTGACGCTTCTTTTCGGTTTGCTTGAGAGCTAGTGCTGCATTGAGGATGCTATGATCATTTTTTCGCTCTCCAAAGATCTTGTGTGCATCTACCTCACTGCTGGTTTCCATCAGCACCTTAAACTTGCCTTTTGTTTTTCCATTTAGCGGGTTCCATTCCTGGAGCATTTTGCCTTCGGCTAGTTTGTCCAGCAGTCGGACAAATTCCCGTGCTTCAAAATTCTTGGTGTCATTTCCTTTCTTAAAAGTGTCCAGTTCTTCTAATACCGTGATCGGGATCCCTACGTCGTGCTCAGCAAAATTGAGGATGGAGTCGTGCGCATAAAGGATTACGGAAGTGTCAAGAACAAAAATCTTTTTGTCTTTTGAAGTGGTGGTTTTAGCCATATAAGTTGCCTTTAGTGGTGAAAAAGTGGCTTACCGTAATATCTTAAATTCCGTCAGAAAATAAGAAATGAAAACTCTAATACTTTTCCACAATCCTGTAAAAACTGAGCAGGGAATTCATAGATATTGATTAGAACGAATCAAACTTCCATTCCTATATAGTTGAGCCGACACATGTGCTGCACTTCCAGCGTAATGGCGTCAAATTCCTCCACTATTTTTCCATGCAGGTGATAAATGCCTTTGCCGGTGAAGGGATATTTCTTAGCAACAGGTGGGAAATGCACCGTATCAATAAACGCACCTTCTTCATCCAGAAAATTGCCAAAGTGCATGGTATCTCCCTTGACAGTACGGGTGTTTTTGGTGGTGATTAGATAGCCAAGCATACTCACTTCTTTGCCCACATGATTCATTTGATCACGTGCCATGATGCATCCTTCAGGCTTTTCTTTTAACAAGTCGAAAATATTGCTCAGGGAAAAACCCAACAGTTCGATTTCATCATACACATCTTCGATCGATTCATGTTCGATTTCGGGTAGTTTGTATTTTTTCACAGGTGGATCAAAAAGGGTGAGTTTTTTGTGACTCTTGCCAGTATTACTCAAAAGGAAATGAGCATGCCAGAGGAGCGTTTTTTTATCTTTTCCGGTAAAACGAAAAGCTCCCACCCGAATGAGTGCACTTAGCTGGTCCAGAGATACACTTACTCTATTGACAAAATCGTCCACGGATTGGAACAGACCACTGGTATTTCTTTCCGTTAGCAATTCATTAATTAATCCATGCTCCACATCTTTTATCATGTCGAGTCCCAGGTAAATTTTTTTGCCCCTGATTACAGTGGCTCCATCACTTATATTGATACTTGGGGCTTCTATTTCGCCTCCATGCAAACGCGCTTCGTGCACATAAAATTCTGTCCGGTAAAAGCCTCCACCATTGTTGATCACAGCCACCATAAACTCCAGCGGATAATGGGACTTGAGGTACATGCTTTGGTAACTTTCAATAGCATAAGACGCGGAGTGGCCTTTGGCAAATGCATACCCGGCAAAGCTTTCAATCTGCCGCCAGACATCTTTGCTGAGTTCTTCCGGATATCCTTTTTCCCTGCAGTTGGAAAAATATTTATCTTCAATTTTCTGAAATTCTTCCCGTGACCGGAATTTTCCGGACATACCTCGGCGAAGCACATCAGCCTCGCCCAGTGTGAGGCCCGCAAAGTAGTGGGCTACTTTGATCACATCTTCCTGATACACCATCACGCCGTAAGTATCTGGCATGATATTCCACAAGACCGGATGGGCCTCTTTTCTCTTTTCAGGCATTCGAAACCGCAAAATATATTCTCTCATCATTCCGGATCGGGCTACTCCCGGCCTTATGATCGAACTGGCCGCTACCAGATCCAGGTATTCTTCTGCCTGTAGTTTCGTCAGCAGCATGCGCATGGCAGGAGACTCCACATAGAAGCATCCAATGGCTCGCGCATGGCGCAAATTGTCTTTTACCAAAGGGTCGTTGATGAATTTTTCCACATCGTGAATGTCGATTGGGGGCGCTTCCGGTTGGTTTTCACGAACGATAGCCATAGCATCTTTGATCTTGCCCAGCCCGCGCTGCCCCAGTATGTCAAACTTGAACAGTCCGACATCTTCAGCAATCAGCATATCAAAATGCGTGATCGGGAAACCCTTAGGGGGCAAGGAAGTAGCCGTAAAGTAGTGAATAGGTTTGTCGGAGATCAAAATTCCCCCAGCATGTACACTCAGGTGGCTGGGAAAATCGAATAACAGTTCGCTGCATTGCATGATCATCCTGCCTCGCTCGTCCAGATCACCCTTTTCTTTTGATTGCAATCGGTCAATCTCATAAGCAGGCATCCCAAAAGCTTTGCCTACTTCCCTGGTTACAGCCTTTGCCTGAAAGGTACTGTGAGTAGCCAGCAAGGCAGCATTTTCATATCGTTCAAAAATATACCTTGTCACATCGTCCCGATCCCAGGAGGAAAAGTCGATATCAAAGTCCGGGGGATTTTGTCGGAAAAGGTTGATGAAACGCTCAAAATACAGGTCAAGTTTAATCGGATCCACATCAGTGATTCGTAGCAAATACGCCACTATACTGTTGGCACCACTGCCACGACCTACATAGAAGTACCCTTTGCTACGTGCATAGTTCACAATGTCCCAGCTAATCAGAAAGTAGGAGAGAAATTTTTTCGATCGAATAATCTTTAATTCTGTAACCACTCTTCGCTTGATCGCAAAAGTCACTTTGTCTTTGTAGCGATAAGGTAGTCCCTCCATGCAGAGTGCCCGAACTTTTTGGTAGTCCTCTTCTTCGCTTTCGGTCCAGGTTTTAAGGTTTTGTGGCTTGGCTTCAGCTCCAAACTTGAAATCAATCTGACTGCTGGCAATGACATGTTTCAGGTTCTCAAAAGCCTCAGGTAATTCTTTGTATGCGCCAATCAACTGTGCTTTGGTAAGGTAGATATCTGCTCTGCGCCCTGAGTCTGAAGGCTGCAACTTGCTGACTAAAGTATTCAGGTCAATAGCTCGGAGGATGTTGTGCAGGGCATAGTCAAGGCTTTTTTCATTTTTCTGATCAGCACGAAAAGTATACGTAGCACAGGCAATCAGCTTTTCGCGTGGTAGCTTATTGGAAAACCGGACTTTATTGACTTCATGTGGCTGTACACCAATGAATTCATATTCCTTCAAAGGCCGTGGAGGCAAGTTGTCCAACGGATAAATGACAAAGCAATCACTGATCTGATCGATGTGTTTGGGTGGTGACTTCTCTGAATGCAAGCAAGAAGATAGCAGACTATTGAGCGCCTGAAATCCTGCATTATTTTTTGCAATTCCCACAAAATGCTGTTTGGCGCTATCACGAAAATCAATTCCAAGAATTGGCCGGATGCCAACTTTCTGACACTGCCGCACAAACTCCAGACTGCCTGCTGTGCTGTTAATGTCTGTGAGGGCAAGCGTTTTTATTCCCTGTCTTTGTCCCCATTCCACCAGCTGCTCAATGGACATGATGCCGTATTTGAAGCTGAAATATGAATGCGTGTTGAGCATATTATCTCCTTCTATTTGGCAACAATGGCGGTGGCTCTCCGGTGAAGGGGTTCCATCGGCTGATGGTTTTGGCCTCTATGCCTGAAGCTTTCATCACTGATCTGTCTCCATGTTTTTCGCGGATTTTGTCCATGGCTTGATAGAGGTTGAGCATCTCTTCCTGATCGTCAAAGAGGTTGATCTGGTAAAAGCCATTCACCAGGTGACTCATGCGCACGCCAATCAGTCGTACCAGCAATCGTCGGTTGTAAAGCTTTTCGAACAGCTCTAAAGTACGAGGGATCAGTACATGGTCAGCCGAAGTGTATGGAATTCTTGATTGGAGTGTATAGGTGTTGAAATCTGAATAACGCACCTTCACTGTTACGCAGGAAGTCAGCTTTTGGCCTCTTCGAAGCTGAAAGGACAGGTTTTCGGCCATAGCCGTGAGGATGCCTTTTAGCTTGGTCACATCGATCGTATCCCGGTCAAACGTTCGCTCGGTAGAGATGGACTTCCGCTCAGAATATGGCACAACTGGCGATGGATCAATGCCGTTCGCTTTTCGCCAGATGGTGACGCCATTTACACCAAAAGCACGCTCCATCAGTTCCATAGGCATTTCCTGGATAGTTTTGATTTTCCGTACACCCAGGCTGATGAGCTTACCATAAGTTTTTTCGCCTACCATCGGGATTTTCCTAACAGAGAGTGGTGCCAAAAAGCCTTTCTCTGTACCGTAATCGATCTTAAGCTGGCCGTTGGGTTTGGCTTGACCGGTTGCAATTTTGGAGACTGTTTTGTTCTCCGACAGGCCAAATGAAATGGGTAAGCCGAGCTCTTTGTAAACCTCCTTTCGGATGTCTGCAGCTAACTTGGCCGAGCTGTGAAATTTTTCCATCCCGGTGAGGTCGGCATAAAATTCATCTACAGAAGTTTTTTCCATCACCGGTACGCGCTGGCTGATGATCTCCGTGACATCCTCGGAATATTTGGAGTAGTCAGCGGAGTTGCCTTTCACCACCATGGCTTCCGGGCAGAGTGCCAATGCTAATTTCATCGGCATGGCCGAATGGATGCCGAATTTGCGGGCTTCATAGCTGCAGGAAGCGACTACACCCCGGTCGCTGGTGCCACCAATGAGTACAGGTTTGCCTGCTAGGGTGCTGTTTTTGAGTCGCTCTACAGAAACAAAAAAGGTGTCGAGATCGAGATGTAGTATGGCGTTCATGTCTTTCGATGAACAAAAATAACCAATATAATTAGCATTAAATACTAAAAAAATTGGTTATTTCAAATAATCTCGAATGATGAAAATATTAGATTCTCTGGGAAGAGTTTGCATGGTAATGCGTTCAATCGCATCCTCCGGTACTCCAGTTGTAAGTAGCTACAAGCTTTACAAGCTCATTATTCTTAGCTTCAGTGCTCAAGTATAGATAATATGTTCCTCCTTGTCCGCCATCACCTGTATCATTAAAGAGATTTAAGATGATGTCTAGTTCTTGATCTCCATCTAAGTCTCCGGCATATTCAAGGCTTACATACTTATGATTAAAGCCATGAGGGTGAATCTGCTGTTTGGTTCTGTTTAAAGTTAAATTGAGGTTACGATTACCAACTGCACCTTCCAAACGAAGTGTATAGGCCAATTGGCCCAAATTAAAATCACATTCACTCTTTTTATTCAATGAACTAGAGTATCCGGGCCATTTTATGTCATTTCCTAAGTTATTGGAGGTGCCAGTTTCTAATGGGATGATTGATCCCAAGAAGAATTGGGGGCGATTATTCAGAGTTGTAGTTTCAATGCTCAGTTCAGCGCAACCAACCGGATCATTAACTGATTTGTAGGAAAGAATCTTGATGTCTACGTATTGTAACTCGAATGAGCTTTTTAAACTGTTTAGGAATAATCCATACCAGTATAAATCAGGCTCGTAACTTAATTCTGTAATAATTAGACCGGGTGGCTGAATCCGAAAAATACGATTGAGAGAATCTGCCTCTACATACTGGAAATCTTCCAAAAATCCTGAAAAAATATATCCTTGATGCTGCTGATATTTAGCTTTAACCCAATTGCCATTTCTATTGTCGATGATTGTATCAAACCTGACTATATCATAGACCTTTACTTGTTGAGCGAAAGGGATTGTCAAAATAACTTTTGATTCAAGGTTGGGGCTTTCTCTTAAATTAACACCCTCAAAAGGAACAACTCTGAGTATATATTTTGGCTCATTAGGTTGAGCGTCCGTTCTGTTGAAAGAAACTATTGATATAAGGAATAGCAAAAGGTGTTTCATGGTGGAAATGACGCGAATCAAGTCAAAAATAATCACTCCACAGCTACATACCAATCTTCCTGCTTGCAGGAGATTATTTCCAGATAATGTTTACCGGGTATTGATCGAAATTTTTATCTTTTGAAACTATCGGAACTCTTTCAGCAATGGCTTGTGAAATAATGATTCTATCAAAAGGATCTCTATGATGAAACTCCAATTCAATGAGCTCCTTCAGATGATCAAAAGATATTGGGAGTAACTCAAATTCGTATTTCTCCATCAAAGTGGATATTTCCTCAAAGCCTCCATTTAAATTCAACTTGTTAAGTGAAATTTTGATAGCAATCTCCCAAATAGAAGCTACGCTAATAAAGCACTTATTATTAATGTCGCGAATGAGGTTTTTGGAAGTTTCAGGAAGTTGATTATCACCATTTATAAACCAGATTAGGGCATGTGTATCCAGTTAAGAGTTCCACGATAACATATACTCTTTGAAATCTTCTAAAGGTTCGTCAAAATCCGGGTGCATCTCAAACATTCCTTTTGCACAGCCAAACTCTCGCTCTTTAATGTTGGGTTGTGCTTTCTGTTTAGATTTTAAAAACTGGACAAAATCAGAAACTTCCTTTTTAAGTGAAGCAGGAAGCATACTTATCTCTGTATATAAATCGATATTGGTCATCTACTTACTTCTCTTTCTAACAAATATTTTAGTAACTGATTTTCTGATTAAACAGTCAAAAATAATCACTCCACAGCCATATACCAGTCTTCCTGCTCTCGGGGGATGATTTTCAGTGCATTGGCCATGACCATTTGCACCAAGGTGGTTGAGGCAGACTTGTAGTCCAGCCCGCTCATCTCACGGAATTCTTTCACGGTGACTTTTTCGTTCTCATGCAGATAGTTGAACAGTAGCTTTTCATTGTTACCATACTGAAAGTGTGTGTCCCTGGGATCTCGGTTAAATTTTAGGATTTTACGGATCTCAGGAGATGCCTGCACAGATCGATCTTCCACACGGACAAAAGCCTTACCATAACGATGATGTTTTTTCTCGAATGCGTAGTAAGGTTTTTTCTCACCGGAAAAGATTTCATAATGTAGTAAAGCCCTCTTCTCATTGAGCTTGTAGCTGTTGACCTGGTATTTTACGGCAGGTCGAACAAGTTCTTTGATGGCTTTTTGCAGGATGAAATCTTCCTCTTCAGCATGCTTGCTGCCGACGATGGTACGGTCATCATCCACACCTACGAAGAGATGGCCGCCATTCGTATTGGCGAATGCCACCACCTCTCTCACTACCTTTTCAGGATGATTGATTTTACGCTTGAATTCCACCTGATCGCTTTCTCCTCCGTAGATCAGTCTTTTAACCGCTCGCAGTTCCATGTTTTTACGCTTTTCGCAGCACGCAAACCGCATATCGCAATACGCAGCACGCCGAACTCTTCACCAAAGTGTGTTAATCCTACTTCAAGTTTGCCTTTCCTATTATGGATTGGGATAAAAGGCGAACCATACAAATGATTAATTAGAAATCATCCTCTACATCGTCATCCGGGCCTGGCATAGAAAACATACTGCTGAGTAAGTCCTTGAACTGCATGCCTCGCTCCAGGTGATGCTTGCTTAGCATACTGTATTCTGCTAGTCCGAACAGGGCAAACTCCATGAGAAACAACTTGAAATCCTCAGATTGCTTGCCGTGCTGTTCGTTTACGAGATCTTCCAACCCTGGGATTTGCATCAATTCTTTTTTGTATTCCTGAGCAGTAAAATCGTGAAGTAGATCGATCATATTGCCGTCCCCAAACCAATCGGTTATGACTTTGTATGGGTTTTTTCCTCCTTTGTTTTTGCGGATGTATTCAGGATCAGGGAAGTACTCTGTAAACTGTTTGCGTATGGCTTTTCCCACAAGTGTTTGGGCCACAATGCCAGGGCCTTCCAGCTCACCTTCATAGACCAACTCCACTTTACCGGTGATGGCTGGAATTACTCCCACAAAATCCGACACCCGCACAAAAGTCGACTTTTCGTCATTGATCAACACACGACGCTCTGCGGCACTGATCAGGTTTTCATAAGCTGAGATGGTCAGGCGAGCAGATACACCACTTTTGGCGTCTACATATTCGCTTTCTCTTGCTTCAAAAGCCACCTGCTCTACCAGATTTTTCATCAGGTCAAAAACTACTACCTTTTCATTTTGCTCTTGCTCGATTTTCGCTTCCTGCTCTGTGATTTTTTTACCAATTTCGATTGACTTAGGATAATGTGTGATGATCTGGCTATCAATTCTGTCTTTCAGTGGAGTGACTATGCTGCCACGATTGGTATAATCTTCAGGATTGGCAGTAAAGACAAACTGCACATCCAGCGGAAGTCTGAGCTTAAACCCACGAATCTGAATATCGCCTTCCTGAAGAATATTGAACAATGCTACCTGAATCCTGGCCTGTAAATCTGGCAGTTCATTGATGACGAAAATCCCACGATGTGATCTTGGAATTAATCCATAGTGGATCACACGTTCATCAGAATAAGGGAGCTTCAGGCTGGCGGCTTTGATCGGATCCACATCACCGATCAGGTCAGCGATGGTTACATCAGGTGTTGCCAGCTTTTCTGTGTATCGCTCACTTCGGTGTATCCACAATATTGGCGTGTCATCTCCATGTTCTTCCAGGATGTCCCTCGCCTGATGCGAAAGCGGCTTCAACGGATCATCATTGAGTTCTGAGCCTTTCACACAGGGAATGTATTCATCCAGCAAAAGCGTCATCATTCGGGCGATTCTTGTTTTGGCCTGACCTCTTAAGCCAAGGAAGTTGATGTTATGTTTTGCCAGAATGGCCCGCTGAATATCCGGGATAACAGTGTCTTCATACCCCCAGATGCCTTCAAACACATTGTACTTGTCCCTGAGTTGCTTGATCAGGTTTCTTCTAAGTTCCTCTTTGATGCTGATGGGTTCATAGCCGATGCTTTTCAGTTCTCCGAGTGTTTTAATCTTAAGGAGTTTGTCTGACGATATATTGGTGTATTTCATTCTTAGCTTAACTTAAATATTCATTATTGAAGGTTCCTTTTTATTCTGGAATGGACAACTTTCAGTTTATCATTGATGTTGCCAATTCATGGAAATTCCGGTTTAACTCCTTTTATACATTTTGGGTTAAACCCTGAATTACCCGGATTACAGATTTTTGCGCCTGTTTCTTTTATAATCTTCAAAGATCAGGTTGCCAAGTCCCTGGAGGCTGCTGTAGTAGGCATTGCCCTGGTTTACTTCTGTAAATTCTCTTACAAATTGTTGCAAATAAGGATCAGAAGCAATCATAAATGTAGTGATGGGAATATGTATTCTACGACACTGAGCAGCCAGGTTAAGCGTTTTGTTCAGGATTTTCGGATCCAACCCAAAACTGTTTTTATAATATTTAATTCCTTCTTTCAGACAGGTAGGTTTACCATCAGTGATCATAAAAATCTGTTTGTTTTTGTTTTTGCGCCTTCTCAGCAGATCCATAGCCAGTTCCAGACCAGCTACCGTATTGGTATGATATGGACCCACATTCAGATACGGTAAATCTTTAATCTCTATCTGCCAGGCATCATTCCCAAACACGATGATGTCCAATGTGTCTTTTGGATATTTTTTAGTGATCATCTCAGCCAGAGCCATCGCTACTTTCTTGGCAGGAGTGATTCTATCCTCACCGTACAGGATCATGGAGTGACTGATGTCTATCATTAAGACAGTGGAAGTCTGGGTCTTGTATTCCTGTTCACGAACTTCCAGGTCATTCTCGGTCAACATGAAATTGCCGAATCCATGGTTGATCTGGGCATTTCTCAGGCTTTCGGTAAAAGCTATTTGCTCCGGGCTATCTCCAAATTCAAACTGGCGAAAATCGGTGGTCATTTCATCTCCGGAGCCAGATTGATTGGTTCTGTGGCTGCCTTTTCCAGACTTTTTAAGTTTTCCAAAAATCTCCTCCAGTGCACTTTTGCGAATGGACTGCTCACTTTTTGCTGTGAGTTTGAATTCGCCTTTGCCAGTATCATCGGTGATATATCCTTTTGACTTCAGGTCCTCAATAAAATCTCCAATGCCATATTCTGCATTGCTGATATTGTATTGTCTGTCCAGGTTGGTGAGCCAACTTAAGGCTTCACTTACATCTCCCGAAGTAATCACCATCAGCTGCATGAAGATATTCAGCAAATTGTCAAAGGTGGTTTGCTCCGGATTCTTTTCAGGAATGTATTCTGTGAATCTGTGGCCAATCATAATTTGAGTGTTTGATCATAGTAAACTAAAAAATACTAAGAATGATTTCCACTTTTTTAAGAAAGACATCTAAGCTTTTGGCATTTTCGACGAATAACTGCCCTAAAAATCTGATGATTTTCTAATTTAGAATTAAATAAAAAACATACTATCCGCTCATGGCTGGAAGACGTCCCATTTTTGCAAGTCTTTTTGTTGACTTTTATACATCCCTTAGGGATCTGTTATATCTGGTAGTTCTGGAACCTGCTTCTCCGGAAAAAAGAAATGCAAAAAAAAAGGAGTCTAAAAAAGACTCCTAGTTGTATTCTAAAATTTTATTGTCTTATCTCTTGGGCATAGTTCCGAACACTACATCCCAAAACGGAGAAGACACTCCGAATGCATTGTCCTGATCCTTGTAGTGGTGAATGCCGTGGTGTACCCAAAGTACTTTGAAGAAGTTTTTAGGTGGCTTGAAGGCATGCACCATGTAGTGTACCCACAGATAAGAAGCATATCCCATTAGAAATCCTGGCAAAAATCCATATACCAAATCACCCATGATAAGATAGTAAATGCCGAAAAATAAGGCACTAAGTATTAAGCTCAATGGCGGTGGCATTGCCAATCTGTCTTTATCTTTTGGATAGTCGTGGTGAACACCATGCACAGTGTAAGCAAATTTCTCCTGCTTTTCTGTTTTCGGATGCAGGTGGAACAGGAATCTGTGCATGATATATTCAATCAATGTAAATACCAGTACTCCGGCTACAAATAATAGCGGAGCATTTACTGCACTGATATATCCATGACTAATACCATAAATCATGAGACCTGTAGAAATGATACTAAACAAAATCAGAGGAATAGCTATATGAGTTCTCGTAAGCCGTTCCAGTACCGGATTTTGAAAAAGTGCCTTTGTTCCTTTTGTATGTGGTTTGTTCTTTAGTTCCATTAGCGTAAAGCTGATTTGGCTGCAAATTTAAGACTAAAATGATTAAATCTTTGTAAGAATTTGATTTAAGCAATCGTGGAAGCTGCTTTTTGTAATTCGATGGTCTCTTGATAGTACCGCTCATATAGTGGCAAAATGTTGGTTACATCGAATTCCTTAGCCCTTTCAAGTGCTCCTTTTTTAAATTCAGAAAGATTGGTTTCATCCAGAATATGGATGGCTTTTTCTGACATAGTTTTTGTATCTCCTACATCACAAACAAATCCGGATACACCATCAATATTAAGCTCAGGAAGACCTCCTGCATTCGTGGAGATTACAGGAACTTCACATGCCATAGCTTCCAGAGCCGCTAGTCCAAAGCTTTCTTTTTCAGAAGTCATCAGGAATAAGTCTGCAACAGACAATACCTCTTCTACTGCTTCCAGTTTACCAAGAAACCGGGTGTCCTCACATGTTCCAAGGCTCCGGCAAAGCTCTTCCATCTGATATCTTTCGGGTCCGTCACCCACAAGCAAGAGTTTGGAAGGGATAACTTTTCTTACCCTATAAAAGATGTCAATCACATCTTGCACACGCTTCACTTTCCTGAAGTTGGAAGTATGTACAATGAGCTTTTCATTATTTGGGCAAATTGCTTTTTTGAAGTGATCTTTCTTCTGTTTTTTGAATCGCTCCAGATCTATAAAGTTGGGGATCACTTTAATATCTCGTGTGATATCAAAATGATCGAAAGTGTCTTTTCTCAAATCTTCAGAAACTGCTGTCACACCGTCTGATTGATTGATGGAGAATGTCACTACAGGGGCGTAAGTCGCATCTTTACCAACAAGGGTAATGTCTGTACCATGTAGTGTTGTGATTACAGGTATTGTAATTCCTTTGGTTTTCAGGATTTGTTTAGCCATATACGCAGCTGATGCATGTGGTATCGCATAATGAACATGCAAAATGTCCAGCTTCTCATGCTCCACTACATCTACCATTTTACTAGCAAGAGCCAATTCATATGGAGCATAATCAAACAGTGGGTAGGATTTCACTGAAACTTCATGATAGTAAAGGTTTTCACTAAAAAAGTCGAGTCTGGTTGGTTGGGAATAGGTAATGAAATGAACTTCATGACCACCCTGGGCTAATGCCTTCCCTAACTCAGTTGCTACCACGCCGCTACCGCCGTAGGTAGGATAACATACTATACCTATTTTCATAATCGTTGCAAAAGTAAACGCCGCTCGTTCCTCTTTTGTTCTTATTTAATCCAATTTGTCATTAATGCCTCGTAAACGACATCTTGAAGTCTTGTACGGATGTTTTTTTGGATGAGTTTATAGTTATTAGAATTTGGGTGGATCCGATTGGAGAGGAATACAAATGCAAGGTTGAATTTCGGGTCAGCCCAAACAATAGTTCCAGTAAATCCAGTATGGCCAAAACTGTCTGCAGAAGCTAATAGTGATGCATTCCCTATTCGGTCATCTTTTTTATCCCAGCCGAGTGCACGCCTGTTATTGGGGTAAAATTGTTGGTTGAAGTAAGCAATAGTTGCTGGTTGTAGTAAGTTTTGACCTCCATAGGAGCCATCTTGTAGTAGGGTTTGGAGTATCACCAACAATTCTCCCGCATTGGAAAACAATCCGGCATGACCGGCCACTCCTCCAAATACCGCAGCATTTCTATCATGTACTTCACCCCATACCAGCTCATCACGAAAATAATAGTCGTGCTCTGTTGGTGCTATTTCAAAGCGCTCAAACCCATGATCCAGGGGATTAAAGGCCAAACGTTTCAGACGCAAAGGCTGGTAAAAATTTTCTGATAGAAATTCATCCATGCTCTGGCCTGATACTGATTCCACTACCTGGTGTAAAATCATAAACCCGATATCACTGTAGCTATAAGAAGGTACACTGTCATAGTTGATCAGCGGAGAGTTGACAATCCAGCTGTTAAGCGTGTCTCGGAGGTTAGGGTTTGGTCGAATGCCATAACTCCTTTTATCTGCCAATCGATCGGCCTCATCTTCATAATAGAAAGTTTCCAACAGATCAGTGCTGAGTACTTTTTGCCAGAAGGGTACATAAGGTTTAAGTCCGGCATTGTGCGAAAGCAATGCACGCAGCGTAATATTTTCTTTGTTTGAGTTTTTAAACTCGTCAAGATAAGCTCCTAAAGGCAGGTCAAGGTTGAGTTGTCCATCTTCATAGAGTTTCATCACGGCTAGCAAAGTGCCCATCACTTTAGTTACTGAAGCGAGATCATATAAGGTTGACCGGTCAGCAGGTAATAAGCTGTCATAGGTCAAATAACCATATGCCTGATCCAGCACGATGGCTCCATCTACAGCTATGGCTAGCTGTGCGCCAGGTGTGCTTCCGCTGCTAATGGCTTCCTGCATGATTTCATCAATTCGCTGCAAAGCCACCTTGTCCAGTCCCATCATACTTGAAGGCATATAGCCCAGCGTATGCAAACCAGTAATGGGTGCATTGTCGAAAGCAGAAAAAGAAGCATCCCGGACGGTCAGCCGTCCTGTAATGTCAGTTGCTCCAAAAAGCTGCTGAGGAATAACATAAGAATAAATGTCGCTGGGCTGCGTGTAGATCAAAGCAGCATCAATTTTCTGGATATGAGCCAGTGCATTATTATAATGCCCGATAAAAATGATTTGTCGGGAATCACTCAACAGATTGTTGGGAATGTATGCATTGTCATCGATGATAATAGGAGCATTGCTTTGGGCAATGTCTGCATAAGCAGTCATCACATAAGCATATTTCCGAAGCATATTGGCTGTAGCACTATATGGCTGGTTAGAAAGGAAGCAAACGGTGTCTCTTCTGAGAGGAAAAATTCCTTGAGATTTTTGGAGAGGTACTACAGAGCCTTTGCTAACGGCCACTGCCAGCTGATTAGGAAGGGTTTGGTTCAAGAGGTCAGTAGGACTAATGCGTGAAGCTATCGTTGCTTTCACTTTTTTACCCAGAGCTGCTGAGCTTAAAATTTTTCCCGCTTGCTTTTCAAGTTTTTTGGTGATTTTAGTGGCATCCTTTTTCGGGATTACCCAATAGGATTTCTTTTTAAAAAGGGTGATCAGTTCTTTTTTCTTGTGAAAACTATCAAAACTCAACTCCGTCTGTTGAATGAAGAATTGAGGGTCGTATTCCAACATTTTCTTTACAAATTTTCCTGTGCCGGCAGACCAGTCATCAATTGGTGGAACTACGCATATATCAACTCCTTTGTGCTTGAGCAAGGATTCAAAAAAGCCTAAATAGGAAGAAATGATATCCTCCTGAGTAAGAGATGCGAGTGTGTAAAGGTTTGGTAATTGGTTTCCTGAAGAGGGGAATGGATCCAGGCGTTCGTCCAGTTGAACTACAGATAAATATCGGGAATTTGGTATAGCATCTATCAGGGGTTGGTCATAGTAGATTCCTCCATATGCATAATCTACATAAGGTTTTTCTGAAGCTTTTACCAAAATCAATTCGCTCACTTTTTCATAAGGCGTCATCTTTTGGTAGATACTATCGGCACGTTCCATGTCCCGCGCCGATGGTGGAAAACCAAAAACGCAGATCGTGGAACTTAACACGAGCAATATGCTTTTAATGAAATGCATTGTGTCAAATTAACTTAACTTTGAGCAACAAGCTATGCAGCTGTTCAAAAATATTGCCAAAACAAGCTAATTTGACGTTTTTAGCAATCAACAAACCCTTTATGTTATGAGATTTCCTTCATTCATCAAAGTAGCAAGACACCGAAGATTTGATATGACTCCACGGTATTATGACCCGGTAAAGGAGGAAATTGAGGAGCGAACTGAGCGTATCAGACAGGAAATGAAGGAACAGTCGGGAAGTTATTCTCCGGGAGGCAGGATCAGCTTTGAGCGCAAGACCAGCAAGGTGCCTAATGCCTCATTTCTCCAGATGATCATTGCTGCGGTTCTTGGAGGTGCTGCGGTTGGCTGGTTATACTATGGCAATGATATATTTTATGCATTTTGGCTAGTGGTTCCGGTCTATCTGTATTTTCGATTCAAAAAAATCTCTCAACGGTAGCGTTAATGGAAGATATTGTTCACCTGCTACCTGATAGTATTGCTAACCAGATAGCTGCCGGTGAGGTGGTTCAGCGACCAGCTTCTGTGGTGAAAGAACTGTTGGAAAATAGTATTGATGCGGGCAGCAGTAGCATCACCCTTGTGATAAAGGATGCTGGTAAAGCCCTGGTGCAAGTTATTGACAATGGTAAAGGAATGAGTCTGACCGATGCACGGATGAGTTTTGAGCGTCATGCTACTTCCAAGATTCGAACCGCTGAAGATTTGTTCAAGATCCGAACGATGGGTTTTCGGGGAGAAGCGTTGGCTTCTATAGCTGCAGTAGCTCAGGTGGAAATGCGCACAAAAAGAGCCGGTGATGAATTAGGGACTTTGCTTCAGGTCGAAGCTTCTGAAATTAAAAAACAGGAACCACTGGCAATCAAAGATGGTACTTCGATCAGTGTTAAAAATCTGTTTTATAATGTGCCAGCTCGCAGAAATTTCCTTAAATCAAATCCTGTTGAGCTTCGCCATATTACGGATGAGTTTCAACGAGTCGCTTTGGCCAATCCACAAGTAAGCATGACCATGATCAACAATGATCTGGAAATGTTTGTGCTGGATGCCGGAAAGCTGAGCAAAAGAATAGTTCAGCTCTTTGGAAAAAACTATCAGCAGCAGCTCATTCCTTGTGAGGAAGAAACACCTCATGTGAAAGTGACTGGTTATGTTGGTAAACCCGAATTTGCTAAGAAGACCCGTGGTGAGCAGTTCTTTTTTGTGAATGGACGATATATCAGAAATAATTATCTCAATCATTCGGTAACTACAGCTTTTCAGGGATTACTAAAAGAGGACTATTATCCTTTTTATGTACTGTTTGTGGAGATGGACCCGCTTCACGTGGATATCAATGTGCACCCGACTAAAACTGAGGTGAAATTTGATGATGACCGGATGCTTTACGGGGTGATTAACTCTTCCGTGAAGCAGGCATTAGGTTCCTTTAATGTCACACCTTCTCTGGATTTTTCTACGGATGTGAATTTTGAACAGTTTACTTCTCCCCGGTTTACAGAAGAGCGGTCTGCTAGTTCCAAAATCAAGGATAATCAATATGCTCAGTTCAAGAATATTGACCGAAAAGACAATGCCAAAAACTGGGAATCACTCTATGACTTTGCTCGAAAGGAAGACATTATTTCGGATGAACAATTGCAAAAGGAAGCTCCTGATATGGTGGTAACATTTAGCTCCAGCATCAATGATGAACAGGCGGCCAGCCAGGAAGGAGGCAAAACCTTCAGACTGCATGGAAGATATCTCATGCGTCAGGTCAAGTCCGGTATGACCATCATAGATGAAAAAGCCGCATTCGAAAGAATCTTATACGAACGGTTTGAATCCAGACTGGGTGAGGGCGGGGCTTCACAGAGTAATCTTTTCCCACAACAAATTTCTCTAAACCCATCTGATTATTCGCTCGTTATGGACATAAAGTCTGAAATCAGGCGATTGGGTTTTGAGTTTGAAGAGATGGGCCAGCAGATGATTGTGATTCAAGGGGTACCTGCGGAGCTCTCAAACTGTAATGAAAAAGAAGTGTTTGAGGAGCTGCTGGAGCAATACAAATTCAACAAAAAAGAATTGGGGCTGGGACAAAGGGAAAACCTGTGCCGCTCATTGGCCAAACGTACTGCGGCTATTAAATGCAGAGGCCTTCGAGATGAGGAGGCGGAGCATTTAATCGATCAGCTGTTTGGCTGCAAGCAGCCGAACTATACTCCGGATGGCAACCCCACTTATAAATTAATTAGTTTAGATAAAATAAAAAGCTGGTTTAGCTCATGATGAGAATGACTCCTATGGTAAAAAACATCCTACTTATCAACGTGGGAATTTTTATCATTCAATCTTTTTTCAAACTTCCCTTCGAAGATATTTTTGGTTTACGTGTCGTTTTTGCTGACAGCTTTGCGCCTTACCAGTTTATCACTTACATGTGGATACATGGCAATTTTGGCCATATACTCAGCAATATGTTTGCGGTATTCATTTTTGGGCCACTACTGGAACAGGTCTGGGGCAGCAAGCGGTTTCTGACTTTTTACCTGATTTGTGGAATAGGTGCCGGGGTGCTTTTTGGAGTAGCGGATTTTGCAGAAAAATGGAGTCTCAAGCAAGATGCTGAAGCTTTCGTGGTGAATCCTAGTGCGGATGCCTTCAGCATGTTTATCGTAAAACATAAAACACCTTACTACAACGTGGCTCGTCTAGCAGAGTTTTCAGATGAATATTATGACAATGAAAATGTTCGAGGCTATAAGGAACAGGCAATAGAGGTAGTAAAGAGTATTTACAGCAGTATGACCAATGTGCCAATGGTTGGAGCATCAGGGGCAGTGTTTGGAATTTTGATGGCATTTGGGATGTTATTCCCAAACACTCAGCTGTTTTTGCTGTTTCCACCAATACCGATTAAGGCAAAATATCTCGTCCTTTTTTATGGACTCTATGAAGTTTATGCCGAATTTAGTAGACTTCCAGGAGACAATATTGCACACCTGGCGCACTTGGGAGGAATGGCTATAGCGTTTGTATTGTTAAAGATTTGGAAAGAAGATAACGGAAGGTTTTATTAAAAATGAACAATAGCATATTAGACGATTTTAAGTACGCCTGGAACAAGCCCAATAATTCACCGGCACAATTGATCATTATCAATGTGGTGGTGTTTTTGTTTTTGGGTGTAATTACTGTCATTGGTACACTCAGTGGTTTGGAAAATGTAGTGAAAGTCATTCGTGACCAGTTTACCATTCCTCCCACCATGGCTGAGTTTATCACCAGACCATGGACAATCATTACTTATGCATTTGCCCATAGCCTTACAGACATATTTCATATCCTGTTTAATATGCTCATCTTTTACTGGTTTAGTAAGCTGATCCTTGAGTTTCTGGGAAATAAAAGAGTCATTTCTTTATATGTACTCGGAGCATTGGCTGGTGGAGTGGCCTATCTGATGGTTTATAATCTTTTCCCGTACTATGTTGCTCAGGCTCCTGGTATTAGTGGAATGGTAGGAGCGAGTGCTGCCGTATATGCTATAGTGGTTGGAGCAGCTGTATTCATGCCCAACTATACTTTTTTCCTCATGTTTTTGGGTCCTGTAAAAATTAAGTATATCGCTGCTTTCTACGTGGTGTTATCCTTCTTGGGAAGCACCGGAGGCAATGCTGGCGGCAATATTGCTCACCTGGGTGGTGCGCTGATGGGATGGCTTTACATTTCACAATTGAAAAGCGGTAACGATTTTGGGAAGTGGATCATTTCTGTCATTGACTGGGTCAAAAGTTTTTTTGTGACTTCACCGAAAATCAAAGTGACACATAGAAGTGCACCTAAAAACACTCAATCCAGAAAGCAAAACAATACTAAAACGGAGCAGGAAGAAATAGATGCAATTCTGGACAAAATATCTCATTCGGGATATGATAGTCTTAGTAAGGAAGAAAAGCAGAAGCTGTTTAACGCCAGTAAGAAGTAGTCTCCCAAACCCTTCATTTCCTAACTTCAATCAATGCATAGAAACGTATGGATTCTCACAGGAGCTCAGGCATTGATGATGTCCATGAACTCCCTCAATGTTTTTGTAGGTGCATTGATTGGAAACAAGATTGCACCGGATGAGAAACTGGCCACCATCCCGGTAGCAAGTGTAATTGTGGGAACAGCTCTCAGCACTGTACCGGTGACGATGGTGATGAAAAAGATCGGTAGGAAGGCCACCTTTCTTTTGGTTGCAGTTTATTCTTTGATTGTTTCTCTGGGTGCAGCTTATGCGATTTCCATCGAAAATTTTTATCTATTCAGTGCTTGCGCGTTTCTGTTGGGATTTAGTAGTGCTACTGCTCAGCAGTATCGTTTTGCAGCGATGGAAAGTGTGAATGAGGAAATGATTCCCAAGGCGGCTTCTTTTGTACTGATAGGAGGAATAGCTGCAGCATTTATTGGTCCTGAGGTGGCGCTCTGGGGGAAAGATATCTTTAATCAAGAATTTGTTGGGTCGTATGTGATGCTGTCTGCACTTTTTGCCGTAGGCTTTTTCATTTTACTGGCTTATCGGAATACGCTCATTGACTCGACAATTAAAGAAGAACCTCAGCGAAGCTTATCAGAAATCATCAGGCAACCTGTATTTTGGGTGGCTGCAATTGGTGCAACGATTGGTTATGCGGTGATGACTTTCATTATGACAGCCACTCCTGTAAGCATGCATGTGATGGATGGCCATTCGTTAGAAGATACCAAATGGGTGATTCAGAGCCATATTGTAGCGATGTTTTTGCCATCGATCATCACAGGCTGGTTAATCCGCAAACTCGGCATAGTCCGCATGATGCTGGCAGGATTGGTGATTTACCTGGGATGTGTGGCCATTGCTTACTCTGGTCACATGTTGCATCAGTATTTTGGTGCACTGGTATTACTAGGGCTTGGTTGGAATTTTCTATTTGTGGGAGGGACGGCTCTTTTACCGCAGACTTACCGGCCTTCAGAGCGTTTTAAAGTTCAGGGGTTGAATGAGCTCATTATTTTCACTACACAGGCGATTGCCTCACTTTCATCGGGCTGGATAGTTTTTACACTGGGATGGGAGACCATGCTGCTGACTACTTTGCCATTGATATTCTTACAATTATTTCTTGTGATGCTTTGGCGAGGTAGAATTTCACGATAAAACAATAAGGGATTAGTATATTTCCATTGTCTTGGATTAAATTAGATCGTATATCAGTGATTTATCCACTTTTATTGATCTGATTTCACCTATTACTAAGATATGCGCCTGATTTACTGTCTCCTAATTGTCCTGCTGATATCAGGATGTTCTGCTCATAAAAACACTTGCATTGACCTGCGTCATGTCGAGAGCAAGACTGAAACTCCCAAGCTCAGCAAAATCAAATCACACCACACTGACGAAAGTTATCTATTCACGGAACCAGGGAGGAGGATAAAGCAAGATTATCCAGTTACTGCTTCATTAAAAGAAGAATCAGTTGAGCTAGTTCAGAGGCCAAAGTGGGAGACGAGTCATGAGAGTGTGAGATCTCCGGGTATGCTTGATAAGAAGGAGTTGAAGGAAAAACTAAAAGAGTGGAAGCGAGAATTATCACAGAAGGATTTCCAGACTTTACCTGGTGATACTACCCGAACAGCATTTGATCAACAATATAAGGAAGCGCGAACTCTGGCAATCATTTCCCTGGCGAGTTCAATTGGTTCTTTCGTGTTTTTTCCCTTAGCTATTGTGGCCATAATAACTGGTGTGAAATCATTAAAAAAGTACAAAAAGTCTTTGAATAAGAAGGGAAGAGGAATGGCCATGGCAGGATTAATCATTGGCATTGTAAGCACAGTGTTATTCGTCCTATTTATTCTGATCCTTCTATTTGTACTTATAGCTTTCGCGAATTCCGGATTTTAATCCTAAAAATAATGAAACACCATGTATACCTAGTGTTTGTTTTAGTCTTTGCTGTAGGATGTTCTGCACATAAAAACACCTGTATTGACCTTCGCCATTTAGAAAGTAAGGCGGAAAAACTTGGTCGAAAAATCAATTCACCTCACAGTGAGGGAAGGGAATACGTCTTTGCGGATCCTGTAAAAGTTCAAAACAATGATTTGCAGGCCAGTACATCATTGAAGCCTGAAAGGCTTGTAGCAACCAGTCCAATAGAAATCAAGTCAATCAAGCCTACTCATAAAACGCTTAAAAAAGAAGAGCTTGAAATACGGCTAAAGCAGTGGAAGTCTGAGGTATTTAATGCTCAAAAAGAATCTGTAGTTACGGATACAATTATCAATTATAAGAAGGGAAATTATCGAAGGAAATTACCTAAAAGGCTGGGAGTAATCTCTCTGATAACAGGAATAGCGTCTCCTATAGCTTTATTCTTATTCCCACTGCTTTGGCTATTCCTATTTGCTACCTCAATAGTAACTGGTGGGGTGTCTCTGTTCTTAAATCACGTTAATTCTGAAAGAGCTAATAAACATGCTCTTTGGGGGATTTTTATTTCTGTTTTTAGTCTAATAGTACTTATTGGGCTTGCTATTTTAACAATTGCTCGCCTCTGATTTAAACCCTGAAAAAATGCATACAAACAAAAGAAAACCTATTCTTTACCTTAGCATAGCCTTACTGGTTTCAGGCTGTGCTACTCAAAAGAACACATGTATTGATCTTACGGATATACATGGCAGAGCTGAATCTTTCAAACACAAAAGAATTGGACATTCTCAGGATGGTGATCTTGTTTTCACTGATCTGGCAAGAGGTGGCAATGCTGATTATCCACTCAGCTCTTCAACAAACATTGAACCTGTGGATATTCCCCAAGCAGAATACGGGTGCATTGAGGGGTTGAATTCAGCATCGTCCAAGACACTGAGCAGAAAGGAAATCAAGGTCAAACTTCAGGAATGGAAGGAGCAAATCACCAGGCAGCAACTAGAGAATGCCATTGATACTTTAATAACCGATCAGGATCGGCGAGAAGCGAGAAAGGCCAAAACACTGGGTATTATTTCCTTTGTTTCCAGTTTTGGTGCTATAGCGGCGCTCATAATGGGACATTCCCTTTTTATTCCTTTGACGATTCTCACATTTATCACAGGGATCTGGTCAATTGTGAAGTATCGCAAAACCTCGGATAAAAGGCTGATATCTCTACCTGCTGCAGGAATGATTCTAAGTGGGGTCACATTGGCGGTGATTATCTTTTTGTTGGCGGCTTTTTATATCACCTGCCTTAAAACCGGGTGTTGATATTTTAAGCTGATTCAAACCTTGAGGAAAAAAGCAGTGTCGTGTGGTAAGCAGAAAACCACTAATTTTCTGAGTCACTTATCCTAAGATTATGCGCCTGATCTATCTCATTGTACTGTTGCTGCTCATGCAGAGTTGTGCTACTCACAAAAATTCCTGCGTTGATTATCGAAATGTAGGAGGAAAAGCCGAGCAGTACAAACACAAGAAAAAGCGTAAGATTTCTGAAACAACCAATTCTTATTCCTTTGAGTCAGTTGGTAAAGAGGTTCAGGAATCTTTTGAAGATTATCCATTAACCGCATCAGTTTCCGACGATCCAGTGATTTTTGATAATAGGGGTTTATGGAAAAATAAAACCAGAATAATACCTAATCCGAGTTTGACTTTAAATGATAGTGCTGCTGTTCAGGTAGGGCATAAGCTGATAATACCTGCTGACACTGTCATTACAAGGTTTGATCAGAATTTTAAAAAGGCGAAGAGCCTGGGTATTATCTCACTTTTCAGTGGTATTGCTTCTGTTCTTGCATTAGCGGCTCCAGTTCTAATCATCCCTTTGGCACTGCTTTCTTTCATCACGGGTGTAGTATCACTAAAAAAATTCCGAAAATCCTTACGAAAAAAATATCGGGCATTACCAATTATCGGGATTATCCTCAGTGGTGTGATGATTGCCATTATTATACTGGCGGTCATTCTGTTGATCCTTTTCTGGACCCAATTCGAATGAGTAGCAAAGGCCGAACATTATGCTGCAGCTTCATTCTTGTTGGCTAGCTGGCCACAGGCTGCATCAATGTCTTTACCGCGGCTTCTACGTACATTCACTGTCACACGGCGCTCTCTCAGATAGTTGGCAAATTTATCCAACCTGTCTGCTTCTGTGTTCTTGAAGTTAGCCTCTGAGATAGGATTGTACTCAATGATGTTGATTTTAGAAGGAACCTGTCGTGCGAACTTCAGCAAGTTTTCAGCATCTTCCAGTGTATCATTGAAGTTGTAAAACAAGATGTACTCAAATGTGATCTTGTTCTGAGTTTTTTGATAAAAGTATTGCAGCGCATCACGAAGAGCTTCCAGCGTGTTGCTTTCGTTGATCGGCATAATCTGGTTTCGCTTCACATCATCAGCAGCATGCAACGAAAGGGCCAGGTTGAATTTCACTTCATCATCCGCCAGCTTTTTGATCATCTTGGCAATGCCGGCTGTAGATAAAGTAATTCGCTTGGGAGACATATTCAGTCCATCTTCTGAAGTGATGCGGTTGATCCCTTCCAGTACATTGGCATAGTTCAGCAAAGGCTCGCCCATGCCCATGAACACGATATTAGAAAGTGGAAGATTGAATGCTTTTTTTGCCTGGGCATCAATGGCTACCACCTGGTCATAGATTTCTCCCGGATCAAGGTTTCTTTTGCGATCCATATAGCCTGTAGCACAAAACTTACAGCTGAGAGAGCAGCCAACTTGTGAAGAAACACAGGCTGTCATACGGTCATCAGACGGAATGAGCACCCCTTCAATCAACTCTTTGTCAAAAAGTCGGAAAGCGGATTTGATCGTGCCATCATTTGAATGTTGCTCAGTGGCTATATCGATAGGACGAATCTCGAAATCCTGTTCTAGTTTTTCACGAAGGCTTTTTGATAGGTTGGTCATTTCATCAAATGAACGGGCTGACTTTTGCCAGAGCCATTCCCATACCTGCATTCCCCGAAAGGCTTTTTCTCCTGATTTGGTGAAATATTCCTTCAGTTCCTGTAAACTAAGTTTCCTGATGTCCCGCTTATCCATGATGCAAAGTTAGTGTGAATATTCGGTGATTCTGAAACTCTTATCACCAACTAGTCCACTTCTACCTGCTGTCTGACATTGAAGTGCCGACGGATAGAAACTGGTTCTCCGGATGCGGTGTAGCCATCAATTTCCACAACATAATCGCCAGTATTATCAGAGGTGTAAAAAGAAATGCTGTGATCTTCATCACCAGTGAATGTGATCTGTGGATTCCAGTAAAGTTGTTCCCTATAGTCCGGGATACGATCAAGGTTTGAATCAGGAGTATATTCTGGGAAGGTATATTGAAGTTGATGCTCCAACCCCTGATAATCGAATGAAACCTGATTAGTGCCAATTGGATATTTCATCAAATCATGATCGAAAGTTTCAAAGGCCAGCAGGCCATCTGCAACTAAACTGCCCAGATAGATCCTGTTATTGATTACTCCAATGCTTTTAACTTTATAGGGGTTGAAATCCAGGATTTTACTGGCTGTAACCGGAACCCCGTCTAGTAAGATAAGCGGGTCATATTCCTCTGGCATATAGTTTTCCATCAGCACCTTTATTTTGGAACGATTTTTATTTTTTCGTGCCACAACCATGGGAATGTATTCTATAAAATGCTCATGCATTTGTGGAAATCTATTATAATCATCCAGCAGATAAAAAGCACCATAATTGGGAAATTGTAACCACCAAGGTTCATTCGGAGCAATTGAGTCTTTTTTCACTTCGAAGTAGGCATTTTCTACCTGGTTGCGGATACTACGCTCAGAGAGTGCCCTGATTTCCGATTTGGTTAGCTTGGGCAATGAATAATTGAATGCAGGATATTCATTGAGAAATTGGTTTTCTAAAATGAATTTGATGGTAGTATCTGTAGAGATATTTGATAGGAAAGATTCTCGGGAACCGGTCTCTGAAGTCCCCTGAAAGGTGAACTGGCCATGCCCATCTGTTAGTGCAGATTGAATCTGAAAGTCCTCTCCGGATAAAGAATAAATCAACTGCTGGTTTGGTAGTGGCGGATCAATTTTACCACTGATGATTTCACCTCTGAGTTCCGGAAGTAGCGACACTTCTTTTGGAGTATCCATACTTTTCCAATGAGCAAATTGCAACTGGTTATCCATTTGTTTCCAGTCAGAGAAAGCTAATTGTTGGTCAACATTTCTAAATAGCTGGAAATGCTCAGCACTTATAACCTGATCATGCTCATTGGTCTTCTTCACCGAAATAGACACATCACCTTCCAGATCCACAGGAAGATCAATAGTGACCAGAGACCTTGCAGAGTATGTTTTCACTAAATCTCCCCGGAGGTTGGTCACCTGGGCATTGTGGTAAACCAATCGCTGAGAAATATTCTTTCCTGTTTCATCCACTATTTTGGCTTGATAGATTCCCGATTTTAAATCGCGCTTTTTCAGAATGTACTTTTCTTCCAAATCAGCCAATTCATCAACCAAAAGATTTGCTCCGTCAGAAATCTGAACGCTGTAACCAGTGTGGGTTTTTCCAACAATTTTGAATTCGTATGTACCCGGGAGATTGGTAAGCTGAAGAATACATTTATCAGGATGGAGGTCTGGCAACGGTACAAAATGGAACTGGCCCAAAGTATCTTCTAAAATCGCCTGGTATTTTGTTCCTGGTTCTGGTTTGATTTCAAAACTGCCCCAACCATCTTTTTGTAAAAGCATATCACTGACTTTTTCACCTTCCAATGTTGCCACACGGCCTGTTACGGGTTGGTTACTCCTGACCACTACCCTATTCATTACCTCAGGGATCAGAAAACCTCCTTCAGGAGCAAAGTCAACTTCCAGTTTTTTACTTTTACCAGGTTGCTCATATGGTTCAAATGGATTGATCACTACCACAGAGGTATGGAAATACTGCTTGAAATTTTTCATCCACCGTGTATAGGCAAGCAGTTGATAGTTACCAGAAGGAATCAAAGAGGACAGGAAAAAATCACCATAGCCTCGTCCATTTTCAAGTTTGATTTTTTGTTGGAAAATAGGTTTTTCATCTTTTCCGATGAGTTCGACGTAAAGGATTTTACTCAGGTGAGAAGGCTGTCCGGTCGCCTGACTATTGGCGAATGCCGAGAAATACAAAGTCTCACCAGTTATCAGAAACTGGCTGTTGACCTGCAGGTAAACTTCTTCCTGAACATTGGATTGTGCCGTATTGTGTAAAACAATCCCGAATATGAGTGATATGGTCAGTAGAGGTCTCAATTTTCCCAATAATTTGGAGGTGTTACATTGGCATAAAAGGAGCAATCCGTACAGGAACGAGTCTGGATGCCTACTTCAGGCGGCATGGTATTGTAAAAGAAAACATTCCCACTGACTAATTGCACATAATACAGTGCACTATCCGGTGTGGTGTTGATGATGTCTTGGGGAAAGCAGCTGTAAGGAAAAGTTGGAGGTCTATACCTGTCATCCAGTTTGGAAGGTGAAAAGAATTGTCGTTTCTCTGATACCCCGGCCACTTCGAAAAAACCAAGAATGGATTCGTCAGGATTCTGGTCGGATATCATATTACCATAAACTGCCCCGGTTTGCTGTGAGAAGAGTGAACCACCTGACTTGTTGTTTTCAGTTAGCCTTTTGTAAAAAAGATAAGCAGCTTCACTGATGGCATATTGCTTTACCAGCAGGGTATATCTGTTTTTCAGTTGCTGATCGCGTTCTGAAATAAACCGGATGGGAAACTCCAATATCTGGTTACCTGCTGTGCCGATGGTTGTTGCATAGATCAATGAATTGGATTGTAATTCACGGTAGCAAATCCCAATGGAAGTATCCATGTACACCAACATGGTATCTGGAGTCACATAATACTGCGCAGGATACGGAGTGACAATTTTATAAGCCTCCTGCCACTCATAGCGGAAGTGGGTAGCGTCTCCGTTTGCATTGTCAGAGTCAATAAAAAACTGGATGCCTCCGATGTTACCTGTTCCTTCCTCATTGGGCAGTTCGGCATATTGGCCATATATTCTGCTGATAGCCGGAGCTGGTTCCAGTGTTTGAGGTTCTGAGCTGTAGCTTTGTCCATCGGGCATTTCTACATGCAGGGAGTAGCTCTGCCCAACAGTCGCCACAAAGCCTGTTGGTGACTGGTAAATGCTATCTCCTACCAGTGAATACATATAAACTTTTTTGTCTCCATCCTCAACCCACACTTTAGCATTGGTGACAAGCTCCTCCAGAATGGTGTCAAGTGGATAGGTGTAATGAACACTCACAGTATAGGGCCCGGGCTGATTAGAAACCGCTCCGTCTACAACCAGTACTTTTTCATAGTTCTGAGGATTAAAGTCGTAGGGTTTTACACAGGCACCCATCAGCACAAATAATACAGAGACAATATGGTAGCTACGAATCTTCATCAGAATTTGAAATTGTATGAAAGGGTTGGGATAGGATTACCAAAGACGATGAGTTTGGAACCCACTACATGGCCGTTTTTCACATCGAAGAAGACAGAATAAGGATTGTCTCTTCCTGTCAGGTTGTAGATAGAAAATGACCAAAATGAATGGGATAGTTTTTGTATTCGGTGATTACCTTCCAGGTTGACTCCAAGGTCAATTCGGAAGTAATCCGGAATGCGGTAAGCGTTGCGATCGGAGAAATAGATGTTTTGCGCTCCTTTGAAGTCAAATGCTGCAACAGGCACAGTGACAGGCCGCCCGGTCTTATAAGTTACATTCATGGAGAAGCTGAGCCTACGGGTTAGTTTGTAGTTGGCTACCATGTTCACAGTGTTTGGTCGGTCAAATGAAGCTGGATAATAATTACCACCGTTGACTCTTTCTTCCGCAAATTTTCCATCCAGTTTGATGAAAGTTCTCGCGTAAGTATAATTCAGCCATCCATTCAGCCGGCCAGTTTTGTTGAGTGAAAATTCTACTCCATAAGATTTTCCAAGACCCTGTAAAACAGCTCTCTCTATATTTTGATTGAGGAGGAAAGTAGCCCCAGTCTTAAAATCTACTATATTTTGAATATGCTTGTAATATCCTTCTACTGAAAACTCCAGTGTGCTTCTCATGAAGTTTCGGTAATAACCAAGTGAAACCTGATCAGCGATCTGAGGCTTCAGGTATGTTCCGGAAAGCCTCCAGGTATCTGTGGGAGAAAGAGATGCCGAGTTGGACATGGTATGAATATATTGTCTGTTGCGGCTTGTGCTCAATTTTATAGAACTCAAATTGTCCAATGCATACCTGGCAGACACGCGCCATTCAGCGCCGGAAAAGGTCTTAATCGTTTTATTCTTACCATAGACTACTGAATCCGTTTCCGTGTCCCCATTTTTTGGCAAACCCGCCTGGTATTGATAGACATCCATTGGTCCCAGCGCATTAAACATAGAGTATCTTAGGCCTCCGTAAAGTGTGAGGTTCTTATTGACATTGTATTGATCGGAAACATACAATGCACTTTCAATCCCCTGTTCATGCTGTACTTTTTGTCCCAATATGATTGACTCGTTACCAAGCGCACTTTTTGATCCGGGATTTACGTCATAGCGTTTACTGCCTGCACCAAAATTGATTTTGTGAACATCGTCAATGTAATAATTGAAATCAGCTTTTACAGAAGCTTCCTGGATGCCAAAACTTTGAACAAAGGCGTTTGGGGCAGATTCATCATATTTGAGGTCATATTGGTATCTGGCAAAAATTCCTGAAAGAGTACCTTCCAGGTTTGAGTTGAATTGGTGGTTCCACTTTAAGCTCCCATTGGTATTCTGATAAGAGAAGTTGGAAAAAGAAAACAATGTGTCTGAGTTGAGACGAAACTTGTCACTACTCATATAGCTGGAAAGTGTTATTGTATTCTTCTCATCCACTTCATGATCGATGCGGGTAATCAGATCATAAAAGGACACTTTGTTGCTGTTGAATCCGGCACTTTTGACTTGTTTGAGTATCCAGTTGGAATATGTGGTTCTGCCCCCAACAAGCAGACTGGTTTTTCCTTTGATCAAGGGGATTTCCAATGTTAGTCGAGAGGTGATCGGACTTACTCCGCCTTCTCCTTTGAAAGTCTCTTTATTGGCCTGTTTGGATTTGATGTCAAATACGGAAGATAACCTGCCTCCATACATCGCCGGAATGCCACTTTTGAAGAGGTCCATGCTTGCAATTGCATCGGAGTTGAACACTGAGAAAAAACCGAAGAAGTGTGATGCTCTGTAAACCGGCGCATCATTGATCAGGATCAGGTTTTGATCAGCCTTACCACCTCTTACATTGTAGCCAGCAGCACCTTCACCCACGGTTTGTACACCGGCTTTGGTGGTGGCAATTTTCATAATATCCTTTTCACCCAACACAATCGGAACGGTTTTCACTTCTTCCACATTGATCTTGTTCAGCCCCATTTGTACACTTTGTACATTCTGGTCTCTGTCAGACTGTACGGTTACTTCCTGTAAGGCGATCACATCAATAGCCATGTCAATGTTGAGTTTGCCGCTTGAGAAAAGAACAACATTTCTCTGTGTATTGATCATGCCTACGGACTGGATGATGAGTTGGTGCTTGCCCGTAGGCAGTGTGATGGTATAAAAACCAGACTGGTCAGTAGACGTTGCTTTAAACGGATTCTGAACATATACCAAAGCTCCTTCTACAGGTTCACCTGTTTCATTGTTTTTCACATAACCTGCAATGGTTGCTGATCCGCCGGTTTGCATGTTGTTCCTATTGCCAATTTCAAACACATAGTTTTCCAGATCAGATTGATCTTGTACCTGGTTTTGATATTCTCTACTGAAAATCAGGCCTCTTTCTACGGACTTGGTTTCGCTTTTTTCTTCTAGTGCTGCGTTGAGAATTGCGGGTTGAGCAATGATTGCAGTATTGTCTAAAAGGATCACTCGATTTCCAGTAAGGTAGAAGCTAAGTGAAGTGCCAGTGAAAAGCTCTTTGAGGGCATCTGATAAAGGTTCCTTCACAAATGAGCCAGAAAGCTCCAGTGAATCCAGCCAACTATCCTGAAAATAAAATTTCATGTTGGTCTGTTCTTCGATATTCAAAATTACTTCTTGGGCAGATTGCTGATGAAATTCAGCAGTGAACAATACCTCCTGTGCCTTAGCAGTAATAGCAAAACTTATAACCAACTGTAGCGTAAAGATCAATTTTCTGGTCATGGCCGCTCAGTTAGTAAGTCGTTGATGTATTGAGAAAGCTGGATCATATTGGCCTCATATTCTGGCCGGGTTTTAATTTTCAGTCTATTGGAGATGGCGTAGCGTCTAATCTTAGGTCTGTTTTCTTTGAATATTCTTAAAAACGTAATCCTACCACCGATGCGGTAATATTTTCCTTGATGCGAAAAGTAATATTTGTCAGCTGAGATATACTCAGATGTTTGGCTGGTTTCCATATTTTTGATCCTTTTCACAAATAGTTTGATGTTTTCACCTGCAAACAGTTCGTCATAAAACCCGGGATCAGGTGCCGGTTCGTTTTCATCATAATATTTGAAGGTGTGATCGTGCAGACGAAACCAGGCTACCTGACTCTGAGTAACTTTTATGGGTTGCGAATGGAATCTGAAATCTGTTGGGTGTCGAATCACAAGCACATCATTGTCCAGATCATATAGCAAGGCGATGCTGTCATAGGTTTGGTTGCGGAAACTGAGCAAACTATAAGTCCACTGATCAGAAATGTAGAACTGATGGGTGTTTTTAGAATTTCTGAATATAGGTTGATATTCGCCTATGAGAATCCCGGTATTATTTTTGCCTATAGCAGCATCATACCAGGAGTATAAATTGCCGGAAAGATCTAGGTCATCAAGCTTGTATTGAGCCTGGCAAAAAGAGCTCTGAACCAAGCCAGTAATTAATATTGAAACAAAATATTTATACATATAGAATTCGGAGAGCGCAATAATATTCCGTAAAATTCAGAATCAATAACTTTATTCAAGTTGCTTTCCAATTATTTTGCAATCGGTTGTTTAACCAGACAAATGAACCCCAAATTGAAAACATATCAGCTCAGTAAATCAATCTTTGTATGGACTTTTCTGTGGAGTATGAGTTTCATATCCTTTGGTCAGGAAATCAAAGTGGCTGATAGGTATGATGAATATTTTGGAGTGAAGGATGCCCAGTCTAAAGCGGTTTATTTAGCTCTTCGTGCAGATGGAAATCTGAATGATGCCTCCTTAGGTGGAGCACTTGGTGTGATCAATGAGAAGCGCAACATCATATTTTTCGGTTCTTTTGATGCGCGACCTTTTCGTAAAAAGACATTGGAATACATGGGAAGAAATACTTTTTACCAATTCCGGGAGAGCAGATATTTCATTGGTTTTGGGGCAGAGTATCAGCATACATTCAATGATTCGCCTTACGGTGCATTTGTGCAAATCAATCCGGAATATACCTGGGGTGGATATGCCGGAAGCAATCAGAAAGCTACCTCAGGATGGTTTGTTGCTCCCAGAGTTGGGGTCTTTAAGAAGGTTGGAGCGAGTACTGTCTCGCTCGGATATGCAATGGTCAACGCCAAAAATGATGACATTCAGAGAAACAGGATTTACCTATCTTTTAACAATGTATTTGGTCGGATAAGATGAGAAGGCTTCTACTTTTTACGGTGATATTATTTTCATCATTGATCAGCTGCGATAATTGCAACTGCTCCAATAATCAGCCATACGGCGAGATAACATTGAAGGTGACAATCAACGATGAAAACCCTGAAGTTTTTGTGACTGTTTTCAATGATGTAATTGAGAAGAGAGATACTGTGAAAGCTGAGTGGGTGAGCAGCTCTGAGATAAAATATTATATGCCGGCAGGAAATTTCTATTCTGCTACGGCTTACTATTATCACAATGGCCGGGACTACTATGCGGTTGATGGCAAAGAAATGAGTGTAAGTTCTTCCAGTAATTGCGAATGCGATATGGCCAGCAATATCAGGCTGAACCTTAAACTCACAGAATAACCAGTGTTGCAGATTCATTAAGTGGTAAACTTGATACTGATCAAAATTTCAATTTGTCACTCGTGAGTCAAGTAGTTACCTTCGGAATTTCAAAATCGATCTAACAACCTTTATCTTGAAACCATGGTGACTCGCATTACCAATAGCCTGGATCAAATCAACACATTCATTGGCAAGGGCACCAGTTGGCTTACGCTGCTGCTTGTGATTGTGATTATTCTGGATGTTTGTCTTCGTTATATTTTTTCAATCACTTCATCGGCGAGTTTTGAGCTGGAGTGGCATTTGTTTGCGTTGATCTTTTTACTGTCAGCAGGCTGGACATTAAAGGAAGACCAGCATGTTAGAGTAGATGTTTTTTATCAGAAATTCAGCGATAAGCAAAAGGCCTGGGTTAATTTGCTTGGCGTTATTTTTCTTCTTTTGCCTCTATGTGTAATTGGTGCAAGTGAGGGTTTTCAGTTTGCGGCCAATGCCTGGAAACTTGATGAAACCAGCCCGGATCCAGGGGGATTACCAGCCCGGTATATTATCAAAGGAGCCATTCCTGTAGGATTTATTTTATTGGGACTTCAGGGAGTTTCTTTGGCTCTTCGCTCACTCCAAACCATTCTCAAAGATGCTTGAGTACCTCCCAATCATACTTTTTGCCGCTATTTTTATCCTGATCCTTTTTGGGTTTCCCGTAGCATTTACGCTCGGGGGGCTTTCCATTCTGGTTGGAATCTGGGTGTTTGACATTGACTTCTTTTACCTGCTCTCGCTGAGAGTATATGGTACCATGCAAAATTTTGTTTTGCTGGCTGTTCCGCTATTTGTCTTTATGGGCATTATGCTGGAAAAATCCGGCATTGCCGAGCGACTACTCGAAACCATGGCTTTGCTTTTTGGTCGCTTTCGTGGAGGGCTGGCAATTTCAGTTGTGATAGTTGGTGCCATGTTGGCCGCATCTACAGGCATTGTTGGTGCCACAGTGGTGACTATGGGGCTTATTTCCCTCCCAACAATGCTCAAGCGAGGTTATGGACCAAGGCTTAGTACTGGCGTGATTGCTTCCTCAGGTACTTTGGGGCAGATCATTCCTCCGTCTGTTGTTTTGGTTTTGCTTGGTAGTGTGTTGAATGTCTCCGTTGGAGACCTTTTTATGGCAGCCGTAGTACCAGGTTTAGGATTGGTAGTTTGCTATCTACTCTACATCATCATTTATGCGCAAATTTATCCCGATCGGGCTCCCGCTATGCCAAAAGCCGAAGTGCTGGCATTTAGAAAAGAAGGTTTTTCTAAAGATCTGGTTCAATCATTCATTTTTCCATTTTTGCTTATTCTGGCTGTTCTGGGGTCGATTTTCGCAGGAATAGCGTCACCAACAGAAGCTGCTGGAGTTGGAGCTTTTGGAGCGCTAGTTCTCACTGTTACTCAGAAAAAACTCAACCTGATAGTTCTGAAGCAAGTGATGAAAGAAACCACTTTACTGACCAGCATGGTTTTCATGATCCTGGTTGGTGCCACTGCTTTCAGTCTCGTTTTTCGTGGACTGGAAGGCGATAAGCTGTTTTTGGAAATCCTTAAAAATGCCAATCTAGGGCCTTATGGCTTTTTGTTTTTGGTGATGGCGCTGGTCTTTGTGGCAGGCTTTTTCATTGACTTCATAGAGATTGTTTTCATCATCGTTCCTGTGGTCGCACCACTTTTCACCGCCATGGGTGTGGATTTGATTTGGGTAGGAATCCTACTTGCTGTAAACCTGCAAACCTCTTTTCTCACACCACCTTTTGGTTTCGCTCTTTTTTACCTGAAGGGTGTTGCTCCTCCCGAAGTGAAAACCAGTCATTTGTACCAGGGCATCATACCTTTTGTAATCATTCAGATTTTGTTTTTGCTGGTTCTGGTGCTGTTTCCAGAATTGACGAAGGTGTTTGTATAAGGTTTATTTCCTCGAAATCTCCAATGCTCTGGTCACATCCTCAACTATGTCCTCAATATGCTCCAGGCCAACAGAGACACGAACCAGTCCCGGAGTAATACCTACTGCCTGACGTTCTTCTTCTGAAAGTTTGCTGTGTGTGGTAGAAGCCGGATGAGTCGCGATTGATCTGGTATCTCCAAGGTTAGCAGAAAGCGAAATCATCTGCAGTGCATCCAGGAATTTTCGTCCCTGCTCAATGCCGCCTTTAAGCTCAAAAGTTACAATTCCTCCACCCTGTCGCATTTGCTTTTTAGCCAGGTCATATTGAGCAAAAGAAGGAAGATGCGGATATTTTACTCGACTGATTGCAGCATGGTCTTCTAGCTCTGTGGCCAGTTTTAGTGCATTTTCGCAGTGCTTGTCCATACGTACAGCCAGTGTTTCCAAACTTTTGCTGAGCAACCAACCATTGAAAGGTGACATGGCCGGACCAGTGTGTCGGGCCATGAATTTAATCTCCGGAAACAGTTTTTCTGAGGTAATAATCGCCCCACCGATTACCCGACCCTGACCATCAATAAATTTCGTAGCTGAGTGTGTTACAATATCTGCACCCCACTTGATCGGATTTTGAATGTAAGGTGTGGCAAAGCAATTGTCCACATTGACAATGATGTCTTTGGACTTGGCCAGCGCACAGATTTTTTCCAAATCAACCAGGTCAAGTGCCGGATTACTTGGAGTCTCCAGGAAAATCATCTTCGTTTTAGGAGTGATAGCTTTTTCCCAGCCCTCTTCGTCTTTGATGTCTACATAAGTAGAAGTAATGCCCCATTTTGGTAATAGTTTGGTCAATATCTGATGCGTACTTCCAAAAAGTGAACGAGACGCTACTACATGATCGCCGCTACTGAGGAAAGCAGCCATGCTTGTAAACATTGCCGCCATCCCGGAAGCCATGGCCATTCCGGTTTCTCCGCCTTCCAGCAAACAAAGCTTTTGGATGAACTCATCATTGTTCGGGTTAGAATACCTGGAGTAGATATTTCCTTCTTTCTCCTCAGCAAAAAGCGCCCGTGCGTCCTCTGCATCATCAAACTTAAAACTTGATGTAGCATAGATCGGCACAGAATGTTCTTTCTGTGAGGATCGCTCTATCTGATGTCTTATTGCGAGAGTTTCGAACTTTTTGTCAGCCATGGGATTTATCTTTACATCTTGCCTGTTGGCAATGAGTGAATTAATTTAGAATTTGACCCTTAAAAATAATCCAGTGAAAGAGATAACAGTAAAAGAACTGAAACAAATGATGGATGGAGGCGAGGATTTTCAGCTGATAGATGTGAGAGAACCTAATGAATATGAGGTGGCACAGATTGGTGGCGAGTTGATTCCTCTGGCAACGATTCCTGATAATGTAGACAAAATTGCTAAAGACAAAAAGGTGATCATGCAATGTCGTAGTGGTAAACGCAGCGCCAATGCTATCCAGTTTTTGGAGCAGCAGCATGGCTTTAATAACCTGTATAACCTCGTGGGAGGGATTTTAGCCTGGAGCGATGAGATTGATCCGAGTATTCAGAAATATTGATAAAACGATTTTGTAGAAATTTTAAGAGGCCGTTTCAAAAGTGTTTTGCACGGTCTCTGGATTTTGATAGACAATAAAATCCTTAGATAGGAACCCGAATACACTGACTCTTTTGAGACAGCCTACTTTAGTAAAAATTTGTTTTTGTTGCCTGGAGCTTAATTCTCCAGACCTTATTTTATGAGTTGAATTTCATTAGCGGAATAATTGAGATAACTTGTTGTTTGATTATCCAACACTGCTCGTTAAATGAAATTTGAATTGCTGTACCTGCTGATATTGCTCAGTACACTTTCCCATAATATATATGCCCAGCCAGAATACAATTCTGGCGAATCATTCCATCAGCTTATTGAAGAGAGCAAAACGCTCAATGAATCATTTCCTGATAGTGCTCTCGTATTAGCCCGGAAAGCGCTTGTTCTTGCTGAGCGACTGAATTCTGATTCTCTCAAAGCCAAAGCACATATTGCTGTCTCGGCATCTTACAGTTACCTGGCTGATTACAATAGTGCTGTAGAAAATTCATTTAAAGCCCTGGGATATGCTGAGCCACTTCAGGATACAATCAGCATGATTGATGCCTACAATAATTTGGGCATTGATTTTATGTATCAGGAAGATTACCAGGCTTCCAGAAAGTATTTTAAGGAAGTTGAATCTTTATCGATGCGCTATGGAGATTCACTCCGCTGGGGCCATGCACTCAACAATCTTGGCCTTGTAGTTGGATACGGAGGAGGAAATAGCGATGAAGAAATGCAGTATTACGAATTGGCCAAACCTATTTTTTTAGCCATTGGAGAGCGGGAAGGCTATGCCAATGTGCTATTGAATATTGGTACCATATATACAGAGAGGCAAGAATATATTCTAGCCAACCGGTATTATGAGGAGGCTTTGGGCACTTTCAGAGAGCTAAACTATGCTACGGCCGTGGAGCAAACACTCCAAAGCATGAGCGAAAATCTACTGGAACAGGGAAATGCAAATCAGGCGCTTGCTTCTGCTAATGAAGCATTAGAGGTCGCACTTCAAAACAGCATCATTCAGGATTTACCTTTTATTTACGAGTTGATCACTAAAATCTACATTTCTAAAAGTGACTACAGGCAGGCTTATGAATATCAACGAAAGCATTATGCTATTCAAGATTCAATTTTTAATTCTGAGAAATCACTTCAGATTCATGAATTAAAAACACGCTATGAAACGGAGCAAAAGCAGCACCAGATAGAACTCCTGACTACCCAGTATGAACTTTCAAAACTCAATCTCCTGAAAAAGAAACGAGAACAGTATGCATTCATTTTTGTGATCATCTTCCTGGTCGTAATTGGTGGGTTAGTTGGTTATGTGATTATAACTCGAGCCAGACTCAACCAGCAGCTACTTTCACAGGAAATAGATAACCTCAGGCTCAAGATTAACTCTTTTGTGGAGGGATCTGCGCAGGATTTGGACATCAAAATGGAAGAAGTCAATGAGAAATTGATCACGCCATTGTCCGAACGAGAATTTGAAATACTCATGCTGGCCATTTCTGATCAAAGCAATGGCGCTATAGCGGACAAACTCTTCGTTTCAGTCAATACCGTCAAATTTCACCTTAAGAATGTTTATGAGAAATTGGGTGTGTCCAACCGCAAAGAAGCGCTTCAGTTTGCTATTAACACCTCCAAAGACTGACTTGTAACTATCTGATAATCAGTAAATATGTAAAAACTACCCACCCGGGTAGGCATAAAACTACCCTATGAGGATAGGCAAAGGGTTCTTTGATTCTGCGAATTTCATGGCTGGAATCATAAAACACCTTGTAAATGAAAAACCGCTTTAAACTTTTTACCCTGGCAGTAATGCTGACGGGATTTACTTCAGCCTATGGCCAGGCCATTAGTTCAACGGCAAATGAAACGGCCAATGTAGAAGTGTCTACCTCTACAAATTCCAATCTGGAAGCCAATAATGGAAGTATTGGTATGTCTGACAATGGCTCTTATGTAGTTGCCTTTCAGCAGAAAGAGAGCTCAGCTTCTGCTAATTCTACAGACATCATTTTTGGTGTGTCTACGCTGGGTTCGGGTTACTCAGAGGTTGGCATTGTCAATAGCAACCGATCTTATATCCAGATGAAACCTGTGGTAGGTACTAGTTCGGACGGTACCACATTTGCCATTGCCTGGTTGAGTCAGACAGGCAGCACAGCAACTACATATGATGTGTATGTCAAAGTCTATGGAGCAATCGATGGCCCAACCTACACTGGAACCAGTGACATCAAGGTCAACAGCACGGCAGTAGCCACTGATCAAAAAATGGACATGGCAATGGACGAGAATGGTGATTTTGTGGTGGTCTGGTCAGACCTTACCAATGATAAAATCTATGCCCAACGCTTCAACTCCTCAGGTACCAAGCAAGGAGGCATCATTTCGGTGGATGATGTTTATGGCTTTGCTGTTTATAACCTCTATGTAGCAATGGATGCTTCTGGTGAGTTTGTGGTGACCTGGTATGATGCACGTACTGAAGATGCTAGTGGAGGCGTTTTTGCTAAAAAATTCAATGCTGATGGCACGGTTCAAAACAGCACATTTCTCGTCAATCATATCACAACAGGTTATCAAAATGGCGGTCAGGTAGACATGGCCAGCTCTGGTGAGTTTGTCATTGCTTATTTTGATGGAACAGATGCTTACTACCGAAAATATGAAGCAAATGGCAGTCTGATCGGCACCTATAATACATTTAGCATTTCGGGATTTACAAGTCCCAGTATCAGAGGATTTGGCATAGATGATAACTTGAACTATACCGTAGCATTTAGTGAAAGCGGTGAAGGAATTTATGCTCAGCGCTATGAATGGAATGGTACGGCAATCGGCACGGCAACTACAATTGCCACTGGCGCTGATCGTGGTGATATTTCCATAAGTAGATCATATACTCAGTATGCAGGTTTTGTTGCTATCAATCAGTTTACTTCTTCTCCTGTCCAGTATAAAATCTACGCTTACCGACATGGCTTATGCCTTGCAGATCCGGGTTCCATTTCTGGTGAGACAGCTGTTTGTCCTGGACAATCTTCAGTTAGTTATTCCCTCTCGGCAGTTTCCGGAGCTTCTGGTTATAACTGGACTTTGTCCAATGCAAGTATTGCCACGTTTTCCAACAGCACAGCAAGCATCAGTACCACTTTACCTAGTGTTACAGTCAATTATGATGGAATCAATACAGGCACGGTGACATTGACTGTAGAGGCAGATGGCGGTTCTTCTTGCGGGACAAGTTTGAACACCTCAGACTTATCGGTAACCAGCAGTAATATCAGTAATCCAGGGAGTATTTCCGGAAGCACAACGGTGGTTGAAAATACCTTGAAGCAATACAGTATTTCGGCCATTTCAGGCGCTGTAAGTTACAATTGGACACTACCGACAGGAGCTACTGTAGATACTGACAATGGGAATTCCATCATTGTGCAATTTGGAACTACCAGCGGAACAATAGCAGTAACTGCTACCGATGAATGCGGAAATGAAACCAGTTCTTCGTCCATTTCTGTTTCTGTAGTTGCTACAGATGATACGCCTCCTGAAGCGATTACGCTTACTCCTGCTAATGGTAGTGATGGAGTAGCATTGACTACAGGCGTTTATAATATCCGGTTCGATGAAACTGTGACTTTAGTACCTGGCTTGACAGTTAGTTTGAAGTCAGGAACGGGGAAATCATCCACTACTATTGCCACTGCAAGTTCATCTACTAGCATTACCGGAGGAGGTAAAAGTGGCTGGTCCATTGATTTTGGACATGGTTCATTAACTGCTGGAACTTCATATTTTATTGAGATTCCTGCTAACATGTTCCATGATTCTCAAAACAATTATTTCGCCGGGACATCTTCTTCCAGTTGGTCGTTTACAGCCAACAGGGCCCCAACTGATATTGCAATATCCAATAGTGCGGTTACGGATGGTGACCCAGCTTCTACAGTAGTCGGCACTTTTTCAGCGACTGATGCCGATTCACATGAATCCTTTACTTATGATTTGATTACTGGAACAGGTGATGATGACAATAGCTTATTCACTATTTCAGGAGCAAGTCTGCTAACGAATCATGCAGTAGACTATGAAACACAGACAAGCTATAGCATCCTTGTTCAGGTGACTGACGGTGCAGGCGCTACCTATAGTGAGGTAATGACCATTTCAGTAACTGATGTTGATGATTCAGGGCCTGTTCAGGTGAGTAATTCTCCCGAAGCGGATGCTACTGGTGTAGATCTTGGTACCAGCATTACTATCACATTTGATGAAAATATTCAGTTCAGAGACGATATCACCACCAATATCAGGTTGAAGCGTGGGACGACCGTTGAAAAGTTTTGGATGAATGACCCTGTCAATGAGATTTACCCGACCGATGCGACAATAAGCGGTTCTACAATTACACTTGATATAGGTTCGGATCTATACTTCAATTCTACTTACACACTGGAAGCTTTCAGTATTGCCGACAACCTTGGTAACACAAACTACAGCGATGAATTTAGTTTTACAACAAGGCCCGCAAGTTTTGAAAACGACATCCTTACGTTCAGTTTGCCGGGAATGATTGGAGATGCTACGATCGATCCGGTTAATCATACGGTTACAGCCACCATGGGAGCAACTGCATCTAATGTTGCTGTTCCGACAGCTACTATTTCTGAAGGAGCTACTTCCAGTTTGACTAGCGGATCCCCAATTACGTTTGTCAAGAATGGAACTAAATCTGTATCTGTCAGCGCTGAAAGTGGTACTTATCAAAGCTGGCAGATCACTCTTACGTGGAAATCTTTGAGTGGCGATTATACAATTGGCGGGAGCGGGGATTTTGCTTCGCTGACCAGTTTTCTTTCCAGTTTGGGTATACAGGGAGCATCAAGTGATCTCACGGCTAGTATCGAAGATGGCTATACTTACGATGGTCAAATTAACCTGCCAAGCTACAATGGTAATGATACTTACAGTGTGACCATAAAGCCACAATCCGGAGCTAGCAATATTTCTTTTACTAATACTGGAGGATCATACATTGTAGATTTCTACACTAGTAAAGGATTTGTGATTGATGGAGCAGATCCTGTTTCTGGGGATAGGGTTTTCACCTTTAAGTCTGTGGAAGATGTCACTACTGCTGCTATATATCTTACGTATTCCGGAAATGGACAAGTCAAAAACTCGATCATTGAGTCAACACAATATGGTATTTATAGCTATCCGAGCGCATCTGCAACCCAAACTGGATATCACTTTACGAATAATGAAATCATTTTTAAACACTCACAAAATACGGCGACAGTAGCTGGTATTTATTTGAGGTGGTCTAAAGTGGATGATTGTTCTGCGACAGGAAACCTGATCAGAATGGATGCATCTGCTCCTGATGCACAAAGTATATTAGGAATCTACTCGTATGGATCACTGACGATCGACAATAATGTGGTCATAGCCAGAAGTGATAATTTTTATGGGATCAGGGTTGATGTAAATACTTATCCTTCAGAGATCAGGCATAATACGGTGGTGCTTCATGGTAGCGAAGAAGGTACAGGTACGCCTGGAGCTTTGTATGGTGTTTACACCAAAAAGACTTCTTCTTCCATCGCACTTGATGTGCAAAACAATGTCATCCACCTTGATCGTGGTTACACATCATCATCCTGGATCAAAAATGCGCTTTATTATTACAGTGGATATGCTAATAGCACAGTTGATTATAACAACCTGTGGGTGAATGATGATGGAGTTAGCGAGGCTCACCTCGTGAAAAATGGTGGAGCTGGGTATTTGGATGATATTGCCAGTCTTTCATCGTTGATGCCGAATACAACAGGAGCTCAACCGGTGTTTTCGGACCTCTCAAATGGCAATGCAACTTTCAGTGGGGAGTCGCTCTCGGATCCGGAATTGAGAAGTACTTCGTTCTATCTTTCTACTGACATTGAAGGAAATACAAGAAGTACAAATGCACCTTTAAAAGGGGCTTATGAGACCGATAATAACATAACGGATATTATTTCATTTTCAATCCCAAACCAGAAAGGAGAAGTAGTTATTGATGCTGAGAATCATACAGTCACAGCAGCAATTGATGAGAACGGTGACATTACTAGTGTTGCTCCTGCCATTTCAATATTCGCTGGAGCGAGTATTGCTCCGAACTCTGGTGTTACTCAGGATTTTACATCTGATGTTACTTACACAGTTACTGCTGAAGCTGGAAATACTCAGGATTGGGTGGTAAGCATTAGCTCTAATAGTGCGCCTACAGATATTACACTTTCTGTCAGCTCACTTGATGAGAATAATGCTGTGAGTGATGTAATTGGTAGTTTTTCTTCCACCGATGCAGATGCTTCTGATTCACATACTTATTCTCTGGTAGCAGGAACTGGCGATACGGATAATGCTTCATTTACCATTGACGGAGATAATCTGAAAGCTGCTGCTGTATTTAATTATGAATTGAAAAGCAGTTATTCTATAAGAGTACAGACCGATGATGGCAATGGCGGAACTTTCGAAAAGCAGTTCATCATCTCGATAAATAATGTTTCTGAAGTGCCATTAGATCTTTCACTGAGTGTTTCCGGAATATTCGAAAATCAGCCTTCGGCAACAATTATTGGCACATTGACAACTATGGATGAAGATGCTGGCGAAACGTA
>Ga0209692_10000687_pt1 | contig 66146 bp, 50 predicted proteins | sample tdDd472_FD_187129 | JGI IMG/M metagenome (GOLD analysis project Ga0209692, IMG submission 187129) | Marine sediment microbial communities from the Atlantic coast under amendment with organic carbon and nitrate - tdDd47.2 (SPAdes)... | ecosystem: Environmental > Aquatic > Marine > Coastal >... | reverse complement strand
GTACTTAAAGATGATTTTAATTTGCTTGTAAAACTTTCGCTGGGTATCGTTTTCTTAATCCTTCTTTTATCGTTTGGACGAATTGAGTTAGCCTTATTAACTTTTATACCAATGGCTATTTCTTGGATCTGGACTTTAGGTATTATGGGATTATTCGGAATCAAGTTTACTATTTTCAATATTATTATTTCGACTTTCATTTTTGGATTAGGAATCGATTATTCGATTTTCGTTATGCGAGGAATGTTACAAGAATACAAATACGGTGTTAAAAATCTAAATTCCTACAAAACGTCAATTCTACTTTCAGCAATAACAACAATTACGGGAATTGGAGTTTTAATTTTTGCTCAGCATCCTGCCTTGAAATCTATGGCTCTGCTTTCAATTATTGGAATTCTTTCAGTAATAATTATCTCGTATACAATAGAACCTGCTTTATTTAAGCTGTTCATTTTAAACCGAAAAAACAAAGGTAAAATAGCATTCTCGTTTCAAGAGTTTATTAACTCAATTATTGCATGGAGTATTTTTATTGCAGGATCAATACTGAATACTGTTATTGGAATAATTCTGTTTAAAGTATTTCGCTTAAAAAATACTCGAGTAAAACTCTTTTATAATTACCTGATTAATTTTACCACAAAAGCGTTATATCTTGTAATGTTTAATATTAAGAAGAGATATATAAATCCTAATAAAGAGAATTTCAAAAAACCTTCTGTGATTATTTGTAATCACCAGTCGCACTTGGATTTAATTTATAATTTATCAATGCATCCAAAACTTATTATTCTTACAAATGATTGGGTTCAGAATAGTAAAATATATGGAAGCGTAGTTCAAATGGCCGAATTTTATCCGGTCACTGAAGGATACGAAGCATTATTACCTAAACTTCAAGAAAAGGTTAACAATGGATATTCAATTTTAGTTTATCCAGAAGGAACACGATCTATAAATTATAAAATGAGGCGATTCCATAAAGGTGCTTTTTACATTGCCGAAAAACTAAACGTAGATATATTACCGATTGTCCTTCATAGTACAGGATATTGCATGACAAAAGGTGATGATTTACTTGTAAAAAACACAACAGTAACTGTTCGCTTTTTGGATCGAATTATACATAATAATAAGGTATATGGAGATAATTATTCGGAACGAGCCAAAAAAATAGGGCGATATTTTAGAGAAGAGTATAATAAGTTGAGATTAGAAAAGGAAGATACTCATTATTACAGAAATCAACTTTTAAAGAATTATTTATACAAAGGACCAGTATTAGAATGGTATCTGAAAGTGAAACTCAGATTGGAAAAAAACTACGAACTATTTAATTCATTAGTTCCTCGAGAGGGGAAAATTTATGATATTGGTTGTGGCTATGGCTACCTTTCCTATATGCTTCATTTCGTTTCAAACGAAAGAATAGTTACCGGAATAGACCACGATTCAGAAAAAATATTGGTTGCAAATAATTGTCCATCGAAAAATGAAAAGATAAGCTTTGAGAGTGCTGATATTACAAAGTACAATTTTGAACCAGCTGATGTTTTCTTATTGAGTGATGTGCTTCATTATATACCAAAAGCAGATCAGGAAAAAGTAATCTCAAATTGCATTAACAATCTGAATGATAAAGGAATAATTATTATTCGCGATGCTAATACTAAACTAAAAGAAAGACATAAAGGGACTCGTTTTACTGAGATATTCTCAACTAAGATATTTGGTTTTAACAAAACTAAAAGTGACTCAAAAGAGCTATATTTTGTATCTTCAGATGATATTTTCCAGATTTTTAAGAAACATAATATGGAAGTTGAAATTGTTGATAAAACAAAACTAACTTCTAATGTTGTTTATATAATTAAGAAGAAATAACACTTCGACAGGCTCAGTGTGACAGCTATCATTATTATTTGTTGTCATCTTGAGTTTATCGAAAGATAGACACAACATTTAAAGCAGAAGAAATAAGAAATGCCAAAATACGATGTAATAATAATTGGAAGTGGATTAGGCGGATTGCTATGCGGCAGTATACTTAGCAAAGAAGGGAAAAGTGTTTGTGTTTTGGAAAAACAACATCAGTTTGGAGGAAATTTACAAACTTTTAAGCGTGATGGAAAAACTTTTGATACAGGAATTCATTATGTTGGAGGATTAGGTAAGGGGCAAAATCTTCATCAATATCTTAAATATATTGGAATTATTGATGATCTAAAAATTCAACAATTAGATCAGAATGCTTTTGATAAAATAAACTTCGAAGGAAAAACCTATTCGTATGCTCAAGGATTTGACAATTTTATAGATACGCTAGCTGTTGATTTTCCTGAAGAAAAAGAAGCTTTAACAGAATATATAAAAAAGATAAAAGAGATTTGCAGTCATTTCCCTTTATTTAATATCAGACCAAATTTAGGATTAGATAATGAAGAAATGTATTTTGAAGAAAGCATTGGTAGTTTTCTTCAATCAATTACAACAAATAAAACTTTGCAAAATGTTTTAGCCGGAAACAACATGCTTTATGCAGGAGATCCTTTCAAAACACCTGTTGCACTGCATGCATTAATAACATATTCGTTAATTGAAGGCGCTTATCGTTTTGAAAATGGGAGTCAACAATTTGCTGATTTACTTATTGAGACCATTCAGAATAAAGGTGGAACATTATTGAATAATAGCGAGGTTCAAGAACTAAAAGTAGCCGACAGAAAAATTGAATCTGCAGTATTGAGTAATGGGAAAATAATTGAAGCCGATAACTTTATTTCAACGATACATCCATCCATTACACTTGATATGACAGACACAAAGCTGTTGCGTAAGTCTTATCGTTCAAGAATTAATGACTTGGAAGAAACCATTTCGGTATTTTCAGTTAATTTCTCATTAAAACCGAATAGTTTTCCATATATAAATCATAATTACTATCATTTTAATGAAGATAATGTTTGGAGCGTTCCAAATTACGACCCTGAGAAATGGCCTCAGGAATATTTGTTTTTTACTTTACCCAAAGTTAAGTCAACAAAATATGCTGAAACAGCTACTGCAATGACTTATATGAAGTACAATGAAGTTAAGCAATGGGAAAATTCACAAGTTGGTAATCGAGGAAAAGTTTATGAAGAATTTAAAAAACAAAAAGCTGAATTATTAATTAATCAAGTTGAAAAACAATACCCAGGATTTAAAGCAAGTATAAATAAATATTATACCTCCTCTCCTCTTACAATGAAAAATTATACAGGAACCAAAAATGGTTCTATGTATGGAATTGTACACGATTCTAATGATGCATTAAGAACACGCATATCACCCAAAACAAAAATTCCAAACTTACTGTTAAGTGGACAGAACGTTAATATTCATGGAGTTTTAGGCGTAACAATTGGTTCAGTTCTTACTTGCACAGAATTACTTGGAATGGAGTATTTAATAGAAAAAATTAAAAATGCATAAATTAAAGAAAATATTAAAAGCTCTTTTAAAAATAGTAGCTGTACTGGTAATTCTCATATTAATTTTAGTAGTTATTTTCAAGATAGCAACTAAACTTAATCCACCTGAGATACATGATTCAATTGTTGAAAATTTAGAAAGAACAACAATTGATTCTAACTTCTATTCCATTGATAATAACTGGCTCCAAAAGAACGATAAGGGATTATGGGAAATGTATATTGAAGGTGCAGCATATGAGCGTGGAATAATCAACGGGAAACTTTCTAAAGAACTTATTTACAAGCAAGAAAATGCTTTTGTTAATCAAATTAAAGTGATGATTCCATCGGATCGTTATCTTAAATTTCTTAAAAGCTTCATAGCTTTTTTTAATCGTAATATTGATGAGCATATAATTGAGGAATATCAGCAGGAGATATACGGTATTTCACAATCTGCTTCTAATCAGTTTGATTTTATTGCTCCAAACTATCATCGTATTTTGAATTACCATGCAGCTCATGATATTGGACATGCATTGCAAAATATGAATCTGGTTGCATGCACAGCATTCTCAGGTTGGGAATCCCGATCAGCAGACAGTTCTTTAATTATAGGCCGAAACTTTGATTTTTATGTTGGTGATGAATTTGCAGAGGATAAGATAATCCTATTTTGTAATCCAGAAAAAGGACACAATTTTATGATTGTTACCTGGGGTGGCATGATTGGAGCTACTTCAGGGATGAATGATCAAGGACTAACGGTTACCTTGAATGCAGCAAAATCTGATATTCCTTACAGTGCAGCTACTCCTGTTTCGCTTGTGGCAAGAGAAATTTTGCAATACGCATCTAATATTGAGGAAGCATATGAGATTGCAAAAAAAAGAAAAATGTTTGTTTCAGAATCCCTTTTTATTGGATCGGCAAAAGATGGCAAAACAGCTATCATAGAAAAATCACCTGATAACCAAGCTTTATTTGAAACAGATAAAGATTTTATTATTTGCACTAATCATTTTCAAAGTAATGAATTAAAGAAGGATGAATTTGTAAATGCCCAGATATGCGAATATGCTACAACATACCGTTATAAGCGAGTTGAAGAACTTTTGGATCAGAATAAAAAACTTAATGTTGAAAATGTAGCTACAATATTAAGAGATCAAAAAGGTATAAAAAATGAAAATATCGGAATGGGAAATGAGAAAGCAGTTAATCAGTTAATAGCACACCATTCTATTATTTTTAGACCAGAAGAATTAAAAGTTTGGGTTTCTACATCTCCTTTTCAATTGGGAGAGTTTGTTTGTTATGACCTGAATGAAGTTTTTGCAAAAGCTGAATATATTAAAGAATCAATAATTCTTTATAAAGATGAATTAACAATACCAGCCGATTCATTCTTATACTCTACTTATTACAATAACTTTATTCGCTTTAAAGATATTCGATACGAAATTAAAGATGCTATAAAAACAGATACCCGAATTCCTGATGAAGCATTTATTTTTAATGAAGTGATAGCGTTAAACCGCGAATTCTTTGAAACATATGTGTTTATAGGAGATTATTTCAATCATTTTGAAATTAAGGATAAAGCTGTTTTAGCATACAAAAAAGCATTATCAAAGGAAATACCTAATATTTTTCAACGAGAAAATATAAAAGAAAAGATTGATAAACTTAAAAAATAACTGAAATAAAATTACAATTAACAAATATCAAATTACAAATAAATCGCAATATCCAAATTCAAAACAATTTTGATTTTTGAAATTTAACTTTTGGAAGTTATTTGTTTTTTGGGATTTAAATTTTGGAATTTGTTTTAAAATAAAGAACCTAAATGCCTCAAAAGTCTATGCAAACAGATTATGACATAGTAATTATCGGTGCAGGAATAAGTGGACTAACTGCTGCTGCGATTGCCGGCAAATTTGGTCTAAAATGTTGTGTTCTTGAAAAAGAACCAAAGGCAGGTGGTTATCTAGCTGGTTTTAGTAAAGATGGTTTTCATTTCGATACTGCTATTCATTGGTTAAATCAATGCAATAAAAATGAAATGGCAGGGCGAATTTTTAATATGATTGGTGCTGATAGTCCAAAGATAAAAAATATGCAAAAGATTCACCGCTTTAAAGGTGAAACTTATGATTATCTGCTTACTAACAATCCTGATGAACTGAAAGAAAAACTAATTTCTGATTTTCCTCATGAAGAAAAAGGTATCAGAAAATTCTTTCTGACAGCAAAAAAAATTGGAAAAGGTTCATTAAGATATGCAAAGCTTTTTAGAACAGAGGAAAGCATGTCTGTATTCGAGAAACCCTTTTTTAAACTTAAGCTTTTAAGATTTGTTCTTCCGCTAGTTAAATATGTTTTCTATAGTGGTGAAAAGGGAGTTCCTAAAGGATTAAACAAGTTTTTTAAGGATAAGAACCTACATAAACTATATAGTTCGGAAAATGATCTTCTTTCATGCTTATTTCCTATTGCATGGGCATACAATAATGGATATCAAATTACCGAAGAAGGTGGTGCAAGAGTTTTTATTCAATGGCTTACGTACGTAAATAAAAAACTTGGAAATGATTTAATACTAAATGCTGAAGTTACAAAACTTGAAGTCAATAATAAAATATGCGAAAGTGTTGTTTATCAGCAAAAAGGAAAAGAAAATACTGTAAAAAGCAAGTACGTAGTTTCAAGCAATGATATTGAAACTTTATATACAAAAATGCTTCCTGTGGGTGCCGTTTCTCCAAAATTGAAATCACGATTAAAAGATGCTGTTTTATACAGCTCGGCAGTTACTGTTTCTATTGCTATTGATTGCCCTGCAGAAGAGCTAGGAATAGGTCAGGAACTAATAAGCGTTACTAAAGAAGGTATAAAAAGGAATGATCATGATGGAGGCGATCCTATGATTAGTGATATTAGCGTATTGTCACCATCGGCAAGAGATAAATCACTTACTCCTGAAGGTAAAGGATTAATAACTCTTTATATTCCTGCTTACATAGATTACAAAAATTTCTGGCAAACAGAAAAAGGTAAAAATGGTGAGTTTATCCGTGGAGAAAAGTATCAAAAATTAAAAACTGAAGTTGCTGAAACCTTAATTCAACGAGTTGAAAAAGAATTATCCATTGATTTAAAGAATCACACTTTATTTTATGATGTATCAACACCTATAACATATTACCGATATACTGGAAATAAAAATGGAACCATGATGGGTGCACGACCAGGAAAGGCAAATATGCAAGCAGGAATAGCGCATCATCAAACTCCAGTTGGAAATCTGGTTTTAGGCGGTCACTGGGCTGATTTAGGTGGTGGTGTACCAATTTGTGCAAAAGCTGCAATGAATTCAATATTGCTAATTCTAAAAAAGGAAAACAAAGGATCTTTTAAACTTCTGGCAAATTATATGGATGGGAAAATTGAAACAAATGAATTAAACGGTAATTCTCTTATTAAAGATTATGATAATTCCTGGTCAGAATAATCCAAAAGAAAAGGTTGAAAATAAACTGTAATAGATTCCCGTTTTATTCGCTTTGCTCATGAGAAAAGTTCACGGGAATGACACTTTGTATATTTTGTCATTCCCAACTTGATTGGGAATCTTAAAACTCTCTAATTATTTTCTCCATTTACGTAAAAGGTTTTATAAGGTATAAAAAGAACTACAGTAAATTCTTAACAAAACCTCCAAAGAACATGAGTCTGTTTCTATAAATAATTAAAAAAATATCCTACTTTTGCCCACTTTATAAAACTATTCAAAAATGAAATATTCTAAATTAATTCTATTCATAATTTCAATAATTATTGTTCAATCTTGTGCTGTAACTAAACTTGCTGATGAAGGACAAGTAGCATATGAAGCAAAAAACTACGAAGCTGCACTTACAAGTTGGGATCAACTAATTGAAAGTCTTGAAAGTAAAGGTAAAAAAGCAAAAGGACCAATATATTATCAAAGTGGAGTTTCAGCATTAGAATTGAATCAAACTGAAAAAGCTCAAAAATATCTTGAATCTGCAAAAGAAGTTGGCTATTCATCACCAGAAATGTATGCAACTTTAGCTAAAATTTACAAAACCATTGATAATTTATCTAAAGAAATAACAGCACTTGAAATTTATCGTGAGAAATATCCTCAAGACGATGATATTAATAACATTAGTGCTCGTTTGCTTGAGACATATGCAGAAAGTGAAAACTGGGATTTAGGAGTTAATTTATGGGCAGAGTTGGAAGAACAAACTCAAACGGATGTTAGATTACTTGCTAGTTACTTGGTTATTAACAAGAACTTAAATAATACCACTCTCAGTAATAAGCTGGCAAAACAAATAATTAAACTTGATGCAAAAAACACAACAGCACTGGAATATTATGCTGAATATTATTTCTGGAAAGCGGAAAATCTTTATGTAAAAGAAATGAATGCTTATAAGAAAAAGAAAACTTCTAGTCAGTATAAGAAATTACTTAAAGCATTAGATCAGGTTTGGCCTAATTTTAGCAAATCGCGCGAATATTACTTGAAATTATACAAAATAGAGCCTAAAAAGGAATATGCTAAGTATTTAGGGAATATTTATACACGATACGATAACAAGAAAAAGGCTGCTTATTATTATAAAAGAGCTAATTAATTCTATCTTATAATAAGCTTAAGTTTTGGATTTGTTTTAGCTATTAATTCAGTCAATTCCGAAGATTGAAAGCTTGAATTTTTGTTTGTACATGCCAAGGTTTTATCGCTATTAAATTCTTGCAAATAATAATTCCCTGAAAGTGCTTCAGACATTATTCTTATATCTTCAATAGAATGATTTGGTTTTACAAGAGTTGTTCTAAACTCGTACTTAATTTTAGATTGTTTAATTAGATAGATTGATTCTAAAATCCTTTCTAATTGAAGAAATGTAAACTGATCTCCAATAATTTCCTGATACTTTTTTGTTATCAGTGGAGCTTTTATATCCATTGCAATATAATCAATTAAATCTCTTTGTAACAAGATATTAATCATATCTGGATTAGTCCCATTTGTATCCAGCTTTATCAATAAATTGAGTTGTTTTATTTTCTGCAAAAAGGCTGGCAAATCCTTATGAATCGTTGGTTCTCCTCCTGAAATAACAACTGCGTCTAATAGTGTCGAATTTGTTTTTACATAGTCAAGTATTTCGTTTTCTGAAATATGATTATTTTGCTCAACCAACTCAGGTAAAACCAACTCAGGATTATGGCAATAAAAGCATCTGAAGTTACAACCAGAAGTAAAAACAACAGATGCAATATTACCAGGATAATCAATTAAACTTTGTTTTAAGAATCCACCTATTTTCATCTATACCAATTCTTCAACCTCAATTCTAACTATTTTGTACCCTTTTAAACTTTCTTGTGCTCCAAAAACAACTCCAACAAAAACGATAATCATTCCACATAAGAAGAATGCAAGGGATAAAAACTCAACATTTATTGAATTGGTATATAAGTTTATTCCTATAAATAATGATGATATTATAAAACAAGCTACTCCCACAGAATAGGCAAATACTGCATTTTTAACTATTTTAACCCGTTCGTTCAATTTATCGATCTGTACACGAATATTGCTTTCTCTTTTTACTTCATCGTCCAATTTATTTTCCATATGATGAATCTTTCGATTTTCATCATTTAATAATCGAATTCGATTAACTACAATTGAGTATTTGTTGTTCATACCCAATATCAATAAACCACAAGCTGAAATCATTATTCCAGGAGCCAACATGGCCTGAATAATTTGTACAATTGAATATTCCATAATTTTAAATTTTAAAATTGATCTACAAAAGTAGCTTCTTTTGGCATTTCTTTGTTTTCCAAATCGTAGTTTTTGCTCTTTTTATCAAATAATTTACGATCCGAAAATTCTGCTTGTTTACCTTCGTTCCATTGATTTACAGGTCGTAGATATCCTACAATACGAGAATAAATTATACATTCCTGCTCTTTCCCTTTTTCAGCGCACTTGGGACATTTACTGTGTTCTCCATAAATATATCCATGCTCTGGACAAATACTAAACGATGGTGATAATGTAATATATGGCAATTTAAAGTTATGTGTTATTTTCTTGATTAACTGTTTTACCGATTCAATTGGCAATTTCTTTTCCCCAACGAAAGTGTGAAATACTGTACCACCGGTATATTTAGTTTGTAAATCATCTTGCAAACGAAGAGCTTCGAATAAATCATCGGTAAGATTTACGGGAAGTTGTGTTGAATTGGTATAGTAAGGTTCGGCTCCTTTCTTTACAGCAGATTCATTAGCGACCATAATATCTGGATACTGCATTTTATCAATTCGTGCTAATCTGTAAGTTGTTCCTTCTGCTGGAGTTGCTTCTAAATTATATATGTGACCAGTTTCAACCTGAAACTCAGCTAACTTTTCACGCATAAAATCCATTACTTTTACACCAAAATTATGACCTGCTTTGTCTCCTAATTCTGAACCCATAAAGTTTAAGCAACATTCGTTCATTCCAACAATTCCAATCGTAGAGAAATGATTATCCCAATAACAACCATTCTTTTGATATAAATTCCGTAGGTAGAATTTTGAATACGGATAAAGTCCTTGATCTGTTAATCGCTCTATAACCTTTCGTTTAATTTCAAGGCTGTTTTTTGCTAGTTCCATTAATCGGGTAAGACGTTGAAAAAACTCTTCTTCGTTTCCTGATTCATATCCTAGCTTTGGAAGATTGATAGTAACAACACCGATCGATCCTGTTAATGGATTTGCTCCAAATAAACCTCCACCCCTACTTTTTAATTCACGTTTATCGAGGCGCAAACGACAACACATACTACGAACATCATCGGGACTCAAATCTGAATTCACAAAATTTGAGAAATAAGGTATTCCATATTTTGCTGTCATTTCCCAAATTAAATCATAATCAGGATTATCCCAATCAAATTCTTTTGTGATATTGTATGTTGGAATCGGGAAAGAAAAAACACTTCCGCTTGCATCACCTTCAAGCATAACTTCAGCAAATGCTTTATTAAAAACATCCATCTCGTTCTGGAAATCACCATACGTTTCTTCTAAAACTTTACCACCAACAATTACTGGTTGATCTTTTAAGTTGACTGGAACTTTTAAATCAATAGTTACGTTGGTAAATGGAGTTTGGAATCCAACACGTGTAGGCACATTAATATTAAATAAAAACTCCTGTAAACATTGCTTAACCTGGGCATATGTTAAATTATCGTGACGAATAAATGGAGCTAAATAAGTATCAAAACTTGAAAATGCCTGAGCTCCAGCGGCCTCACCTTGCATAGTGTAAAAGAAATTAACAATCTGACCTAAAGCTGTTCTTAAATGCTTCGGTGGTTTACTTTGCGTTTTACCTTCTACACCACGAAAACCAGTTAAAAGTAAATCCTCCAAATCCCAACCAACACAATAAACACTTACAAAACCTAAATCATGAATATGAAAATTCCCTTTTTTATGTCCATCTGCAATTTCGTTTGGATAAATCTGATTTAACCAATACTGAGAACTTAAAATGGTTGATACATGTTGATTTAATCCTTGTAAGGAATAAGTTGAATTAGCGCTTTCTTTTATTCTCCAATCGTTTAAAGAAATATAATTTTCAATAATATCAATATTTGAAAATATCTCTTTTGTATCTCGAATATTTTGATGTTGATATCTATAAATAATATATGCCTTTGCAGCTTCAAATTCCTGACTATCAAAAAGAATCTTCTCTACGACATCTTGAATATTTTCAACAGTTGGCGTGTTTTTATGACCAAAATCTAAGAATCCAACAACACGTTCTGTGATATTATTTGCAATTTCCCGATTAGGTTTACCAACTGCACGTAAAGCTCTAAAAATTGCAAAGGAAATTTTCTCCTTGTCAAAAAGTGCTATTCTACCATCACGTTTAATAATTGATTTTTGTTCTAAAGCTGCATCCATTTTTCATAAATTATTTAAATAGTTAGTAATACAGCTTCGGATATAGAAAAGGTAGGAAGTTCCAGGAACCTGCCTATGCCTTTCACCCGAAAGCTACAGTATGTATTGGCAGGTCTTCTGGCTTGTTCTTAGTTTAGCTCCCTTCCCATTCCGATAGTTATCGGAACAGTGGTTATTTGCTAAACAGCTTATAGAACTTACAGCTGCGGGGACAGCTCCTGAATTAAACAGGATTCCCTTTTATTTCTAATAAATAGAAAACCAATAACGCTTACAATTTTAATCAGATTTAAAATGAAACTAAAATTGAGTTTTTAACATTTATGTTCCACTTATCGCTGAAATCGCTTAACATAACGAGCATCATTCATTGTTAATAACATTAATTAATCATTAAAATACTTCTTGTTTTATAAGATATTTTATCGATAAGATGTTAAATTTGGGTTTTGTTATAAATTATCATACCAATGAACATATTCCCCGAAGATATTGATCATAAATCAATCGACGAAATTAAAGCATACCAAGAAGAACAACTGCAAGTTCTACTTCAATATGTAAATACCAATTCTAAGTTTTATACAGATTTATTTAAAGAAAATAATATTGATATTAATAATATTGATACACTTGAAGATCTTCAGAAGCTACCATTTACAACTAAAGACGATTTATACGAACAAAATGATGATTTTATTTGCGTTGATAAAAGAAAGATTGTCGATTACATAACTACTTCAGGGACTCTAGGTGATCCGGTAACTTTTGCAATGACCGACGCAGATTTAGAACGATTAGCATATAACGAATATATCTCATTTAAATGTTCTGATGGTGATCCAAATGATATATATCAATTAATGGTAACGCTCGATCGTCGTTTTATGGCTGGTATGGCATATTTCCTTGGGATTAAAAAAATGGGTGCTGGAATGGTTCGTGTTGGTAATGGAATGATTGAATTACAATGGGATACTATTCGAAGAATAAAGCCTAATGCTTTAGTTGCTGTTCCTTCGTTTATTCTAAAATTAATTGAATATGCCGAAGCAAACGGTATTGATTATAAAAATTCAAGTATTAAAAAAGCAGTTTGTATTGGTGAATCTTTGCGCAATTCCGATTTTACTTTAAATACTTTAGGACAAAGAATAAAAGATAAGTGGCCTATTAAGTTATATTCAACATATGCTTCTACGGAAATGGGTGCTGCATTTGCAGAATGTGGACAAAGTATTGGTGGACATCATCGTCCAGAATTACTAATAGTTGAATTCGTAGATGAATACAATAATCCAGTTGCTGATGGCGAACCAGGCGAATTGGTAATTACTACCTTGGGTGTTGAAGGAATGCCGTTAATTCGTTTCAAAACAGGAGATGTAGTTGAGCATCATACCGAAGCTTGTAAATGTGGACGAAATTCAATGCGTTTAGGACCGGTAATTGGGCGTAAAAATGAAATGATCAAGTATAAAGGAACGACTTTATATCCACCTGCATTATACGATATCTTAAATGATATGGATTATGTAGAAAATTACATTATTGAAGTTTCTACAAACCAGATTGGAACCGACGATATTTTAATTCGTATTGCAACTAACGGCCACAAACCTGAAAACTTTGAGAAGTATATCAAAGACCATTTTAGAGCCAAATTACGCGTTGCTCCAACCATTCAGTTCGAATCTAAAGAAGAAATAAATAAAGTAAAATTCCCTGAGCTGAAACGTAAACCAGTAGTGTTTATTGATAAGAGGAAGAAGAATTAAATATTATAAAGATTTTCTAATTATTAACGAGCTCGGATTTTCTACCTGAGCTTTTTTCTTGGTTTTAATTAATTCCGCCAAAGTCTCTCCCATTTTCTTGAAATTAGTAGAAATCGTAGTAATTCCTCCCTCAACTATTTCTTTAAGTGGAGTATCATTATATGAAATTATTCCAATATCCTTTCCAAGTTTCTGTTTTTTTTCATTTACTTTTTTTACCAAATAAACCAAATGCCGGTCGTTTGGAACAATATACACTTCACCTTTTTTTATATCTCTTTTAAAAGGATTTGAGATTATTTCATGATCCCAATTATTTTCTACAGAATATTTTAAAAAACCTGCTTGTTGTCCTTTGGGTTCTTTTCCTCCGGGAAATACAAGTATTAGTTTTTTGTATTTTGCAAGTAAATCTTTTCCAGAATTCAATGCACTATACATATCCTTTTCAAAGTTTTGAAAAACTCCAGGATAACGGTTTTTAAATTCTGCTTTAGTCTGATCTAAAAAGTAAACCTTTTCTTGCGGAAGCTCATCAAAAAGCGGATAAAAATTCTGAAAAGATGCCGGCATGATCACATATTTCGAATAGTTACCAATATTATCTTTAATAATTGAATTAAATACACTCCTGTTAAAATGATGAAAATATATATCGACCTTTGTTTCAGCATTTAAGCTTTTTAGGAATGAATTATATAAATCCTCTTTAAAAGCATTTAATTCATCAAATAATAAAAATATTCTTTCCCTGCTTTTGATATTTGTACTTTTAATATAATAACCTTTCCCGGGAGTAGACATTAAAATTCCTTTAGCCTTTAGTTCTTTAAACGCTACAAGAACTGTATCCCGTGACAATGAGAATTTTTCACAGATTGAATTTATTGAATCAATCTTATCTCCTTTATGCAACAAACCATTTTCTATTGCCAGGTAAATAGAATTTATTATTTGCTTGTATTTTGGAACTCGTAAGTCCTTATCAATATTTATAATATTATTCACTCTTTAATATATTAAAAGCTTACAAATGGGTTGTTTTATACTGTTCAAAGTTAATTAAAAAATCTCATCAAAAAAAAACACTGGTAGGTACTGGTATGTAATTTAAATTTGTATTTTTGTTAATATGAATATTGTACTTTTTTCCATTTCTGAAATTTAACCAAAGGGTGTAATCAAGCTAAATGTCTATAAAACAAAACATCGGTATGAAAAATAAAATAATATTACTTCTCGCTCTTTTTACATTCTTCAATAATAATTTAAAATCTCAAGACTCTTCTCGTTGGTTTTTAAATGACAATAGTGGAATTGAATGGCAAGTTAAGAATAACGAATCACATATGGATCATATAGAAATGAGTGGCTTATACATTTCTGCAATTGTCCATTATGGCGTGCAGGAAAGTAAGTTAGAACAAAAAGTTCAGTTAGTGTTTCCTATGCTCAGAACTATTCCAAACGACACACATGCAAGCTTGATACATACAATAAGCAACAGTGAATTAGCTCCTATAAAAATTGATGGAAAAGTTGTAATTGAAAAGCCGGGTATTTTTAATATAAAAGGAATATTAAGTTATCAATCAAAAACCAATGAGGGAATCCGGATAAATCACCAATTATATCCATCAACAGATCAACCAGTATTTATTGATAGAGTAAAAATAAGCAACCCTACCAGCAAGATAATAAATATTGAAATTCCTAAAATAAAACTATCTCATGTAACCAAAGCTGAAAAAGGTGTTTATGGATCATATATTGTTAAAGTTACATCAAATAAACACGGGAATTTTAGTCTAAAATCGGGTGAATCCATAGAATATTCGTTGATATACTCAGGGCGAATAACGGATAGCGAAGATCAATACATATCGGCTGATTACGAACTTAAGAAACGCCAAAAACTGGCAGATGATATTTCTTCTAATTTAATTTTTGAATCACCTGATAAGATTTTAAATACCGGTTTCTCATTTGCAAAAATCAGAGCAACCGAAAGTATTTACCAAACTAAAGGCGGATTAATGCATGGCCCGGGAGGAGGAAGATATTATGCAGCTATCTGGGCAAATGACCAGGCCGAATACGCAAATCCTTTTTTTCCATTTCTTGGCAATCCTGAAGGAAACGAATCGGCAATAAATTCATTTAGGCATTTTGCAATGTATACCAACCCGGAATATAAACCCATTCCCAGCTCAATTATTGCTGAAGGAACAGACTTTTGGAATGGAGCCAGAGATAGAGGTGATATGGCAATGATTGCCTATGGAGCTTCACGTTTTGCTTTGGCTTATGGTGATGTGAAAACAGCCAAAGAACTTTGGCCTTTAATAGAATGGTGTCTTGAATACTCAAAAAGAAAAGTAAACGAGAATGGTGTTGTAAACTCCGATAGTGATGAACTGGAAGGGCGTTTTCCTGCAGGTGATGCAAATCTAAATACTTCTTCATTATACTATGATGCATTAATCTCGGCTGTAATGCTTGGAAAAGAATTAAACATCGATTCATCTATTTTAAAAGAATACGCACAGCAAGCCAAGAAACTTGAAAAATCAATTGAAGACTTTTTTGGATATAATGTTGACGGATTTAAAACTTATAGATACTACGAAGGAAATAACACTTTAAGGGCATGGATTTGCACTCCGTTAACTGTAGATATTTTTACACGAAGCAAAGAAACCATTGATGCCTTGTTTTCCGAAAAACTCTGGACTTCAGACGGTTTAGCTTCTGAATCGGGTAGTACTACATTTTGGGATAGAGCTACTTTGTATGCTTTAAGAGGGGTATTTGCAGCCGGAGAAACTGAACGTGCTATGGATTTCTTCAATTATTATTCAAAAAGACGCTTATTAGGCGAGCATGTCCCCTATCCTGTTGAAGCGTATCCCGAAGGAAATCAGAGGCATTTATCAGCTGAAAGTGCTTTATATTGCAGGGTTGTAACTGAAGGAATATTTGGAATACGCCCAAAAGGTTTTAATACATTTTCTTTTACTCCAAGATTACCCAAACACTGGGATTCAATGGCATTGCGAAACATAAATTCATTTAATCACAGTTTTGACATTGAAATTAAAAGAGAGATGGATAAATTGCATGTAAAAGTATTTAATGAAGACAAAATATTCTTAGAATCCAAGGTAGAAATTGGGGAAGTAATTGAAGTCCAACTAAAATAAAACTTTGCTTTTTATAAAGTTCCATGACCTAAAATAATCTAAATTATGCGAATACTGAATATCATATTGCTAGTTCTTATTTTCCAAATAAACTCAATTGCACAGAATTTTACTTTGGAATCACCAAATGGAAGATTAAGCATGGTCCTTAATCTAGACAATCAAATCGAATTCTCTGTAAATTTGGATGGGAAAATTGTAGTTGACAATGCCGTAATTTCCATGGAGACCGGAAATGGAAGAAAACTTGGGATAAATCCGAAATTAAAAAATGGTGATATCAATGCTTATAAAGACGAAATTAATCCTCAAATCCCTTATAAAGATTCAAAAATTATTGATGAATACAATAAGCTGAGCTTAAATTTCAAAGACAATTATCAACTTATTATAAGAGCTTATGATGATGGTATTGCATACCGATTTGTTGATAATAAAAAAGAAACTAAAACCATTCTGAACGAAAAATTAGTACTTAAATTCCCTGAAAACACAAAGTCCTATTTTCCAAAGGAAAAATCAATGTATTCGCACAATGAACGCTTATATCTTTACAAACCGGTATCAGAAATTGAAGAAGGAGAATTTTGCAGCCTTCCAGTAATGTTTAATACAGGTAAGGCTAAAATACTTTTTACTGAGGCCTCACTCCACAATTACCCTTCTATGTTTCTTAAGAAGGATTCTGATAAATCACTTAGCGCAACTTTTCCAAAATATGTTACTAAAACTATTCCTAATGAAAATAAATCTCCTGATCGCAACCAGTTAATAGTTGAAGAGGCCGATTATATAGCTAGAGTTTCGGGTGCTAAATCTTATCCATGGCGTGTGTTTATGATTAGTAATGATGATCGTCAGTTTATTGAAAGTAACCTGGTAACAAAGCTATCAGGCACATCTAAAATTGAAGATGCAAGCTGGATAAAGCCGGGCAAAGTAGCATGGGATTGGTATAATGCTAATAATATATTTGATGTTAACTTTAAGTCCGGTATTAACACAGAAACATATAAGTACTACATTGACTTTGCCTCAAAAAACAAAATTGAATATGTAATTCTTGATGAAGGCTGGACTAAATCAACGACTGAAATTATGGCCTACAATGATCAAGTTGATGTTGTTGAACTTATTGAATATGGTAAATCAAGGAATGTTGGAATCATACTGTGGGTACTATGGAAGCCTCTTAATGAAAATACCAAAGAAATATTAAAACTGTACAGTGAATGGGGTGCAAAAGGTATAAAGGTTGATTTTATGCAAAGAAATGATCAATATATGGTCAACTCATATGAAGAAATTGCAAAAATTGCAGCAAGCTACAAATTGCTGGTTAATTTTCACGGAGCATTTAAACCTGCAGGTATCGAAAGAGTTTGGCCAAATATTGTCAATTACGAAGGTGTAAAAGGTAATGAAAATAATAAATGGAGTGCTGATATTACACCCGAACACAATGTTACAATTCCTTTTATAAGAATGGCAGCAGGTCCTATGGATTTTACCCCCGGATCCATGCTTAACACTAACCTGAAAAATTTCAAGATAAGGTTTGAGAGGCCTATGAGTATGGGCACAAGATGTCACCAGCTTGCAATGTATGTGGTGTATGAAGCTCCCTTACAAATGCTGTGTGAATCGCCTTCTGTTTACTATAAAGAACAAGACTGCGTAGATTTTATTTCTAAAGTACCTACAGTATGGGATGAAACCCTGGTATTGAAAGCTGCTGTATCCGATTATGTTTTAATAGCACGAAGAAATGGTAATAACTGGTACATTGGCGGAATGAGCGATTGGGATTCAAGGGATTTGGAATTGGATTTATCGTTTCTAAGAGATAATAAAAAATACCAAATGATCCTCTATCAAGATGGTGTGAATGCAAACAGAATTGCTATTGATTACAAGCAAACTAAACTCATTGTTGACTATACATACAAGGAAACAATTCATTTGGCAAATGGTGGAGGTTTGGCTGTAATTTTAGAGTTAATTGAATAATAATAAATCGTGTAGAACAATCTACAAAAGAAGATAAAAACTATATACAATACGCTTACATACTTAAATTAGTGTTTTTACTATGAAAATTGTGAAAGAAAAGGAATTAACATTTAAAAATGACAAGATTGTTGTTCTAAAACTAACAAACAAAAACAATATTGAAGTTTTACTTTCCAATTATGGTGCTACTATTTTATCTGTTCTTGTTCTGGATAAAAACGGAAGCAAAACGGATATTACATTAGGGTATAAGAGTATTGAAGATTACTTAAAAAATCATAACAACCGAGAGGAATATTATTTTGGTTGCACCATTGGACGATATGCAAATAGAATAGCCAATGGGCATTTTAAAATTGGAAATGAAAAATTTGACCTTAGTAAAAACGAGGGAGAGAATCATTTGCATGGTGGATTTTGTGGCTTAAACAAAAAAATCTGGGATTATAAGCTAAATGACAGTAATAATGAAGTAATATTCAATTGCATAAGCAATGATAATGAAGAAGGATACCCGGGAAATCTTAATATTGAGTTGTCTATTTCTCTAAATGATTTAAATGAAATAAATTTAAAATATAAAGCAACAACAGATAAACCTACTCCGGTAAACTTAACTAACCACGTTTATTTTAACTTAAATGGAGGTAAAAGAGATGTATTAAATCATAACATCAAATTAAAAAGCGATTTCATTTTAGAGAATGATGAAAATAATATTCCAACTGGCAAATTCATTCCTGTAACCAAAACAGAATACGACTTTAATACAAAGAAAAATCTAAGAGATTCGGCTATAATGCAAATGGATGGTTACGATAATTGTTTTGTATTAAATAAAACGAACAAAAAACTTGAATTAGTTGGAAGCATTAGCGAATTAAACAATCCTGTTTCAATAGAAATTTTTACTACCGAACCATCAATACAATTATATACTGCAAATGCATTTGACGGAAGTTTTATAGGTAAGAATAATAAATCGTACCAAAAGTTTTTTGGTATTTGTATGGAAGCTCAAAAATTTCCTGATAGTCCAAATCATAGTAATTTCCCAAACTCAATATTGAATCCCCGAGAACTCTACGAACAGGAAACTATTTACAAAATCAATATAATTGATGACAAGTATTAGAAAAAATATTGACTTTATTTTAACGAACTACAATTTGGGTAATTGTATGTCCTACTCATCTATATCTCAAGGATATGCAAATGAAAACTATAAAATCATAACAAATAAAGGTTCTTTCCTTTTTAGAATATGTAAAGAGCAAATTTTTGAAATGATAAACTACGAGATGAAGCTGATGGAATCATTAAAAAAAATAGATTTCCCTACAGCTTATCCAATAAGAAGAAAAGATCAGGAGTATATAACAAAATCAGCTATAGGGAATATTGTACTATATGAATTTAAAATAGGAAACGAACCCAAATTAGGTAAAAATGTAACGCACGAAATGGCCACAGCTATTGGAACATTAAGTCTTTTACCTGACAATGAAAATTTCAAGAAAACAAATGTAATTAATTTACCCGATTGCCTAAAAATGATCGATAATTTTCCCAACGTAAATTGCCAATATCCGGAAATCTTCAAAGATTTTGAAAGCATCATTGCATTCTTACACGATTCATTATTAATTGATCTTCCGAAAGGTGTTATTCATGGGGATGCTTTCCCTGACAATACTCTTTTTCAGGATGAAAAATTAGTTGCTATCATTGATTTTGAAGAAGCAAATTACGATAATCTACTTTTTGATGTAGGTATGACAATAAATGGATTTTGTTTTAAAAATAATATTTTAGAAAAAGAATTGGCTCAAACCTTTTTATCCGGATACAATGAAACAAGACCGCTATCATTAACAGAAAAAAACTTAACTTACCATTACATTATGTGGGGAGCTATTGGGATGGCATATTGGCATTTAAGACATTTAGTTAAAAGACCATATAAAACTCAACAAAATAGAGTTAAAGAATTAATAAACAGAGTTAAAATATTTCAAAAATCGAAACAATATAAAAGTTTATTTACTTTATAATGACATAATAATGAGCGCTAAAAATAAAATACAGGGGATAGATCTAAGAGATATAGCTGCTAAGTTTGGAACACCTTTATACGTTTACGATGCAGAGAAGATCAAAGAAAGAATTCAATACTTTAGATCCTGTTTTAGCGGTATAAACCTTAATATAAAATATGCCGTTAAATCTTTATCGAATCTAAATATTCTGAAATTAATGAAGAAAGAAGGATTAGGATTAGATACAGTTACTGTACAAGAAATTCATTTGGGTTTAAAGGCTGGCTTCACACCTAAACAGATTGTATTTACTCCTAATATTACTGATTTCAAAAATATAAAAGAAGCTGTTGAGTTAGGAGTATCAATTAATATCGAAAATCTCTCTAATCTGGAAAAGTTCGGAAAAGAATTCGGCAGTTCTATTCCCTGCTGTATTCGTTTAAATCCAAATATCCTTTTCGAGATTGAAAAACGAGAAGTGGAAGGAATTGATAGAAGTAATATAAATAAGGAACATTACGACGAAATTAACGAGGATCGAAAATCTGTTTGGCACAATCAGTCAAAATTTGGAATCTCATTAACACAGTTTAAAGAGTTAATGGAGATCATTAACAGCAATAATATTAAAGTAAATGGTTTACACATACATGCGAGTCATGTTATTATGAACTCTGAAATGTTTATGAAAAACGCACAAACAATGTTTGAGCTAAGTAAGCATTTTCCTTATCTTGAGTATTTTGATTTTGGTGGTGGATTAATGGTTCCGCATAATGAAAACGATAAAGTAGTCGATATTAAAACTCTGGGTACAGAATTTGAAAAGTTATATAAAAAATATTGCCATGAACAAGGAGTAAATTATCAAATTTGGTTCGAACCGGGAAGATTTTTAGTTAGCGAAGCAGGATATTTATTAACAACAGCCGAAATATTAAAAACAAATGGTTCTTTTGATTTTGTAGGTGTAAATACCGGTTTTCATCATCTTATTCGCCCAATGATGTACGATGCTTACCATGAAATAATTAATATATCAAATCCCACAGGCGAATTGAAAAAATATACTGTTGTAGGTAATTTATGTGAGATAGATAATTTAGGAAAAGACCGATTATTGAATAAAGTCTCTGAAGGTGATATACTGATGGTAGAAAATGCTGGAGCATACGGATTTTCAATGGCATCAAATTATAACTCCAACTACAGACCTGCCGAGGTTCTTATTCTTAATGGAGAAGCCAAACTAATACGAAAACAAGAATCATTTATTGATGTAATTAAAAATATTGTTGAAATTGACATATAATAAATTAATGCTATGCGCAATATATTCGCTATTCTTATTTCCTTAATTTCGTATTTCACATACGGTCAAAATGATTGGGAAAACCCACAAATACTTGAGAGAAATAAAGAAACTCCTCATTGCCTATTAATTCCTTACAATAATCTTAAACAAGCTTACGATTTAAACTATCAATCGTCTGAGAGCTTTAAAAGCTTAAATGGCGAATGGAGTTTCAAATATTCAAAAAATCCATCCGAGAAACCAAATAATTTTTATTCTAATGGTTATGATATCTCCAATTGGGATAAAATTATAGTTCCTGGAAATTGGGAATTGCAGGGCTTTGGGACACCATATTATCTTGACGAAGAATATCCCTTTACTCCCAACCCACCATATTTTGACAATAAAAATAATCCTGTAGGATCATATAAAAGAACATTTACTGTTACGGATGAATGGAAAAACAAACAAGTTTATGTTCACTTTAGTTCGGTACGATCTGCATTTTACTTATGGATTAATGACGAAAAAGTGGGTTATAGTCAAGGGAGTAAAACTCCGGCAGAATTTAACATTACACAATACATCAAAAAAGGGAAAAATACTATTTCCGTTGAAGTTTACCGCTGGAGCGACGGTAGTTATCTTGAAGGACAAGATACATGGAGAATTAGTGGAATAGAACGCGATGTTTTTATTTATTCAAAAGAAAACATCTCTATTCATGATATTGCATTAAAGCCTGAATTAAACGATTCGTATAAAGATGGAACTCTACATACTACATTTAAAATTAACAACTTTACAAAAAAGACTTCAAAAAGAGCAAAGCTTCAAATTCAGATTTACGATAATACGAATCAAGTTATCGTTGATAGTATTTTGAATATCAACATTTCACAAGACTTTGAAAATACATTTGATTTTCATCACATTTTTAAAAATCCCGAAAAATGGAATGCAGAAAATCCCTATTTATACACGTTCATTGCCAAACTTATCAATAATAAATCAAATGAGATCGTATCTCAAAAATTTGGATTCCGAAAGATTGAAATTAAGAACAAACAACTTCATGTAAATGGTGTTCCGATATACATAAAAGGTGTTAACCGCTGTGAATTTGATCCTTACAAAGGGAGATATGCTTCTCGTGAAAATATGGAACGAGATATTAAATTAATGAAACAGTTTAATATTAATGCTGTACGAACAAGTCATTATCCAAATGATCCATATTGGTACGAGCTATGTGATAAATACGGATTATATGTAGTTGATGAAGCAAATATTGAAGCGCATGGAATGCAGTTTCATGAAGAAAGCTACGAAGGATTAACAAACAATAAAGATTGGGAAAAAGCTTTTATCGATAGAACGAATCGAATGATTGAAAGAGATAAAAACCACCCCAGTATTATTATTTGGTCCTTAGGAAATGAAGCCGGTGATGGAGAAAATTTCAAAACAATTTATAATTTCATCAAATCTAAAGATACATCCCGACCTATTCAGTATCAACCTGCATGGTACGAAGATCACACCGATATTGTGTGCCCGATGTATCGAAATATTGATTTCTTAAAAAAATATGTTTCTGAAGAAAGAGAAAAACCTTTAATTCTTTGTGAATATGCGCACGCTATGGGTAATAGTGTTGGTAACCTACAAGATTATTGGGATGTAATTGAAAAACATCCAATATTGCAAGGTGGATTTATCTGGGATTGGATTGATCAGACCATATACAAAGAAATAAACTCCACTCCTGTTTGGGGTTATGGTGGTGATTTTGGTGATGAGTACATGAACGATTCTAACTTCTGTGCCAATGGGCTAATCCAAGCTGATGGAAATTTTAATCCACACATCTGGGAAGTAAAAAAGGTTTATCAGAATATAAGATTCAATACAACTGATTACAAGAAATATGAAATTATTAACAAATATGATTTCACTAATTTAAATGAATTTGATTTTTACTGGGAGTTAAGTGGAAATGGTATAATAATTAATAATGGAGATATTCCTGATTTAAATGTTCAGCCCCACTCCAGTGCTTTTATAAATCCTGAGATTATTTTAGATGATACTTTACCAAACACTGAATATATAGTAACGTTCTATGCCAAACGAAATTTTGAAAAATTCCTTGTTCCAAAAGATCATATTGTAGCCTGGGATCAGTTTATTTTACCAATTTATAAATATCAAACTTTATATAAAGAAAATGAGGCTTCCAAACTTAAATTAACAGAAAAAGATTCTATTATTAGTATATCAAATAACAATCTTAATCTGCAAATAAATAAGAATACGGGACTGATACATTCTTATCAATTTAGAGGTTTGGAATACTTAAACAGTGGACCCAAAATCGATTTATGGCGACCTCCAACCGATAATGATTTAGCAAACAATATGCATATTAGATGTAATATATGGAATAATTATTTTCATAGATTAAAACTTGTAAATATAAACCAGACATCAAACCAAGAGAGTAAAATTCTTGTTGAAATCAATTATTCTGATCCTGAGAATACATCGGGTTATTCTATTTCATATGAAATTTCTGCGTCAGGAATTTTGAATATACAAAATACTATTATGCCTAATCATTATGATCTACCTGAGTTTCCTCGTTTTGGTAATGAAATTATAATAAAACCTGAATTTGAGTATTTAAAATGGTATGGTCGTGGTCCGCAAGAATCTTATTGGGATCGCAAGACAGGTGCAAAAATTGCAAAATATAGTAGTACAGTTTGGGAACAATATCACCCATATGTTCGTCCACAAGAGAATGGAAATAAAACTGATGTTCGATGGTTAATTCTTCACAATAAAAATGGCAAAGGATTGATGTTTATTGGCGATGTATTGCTTAATGCTAATGCACAAAATTTCGATAAAAACTTACTTGAAAGATATGAAAAAATTTCACCTCGTCATGGTAACAAAATTAAAAAAGGTGCAATAATAAGTTTGAATATCGATTACATGCAAATGGGTGTTGGTGGTGATAATACATGGGGTGCAAGAACTCATGAACAGTATACTTTACCAGCTAAAAAATATTCTTATAAGTATAAAATTATTCCTATTGATTTAAATAAAAATTCTGAAAATGAAATTTATATCAAGAACAAATAAAAATCGGTTTACACAAGTCATTTTACTTATTCTCACATTAGTAATTATAAGTTGTAACAACAATAATTCGGAATCAAACAATCCATTTTCAAGAGATAATTTCCCTGATGTATTAGATGTGTTAAATACTCCTAAAGAATCGGTTGACTGGAAATCTTTTTTCTTTTCAGATCAAGGAGCTTGGTTAGGATTTGCATTACCCGACACTGTTAATTCTAATTATCAGGCATCTTTTGCAGGTCCGTTCCTAATGACAAACGGAAAATGGTTAGGAAAATCAATTATCAATTTACAGTTTTACGAAAAGAAATCTGAGAAATTATTAATCGAATCTATCAAATCAATTTATTATCCTGGAAAACTGGTTCAGGAATTATCATATCAAGATTTTAATGCAGTTATGTCTTTAATATTTATTTCATCAGATATAGCTATGGTTCATGTTGAACTTACTGATATTAAGAACCAGATAGAAATTAAACCTGAATGGTCAGGATCAATTTTTAGTAATGAAGGAAGAGTAAGTTCTGATACAAATCATATATTAATTAATGGGACAAATCACAATTCCAAAATAAAACTGTGGTTCAGTGACTTTCAAGACAGTGAAAATTGTCATTTCACAGATACAACCTATCATTATAAACTATCATCAGTTAAATTATCAGGAAACAAAAGTTTCAGTGTAATTATTTCATATTCAGATGATAATAGCTGTAAAAATACTGATCCTAATATTCAGTCTGATGCTTTAAAAAATCCTATTAAATACCTTAACAGTAATCAAGAAAGGTGGGATAATTATTTATCTAAGGCATTGCAAACAAATGCGTCATGGGGTGATGAGAAAGAATATCAGCGAATAGCTGTTAAATCTGTCGAAACATTAATTAATAATTGGAGAAGTCCGTACGGAGACCTTAAACATGATGGATTATTTCCATCGGCTTCAGTTAACTATTTTAATGGATTTTGGGCTTGGGACTCATGGAAACATTCTGTAGCACTTGTTAAATTCGAACCGGAACTGGCAAAAAATCAAATTCGTGCCATGTACGATTATCAAAACAGTGCCGGTATGATTGCAGATTGTATTTATTACGATAGCACATACAACAATTGGTTAAATACAAAACCTCCTTTATCTGGATGGGCTATTTGGAAAATATTTGAAGAAACCAACGATACTTCATTCATTCAAGAAATGTATCCTAAACTAATTAAATATCATGAATGGTGGTATCTGTATCGCGATTTAAATCATAATAAATTATGCGAATATGGTTCTTCAGATGGAAGCTTAATTGCTGCAAAATGGGAAAGTGGGATGGACAATGCTATCAGATTTGATAATTCAGCAATTGTAAAAATTGATGATTCAAATTTTGCTTTTAATCAAGAATCTGTTGATCTGAATTCATATTTATATTTCGAAAAACTCTTTATTGTAAAAATGGCTAAGCTGTTAAATTATTCCTCAATAGAGAATAAATACAGGCAAGAAGCAACAGACATAAAAAAATTGATAGAATCAAAAATGTTCGATCAAAAAACAGGATATTTTAATGATATAAATATTGAAACTGGAAAAATTATTCCTGCTCAAGGACCTGAAGGCTGGACACCTCTTTTTACAGAATTGGCGTCAAGTGAATATGCTAAAAACGTAACTAAAATAATGATGGACACAAGTAAATTTGGCACTTATATCCCATTTCCTACAGCCTCCAAAGACGATCCAGGATTTTCTGAAGGGTATTGGCGTGGACCTATTTGGCTTGATCAGGTATATTTTGCAATAACAGCCTTGAACAATTACGGTTTCGAGAAAGAAGTAAACCAATATACTTTACAAGTCTTTGACAGACTGGAAGGATTAAAAGAACAAGCCCCTATTAGAGAGAACTATTGGCCATTAACAGGTGAAGGAATGCGTGTAAATCATTTTAGTTGGTCGGCAGCTCATCTTTTATTACTTTATAATAAATAGTTATATGAATCAAATTGAAGTAAAAAAGAAATTTATAGAGTTTTTCAAAACAAAACCCATTCTTGTAAAAGCTCCGGGAAGAATAAATTTAATTGGTGAGCATACAGATTATAACAATGGTTATGTTCTCCCTGCTGCCATCAATAAAGATATCTATCTGGCTCTACAAAAAAACAATAAGAATTTAATCAGAATATTTGCAGTTAATTTAGATGAGTCAATAGAAATATCAGCAAACAAAATCATTAAAAATAATGCTGACTGGGCAAATTATTTACTAGGTTCATATAGCGAGCTAATAAAAGATGGGAATGAACTTCAAGGTTTTGATTGTGTTTTTGGTGGTGATCTTCCCATTGGAGCTGGATTATCTTCATCAGCTGCTATCGAATGTGGTTTAATATATGGATTGAATCATTTGTATGATCTGAATATAGATAATCTGCATATTGCTAAACTTGCTCAAAAGGCAGAAAATAATTTTGTTGGTGTTAACTGTGGAATTATGGATCAATATGCTATTATGCACGGAAAAAAAGATAATGTTATCCAACTTGATTGTCGCTCTTTAAACTCAAGCTATTCTCCGTACAAGCTCAATGATTATTCAATTGTACTAGTAAATTCGAATGTAAAACACTCGCTTGCCACTTCTGAATACAACACAAGACGCTCTGAATGCGATACAGGAGTACAAATACTTCAAAAGTATTTACCTGCAATTAAAAGCTTAAGAGATGTTTCTTTGGATGAAATTAAAAAATATAAACATTATTTCAATTCAACAATCTACAATAGGTGCCTATATATAATTGAAGAAAATGAGCGCGTATTAAAATTCTGTACAGCATTGGAAAAAAATAATGATGAAGAAATAGGAAATTTACTTTATTCAACTCATTTGGGATTAAAAAATCAATATGAAGTCAGTTGCATTGAAATAGATTTATTGGTTCAAGTAGCTAATGAAATGGATTATGTGCTTGGATCAAGAATGATGGGCGGCGGTTTTGGAGGATGCACATTAAATCTAGTACAAAAAAATAAAGTTGAATTATTTACTCAAACAATACAAGAAATTTACACATCTAAAATCGATATTAAACCAAGTTTCTATAATGTTGAGATTACAAATGGAATTGAAATAATTAATTAAAAGCAATTATGAATACAGGATTTTCATTTTTAGATTACGCCATTTTTACAAGCTACGGATTACTAATCGTATTTGTTGGCTTATGGGTTTCACGTAATAAAAAAGGACAAAGTAAAACTGCACAAGATTACTTTTTAGCAAGTAAATCACTTCCATGGTGGGCGATTGGAGCTTCGCTAATAGCAGCAAACATTTCGGCTGAGCAATTTATTGGCATGTCAGGTTCCGGGTTTGCAATTGGCTTAGGAATAGCATCATACGAATGGATGGCTGCCATAACTTTAATTTTAGTTGGTAAGTTTTTTCTCCCAATATTTTTAGAAAAGAAAATTTATACCATTCCTCAATTTCTTGAAAAAAGGTTTGACAATCGCGTTCGAACTATCTTAGCGGTATTCTGGCTTATGGTATATATATTTATAAACCTTACGTCTGTTCTTTATTTAGGAGCATTAGCAATTAATACAATTCTTGGTGTTCCACTCATGTACGGTATAATTGGATTAGCCCTTTTTGCTGTAATCTATTCAATTTATGGAGGTCTAGCTGCTGTTGCCTGGACAGATGTTATTCAAGTAATATTTTTGATTGGCGGAGGATTATTAACTACATATATCGCTCTTGATGCTGTTGGAGCGGAACAAGGAATAATAGCCGGTGCTAAAACCATTTTTCATTCAGCATCCGATAAATTTGATATGATTTTAAGTAAAGACAATCCTTTTTATTCCGATTTACCCGGAATAGGTGTTTTAGTAGGCGGTTTATGGGTTGCAAACTTATACTATTGGGGATTTAATCAATACATAATTCAAAGGGCATTAGCTGCAAAGAACATTAAAGAAGCACAACGTGGAGTTATTTTTGCCGGATATTTAAAAATTCTGATTCCATTTATTGTAGTTATACCAGGTATAGCGGCGTATGTAATTGTTGAAAATCCTGAATTACTTGCTCAATTAGGAAACGGAATAGCTCAAAACATTCCTTCTCTTGAACAAGCTGACAAAGCATATCCATGGTTATTGAGTTTATTACCATACGGATTTAAAGGTTTAGCATTTGCTGCACTTACGGCTGCCATTGTATCGTCATTGGCTTCCATGCTAAATAGTACTTCAACTATTTTCACGATGGATATTTACAGTCAATTAGTAAAAACAAAAAGCAATGATAAAAAACAAGTAAAAATTGGCCGTATAACTGCTATAGTGGCTCTGGTTATTGCTATACTTATTGCTCCTCAACTTCAAAATCTTGATCAGGCTTTTCAGTATATTCAGGAATATACTGGTATGGTTAGCCCTGGGATATTAGCTATTTTCCTGCTTGGATTATTTTGGAAAAAAACAACAGCCAATGCAGCACTATGGGGTGCTTTAGTAACACTTCCCGTAGCCATGTTTTTTAAATTCACATTTCCAGAAATGCCATTTTTAAATCAAATGGGATTTAGCTTTCTTGTGGTTACGCTAATAATGATTATTGTAAGTAAACTAGAAACAAATAAACCTGATCCAAAAGGAATTCAATTATCGAAATCATTATTTCATACCGGTTTAAAGTTTAATATTGGAGCAATAGGAATAACAACAATTGTGGCTATACTCTATATTTTGTTTTGGTAAAAACAAAAATTAAACTTAGAAAATCATATTAATTTTTAATACTTCTTAACTCATTCAAGCCCATGCTGTAATGACAATAGAAAAAAGAATGTCATTCTGAACCTGCCTGCCTACCGGCAGGAAAAGTGAAGAATCTTTTACAATAAAGTACTTTGTTAAAAGATTACCTACTTATCGAACAGGCTGGCTTCTCCGTCTTTTCAGGACTCAGCGCAATTACTATTTTGTTTTTTTTAGACAGCCCCCTTATTTGGTTTTATTTATTCAACAATTAACCGAATGCAATAAACAAAAATTTATATCATGTGTTAAGTTTTCATATAATTTATTGTACATCAATAAAAATATAACAAAAATGAAGAACTTACGAATAAAAACAAATCCAGAAGTTGAATTGGTATTGAATAATTATCCCCCTCTAGTTCGCGAAAAAATATTACACCTTAGAAAGCTGATTATTGAAACAGCAAATGAAATAGAAAAAATACCAGAGATTGAAGAAACTCTTAAATGGGGTGAACCCAGCTATTTGACAAAAATAGGTAGCACAATTCGAATTGATTGGAAAAAAAACAATCCCAATCAATATGCAATGTATTTTAAGTGCACAAGCAAGTTAGTACCCAGCTTTAAAATGATTTATAATAAACTATTTACATTTGAAGGAACTCGTGCAATTGTTTTTCAGATGAATGATAAAATCCCAGAAACTGAACTAAAAAATTGTATTCGTAAAGGTTTAACTTATCATAAAGTAAAACAATTACCTATGCTTGGCTTATAATTTGATTAAGCTGAAAAAAAAATACTACTAAACAAACTCTAATACTTTCTAAAGACCAAGGTAGCATTATGTCCGCCAAAAGCAAATGAGTTGCTTAAAACAACATTCAAATCCTGTTTTCGGGCTTTGTTTGGTACATAATCTAAATCCAGTTCAGGATCTGGTTCATCGTAGTTCATAGTTGGAGGAAGTATTCCGTCATTTATTGCTAAAACACTTATTATTCCTTCAATAGCTCCAGCTGCACCTATAGTGTGTCCGGTCATTGATTTTGTTGAAGAAACCGGAATTGAATTTGCCTTATCGCTAAAAACCTTTTTAATAGCTTGCGTTTCATACATATCGTTCAACATGGTTGAAGTACCATGTGCATTAATATAAGAAACTTCATCTTTTGAAATATCTGCATTTGAAAGTGCTAATTCCATTGTATCGGCCATACCCTCACCATCAGGTTTTGGGGCCATAATATTGTACGATTCGTTGGTAAACGCATAATCGGCAAGTTCGGCATATATCTTTGCTCCTCGTGCTTTTGCCGATTCTTCCGATTCCAGAATCATCATTCCTGCACCTTCTCCAATTACAAAACCATCGCGATTTTTTGAGAACGGACAACTTGCTTTTTCAGGAGTATCGTTAGCTACCGAAAGAGCATATATTTCGTTAAATCCGTCGATTTCTTCCTTATTAATAATTGAATCGGCTCCACCAACAAGCATCATATCGGCACGACCAGCTTTTATAGCATCGTATCCCAAAGCAATTGCAAAAGCTGAAGATGAACAAGCCGAAGATGTTGTATAATTAGGGCCTTCAATATTGTAACGCATTCCAATCCATGCAGACATTGCATTGTTCATTCGCTTTAGAATCAAATTCTTTGAACTTGTTCCTTGCTCTGTACTTGAATCGCCAGTGTTTACAACACCGAGAATTACGCCTACACGTTTTTTGTTTAACTGATCAAAATCGATATTGTGTTTTTCAACTGCCTCAATAGCACAAACATATGCCATTTGCGTAACACGAGTCATTTGTTTTGAGAGGCGCTTTTTTATTACAGAAGCTGATTTTTCTGCGAATTCAGCAGGAAGTTCTGCTGCAATCTGAGTTTGATTTTCTGAAGCATCAAATAATGATATTTTTTTAATACCATTTTTCCCTGCTTGTATATTTTTCCAGGTTTCCTCCCAATCAAGACCCAATGCCGTAAGCATATTAAACCCGGTTACAACTACCTTCTTATTCATTTATTCTTAATCGTTTACAAATTAAGTGTTTCAGAGCCCAAAAGTAACAAAATAAATGATAAAAATTATATTGAGTCTGTCAATAAAATAATATAAACTGGTAAAAAGGAAATTACAAATTTCAAGTATCAAATTACAAACCTGCTTGCAGCAGGCAAGTAAAATACAATATTCAAATTTAAAGAATACAAACCTCTAAAAACCAACTAAATATTTACAAGGTTTGAAATTTTAGACATTGAGATTTGAGAATTATTTGTTTTTTACTTTTTGTTACCTGCCAGCCGACAGGCTGGTTTGGGGTTTTAATCAAAAAATCATTAGGCTTTAGGTTCTGGAAAACTATATATAGTCATTGTATACAAGTTTCATTTACAACATTACTCCACAAAACTCTTCCAATGCTTTCTTAAGACTAAATAAGTTTATTTGGAAATATTCTGAATACTCTTTGATAAACTTCTCTGCAGTTTTTTTTATAGTTTCCTGAATGTACTTTTCCATCTCTGCTGATATTTCATTTATCTCCAATTCGGAATCGTAGAATAAATGTGTAGATTCTTTCTGTGCTAAAGTTTGTCTACTCCGAAGTTCAATTAGTAAGGGTTCATATCTTTTTTTATCAGAATCTACTTTGGAGTAATTCATTATTGCATTGTACATGGTATTGTGACCCACCTTATCCATCATCTCAAACAAACCGAATTCTGTTACAATTTCTTTTGCAATAAGATCAATTTGCTTATATCCTATCCCAATTTCTTTAACAAAACCGAACGCTACCAACTGAATCTGCAGTAATATTTTGTTTAATGCAAAAGCGCTTTGCTCTTGCTGTTCAATATAGAATCGTTTAATATCTTTCAAAAACAATCTCGCTTTTTCAATTGAGATTTCATCGGTATATTCTGATGAAATTAATTCCACAACATTCTTAAAAGCAATTGGATAAAAGAAATGTAAGCCTAGAACCCTGTTTTTTCGTTGTACGTCTTGGCATAACTCAGAAGGCAATATGGAAGATGAATTTGAAGCTAGAACACATGAAGGTTTTACAATTCTATCCAGTTCTTTAAATAATTCTGATTTAATATCAAATTCCTCAATTACAGATTCGAGAATCAAATCACAATCAGAAAGTTCGATCAGATCATTTGTAATTTTATATTTATTACGGAAATCAAATATTTCCTGACTAATTATACCATGCTTGAGTTGCCTCTTTATCTTTTTCTGATAAGTATTTCTAAGAACTACTTTATGCTCTGGGTTTCGTGTAAACCAAATGAGGTTAAAACTAAAATCAGACAAATAATTAAAAATATCCGATCCCATTTTACCACTTCCTATAATTCCTATGGTTTTAATCTCATTCATCGGTATAGTTGTAAGATTTTGATATATAAATTTACGCGTTCTTTTTTAATAAAAAAAGAGGCTCCCTAAAAAGCCTCCTTTTGTCAATCCCAAATTGATTGGGAATCTTATATTTTACAAATAATCTATAGATTAAAAGAATCCAAATTTAAATCCAACATTAAATGTTAAGTCAGAAAGATCTTCATCGCTTAAGTATTGAAGAGCTGTTCCTTCTATTAATCTGTAGGAAGCTCCTAAATCAATTCTGAAAAACTTGAACATATTAAGTTCAATATTTATACCAGGTTCAACAACAAATGCTGCACTATTTTCAATCTCGTTAAACTGATCTGAGAAAAAATCGCCATCGTCTTCATAAACATAAATACCAGCAGCACCAAGCACTACAGGAATTGTAAAGTGAATTTTTTTGTCACTAAAAAACGTGTATTCAAGATTTAATCCACCATATCCCATTCCAATTCTTGCAGGATCGGCCGGATTATCATTAATATCAAAATTACTGTTATTAGTTAAACCAAAACCAGCAAGACCTATAGTAAAATGATCATTAAATGTAAAACCCATTTTACCACCAATGAGTAAAGAAATATCCTCGTGTACATTACCAACTTTTATTTCAGGTGCAAGATAACCACCGGTAAATTTTAAATTATCTTTACTGAAAAGCGTCTTCATTGTATCTTCTTCTTTGATCTTTTCATCCTTTTCCTGTGCAAAAGATACTTGTACAATTAATGCTAGAAGTAATAACGTTATAATTTTTTTCATAACCCTAAGTATTAAATTAGTATTCGTTTATAATTTATAAATATTTTAATTTTTCTTGGTTCAGCCTTCATAAACTGTGCCAAACTAATAGTATTTTAAAATATATCCAGCCTGCATAAATTTACTAACTTCTGTAACAAAACTCAAAATTATATCGCCTTTGTTTAAATTTTCTTCTTTTCGAATCTTATCGATAGAAATAAAAGCCATTGGCGGTCCGGCATATCCCATTGTTGACATTTTAGTATAAAGTGTGTTTCTATCAATACCCAATTCATCACATTCATCCATTATTAATTCAGAAATATGCTTAGATGGAAAGTTTACCTGAAAGTATTTTAATTCATTTAAATTAATAGGATGTATAGCTAACATTCTTTTTAATCCTTTTAAGAAAACACTTCCATCTTCATCGTGAAAATGTGTTTTTAACTGATCGTTAAACATCTGAGCCAAATGATGATAGCCAAGCTCGAACTCTTCTTTTGGGTTCATCCAATATGCAGGTCGTTTATTCATCATAGCTGAAGGTTTCTTACCTCCAATCGACTCCATGTATGTTTCTTCGACAAATAAACCACCTTCCTTTTTATCTGTAATTTGTAACACTAAAGCTCCTGCTCCATCGCTTAAAAAATATCGCAAAAACAACTCTTCTTTTTTTACAATTGGCTGATTATAATATTCCGCTCTTAACTCAGAAGATGACATTCCTGAGGAAATTACAAGTGCATTTTTATATCTGCCCGATTTTAAAAAATCACTCGCTACTAGTAGTGCTTTATATGCTGATGTACAATTTGCATGTATGGAAATCTCTCCACATTGCTCAATTCCTAATTCTTCCTGAATACGAACTGAAGCTGTTGGCATCTGGTCCTGATGAGCACTTCCATATACTATCAAATCAATATCTGTAGCTTTTAATCCTGCTTCTTTTAAAGCATTATTTGCTGCCTTTACAGACATTGTAATGTTGTCTTCGGTAAATTCTCTTGTTTCAGGATCAATCGCAAAATGATAATGATCTACCTCAAGCATTTCGTTCATTAGACTTTTCATTCTTTTAAGCCATTTCTGAATTTTTTGAGGTGCTTCGGTTAATTCACCCAGATAATTATCAACCTCGTTTATTGTAATAGGATTTCCCGGCAAAAATGAGCCCGTTCCTATAAGTTTGACAAATCTTTCAAATGAAGTATTCTGCATCATTATTTAGCTTTCTTAAACTTTTTAAAATCATCAATAAAATTTACACTTATTTTTTTAGCAATACTCTCGGCAACATTTAGGACATCTTTTGATGGTGCTATTTTATGTATTAAATTCCACTTTAATGCTTCTTCGGGATTAAATGTTTCACCGCTCAAAATTAGTTCAATTGCAAGAGATTTTTTTATCAGATTTGGTAAAATATAAGTACCAGTGCAACCCGGAATGAGTCCAAATGTTGTTTCAGGCAATCCAAGAACTGCCTTTTCTCCACATACAATATAATCTGTGCATAATGCCAGCTCAAAGGCAGAACCAAGACAAACTCCTCTTATTGCACCTATAACCGGTATCCTTAAATCTTTAAGCGAGTAAAATATTCTGCTATTTTTATTCAAAAATTTGCTAATCTTTTCAGTATGTCCATCTTCTATGTGGCTTCTCTCGATAATTCCAAGCAAATCATTTAAAACTGCTCCAGAAGAAAAATGTCTCCCTTTTCCATGAATAATAACTGCTTGTATATCTTCTTTCTCAACAACTTCATTTCTCCACCAGTAAAACTCTTCAAAAAAGCTTGAATCCATCGGATTAGAAGGCGGATTATTTATTTCTAAATATCCGATTTGATCTTTTATATGCCAGTTTAATACTTTAAACATTTTCTTCAAGCACTACTAATGTTGATATATAATTTCCTGAATGTGAGATTGAAATTTTAATTCCTGAAATATTCATTTCCTCAGCTTTTGTCAATACTTCACCTTTACATTTTAAGATAGGTTTCCCATCCTTTTCATTTTCAATTTCGATATCGTGATACTGATCGTATAATTTTAAATAATCTAAAATTGATCTCTTTATCAGATATCTTGCACCTAGACTTTTAATTGCATTTTTATCTTCGATCGACTTTAATTCCTTATCAATAAAGTACTTATCTGAATTTTGCAATAAAATTACTTCGATCTCTGCAAGTGGTTTTACTTGTACAATTTCTTTATGCATAATTCCTCTACTGATCTTTTTTTACGTTCACCGCCAATTTGCAAAACAGTTCTGTTTCTATTTTTAATGCCTTATCCTTTTCAAGTATTGTAGCATTGCGAATAGCTTGCATAGCAGAATGAATAAGTTCTATAGAGCGATCTAATGTAAGACTTTTTAATTTTTCTAAAGCAAATTCAAATGAATCTTTATCTTCAGAAATATGATCTGCAAGACCAATTTCTTCAGCTCTTTCGGAATTCAGCATATCGCCATTTAAAAGAACTTCTTTAGCCTTATTTCCAAGTAAATGTACTAACCTATAAGATCCACCCAAACCAGGAATAAATCCATGATTTATTTCTGGAAATGCAAATAATGCAGTTTTGGAAGCAATTCGCATATGACAAGCTAATGCAATTTCCAATCCTCCACCAAAACATACTCCATTTATTGCAGCAATAACAGGAATATTCAAATTTTCAATATAATCAAGGATCTTTTTTCCTTCAGTCATTTTATTTTGTAAAAGATCCTGATCTTTAGCTAATTCTATTAGTTTATCAATATCAGCTCCAGCTGAAAAATTCCGACCGGCTCCACGAATAATAATTCCTTTCAATCCTTTTTCTGAAGTCCATTTTTTTAGTTTATTAAGACTTACAAAATCAGGATTATTTAAATAATTTTCTTTGCCGTTGGATATTGAACAAATCCCTAGCTCACCTTGTCTTTCCCAAATAACTATATTCGATTGTTCCATTTATTCTTATTCTATTTTATCAATGATAGTAACTCTTCTGGAATATCCTGAGGGATACGGTCTTTATCAATCAATAATGTTTTAACCTCTGCTTTTGCAGCTTTGCTACTATCGGTCAAATTCAAAATATCATGATTAAAAACCAAATATGGTGCCTCAATTTTAATTGATGTTACAATCTCTATTTCATCAAATAACTCAAGCTCACGCATATACCTGATATTGGTTTCTGTTACTACCAATAATAGATTCTTATTGAGAAATGATTTTAAAAGTTCGGCATTACGCAGAATCTCCCATCTGGCTTGCTCAGTATAGCTTAAATAAACAGCATTATTTACATGCCCGTATGAGTCTAGTTCGTATCCGCGTACTTCCGTTTTATAAGTATATTTCATTTACTCGTTGAATTAAGAGCTTAAAAATAATCAGAAAAAAGGAGTTTTTTTAATTTTCGGCGATTCACAGTCCGTTTTTATCTAAAAAAGTTTTTTACTTTTATAAATTCATAGGAAACCAGAAAATGCAAGAAAAGATACGAATCCCAAAATATCCACCAGCAAGAATACTTAAGATTTTTGAGCGCTTCAGATATTTTTTAGTACGATTATCGAGAAAATTGACTCCTGCTAATGTAGCAATTATTGAAATGGTTCAGGGATTTTACCTTACTCGTGCTATAGGAGTTGCCGCTGATTTAAATTTAGCAGAGCATCTTAGAATGAGTGAGAAATCAGTTTCTGAATTAGCACAATTAACAAATTCGCATGAAGAAGCCTTGTATAGAATGATGCGAATGCTAGCAAGTCAAGGTGTTTTTATTGAAAAGAAAAATAAAGTTTTTGCTAATAACAGATTATCAAAAACACTACTCGACCAGCAAGATTCAATGAAACATATGGTTATTCACCAGGTTAATGGTATTAACTGGAAGATGTTCGAAGAATTAGATTACGTGGTTAAAACAGGAAAAAATGCAGCTCAAAAGGTTTTAGATATGGATGTGTTCGAATATCTTGAAAAGAATCCTGATAAGAATGAGCTATACAATAAAGCAATGACTAACTCATCGTTGATGTTAAGTTATTCTATTCTTTCGGAATATAATTTCAGCAAAGCAAAAACCATTATTGATATTGGAGGTGGACAAGGGATATTGCTTGCTATGATTTTACATAAATACCCGAAAGTACAAGGAAAAATATTTGATTTACCGCATGTAGTTGAAGGAGCTAAAAAAATTGCTACTCAATTTAAGGTGAGTGAAAGGTTAGAAACTATATCGGGTAACCTTTTTGAATCAATACCGCCTGGCGGTGATATGTATTTCCTAAAAAGTATTATACATAACCTTTCTGATAATCAATGTATTCATTTATTAAAAGATATAAAAAAGGTATTACCTGAAAATGGGAAAATTCTAATATTTGAGCCCATTATTGAAAATAACAATCGCTATTCGTTTGCCAAACTTTATGACATTCAGATGTTGGTTGGAAGAAGCGGCGGAAAAGAACGCACTAAAGAAGAGTTTAAAGCAATAATTTCTACGGCGGATTTAAAACTTAATAGAATTATTCAAACTGCAGCTCCTTTTTCAATAATTGAATTAAAGGTATAAATTATTAAAATCCAGTTGGCACTCTAGGTGGAGTATAGTTTGGTGGAGGCACATTATTATGATGATGATAATGATGATGATGCATCCACATATTATTATTCCAATAGTAATTATTCCTATACCTTGAGAAACCATTAATACTAAAAAAGAAAGGTAAAAGCACTTCTTGTGTAACTTTCTCTTTATTAATTTTTGCAGGCTTCCACGATTTCGAACTTTTCATTCTTTCTAAGTACTTAAGAACTGCTTTATTAATACTTTCATCAATTCCTTTTACAATTTCTAACTCAGATACTAAACCAGAGGGTTCAACAACACACCTTACTAAAATATAACCATGATTATAATTCTTTATAGATTCCTTGGGATAAATAAAATTCTCTTCAATATTTGACTGGAGCATATTGAAACTTTTGAGTTTTGCATTTTTATCACATTTTTGATAAATAGTTTTGCCGTTTTCATCATTGTAATAGGAGAAAAACAATTTATTATTAAAAAACTCTCGTGTTATTTCTCTTGACATTATTGTATCATAAAACACTTCTCCACCAACTCCATTATTTAAAATATTTATGCCAGAGTAGCTTCCAACTTTATTAAAAAACTTTGATTTATCATCTATTGTATATTCGTATCGAATATTACCATTTTTGTGATATGTTGAAATAGAATTCAGTACTTCGTTATTCTTATAAACTATATTTTTTCTAATTTCTCCATTAGGATAGTACCAAATAAATACTCCATTTTTATTTATCGGATAAAATGATGAAAAGTGTCCTTCATAAATTAATTCTTTTTGTTTAGTAAAATATTTAACATGGAAAATTGAATCCTTTATTTCAACGATATCAGCATAAAATGAAATGTCATTATTAATTTTTATTTCATCCCACGAATTATTATAATAAATACTTTCATTGTGATCAAACTTGAATTTATACTCAAATATCTTAATCATTCTAGATAAATCAGAATATTCATATTTACCCGATTCTATTTTTTCTTTTAAGAATTGTATTTCGCCAAATACCAATAAGGCCTCTTTTTTAAAATTGTTATTAGATTTTGAAAAACTAATGTAGTTCTCCGAAGTATCCATTTTATATAGATAAGTTGTAATAGTATTATTTAATCCTGCTCTAGTGTGCTTAAAAAAAGCAATTCCTTTGATTTTGCATATTACCTCTGCAAATTCCTTTTTTTTTGATTTAATTGCAACTAAATCCCTCCGAACATCAAAATTCTGAATTACAGCAAAAGAATCAATACCTATTACATAACCTAGGCATTCTTTAGGTTTGATAGTTTTTATTTCACTTCCCTTTTTTGATCTAAACTGAAAATATGTATTAAGTTTTGAAAACATTAACTCACCTGTTATTTTCTTATTTTCCAAGTTATAGAAGTATCCTTGCGTAAACCTTTCTCCTATTTCATAAGAAACTTTAAGTGATGTTTCAGGTTCATAGTTAGAATCCAAAAATCCTTCAAATAACATTTCGTTTATATCGTAAAATTGGCCAAATTCTGTATTCTCAATATTGGTTTGAGCAATCATCTGAGATATAAATGCAAAAAACAATAGATATAAAATGGCTAGTTTTTTTCTCATAATATTTTAATTCGATTTCATTAATTTAAGGATACAAATGTAGAATTAAATTCTTATATGATAAAAAAAAGCCCCTGAAAAGGGGCTTTAGCATTCTAAACTGTTTTAGTATACACATCAAATTTAGGTGGCTCATTCATATGACGCTTAACAGCACATAAATTCGCTGAATTAATAACTGCTTCTTTATACTTTTCAGGGAAATCTACTGGTAATTGAATTTCTAAATCAATTTTATCAATTAATCTTGTTGAAGGATTAAAATTCAGTTTCTGAATTATCTTAATATTATCTGTAGATATTCCTCTTTGGTCGCAAAAACCTTTAACATAAATACCTGCACAAGTTCCTATTGATGCTAAGAATAAATCAAAAGGTGCAGGTGCTGTTCCTTCGCCTCCTCCTTGTAAAGGTTGATCTGTCTTAATTACTTGTCCGTTAAATTCCGCATTAACTTTTTTGTTGCCGTCAAAATAAATTTGCATTTCCATAATCTATTCTATTTTATTTAATTATTTATATATTTAGATATTCTACTGTCAAAAAGTTTGCCAAATAATATTAGGCTTATTATTATGACAATCTGTCTTAAAATATAAAAAAGTCCTGTCTGATTCTACTCAAACAGGACTTTAAAATATTTATTACACTAAGTTATGGTAATTCTTGACCTTCAAACCATGGCGCTCCAGCTTTACGTAACTCCTCTTCTAATTCGGGAATTTTATTCTTAACTATATTTTCAATTTTATTCTTTATGGGTAAAAACTGTTTCTTGGCAATTTCCAAACTTCTAATATGCGTTGGTGTTGGACCATAAGTTGAATTCATTGTCCCCATTTGGGCGGCACTCATTCGACTGTATACCGTTGGATTACCTCTTTCACCTACTTTGCTTCTTGCTTTACCTCCGTAAAATTCAGCCTGAATATCAATTATTTCTTGCTTTAATTTAAAGAGTTTAGTTTCCAAATCACCAGGAATATTTTGTGCTCGCCCAACAGCCTTAATCATTACCTCCACTTTTTTCTGTGCATTTTGCAGTGACATGGATGCAGCACTTGTTGCTCCCTGCATATCCGCTATCTCTTTCCAGAATTCAACGGTTTTATCTGGTGTTGCTCCTTCCAATGAACCTTTTCGTAACTGTTCTACTTCAAATTCTATCGGTTCTGATAAGTCTGTTATAACTCCATCAATTTGTTTTGAAAGAGTAACTGTGTATTTGCCAGGTGCAGCCATAGTACCTTCTGGAATCCATCCTGAATTTTCCTTTTTATTTGAAACTGCTCTTGTAGATGGATATTTTAAATCCCATGCCATTCTATGAAAGCCCTTACTTGCTGCTCCTTCTAACTTTCGAACAACATTTCCATCAATATCCTTTACTGTAAGTAATATTTTTGGTTTATCCTGATTAAGCTCATTTTCCAATGCATCCCATCCTGGAAATGGAATATTTTGTTTTTGTTCTTTCAGTTTTTTCTCTTTTTGAGTTCTTAACTCTTTTTGAGTTTTGTATTCTGTACCAATGTAATATGTAAATTCAGCTCCAAAAGGAGGATTTGGTGCAGTATATAATGATGCACCCATTGATCCTTTTTCTTCGTAACCAAGAGGCGTTCGCTGAATATACCACCATGCTTTTCGAGCTGAAAATAACGTAGCTTCCTTACTCAACTGAGCTTGAGAAATATTTCGCAATGCAGAATAATCGTCTAAAATATAAAATCCTCGACCAAAAGTGGCTCCAACAAGATCATTTTCACGACGTTGAATTGCTAAATCCCGAAATGAAATAGTAGGTATTCCCCCTGCTAGTTTTGTCCATATAGCACCTCCATCAATTGTAAAATAAATCCCAAACTCTGTTGCAGCAAATAATAATTCTTGTTTTATATGATCCTGAACCATTCGCCAAACAAGTGTTTTCTCAGGAATATTTCCATTAATAGATTTCCAATTTTTCCCTTTGTCGTTACTTTTTAAAAGGTATGGATTAAAATCACCAAACTTGTGATTATCTAAAGCAATATAAACTACATTCTCATTAAACAAGTCAGCTTTAAGATCATTTACAAATGCTGTCTCAGGCACTCCAGGCAAGTCTCTAACCTCTATCTTTCTCCAATTTGCTCCACCATCCTCTGTTACTTGAATATAGCCATCATCAGTACCTGCATATATTAATCCTTCCTTAACTGGCGATTCAGCTAAAGATGTTATTGTATTATAATTTGACATAGCATCTAAGTCCCATGCAGAATTATAACTCCAGGTTTTGTTCATTATAGGTAACGTAAGTCGTTCTTGATTTTTAGTAAGATCACCTGAAATTGCAGTCCAGGTATCTCCTCTATCATCAGATTTCCAAACTCGGTGTGAAGCAAAATAAATTCTTGTTGGAGAGTGTGGACTAACTAAAATTGGTGCATCCCAATTAAATCTCTCATAATCTTCACCTTCCTCAGGTTGTGGTTGAATATATACAATTTCACCAGTGGTTCTATCAGTTCTTACAAGATTTCCTTGTTGCCATTCAGCATAAACAATATCTGGGTTACCTGGCTCAGTTGCAGGTTGATGACCGTCAGCAAATAAAACTATCTCCCAATCAGAGTTTCTTATGCCACTAGCATTATCAGTACGTGAAGGACCTCCTTGAGTACTATTATCTTGAGTACCTCCATATATGTTATAGAAAGGTTCTGCATCATCTAAAGCAACTTTATAAAATTGAGTTATAGGCAAGTTTTCAATATATTTCCAATTCTTGGCCAAATCAAAAGTCTCGTAAATTCCACCGTCTGTACCTACTAATAAATAATTTGGATCATCTGTTCTAAATGCAATTGAATGATTGTCAGAATGTTTAAACTTTTCTGTCATTTGTCTAAACTTTTTACCACCATCATCAGATATTTGAATTCTGAAATCAACTAAATATATTCTATCAAACTCAAAAGGAGATGCATAAAGCTCTTGGTAATAATGTGGTCCTGTTGCACCTGAAACAGCATCAGAACGTTTTTCCCAAGAAGCTCCTCTGTTCTCTGATCTGTAAACAGCACCAGTTCGTTGTTCCAGTTCAATAGCCGCATAAATAACATCTGGTTTCTGTGGTGAAATTGCTAATCCAATTTTACCCATATCAGATTTTGGCAAGCCTGTACTTAGCTTTTCCCAAGTTTCGCCTCCATCAACCGACTTATGAATACCTGAATTTGGGCCTCCACCCATATACGCTGCCACATTTCTGTGCCTTTGCCATGTTGCTGCATAAATAACATTAGGATTTCGAGAATCTATAACAATATCTGTTACTCCTGTCCATTCATTATCACCAAGTGTTTTCTTCCATGTTTTTCCGCCATCAATTGACTTATAAAATCCACGATCGCCTCCCTTTGTCCATAAGGGTCCTTGTGCTGCAACCCAAATAATGTCAGAATTTGCAGGATGAACTACTATTTTTGAAATATGTTGAGATTCTTTTAAGCCTACATTTTTCCAACTATTTCCTCCATCGGTACTTTTATAAATTCCATCGCCAAATCCTACATGACGCCCACCAATATTTTCACCGGTACCAACCCAAATAATATTTGGATTATTTGGATCAGTTGTAATACATCCGATAGAATAAACACTTTGACTATCGAAGATAGGTTTCCATGTTGTACCAGAGTTTGTTGTTTTCCATACTCCTCCTGAGCCTACTGCTACATACCATATATTATCATTTTCAGGATGAATAGCTATATCTGCAATTCTTCCTGACATAAATGCTGGTCCAATATTTCGAAATTTTAAACCAGAGAAAGTAGATTCAGAAAAAAGTTTGTCTGTTTCTTTATCCTGAGAAAATCCTGAAAAGGAAAGAGTCAGAAATAAAACAAATAAAAAGCTTATCTTTTTCATATTAAACAAATTATTTAGGTAAATTTTAGTGTTTAGTATAGTTTTTCAATTTATTAGACTTTATGATATGGAAAAAAGTTTAATCCATAACTTAGCTATTATATTGATTCTATATCTAAATTCCTAAACGGTTTGAATAATCATTTATTGAGAAACAATCAAATCAATACATTTTCTCGATTAATTCTTTATATTGCTGAGTAATTATCTTTCTTCGAATTTTTAGAGTATTTGTTAGAGTCTGATTATTGATATTAAAAGTTTCAGGAAGCAATTTAAACTTTACCACTTTCTCATATGGCGTAAGGTTCGCTTGGCAATTATCAATCCTTTGCTGTAGAAGGTTCCTAATGTTTTCATTAGAAATAACCATTGCATTATTGTTAGGATCTAATCCTAGTTTCTCTGAATACTCCTTTAAGTTTCCAAATGAAGGAACTATTAATGCAGTAATGTATTTTCTATTATCACCCAAAACAACAATCTGTTCAATGAATTTATCCTGACCAATTAATAGTTCAAGTTTTTGCGGAGAAACATATTTCCCACCTGAAGTTTTTATCAAATCTTTTATTCTGTCGGTCATTACTAAATATTCACCATCAACAACAAATCCCTCATCACCAGTTTGATACCAACCTTTACTTAAAACCTTTACTGTTTCTTCAGGCTTATTAAAATAACCTTTAAAAACAGTTTTTCCTTTTACAAATATTTCTTGATTTTCTCCTATTTTAACCAATACCTCTGGCATAATGCTTCCGCAGTAATCAAAATTATAGATATCAGACCTATAACAAGAAACAGTTGCTGTTGTTTCCGTTGCTCCATATCCATAATTAACAAATGTTCCAGTAGCATGGAAAAACTTTACTAATTTTGGGTCCATTGCTGCCCCTGAGCAAGGCATCACTTTGATTTTTCCACCAAAAATTAATCTTAGTTTTTGGAATACTAATTTATCAGCTACTAAATATTTTAAATTTAGCAATGCAGGTATCTTTTTAGCATCTTTTAAATACTGAATATATTTATGCCCTATTGAAATTGACCAATTAAAAATCCCTTTCTTAATTGATGGCCATTTTTCTGATTCTTGCTGAATTCCATCATAGGTTTTCTCAAAAAACCGAGGTACCGTGCACATAACTGTAGGTTTAACTACAGGAAGTTCTTTTATAACTTCTTTTGGATTCTCCAGAAATACATTCGTTGCTCCGCAATATAGAATAAACAAGGTCCAGGTTCGCTCAAACACATGACTTAAGGGTAAAAAACATAATGAAATATCAGTATCATCTATATTTAATCTTTGGTCATTAATTTTAAAGGCATTCATAAAATTGTCGTGACCCAACATAACTCCCTTTGGTTCGCCCGTTGTTCCTGACGTATAAATAATTGTCGCTAAATCGTCAGACGCAACTTCGCTTGTAATTTGATCCAACTTTTTATTTAGATTCTCATTTTTTGATAAATCAAGAAAGGCAGACCATTCCATAAATCTATCATCATTTTCAGGAATATCTCCTTCAAAAGCAACAATCTTCTTAAGTGTTTTGCAGTTTTCTAACAACCAAGAAGCTTTTTTAATTTGCTCAGTACAACCAACAAAGAGTAATTCCATTTTGGTTTCATCAACAACATATTTAATATTATTTTCCGAAGCTGTTGCATAAAAAGGTACAACAACACTCCTTATACCAAGAATACCCAGATCAGCTATAGCCCATTTTGGCGTATTACTACTAATTATCCCAATCTTATTGTTATGACCAAAGCCAAGGTGAATAAGAGATTTTGAGACTTTATTTGTTAAATCGAGTAATTCATTCCAACTTACCGATTCGTATTTCCTGTTATTTTTATTTTTAAATTTAAAAACCTTGCGATTCCCGTATTTCGAAACGCGCTCTCTAAGCATGAGAGAAATGTGTTGATTCATTTAATGGTATAATTTATTAATGCCCCTTATTTACCTTAGTAATGTACTATTTTTTTTTGACATCATAAAATCATCATCACAATAAATACTTGCAGCAGAAATTAAATATAGTCGTCTTTTATTAAATCATTTAAAAAGAAAAATATGAAAAATTTAAAAGTTTCCTTGATTATTGCATCCCTTTTGATGTCTTTCAGTTTTATGTCTTTTGCACAAAAAGAGGTAAATAAAACATTTGAAGCAAAAGAAATACTTAAAGTTTCGACTGTAAGTGGAGACTGTATTATTAAAGAAGGCACTACCAATAAGATTATTGTTAATCTAAAATACACATACTCCGATGACTGTTTTGAGTATGATTTTAAGGAAGGCGATAATTATTTAAGTATTAAAGAAGATTTTCATGGTCGAAATTGTAAAGGAGAATCAGAATGGACTATTACAATTCCTTCTAATATTAGTGTTAAATTTAGTTCTGCTTCGGGCGATCTATTGTTGAATAATGTTGATAATAATTTGTCGGCAAGTACAGCATCTGGGGATATTGAAATAAAGGATGTTGGAAAAGAAGTTGAAATTTCAACTGCAAGTGGAGATATTACACTTGAAAATATAAATGGAAAATCTGATATAAGTTCAGCTTCAGGAGATATTACCGCTAATGATTGTAAAAATGGTTTGAATGTATCATCAGCAAGTGGAAATATCACTGCTAAAAATATAACAGGTGAAACAAAAATTACAGCGGCATCCGGAAATATAAGATTAGTTAGTGCTAAGGGTGAATTTTATGTAAAATCTGCAAGTGGGAATGTAGAAGCTGAAAACATTGAAATTATTGAAGAAAGCACATTTAAGACAGCATCAGGTGATGTTAATGTTATTTTGGCTAAGACACCTTCTTCTGATTTGCTTCTAGCATCAGCATCAGGAAACGCTGTTCTGGATTATGATGGTAACGAAATTAAAGGAACTTTTAAATTTTCAGCCAGAGTTGATAAAGGTGAAATTATTTCTCCAATAAAATTTGATAAGGAAGAAATTATCGAAAAACATGGAAAAGATTATGATTTAAAATCTTTTACCAAAAATGAGAGTTCTCCATTAATTAAAATAAAAACTGCATCTGGAAAAGCTAAGTTAATGAAATAAATGTAGTTACTACTTCTAACAAAACCCTGATGATCTTCATCAGGGTTTTCTATTATAACTTTTTATCTTGCCAGTTACCAAATTTCAGGTAAAACCACGAAATTAAACCTATAATAATTCCGTAAAATATTTCGATAAGCCAAACAAATTCAATACGAGGATCGTGAATATTAACAAGTAGATATGTACCGAAGATATAAAGAACAATTACTACTAATTCAATCAAAAAAGAAATCTTTGTCATACCTGTTCCAGAAACTCCATTAAAAAGCACAAAACCAAGTGTTAGAAAAATAGCTGCAATACTAACAACATAAAGTGACGGTAATGAATCCTGAATTAATACTTTATTGTTTGTATAAATTGATAAAATCTTATCAGGAATAATTAAGTTTATTAGAACAATTATCAATACTGCAGGAATACAAAGCTTTAATATCTTTATAATCAATGGTATTACTTCGTTTTTCCGCTCACGTCCAATAACATAACTCACTAAAGTATTTGTTGCTGATGTAAAGCCCCAAATAGGTATAAGCATTACAACATAAATACTCCTTATTACATTAGATATTGCTAAAGAATGTTCTCCCATTTTTTCAACGAAAAGGAAAAAGAAAAACCAACCAGTAAATGAAATGAAATTTTGAAGCATCATAGGTAATGATACTGTCAGGATTCTTTTAAACAAATCAAAATTAAACTTATGAAAAGAAAATAATCCATAAAACCTGAAATCAACAAATTTGAGCGTATAGAAAATAAAATAAATACTAGCAAATATTTCGGCAATAACAGAGGCAATAGCTGCACCGGCAATACCATATTTTTGAAATCCGAAATTTCCAAAAATTAGTGCATAATCAAGGAAAACGTTAGTAATTGCCATAAAAATAGTCGTATACGTAATTACCTTTGTTTTTGCAATTCCTATATAAAAAGCTCTAAAACCAAAATTAATGCATGCAAAGAAGAGACCAATAATTCTGTAGTTTAGATATTCCTGTGTTGCAAGCCTTATTTCATTAGATTCTAGTACCTTGCTAAAAATAAAAGGCATTGTACTTTTCATTACTGTAATCAAAACTATTGATAGGACTATTAGAAAGTAATGTGAATGCTCAATGCTTATACCTATCTCTTTATATATTTTCTCACCATTCCTTCTAGCTACAATTATCTGTGTTCCAATGGAGAATCCAAATCCCAACATTACTAATGTGAGATAAAACACACCCCCTATAGCTGCAGCACCTAACTCTGTTTCACCAACTCTTCCTAAAAATGCAGTATCGGTAACACTTATTATATTCTGTACAACACTCCCAAGAATAATAGGATAAGCTATTTTCCAAATTTCGTTATATGTAACTGAAGTCTTTAACATTTTCTAAAAATTGAGACAAAAATATATCAAATTTTATACTTATCCTTAAAACACAAATATTAAAAACTAGTCGTTCAAATAAAACTAGAATTACCTTTAAAATCCTGAATATCTATATAATTGTTTATTTGGTCAGTAAAAAAAACACATTAAACAAAATATATGTGTATAACATAAGTCCAAAGTATTTATCTTTGTATATTTGATATTTGACCAGAAATTATTATTGAATTGAACTTTTTAAAATCGTATATTACATACATGTTTCGTAATAGCATAAATAACAGAATCTTATACACAGCTTTACTTATTGGACTTTCTTTATTTTCCTGCAAAAATATTCCCGAAAAAGAAAGTGCAGAAACAAAAAAATCGTATCGAGAAATTGACACATCTACTGTATTGTTAAAGTTTAACAATACAGTATTTACTTTGCCTTCTCCCTATCAGGCTACATATTCTGTTAAAAAAAGTAATCTCGAATTTAAAAAATCAATACTAAATCCTCCCGATAATGTTTCGAATTATTCGACCAATTTTCAGCAATCATTAAATATTGGTATTTATGGAACAGATTTGGGATATTTAAATATATACGATCAGATTCCTGAGGTTATTTCGTACTTTACAGTAATTAAAAAATTGAGTTTTGAGTTAGGAATACAGAATGCGCTCCAAACAGATATTATTGATAAAATAGAAGAATACATTGATAATCAAGACTCTTTATTGGTCTATCTTACAGGTACATATAAAGAATTCGACTCTTATTTAAAAAGTAACAATCGTAAAGAAATTGGAGCATTAATAGTTGCAGGAGGATGGATTGAAAGTTTATATATTTTATCGCAAGGAGCTGTTGATAGCGAAAACAGACAGATTATTAACAGAATTGGAGAACAAAAGCATCCACTTGACAATTTAATTGAGATCCTTTCACCTTATTACTACAATTCAAAGGAGTTTTCAGATCTTATTGATTCTCTTGTTGATCTGGCATATGAGTTTGATGGAATAATTTATAGTTATACTTATGAGGAGCCAGAAATTGATTTACAAAGAAAACATACACTAGTAAAAAGCACTTCAAATGTTATTATATCTGAATATCATTTAAAAACTATAGCAAATAAAATATCAGCAATCAGAAATAAAATAATTTATTAATTTACACTTAGGATGTTAAAAATTCTGAAACATATAGCACTTACAATTATCTCTACACTTATTGCATGGAGTGCAAATTCACAAGAAATCTCCATTAAATCTTGTGATAACCTTTTAAATTCAGGTTTTGTATCAGATGGACAAGAATATATTGCTAAACCAGACGAAAATAACAAAGCAACATTTCATGCCACTTTTTACGGAGGTAGTAATTACCGTGTTGTTGCTTGTTCTGACGTAGAAGAAATACCTTTAATATTAACCGTATATGATACTGAGAAAAATCTTCTTTTCTGTAATAAATCTTATGATTATACTTCATACTGGAACTTTACATTTACTTCAACCATTGATTGCATAATTGAAATTGAGTTTGACCACGAAATTTTAATACAAAATGAAGTCATGTTGTTAATTGGTTTTAAAGAAAAATAATTGTATTTTCGTTTATCAACCTGACGGTCAGTCACAACATAAATATATTCTATGAGTGAACAGATTTTAAAAGCTTTAATGCAATTATTCGCTATTATAGCTCATCCAACAAGTGATGCTAAAGATAGAAGATCTATTGTAGAATCTTTTTTAAAGCGACAATTAAACCAAGAAACTGTTAAAGCATATCTGGAAGTATTTAATGAATACTATTCTGTTCATCAGGAAAAGCTAAGTGAAAAGAGTAAACGTAAAAAAAGGTTCTCTTCCAGTTCAGTACGCGTACTTAAAATTTGTACTCAAATTAACGAAGAACTTACTCAACGACAAAAGAATGTTGTTGTTACTCAACTTTTAGAATTTGTAAAATCTGGAGGTGAAATTACCGAACAGGAAATGGCTTTTGTAACAACCGTTGCAGACAGTTTTTACATTGAACAATTCGAATATCAGGAATTAGAAGATTTTGTATTTTTTGGTGCCGACAAATTACCAGATACAAAAAAACTACTTATTATTGATAATGACAATACGTTTAAGCACGAGAACATTTTTCACATGACGAACCCTTTACTTAAAGGGCAGTTAAGAGTTCTTGAAGTTAGTTCAGCCAATATGTACTATATAAAATATATTGGTAAGAGTGAATTGTATTTAAATGGTCAATTATTAGAACAAGAAAAAGTATATGTTTTAAATAATGGAGCTTCAATAAGAAATCCAAAAATAAGACCAATTTACTATGGTGATATTATTAGTCAGTATAATGTCGACAGAATAAAATCAAGAATTGTATTTGATGTACGTGAAATAGGATATAAATTTAAAACTGGCGCTGTTGGATTACATTCTCTTAGTTTTACCGAAGAAACTGGTAAATTAATTGGAATTATGGGTGCCAGTGGTGCAGGGAAATCAACATTATTAAATGTATTAAATGGAAGTTCACCTCCAACATCGGGTGAAGTACTAATTAATGGGATAAATATTCATACTGAGAAAGAACATATTGAAGGATTAATTGGACATGTTTCTCAGGATGATTTATTAATAGAAGAACTAACAGTTTTCCAAAACTTATACTATAACGCAAAACTATGTTTTGATAATTATTCAGAACAGGAATTAAATAAAACAGTTTTAGAAGTACTTGAGAATCTAGGTTTATATGAGATTAGAGATATTGAAGTTGGTAGTCCGTTAAACAAAAAGATTAGTGGAGGGCAACGAAAAAGATTAAATATAGCTTTGGAGCTAATACGTGAGCCAGCTGTTTTATTCCTAGATGAACCTACATCGGGACTTTCTTCACGTGATTCTGAAAATATCCTTGACTTATTAAAAGAATTAACCCTAAAAGGGAAACTAGTTTTTGTTGTAATTCACCAACCATCGTCGGATATTTTTAAAATGTTCGACAAGCTATTAATCTTAGATAACGGTGGTTACTTGATATATAATGGTGATCCTATTGATTCGATCATATATTTTAAATCAAGTATTCAGCATGCAAATTGGAGCGAAAGCGAATGTCATTGTTGTGGTAATGTTAATCCAGAACAGATATTTAACATTATAGAAACTAAGGTTTTAGATGAATACGGGAATTTTACTAATGACAGAAAAATTTCACCAGTAGAATGGAGACAAGGTTTTGAATATGAAAAGCAGAAACACGATGAGCCAGAACAAATAAAAAACACTCCTGCTCCGGACAGAACAGTACCGGAAATTTCTTTTAAAACTCCTAATAAGATTAAGCAGTTTCTTGTCTTTGTGAGAAGAGATATATTATCTAAACTTGCAAATACGCAATATCTTGTAATTAACCTACTTGAGGCTCCGTTTCTAGCTTTCCTATTAGCATATATAATTAAATATTATAACGTTAATGTTGGAAATGAGATTGGATATACCTTAAGTGAGAACAGCAATTTACCTGTTTATATTTTTATGGCAGTAATTGTTGGCTTATTTATTGGTTTAACGGTTAGTGCTGAGGAAATTATTAAAGATAGAAAGATACTTAAACGTGAGAAATTTCTTAATCTAAGCTGGTCAAGCTATCTATTCTCTAAAATAGCCGTTCAGTTTTTTCTTTCCGCCTTGCAATCATTAATGTTTGTAATTATAGGTAATTCCATTATGGAAATAAGAGGAATGTACTTTGAGTATTGGCTTGTTCTTTTCAGCGCATGGTGTTTCTCTAATATGCTTGGATTGGTAATTTCTGATAGTTTTAAAACGGTAATTACTATTTATATATTAATTCCGTTCTTAATTATTCCTCAATTATTATTAAGTGGCATTATTGTAAAATTTGAAAAGCTAAATCCAAACATTTCAAATCCAAAAAACATTCCTATTTATGGTGAAATAATTACAGCACGATGGGCATATGAGGCGCTCGCGGTATATCAGTATAAGGAAAATGCATATGAGAATCAGTTTTATAGATTCGACAAAACAATGAGTATTGCTGATTTTAGAAAAAACTACTGGATTAGAACTTTAAATAATAAAGTATCATTTATTGAAAGAAACTTTGATAATAAAGAAAGACTTGAAGAGCTTAATCAAAATCTGGAACTAATAAGAAATGAACTAGAAAAGGAGCTCAAGTCAGAATCTGGCAAATTTGTTAAATTCAAACACTTAGACAACTTATATGCCAATAAAATTAATGCAGAATCAATACAAGCGCTAAAGAATTATCTGGCTGTTTTAAACAAGTACTATATTAAGCTTTATAATAAATCAAATAGTTTAAAAGATAAATTAATATCTGATTTACAGAAAACAGAGGGTGATCGTGAAAAATTCATGGATATTAAGCGAAAACACTATAACGATAATCTTTCGGAACTTCTGAGGAATTCGAATGAAATAAACAGAATAATTGAATACAAAGGTGAGCTTTTCCAGAAAGTAGATCCAATTTATCTTGATCCAGAGAGTAAATTCATAAAAGCACATTTTTATGCTCCACGTAAGCAATTCTTTGGTAAATATTACAACACCTTTAATGTAAACATATTAGTAATTTGGGCAATGACAGTTATGTTTTTCTTTGTTCTAAAATTCCGGTTACTTAGAAAATTACTTGACATCTTTGAGCATAAGAGTTATAAAAATGGATAAAGAAATAGCCCATCATTATAATGACGGGCTATTTTATGATATACAAAGCTATAGAATTTCTACAGCTTAAATTATTATAGTATTAATTGCGAAAAAATTAATCTACTACTTCAATCATTTTAAATGGAATACGAATAATTGATTCATAATCTTCACCTGCTTCAAGCATATCTTCATCATCTTCTTCGTAATACCAATTAATAACAACTTCGTTTCGAGCCTTTTTAATCGCTTCGAGTTTTTTAAACACATCTAGTATACACTTCGAAGAACTTGTATTAAAATATTCAAGCTGAATATTTACGGTCGTTAATTTTTGAGGTTCTTTTGAATACTCTTCTAACCATTCTACTAGCGGACGATAAAACTCAATTGAATTTTCAGGTATAGATCTGCCTTTTACTTCAATTATACCGGTTGTAGCATCAAAATTTACAGTCGGGGTTTTGGGCGTACCTTCAATTGAAATTGATTCCATATTATTAAATTATTTAATGTTTTTATTATTGATTCTATATTGTAATATTTAAACTAAAAAATGCGTAATTCTCATCATAATCATCAAATTCGTATTCCACTCTACCATCTGTTCTTCTTGCAATATCAATTAAACCGAGGCCACCTCCACCCTTATCAGAAAATTTTTGATTATTTAATACAAACTTATATAATTCTTTAAGTTCTTCTTTTGATAAGGATTTAATTTTATCTAATCTTTCTTTTAATTTTGAAATCTTATCAGTTCTAATAAAATTACCTGTTCTAATATCATAAGAGTCTTCAATTTTTGAAATAACAAAAATACCAAAGTGAATATCCATGCTTTCATTCACTTCATCAGGTAAATCATCTACATGATGATAAAGGTTTTGTAGGCTCTCAACAAGAATATTATATATCTTCTTTTTAGTAACTGACTTATCAATTACATGATCAAGCTTTGATTCAACAACTCCAAGCACATTTGTAATTAGCTCGGCAGTAATGCTTCCTTTATAGCCAAGAAGCACTTCTCCTTTATTCATCTTATTATAACGCTCTTCGATATTAAAGCTCATACAGGCTTTATCATTTATGTCTTATCAGGTCGTATAAATTTAAAACTTTTTTATACTTAAAACAAATAATATTAAAATTTGGTTCAATTTAATAATTCAACTAAATTTCCTTAACCAAAAAAGACTTATTATTAATATTTTATTTTCTTATTAAAAATAAGCAAGTAAATAATCTTTACAAAATTTTTTTTTTAATCGTATCGAAATAGTAAACGAATGATGCTTTTTCTTATATAAACGCTTTTAAGAGTTTACGAATCTTTACGTTTTTTGCTTCCTTCGTAGATTTCATAATTTAAGAATTTACATTCTAAAGCACCATTATACAAAATTAATTTCTTTGAAGGATGCAATCCAATATGTTTAATTGCTCCGAAATTGCTACTAATTAACCAAATATTATATCCTTTAAAGGATTTTTTGAATTTATCGCCAAGCTCTTTATAAAAACCATTGATTTCATCCTTTTTTAAGCGCTCTCCATAGGGAGGATTCGTTATTATTGTTCCATATTCATCTTTTGGAGGAATAAAATCATTAATGGGTTTAGTAATTATATCTATTCTCTTCTTAAGTGCTGCGTTGTCAATATTCTCTGAAGTTATTCTCGTTGCTATTTCAGATATATCTGCACCAATAATATTAATATCAATCTTATTTTCAGGACTTTCTTCTTCGTAAATATCTTCAAGCAAATCGCTGTTAAAATCTTTCCAGGTTTCAAATCCAAATTTCTTTCGGTACAATCCAGGAGGAACATTATGAGCCATCATTGCTGCTTCAATAACTAATGTGCCCGATCCACACATAGGATCAATAAATAAGCTTTTCTTATCCCATCCTGAAAGCAATATCATTCCGGCTGCAAGAACCTCATTTAAAGGCGCTTTATTAGTTTTAATCCTGTATCCTCGTTTATGTAATGAATCTCCTGAACTATCCAAAGAAACTGTGCAAGTTTCGTTTGAAATATGTATGTTAATTCGTAAATCTGGATCTTCAACATCAACATACGGGCGTTTCCCAAATTTGTCACGAAACTGATCGACAATAGCATCTTTAACCTTCAAAGCTACATACTTAGTATGCGTAAAGTTATTTGAAAATACTACGCTATCAACAGCAAATGTACTTTTAAGATCAAAATACTCGCTCCAATCAATAGTTTGAATGGATTTATATAACTCATTTTCATTCTTAATTTTAAATTCATATATAGGTTTCAAAATCTTCAAAGCAGTTCTTAAATGGAAATTTGCTTTGTACAGCATTTCTTGATTTCCAGCAAATTCAACCATTCGATTTCCTTTAACCAGATCTATTGCTCCAAGGGTTTCGAGTTCACTAAAGAGTACATCTTCCAGACCACGAAAGGTCTTAGCTACCATCTTAAATTTAATATCCTTATTTTCCACTTCTATTTTTTTTGATCAATTAATTCGTATATATGATTTAGTGCGCAATTTATACGATTCTCACCTTTTCCTTTTACTATTCTATAGTTAAACCCATATTTAATGAGCTCATCTTCATAAATTTTAAATAATTTATCGCGCATTTCACCACCATTTTCCCTTACAGAATCAGGAATCCATTCAATATCATTATTACATAAAAGAAAAAGATCGATATTACAATTTTTGATTCTTTTATCAATCCACTCAGGCACTCTTTTATAGACTATTTCAAACCAAATCTTTGTAATAATAAGGTAAGTATCATAGAATATTATCTTTTTTGCTTTTAAGAGATATTCGCTTTCAAGAGCAACCTGCTGACGTGCAATATATTCTACATCCTCATAATTATAAGGTCTGTTTAGGTTTTCTATATATTCTCTGGCAAATTCCGGAACAGAATTAGTTTTATACTCTTTTGCTAGAAACTCCGTTAATTCAGTTTTTCCAGTTGATTCTGAACCAATTAACACTACTTTTATTATGCTTTTTTCAATTGTTTTTTCCATTCAATATAACCTAAGATTGCCAGTACAGTATAAACAGCAAATAAAATAACCGTTGGATATAATCCTTTGTAAATATACAAACCTAATGATACAGTATCTACAACAATCCAGATTATCCAGTGTTCAATAAGTTTTCGAGCAAGCATCCATGTTGCTACAAAGCTTGCTGCAGTTGTAAATGCGTCCCAATAAGGCACTTCAGAATCTGTAAATCTTACTAAGATATACGATATCAATACAAACAGAATTATAAAAGCAAGTGTTAAATAAACAGCTAATTTTACTTTTGTCGTCGATACCTTAAGATCATCTTGTTTTTTACTTTTAGAGCCAAACATCCAGTGATACCAGCCATATACACTAACTATTAAGTAATATACCTGCAAACCCATGTCGGCATAAAACTTTGTATTAAAAAAGACATAGATGTATAATGCTGATGTTATAAACCCTGCAGGCCAACACCATATGTTTTGTTTTATTGAGAAAACGATGTAAAGTAATCCAAAAATAAGACCCAGAATCTCAATATAATTCTGAGTTAACCACAATAAAATTTGATCTAACATTTTAAAGGAATTTTAAAACGATGCAAAGATATCTTAATAATTATTAAAAGCTGATTTTACTTAGCATTTAATACCTGCTCCTGATACTGATCCCAGTTCTGCATTATTTCAACAGCTTTTTTAAAACCCTTGTCGCGGATATTAACGATCTCAAAGTATTCACTCATATCCCATAAATCGCGAGCAATTAAAGCTTTTATTATTAAGGAGAAGTATTCTTCAGATTCTTCGGCTTCATTGTCTTTTGCTTCAATTTTATTTTTAGCACCATGTTCAATAAGTTCCTTCAGGATTTTATCAGTTACAGTAAAATTTTCGTTGAAAGCTTCAAAATCAGGAAAATTTGACGTTAATTTCTTTCTGTGTTTATCAATATATTCGAGTACAAATGAATTTAAAGCACCTTCTCTAACCATTTTGCTATAAAAACTGGTAACTGAAGTTGTATCAAGAGGAACAAATATGTCGGGCATTATCCCTCCTCCCCCGTATACTATTCTATTGTTTTTTAAGGTATTATATTTCAATGAATCAGGTAAGTCAATACTATCTCTGTTTAAAAACTCACCATGTTCATAGCGATCAAGCAATTCCTTTTCATATTCTTCAAAACCATTCGTATAAGGCTTTTGAATTAATCTTCCAGTTGGGGTGTAATATCTTGCAACTGTTAACCTAATCATTGAACCATCAGGTAAAAACATTGGTTTTTGGACTAATCCTTTACCAAATGATCTACGACCAACAATTATACCTCTGTCCCAATCCTGAATGGCACCAGATACAATTTCACTTGCTGAAGCTGATCCTTCATCTATAAGCACAATTACTTTCCCTTCTTTAAGAATCCCTAAACCATTTGATTTACTTTCGGTTCTTGGTGATTGTATACCTTCGGTATAAACTATTAACTGACCAGCTTCTAAAAACTGATTTGCCAAATCAATTGCTTTATCTAAATAACCACCTCCGTTACCTCTTAAATCGAGTATTAGCGATTTAGCACCTTGAGCATTTAATGAATTTATTTTTTCGTTAAATTCATTCATGGTTGTACTGGCAAATCTATTTATCTTAATATAAGCGATTTCGTTCTCAACTAAATAAGCTGCATCTACGCTATAAATAGGAATTTTATCACGTATAATAGTAAAATGTAATATTTCATTAGCAAGTTTTCTTTTTACCCCTACCTTAACTTTTGTTCCTTTTTCTCCTAACAATCTGTCTCTCACACCTTTTGTAGTAATTTCAATACCGGCAACATTTTCACCATCTATTTCAACAATTCTATCACCGGCTCTAATACCAACTTTTTCTGAAGGACCTCCAGATATTGGTGATATAACATAAAGCGTATCATTTAAGACATTAAACTGAATTCCAATTCCTTCGAAATTACCTTCTAATGGTTGGTTCATTTCCTTAACTTCATCGGCAGGAATATAAACTGAATGTGGATCTAATTCCTTTAATATATTTACAATCGCATCTTCAACAAGTTGTTTAGAATCAACAGTATCGACATAGTATGAAGAAATATATCCTAATGCTCTGCTGAACTTAAAAATATCTTCAGTTAAGTATTGTGAATAAATTCTAGCAGGTAGAATGAATAATACTACAATTATTATTAATTGTTTAATATGTATTTTGCGCATAATATTTAATTATTTTTTCCAGTATAATAACAATAATAAATAGGATTTGTTATCTGGCTATAAGATTAAATGGAATTTGAATAACATCTGACAAGTCTTCGCCATCTTCAAATAACTGATCATCGATATCATCATATAACCACTCAACAATAACATTTGCCTCTTTCAAATAAAGTTGCTTAAAATGATCTAAAATTTGCAATATATATTTAGATGAAGCTGAATTCATATATTTTAAATCAAATTTCAGATTAAAGGTAAAGTTTTTAAGATTGTTATTATCTTCAATGGTTTTGTTAATATAATTCTCAATTTTATACAAAACAGACTCATAAAAAGCAATTACATCTTCAGGGCGCGATATACCTGTTAATTCAAATTTGCGGTTTTTTATATCAAATAAAATTTTTGGACTAAACTCTGTTGCTTCAATAAATAAGTTTTCCATAATGTGAAAATGTCTTTTAATTTGATTTATTGCTTGTTTATAGCGTGTAATTTAAGAATTAAAACTAAATTTTAAAATAAAAAAAAGGGATAAATCCCTTTTTTAAATTCTATTCCCATTCTATTGTTGCAGGTGGTTTAGAGCTTATATCGTAAACCACTCTATTAATACCTTTTACATTATTAATTATTTTATTTGATATGTCGGCTAAAAACTCATATGGTAAATGCGACCAATCTGCTGTCATTCCATCTGTTGAAGAAACGGCTCTTAATGCAACAGCATTTTCATATGTCCTTTCATCACCCATAACTCCAACTGATTGTACAGGAAGAAGAATAACACCAGCCTGCCACACTTTATCGTATAAATCGTATTCTTTTAACCCTTCAATATAAATATCATCTACATCTTGCAATATTCTAACTTTTTCGTGAGTAATATCACCCAGAATTCTTATGGCAAGTCCTGGTCCTGGAAAAGGATGACGTTGTAATAACTCTTTTTTCATGTCTAATGAAGTACCAACTCTACGAACCTCATCCTTAAATAACAATTTAAGAGGCTCAACAATTTTAAGATTCATTTTTTCAGGTAAACCACCAACATTATGATGTGATTTGATTGTTGCCGAAGGACCATTAACTGAAATAGATTCAATAACATCAGGATAAATTGTACCTTGAGCAAGCCATTTAACATCCTGTATTTTATGAGCTTCCTGGTCAAAAACTTCAATAAATACACGACCAATAACTTTACGTTTTCCTTCGGGATCAGAAATTCCAGCTAATTGACTTAGAAATTGCTCTTTTGCATCAACTCCAATAACATTTAGTCCCATGTCCTTATATGATTCAAGGACTTTTTCGTATTCATTCTTTCTTAACAGGCCATTATCAACAAAAATACAAGTTAGGTTTTCACCTATTGCTTTATGTAGAAGTACAGCAGCAACAGATGAATCAACACCACCTGATAAGCCAAGAACAACTTTATCATCTCTTAATTGAGATTTTAATTCTTTTATTGTATCATCAGCAAAGGCGGAAGGTGTCCAATCTTGTTTACAACCACAGATTCCTACTAAAAAGTTTTCTAATAATTGTTTTCCTTGTGTGGTATGATAAACTTCCGGATGAAACTGAATTCCGTATGTTTCTTCATCTAAAATTTTAAAACCTCCGAATTTAACATCGCTTGTACTGCTTATAATTTGATAGTTTTCAGGAATTTTTGTGATTGTATCTCCATGGGACATCCACACCTGAGTGTCCGTCTCGAGGCCTTTCATCAGTTTATCTTCCTGATTAATATAATTTAATCGTGCACGACCGTATTCTCTGTGTTTTGAAGGTAAAACTTCTCCACCATATTTATGTGCCAAGAATTGAGCTCCATAACATACTCCTAACAAGGGAAATGTATTTTTGATTTTTGATAAATCAGGGATTGGAGCATTTTCATCTCTAACAGAAAAAGGACTTCCTGAAAGAATAACTCCTTTAAACTCTGAATTCAGTTCTGGAACTTTATTAAAAGGATGGATTTCACAATAAACATTTAATTCGCGTACCCTACGAGCAATAAGCTGTGTATACTGCGATCCAAAGTCTAATATTAATATTTTTTCGTGCATTTTTAATTGTTTTTTGGCCTTCGAATTAATAATGTGGCAAAGATAATATTATAAAACCAATTTTAAGAATTGTAGCAAATACAATTAAAAAAAGCCTCCAAAACAGGAGACTTTTCTTTAAATTTCTATTTAAAATTTTTCAGTAGATCTTTTACTGCATCTTTATGTATGGTAAATCCCATCATTTTAAGTTTTACATAATCTTCGTGGAAGAAATAATAGCCAAACTCTGGAATATTATGATCATTATTTCGCGATCCACTGCTTGAGTCTTTAATTAAAAACCATGTCACACCGTCTTTTTCCAGATAACCAACCAGATGCATTCCGTGATCGTCGGTTGTTGTTTTATTTGAAAAACGGAATTGGCGTGAATCCTCATCAATATATTCAGAAGGAATATCATATGTAGGAATAAGAGCCACTTGAGTTCCTCTTGAGAATCCTGACTCTGAAACATCACCTCCAATACTTACTGTATAGCCCGCTTTAATTGATTTCTTTAAAACATCCATATAGTTGTCAAGTGGGACATTATAATAATCAGCATTATGCCACCAATTGTCAGGCACTTTATATTCAACTTGCTTCCAATATACTTCCTGTTTGCACGAAAGTATTTCCACATAATCGTTTGGATTAATCTTCAGATAATCATTCATATATGATTTTGGAGTATATTTTTTACCTTCCACAACAAACTTATTTGGAGGAGTTCCAATATGATGATTCATAATATCCTTTATTGTTTCTATAACGAGCTCTTCATTCCAGGCATTGTTAGCTTTAACTGAATTTAAATATCCCATCATCTCTGTATACATTGCATCATGTGAATGGTACTTTCTTCCATTTATTAATCCAGTATATTCGCTCATAGGAACAACTCCATATTGTTCGAATATACGAGCAACTGCGTTTCCTTCAGAACCATGATCAAACAATGATTCACCTCTTTTCTCAACAAATCTTTTTGCTTTTTCAACATATTCCCAATAAACAACATAAATCTCAGATAATTTCACTTCCTTATCCTGAAGTCGCTTTACTTCAGACTCATACATTGACACTGTTGAATATGCCCAACATGATCCTGCATTTCCCTGAGAAATTACAGGATTAGCCCACTCTCTTTTATATAAACCAACTTTATTAGGTAAATCCAAACCAGAGTGATCCATCATAAATTTCTTTTCTTTTTTCTCTGGATTCATGTTTTCTTCCACTGCAGAAACATCTTTTAAAATAAAATTCTGATAAAATCCTGCTTTATATTCTTCAAAAACAGCTTTATCTTTTTTCTGTGCAAATACACTCATAGCTACAACAGAAACAAATAATAATATTATAAACTTTTTCATATTAATAGTATAATGGTTAGTTAAATTCAAACTCAAAATTACGTTTTTTAAACTTCTCTTGTTAATTCAACAGTATGCTTTTCACCATCTTCAGCCGAATAAGTTTCTGGGAAAATACTTCGTGCTTCTTGTACCAATGGCTCAACGTCCTTGTATCTGGCCGAGAAGTGTCCAATTATCAATTTCTTAACTTCTGCTTTTTTAGCGATTGAAGCAGCATCGTGTGAAGTAGAATGTGAAGTTTCTTTTGCTTGTTTCTTCATATTCTTTGCAAAAGTAGCTTCATGAAAAAGCAAATCTACATTCTTAATAATTGGAACTATTTTCTCTGAATACATTGTATCAGTGCAATATGCATATGTTCTATTTTTATACGGGGGCAAAGTCAATTTAGAGTTCAGAATTACTTCTCCATTTTCTGCATATAAATCTTCCCCTTCCTGCAGACCTCTGATTTTACTTATTGGAATTTTATAATCTTTAACTACATCTTTTTTTAAGTTTCTTAAGTGTGGAGCTTCTTTAAATAAAAAACCACATGTAGGAACTCTGTGTTTTAAAGGAATCGTTTCTACTATTAATCTTTCATCTTTAAAAATCACCTCATTTACCTTTGGATTTATATGATGGTAAACAATTTTATATGACATTGATTTTTCAAAATAACTAAGATGATGATTTATGATCTCTTCGAGATTTGGATGCGCATAAATGTGTAAATCCTTTTCCCTGTTTAATAAATTGAATGTAGATAAAAGCCCGAATAAGCCAAAGATATGATCACCATGAAGATGACTAATAAATATATGATCTATTTTACCAAATCGAATTTTATTTCTTCGTATTTGCAGCTGAGTTCCTTCACCACAGTCGATTAAAAAAAACCGCTCATGTACATTTAGCACATGAGCGGTTAGATTTCTTTTCGAAGTTGGAACAGCTGAACTGCTTCCTAATATTGTTAATTCGAAAGTCACACAAATAAATTATTTGTTTTCGCGACTTTCTTCTTCATTGCTAACAATATCAACAGCTTCTTCTGTTGAATATGCAATATTCAACACTGTATCCAATTGCGATATGGTAATTAGTCTGTCAACAGCATCATTCAATCCTGTTAAAACAAACGTTCCATTAGCGTTTTTACAAAGGCGATTGGCAACAAGAATAGCGCTTAATCCTGATGAATCGCAATATCTGCAATTACTTAGATCAAGTATGATGTTTTTTTCTCCTTTACCAGAGATTAAAACTAATTCAGATTTTAAACTTGGCGCAACATTCGTGTCAAGTTTTTCTTCCATTACCTGAATTAAAGTATACTTTTCTAGTTTTTCAATCTTAAATTCCATTGTAATTTGTTTTTAAATTAAAAGAACTATTCAGCTTTTTTCTCTTCACTATCCTTTTCAGCTTTCTTTTCCTTTTTAGCCTTTGGTTTCGCTTCTTTCTTCTCTTCAGCTACTTCCTCTTTTTTAGCTTTAGGTTTAGCAGCTTTTTTCTCTTTCACTTCAGCTGTTTCCTCTTTTTTCGCTTTAGGTTTAGCTTCTTCTTTAGGCTCTTTTTTTGCTTCTTCTTTAGCGTCCATTTCTGCCTTCTTAACAGCTATCTCCTTTTTCTGCTCTTGTTCCATTTCATTCTTTAGCGATGCTAATTCAGAAATATCACCTAAAGTTGTTTTTTCAAGATTTGACTTGATCTTCTTAACAGCTTTATTTTTTGTTGCAGTTTTTTGTTTTCTTTCAGCTATTTCTGCTCCTTTGTTCTCGTCTTCGAAAACTCTACTGTGCGACAAGATAATCTTTTTTGAAGATTTAGAGAACTCAATTACTTTGAAATCCATTTTTTCTTCAATTTTTGCTGCACTTCCGTCTTCTTTAACAAGATGTTTTGGAGTAACAAAACCTTCAACACCATATGGTAAAGCAATTACTGCACCTTTGTCAAAAATATTAACAACTGTACCTTCATGAATTGATCCGGCTGTAAATACAGTTTCGAATACATCCCATGGATTTTCTTCTAATTGCTTATGCCCTAAGCTTAATCTTCTATTTTCTTTATCAATTTCAAGAACAACTACATCAACTTTTTCACCAATTGCAGTAAATTCAGCTGGATGCTTAATTTTCTTAGTCCAAGAAAGATCAGAAATATGAATTAATCCGTCAACACCTTCTTCAATTTCAACGAATACACCAAAGTTAGTAAAGTTTCTAACAGTAGCAGCATGTTTTGTTCCAACTGCATACTTTTCATCAACATTACTCCAAGGGTCAGTCTTTAATTGTTTAATACCTAAAGACATTTTTCTTTCTTCTCTGTCTAAAGTTAAGATTTGAGCTTCAACTTCATCACCAACAGTTAAGAATTCTTGAGCACTACGTAAATGTTGTGACCAAGACATTTCAGAAACGTGAATTAAACCTTCAACACCTGGTTGAATTTCAATAAACGCACCGTAATCAGCTAAAACAACAACTTTACCTTTAACGTTATCACTAACTTTAAGTTCTTTATCTAAAGAATCCCAAGGATGAGGCGTTAATTGTTTCAATCCAAGTGCAATTCGTTTCTTATCATCATCAAAGTCAAGAATTACAACATTTAATTTTTGATCTAATTCAACGATTTCTTCAGGATGATTTACTCTACCCCAAGATAAATCAGTAATGTGAATTAATCCATCAACACCACCAAGGTCAATAAATACACCGTAAGAAGTGATATTTTTAACAGTTCCTTCAAGAACCTGACCTTTTTCTAATTTAGCAATAATTTCTTTCTTTTGTTGCTCAAGTTCAGCTTCAATAAGAGCTTTGTGAGATACAACAACGTTTTTAAATTCATGGTTAATTTTAACAACCTTGAATTCCATAGTTTTTTCAACATAAATATCGTAATCACGAATTGGTTTAACGTCGATCTGTGAACCTGGCAAGAATGCCTCAATTCCGAATACGTCAACGATCATACCACCTTTAGTACGACATTTAATGAATCCTTTAATAATTTCATCTTTTTCAAGAGCTTCGTTGACACGATCCCATGAACGTAATGCTCTTGCTTTTTTATGAGAAAGTACTAATTGACCATCTTTGTCTTCTTGACTTTCAACATAAACTTCCACTTTATCACCAGCTTTTAGTTCTGGATTGTAGCGGAATTCGTTTAAACTAACAACGCCTTCAGATTTGTAACCAATGTTTATTACAACTTCGCGTTTGTTCATTGATACAACACTACCGTCAATTACTTCATTTTCAGTAATTGTTGAAAGTGTTTCATCATACATTTTTTCAAAACCCTCACGTTCTTTATTTTGAACGTTAACTCTCTCATTTGAAATGTTATCCCAATCAAAGTCATCACTTGGAGTGGCAAATTCAACAACAGATCTTTCAGTTTTTTTAGCTACGTCTTTTGCAGGACGTGCAGGTTTTTCCTCTACTTTTGCAGTTTCTTCAACCTTCTCAGTCTCATCAACCTTTACAGTTTCTTCAACTTTCACATTTTCTTTCTGCTCAACATTCTCGTTTTGCTCAACAGATTTATTTGCTTCTTTTTCAGTCATTTAATTAAATTAATTACTTCTTAATAAGTTAGACAATATTTATAGTTTTAATCAGTGTGCAAAAGTATAATTTTTATTTAATTATTTAAAAATAAAGATACTAAAAAAACCAAATATTAATCAAATAAGTTAGTTATTTACATTAAATGTTCGTCTTTATTTGATATAAATAACTAAAATCTAATATTTAATAAGTTCTGCTATTTTTTCTTTTAACATAATTCTATCAATAGGTTTTGGTAAAAATTCCGATATGCCCAGCTGAAATAACTCTTTTTGAAGGTAATCATGATCCATTCCTGAAATTACAATTATAGGTACTTTAGAATCTAGTTTTTGTTTAAGAATTTCAATCAAATCAGCTCCTTTTACGCCCGGCATATTAAGATCAGCAATTACAAGATCGGGCATATCCTCATTTTCGATATACGAAATTGCTTCTAATGAATTCTGAGCTAATAAAAGATTATAATGCGAACATAAAAGTTTTTGAATTATCTTCCTGTATATTATATCATCATCAATAAGGAGTATTTTATTTTTCATTTAGTTCAACTAAAAAATAATTAATAAAA